>Ga0190271_10001723_pt1 | contig 12730 bp, 11 predicted proteins | sample Popmic356T_FD_133747 | JGI IMG/M metagenome (GOLD analysis project Ga0190271, IMG submission 133747) | Populus adjacent soil microbial communities from riparian zone of Weber River, Utah, USA - 356 T | ecosystem: Environmental > Terrestrial > Soil > Riparian zone | place: USA: Utah | collected...
CTGGCGAACACGGCCGTGGTTTCGCGGTGGTGGCCGACGAAGTTCGAACACTCGCGGAAACCTCGGACAAGAACGCGCGGGAGGTGCAGCAACTCACCGAAGCGATCCAGAAAGACGTGCTCGAAGTCGGCAGCGCACTGCGAGCGGCCGCGGACGCCGCGCTGAAGGAAGCAAAAGTGGCGACGCAAGTGGCTGCGGCTCTCGAGTCGCGGCGCGAAGACATGAGCCAGATCGCCGATGGCAGTCGCAAGATCCTGACCGCGGCGCTGGAGGCCGAACGCGCCGCCGCCGAAGCCCAGAAAGGCGCTGAGCAGATCGCCAGCGGCGCGGAAGAACAATCGTCCGGCGCGGCTGAAGCGCAGACTGCGGTCGAACAACAGGCCAAGGCGCTCGATCAAGGTCAGCAGGCCGCGCAGGCTTTGGCGGCCCTCGCCGACGCGCTTCGTTCGGGCAAGGGACGTGCATCGACGGCGGAGCAGATCGGCGCGAGCGCGGAACAGTTGTCGGCTTCGATCCAGGAGATGTCCACGGCAGCGACCCAGGTGATGGCCGCCGTCGAACAAATCAGCCGGGCCTCACAACTGCAATCGTCCGCGACCCAGCAGACATCGGCTGCCCTCGCCCAGATCGAAAAGAGCGCCAAGGTGGCGCAGAGCACCAGCAAGACCGCCAACGATCGCGTGCAGAACCTGAACGCCGCACTCCAGGAAGGCGGCAAGGCAATCCAGACTCTCGTCGACGGCGTCGCGAATGCATTGAAAGGCACTCAATCCAGCGTGGCCACCATCAAGCGACTCGAAGGTGTGGGTCGCAAGATCGACAAGATAGTCGACGCGATTGCGTTGATCGCGGTCCAGACCAGCATGCTCGCGGTCAGCGGAGCGGTCGAGGCAGCCCGGGCAGGCGAATCCGGTAAAGGCTTTGCGGTGGTATCCAACGATATCCGCAGCCTGTCCCACGAGGCCTCCGACAATGTCGAGCGCGCCAAGGACACGGTGCAGGGAATCCTCGACCAGATCGCGACGCTGCGCAGCGACCTGGAGCAGATCATCATCGGCACGGAAGTTCAGGTGCAGAACAACCGCACGGTCTCCGCCGGATTGCAGAACATCGAAAAGGACGTGGCCGCCCTGGCAGCCGCGAGCGACTCGATTCTCGAGGGCGCGGACAGCATGCTCTCGGCAACCACGGAAATGACCAAGGCCGCGCGGCAGATTGCCTCCGCCGCCGAAGAATCGAGCGCGGCCTCGCGCGAAGCGGCCACCGCTTCCGCGGAACAATCGCGCGGCGTGGAAGATCTTGCAGCGGCGATCGAAGAGATCGCGACGCTCGCCGACGAGCTGAAACAGCAGCCGGCGTGATCGTACAGTGGAACCCGTAGCCCAGACTTCCTCGACGCGCTTCCTGACGTTCAGGATCGAAGAGCAGCTCTATGCGCTGCGCGCCGCTGACGTCTCGGAAGTCATACGCGTGCCCGCGGTAGCACGCGTACCTCAGGCCCCCCCGGCACTGCTCGGGATTGCCAACCTGCGCGGAGCGGTATTGCCCGTCGCCGGCCTGCGCGAATTGTTAGGCAGGAAGGCGGCGCCCGGTTTGTCGTCGGCGCGCGCCATCGTGCTGGATATCGGCGCGCCGGTAGCCCTCGTAGTGGACTCGGTCGCGGCACTCGAAAGTTCGAATGACGACCAGATCGAAACGCGACAAAAGGAACTGAGCGCGGAGGGTGCGGAAAAGTTGCTGGGTGCGTTCGCTTTCGGCGCAGCGAAGCAGGTCGCGAAAATCCTCGATATCAGGGCGCTGCTCGAAGTGGCGTTCGCCAATCTCTCGCGCGGCAAACGCCTGGAACGCAAGGTCGGTTCCGCCACGCGGCTGGCACACGTGGGCGGCGCATCAAGCGCTGCAGACAGCCAGCTCCTGGTGACTTTCGAAGTCGCAGGCCAGGAATTCGCGCTGCCGCTCGATGTCGTTCAGGAAATCATTCCGTCGCCTGCGGCTATTACTTCTGTGTCGCGCAGCGACAATGTCGTGCTCGGGATCACTTCGGTGCGCGACACGCTGCTGCCACTCCTTTCGTTGCGCGGGCTGCTCGGCTTTCTCGCCGCCCAGGAATCGAGTGATCGTGAAAAAGTCGTGGTCGTGAAGGTGGGCAACACGCAGGTCGGCCTGGTCGCCGACCGGGCGCGCGCGATCATCGCCGCGGACGTCGAACTCGTGGACCCGGTTCCACCGGTTCTCGCGGCGCGCGCAGGCGGCGAATCCCGGATCAGGGCCGTCTATCGCGGTGAAGAAGGGCGAAGGTTGATCTCCATTCTTTCGCCCGAGCAATTGTTTCGGGAGGACGTGATGCAACGACTGACGGCGGGTCATTCCACTCAAAAGACACAGACCGTGCAGACAGAGAGTCGCAGCCAGCAGGAATCCATCTTCCTCGTGTTTCGCCTGGGCGATGATGAGTTCGGTCTTCCGATCGACTCGGTGGTGGAAGTGGCGCAGGTCCCCGAGCAGATCACGCGCGTTCCGAAAACACCGAAATTCCTGGAAGGCGTCGTGAATCTGCGCGGCGAAGTCCTGCCCGTGGTCGATCAGCGCCGGCGCTTCGATCTGCCCAAGCTCGACAACACCGAAGGCCGCAGGCTCGTGGTGATCAAGACCGAGCGTCACCGTGCAGGCCTCATCGTCGACAGCGTCTCGGACGTGCTGCGTACCCACGAAGAGAATATCGAGCCGCCGCCGCAACTGACGGACATCGTTTCGCGGCTCGTGCGTGGCGTCATCAACCTCGAGAAGACGGGCCGCATCGTGCTGCTGCTCGATCCGACGGAGCTCCTGACCCGTGCCGAGCAGGGGCTGCTGGACACTTTCCAGGCCAAGAGCGCGAAGGCTGATGCGTGATCAAGGTTCTGGTCGTCGACGATTCCGCGCTGGTCCGCAAACTCTTCGGCCGCGTTCTGTCGAGCGAGCAGGAGTTCGAAGTCGCATTCGCACGCGACGGCCTTGAAGCGCTGACGAAGCTCGAGGAGTTCAAGCCGGACGTCGTCACGCTCGACGTCCAGATGCCGCAGATGAATGGTCTCGAATGCCTCGATCGCATCATGCTGCAGCGGCCGTCGCCGGTCGTGATGGTCTCGAGTGTCACCGCGGAAGGAGCTGAGGCCACACTGGACGCGTTGCGACTCGGTGCCGTGGACTTCATTGCCAAGCCCACGGGCGCGGTGTCGCTGCGCATCGACGAATTTGCTCCGGTTTTCATAGCGAAAATACGCATGGCCGCGACGGCGAAATTGCCTGCGAGCCGGCGGCTGAAAGAACGAGTGCAATACCGGGCCGGTGCGGCGGCGCCTCGCCCTCCTGCATCCAGAGTCGAAGTCACCGAATCGCTGCCGGATGCGCCTCTGGGTGATGGAATTGTCCTGGTGGGAACCTCGACGGGCGGCCCGCCGGCGCTCGAAGCGTTGCTCGTTCCGCTGCCCGCCACATTTCCATGGCCGATCCTCGTTGCCCAACACATGCCAGCCGGCTTCACGGGCCCGCTTGCCAGGCGCCTCGATGGAATCTGTTCGCTCGAGGTGGTGGAAGTAACGAGTCCTACGCCACTGCAGGCAGGCTGCGTGTACATCGGCCGAGGCGACGCCGATATCATCGTGTCGAAACGGGCACGAGGCCTGGTCGTGTTGTCTGCGCCGGCAAAAGCAAACTACCCCTGGCATCCCAGTACCGACCGGCTCGTGCGCTCCGCGATGGAAAACATGCCGGCGAGGCAGCTCATCGGCGTCCTGATGACCGGCATGGGAAACGATGGAGCGGAAGCGATGGCAGAACTTCGCAGAGATGGTGGCCACACGATTGCGGAAGCCGAATCGACGGCGGTGGTCTGGGGAATGCCCGGTGAACTGGTGCGCGCGGACGGCGCCACGTGGGTGGTTCCATTGCCGAAGATTGCCTCACGATTGCGAACCATGGTGCCGGCTCATGCCACTCGTCCGTAAACCCACCGGTCAGTCGCCGGGGCCAGGTCCCGGCCCCTCTGCCGTCCCTGGAAACCTTGTTAGTGGTGGCACCGACGAGCGCTGGGCGGCGGCGCGTGCGGCAGCGGAGATGCCGGGCGCAGCGTCGACGCTGGCTGCCGCGCTTCGCAATGAAAGCGACTCTCGTGTCCGTGAAGCCATGTTCACCAGCCTGGCTCGCATCGGCACCCCCGAATCAGCCGATCACGTGATCTCTTTCCTGCGCTCGGACAGCTCGAATCTGCGCGCGGGCGCGCTCGATGCCTTGCGCATCATGATCGGCGGAATGCGCGAGCTGCTCCCCCGATTGCTGGACGACCGCGACGTGGATATTCGCATCCTGAGCTGCGAGCTGGCGCGCGCCTTGCCGGGCCCGGAGGCCACGACCCTGCTCTGCACGCTGCTGTCCGGCGAACAAGAGGCCAATGTCTGCGCAGCCGCGGTCGATGTTCTTGCGGAGGTGGGCAGTCCCGCGGCGCTGCCGGCTCTTGCCGCATGCGCGCAGAGGTTTCGCGGTTCCCCGTTCCTCGGGTTTGCCATCAAGACTGCGACCGACCGGATCAACTCGCAGCAGCCCCCTTCCCGTGCCTGAATCGCAGGTGCTCAACGAAGAGGAATTTCGTCGGCTTTGCGATTTTCTGTATCGACGTACCGGCATGGTCTTCAGCGAAGCAAAACGCTACTACGTCGAGCGGCGCGTGGTCGAGCGGATGTCGGCGACCGGATCGGGCACATTCGCGAGTTATTTCGCGCGGCTGCGCACCGATGCGCAGGGCGAAATCGAACAGTTCGTCAACGCTTTCACCGTCAACGAAACGTATTTCTATCGCGAAGATCACCAGCTCCAGTGCCTCACGACCGACCTGCTGACGGAGCGAATCCGCCACAAGAAAAAGGGCGACTCCATCCGCATCTGGTCCGCGCCCTGCTCCAGCGGCGAAGAACCCTACTCGGTGGCAATGTGGCTGCTGGAAAACTGGCCGCTGGTCGACGAATACGACATCGAAATCATCGGCTCCGACATCGACACCGCAGTGCTCGAGGCCGCGCGCGCCGGCATTTTCGGCAAGCGCGCCCTGATGCGCCTCACGCCAAATCTCATCGAAAAGTACTTCTCCCGGCTGGGCGAGGACAACTGGCAAATCCTCGAAGACCTGCGCACCTCCGTGCAGTTCTCCGCAGCTAACATCGTGGAGCTGACGGAGACCCGTCCCTACGGCCAGTTCGACGTGATTTTTTGCCGGAACGTGCTGATCTACTTCGATGATGCTTCGCGGCGCATTGCAGCGGAGAATCTCTTCGAGAACCTGCTACCCGGCGGCTTCATCTGCCTGGGGCATACGGAATCCATGAGTCGCATCTCGCCGCTGTTCGAGGTGAGACGATTTGCCGATGCCATCGTTTATCAACGGCCCGCGACGGGGAGCACGTGATGGACCCTCAGAAGACAATCCTCGTGGTCGACGACGCGAGTCTGGTGCGCCTCTATTACCGGACCACGCTCGAAGGGGCGGGATTTCACGTGGAAGAAGCCATGAATGGTCTCGAGGCGCTGGAAAAACTGTTGACGTTTCCGGTTCACCTGATGATCGTCGACATCAACATGCCGCAGATGGACGGCCTTACCTTCCTGCAGGCCGTGCGGCGGAAGGATCGCGCACTCGCTTCCATTCCGGCGCTCGTGACGAGCACGGAATCGGCGGCGGCGGATTTCGAGGCGGCTCGCGTGGCGGGGGCAAACTACTACCTGGTGAAGCCGATCGACCAGCCGAGGCTCCGGGAATTCGCCGACCTGCTGTGCGGTGTGCGGCGATGAACGAGTTCCTCACCCAGTTCGTGATCGAATCACGCGAGCTCGTCGAGCAGGCGACCGAGGGACTGCTGGTCCTGGAGCATTCGCCACACGACGCGGAACGGCTCGACTCCGTATTCCGCGCATTCCACACGCTGAAGGGAGGCGCGGGCATCGTCGAGTTCGCCGCCATGGAAAGAGCCGTTCACGCGGCCGAGGAAATCCTGAGCGGCGCACGCGCGGGCAAGCGCACGCTCACCACCGCGCTCGTGGGTGACTGCCTGGCATGCCTCGATCAGGTAATCCAGTGGCTCGATGCCGTGGAGCAGACCGGTGAGCTTCCGTCGAGTGCTGCGAACACGAAGGCCGACGACACGTGGCTGGCGGACATGCTGGAACGCAACCCCGAAGTCCGTGCACAGGTCGCAACCGCCCTTCAGTTCATTCCCGACCCGGATTGCTTCTATCAAGGAGAAGATCCGCTCGCGCGAATCACCGCCCTGCCCGAGTTGCTGGCGCTCGACGTCCAGCCCATGGCGGCGTGGCCCGCACTGAACAGCTTCGATCCCTACAAGTGCAACCTCGTCCTCACGGCGCTCACGGCAGCATCGATGGGCGAGGTCACTGCGCACATGCACGGCCACTCGGGAACCTGTGAAATACAGACGATCAGCGACGTCCGAACCACGCCGCCGGCTTCGGCACTGCCCGCACAAGCCCGCAACATCCTGACCGAACAACGAGCAATGCTCAGCCACGCCACCGCCGCCAATCTGGCCGGCTTCGTGGCTTCGGCGGGCCTGGCCGCCGGAAACGCGCTGCGCTCGTGCGCTCTCGCGGAAACCGCGGCGATCATCGCGCAGGCCACCGAGAGCAGTCTCAGCGCGAACTCGCCCGAGCCCTTGCGACATGCCATCTCGCAACTCCTCTCGCCGACGCCGGCTGCCGTCACCGAAACCACCAAGGTCTCGAGCAAGCCGGAAGCGACGGCTCAAACCCTGAGGATCGACGCTCGTCGAGTGGACGCCCTCGTCCGCCTGACCGGTGAGCTCACGGTCGCCAAGAACGCGGCCGGCCATGTGGCAAAGCTCGCGCAGCAGGAAGGCAACGCAATCGCCGGACTCCTGAAAGACCGACAGGTCGTTCTCGAACGGCTCATTGCCGAATTGCAGGAGTCGGTACTCGGTATGCGAGTGTTGCCGCTGCGCTCCGTGTTGCAGAGGTTTCCACGCGTCGTCCGTGAGATGTCGCTGAACCTGGGCAAACCCCTCACGCTTGAAATCGAAGGTGACGATACCGAGGCCGACAAGGCGATCGTGGAAATGCTGTTCGAGCCGCTGCTGCACATCGTGCGCAATGCGATCGACCACGGCATCGAGAGCTTGGGCGAACGTGCCGCTCGCGGCAAACCTCCCACGGCGCGAATCCGGATACGCGCGGCACGACAAGCCGATCAGGTGATCATTGAAATCAGCGACGACGGTGGCGGCATCGATGTCGACCGGGTCCGCGAGATAGCGAGAACCCGAGGCGTGGCGACAGAAGAAGAACTTCGCCTCATGCCGGAGATGGACATCATCGACCTGGTGTTCGCAGCGGGCTTTTCCACTGCAGCCAAAGTGACCGAGCTCTCGGGTCGAGGCGTCGGCCTGGACGCGGTGCGCACGGCCGTGGAAAGGATCGGGGGCCGTGTCTCGCTCGAGAGTCGCGCCGGCGATGGGGCGACCGTGAGGTTTTCTCTGCCGTTCAGCGTGATGATGACGCAGGTCATGACCGTGGAAGCGAGTGGGCAGATGTTCGGCGTGCCACTCGATGCGATCGTCGAAACCGTCAGCGTGCCCAGGACCGCCATCGTGGGCATCGGCGCGGCGCACGCCATCGTGCTGCGAAATCGCACGGTGCCGGTGGTCGATCTGGCAGCCATCCTGGGGCTCCGCGAAGCCATGAGTGGTGAGACCGACGCGACCATCGTCATCACTTCCGTCGCGGGACATTTCGGCGGGCTCCACGTGGATCGCATCGGTCAACGGCTGGAAGTCATCCTGAAGCCCCTCGATGGCCTGCTAACAGGTATGCCTGGAATCACCGGAACCACGCTGCTAGGCGACGGACGTGTTCTGCTGGTGCTGGATATCGGGGAGCTGCTGCAATGACAATCAAGGTATCTCCGGCCGGAAATATCGAGTTGATAGGAATCTGTTCGAGCGACGAGGGTGAAGTCCTCCTACAGCACTTGTTGGCGACTCCGCACATGATGGTTGACTGGCGCGCCTGCGAAGCCGCGCACACAGCGGTAATCCAGGTGTTGATGGCCACCAGACCAGGACTGCTGGGTCCTCCCGCTGCCCTTCTCCTGGAAAAATGGGTGCAGCCAGTGCTGGCTGCTACGATGGACAAATGACGCAAAAAATACTGATCGTCGACGACAGCAAGCTGGCCCGGATGGCGGTGATCAAGGCCCTCAACTCGTTGCGGCCGGACTGGACGCGGCTGGAAGCATCGAATGCGGACGAAGCACTCGCGCTCATCAGGAACGCAGCGCCCGATATCGCCCTCATGGATTTCAACATGCCCGGCAAGGACGGTTTGACGCTGGCGGTCGAGATAAAACAGCTCGCCCCCCAGATCAGCCTTGCAGTGATTTCGGCCAACCATCAGTTGGAAGTCATCGAGCGGACCCGTGCAGCAGGCGCCTACTTTCTCCCCAAGCCATTGACCGAAAAATCGCTGGGTGACTTCCTGACCTCCGTCACGAAATAGCCTGGACCTTCAAATGACTCCCCCGCTTGCTGTCGCCTTGACAGATCTGGAAATGGACGCGCTCACCGAACTGGTCAATCTCGGCGTAAGCAATGCCGCTCTGAGCCTGCGTGAAATGGTGCGTGAAGAGGTCATTCTCTCCGTTCCGAAAGTCTCGGTCCTGGCGCGCGACGAAGCGATCGCCAGTATCGGCGAGGGGGACGGCCGGCGGCTGGTCGCCGTTCACCAGCACTTCCAGGGAGACATCGAGGGCCGTGCGCTGCTCATCTTTCCCGAAGCGAAAAGCATGGAGCTGGTGCGTGCGGTCGTCGGTGGCGATCTGCCGCTTGAAGAACTGATGGAGCTCGAACAGGAAGCGCTTGCGGAGACCGGCAACGTCATCCTCAACGGTTGTCTGGGCACGATCGCCAACAATCTGCAACACAGTCTCCGTATTTCGCTGCCCGAAGTGGTGTATGGCGGAGGTTCCGAGTTCTTCAATCTGGCCCCTCCTCCCGATGTGGCAGACGGAGTGGTGTTCATCTACATCAACTTTCTCGTCCGGGAGCGCGACATCAAGGGTTACATCGCGATGCTCCTGGATTTTCCGTCGCTGGTTACGCTCAAGGGCATGTTAGCCAGGTTCATCGAGCGGGTCGGCGAAGGAACTGTCACTCGCTCCCATGCCTCTTAGCGAGCAAGACCGCGAAAAGTCGATTCTCGGTGCGATCAACGGCGGATTGATCCTCCTCGACAGCAACGAGCGCGTCATTGGCTGGAATATCTGGATGGAGTCCGTGTCTGGACTCTCCGAAGCCGACGTATCCGGCAAGACGCTCGCAGAGATTTTCCCCGGCACCGACTTGAAGCGTTTGCCCTCCGCCGTCACCGCGGCCCTGACATCGAGCGCATCGACACTGATCACGAACGCGCTCAACCCCCATCTCCTGCCGTTGCGCAACAGGTCCCATCGACCCCTGCTGCACGACATCGCCGTTTCGCCCATTGGCAACCAGCCGGTCACGACCTGCATGGTCTTCGTGACCGATGTGACGATGGCGACCAATCGTGAGCGATACCTGCGCCAGCAACAGAATGCGCGATACGACGCCGTCGTAGAAAGCGCGCCCGACGTCATCATCACTATTGACCACGAAGGACGTATTCAATTCGCGAATCCGGCTGCTGCTTCGCACCTGGGTTATTCCGCGACCGAACTCATCGGCAGAGAAGCCGTCACGTTGTTCGAGACCAAAAGTGAATTTGTCGCTACCTGGCAAAGTGCCGTGGCGAGTGCGGTGTCGACCCGTCCCAGGGAACTCATTGCCCATCGCAAGGATGGATCGCGCACGTATCTCGAAGCATCCGCTTCACAGTGGAAGACGGGGTCGCGATTCTTCGTCACCGTGATCCTCCGCGACATCAACCAGCGCCGCGCGACTGCAGCCGCCTTGATCGAGCTCAACCAGACGCTGGAGCAGCGGGTGCTGGCTCGAACGGCGCAGCTCATGACTGCCGAGGATGCGCTGCGCCAGAGTCAGAAGATGGAGGCTATCGGCAGCCTGACTGGCGGTATCGCCCACGACTTCAACAATCTGCTGGCCGTGATCAGCGGAAATCTGCATCTGCTCAAACGCGACGTCGCCGGCAACGCGCCTGCAGAGCTGCGTGTAAAAAACGCGCTGGATGGCGTTGCCAGGAGCGCCAAGCTTTCCTCTCAGCTCCTGGCGTTTGCGCGTCGACAACCTTTGGCGCCGAAGGTAATCAACCTCGGGCGCTTCATCGAGGACATGGAGGACATCATCGGCAAGGCGGTCGGCGAGGGTGTGACCGTCGAGACGATCATCGCCGACGGGCTGTGGAACACTTTGATCGACCCGGGCAACGTCGAGAATGCCCTCCTCAACCTGGCCATCAACGCACGCGACGCCATGGAGGGCCAGGGATCACTGACGATAGAAGTTGGCAACGCGTTCCTCGACTCCGACTACGTGCGCACTCACGAAGACGTCGTTCGCGGCGAGTACGTGCTCATAACAATCTCTGACAGCGGGACGGGCATGACTCCGGAAGTCATGGCAAAGGCATTCGAACCCTTCTTCACGACCAAACCGGAAGGTAGAGGAACGGGCCTGGGACTCTCCATGGTCTACGGATTCGTGCGGCAGTCCGGTGGCCATATCAAGATCGACAGCAAGGTCGGCCAGGGCACGACGATCCGGCTCTACCTGCCGCGCTCGCTGCAAGCCGAAGATTTGCTGGTCGATATCGACGCGATGCCCGTTATCGGCGGCAACGAGATGGTGCTGGTGGCAGAAGACGACGAGGCGGTGCGCGAAACCGTGGTCGCTCTTCTCAACGACCTCGGTTATCGCGTGCTCAAAGCCAAGGATGCGCAGAGCGCGCTCAGCATCATCGAGAGCGGCATGCCAATCGACCTGTTGTTCACGGACGTCGTAATGCCCGGCACCCTCAAAAGCACCGAGCTTGCGCGCAAGGCGCGCGAACGCATTCCTTACCTGGCCGTGCTGTTCACGTCGGGTTATTCACAAGACGCCATCACGAATTCCGGAAGTCTGGACGAGAACGTCGAACTGCTGAGCAAACCTTATTCGCGTGATGCGCTGGCGCGCAAGCTTCGCCATGTACTGGCGAATGCCACGCAAAGAAAATCCATGCAGGCGAGCTTCGGCACCGCACTGTTGACGGTGAAGTATCCGCCGAAGAAATTGTTGAGCGTGCTGGTCTGCGAAGACGACCCATTGATCCTGTACAGCACGATCGAGTTGGTCCGCCTCATGGGACACCAGGCAACTCCCGCCGCGGACGCGCAGACCGCGCTTTCGATTCTCTCGACGAAGCCCATCGATATTTTGCTGACCGACGTCGGATTGCCCGACATGTCGGGCGAGCAGTTGGTCGAGCAGGCGCTCCTGCTGAACCCCGAACTAGCCATAATCTTCGCGTCGGGGCAGGCACAAGGTTCGGGCGCTCCCTCGAGCATTGGAGCAATCACGCTCCCCAAGCCGTTTACCTACGACGCGCTTGCCGAAGCAGTCGCTTCCGCCGCGCGGAAGAGCCGCAGGTCGTGAGTTGGAACGTGGCGAGTGCTTTCAACCTTTCATCTGACGGAAGCCTTGCTATCAGGAATCGCACGTTGAAGGAGCCGCTGGTCGGCAGCGACGAATGGGAGGAGTTTGACGCGACTCAGGAGCTCCGCCTGCTTTTGCTGGGCCAGGGCAATTTCGACATCTTTCGTACGGAACTGGACGGAAAACCATTCGAAGGCCTGACCGTGCGATTGTTCGACCCACAGACGCGTCATTGGACGATCTATTGGGCCGACAGCAACGCAATGAAACTCGATGATGGAAAGGTGGGCTCGTTCGATGGCGACGAAGGTGATTTTTTCGGCCGTGAAGTCATCGCCGGCAAAGACGTTATCGTGAGATTCCACTGGGACAAACGTAACGCGAAAGCCCCGATCTATAGCCGTGCGTTCTCCGTTGATGCCGGCCGAACGTGGGAGTGGAATTGGTACTCGAACTTTTCGCCGCGGTGATTGGGCACAGTTGCGGGAGGGCATGCCGGAATCTCGGGCGCAGAAGTTAGGCATACGTAAGCCGGCAGGGACTAAGAGTTGCCCCGGCAATTGCGTTGTTGCTGTTGCTTGTCCGGTAGTTTTTCTCAGATCCAACGAGCACCCCGGCACGACACATCGCCGTGCTGAAGATGCCGCTTTATCTTCGTCATATGCCGCGGCTCTGACTACACGAATCAAAGTCCTTTCTGCATAACCTGCGCGCGGTCTCGAGCATTACCAGAAAGCTGCGAGGTGCGTGAAACCAATATTCCCCCGAGACATGGCTGATTCGCGGACACGGAATCGTCCGCCTTATTTTCCTTGCCCAGGAAGCGCATATGCCCAAGGGAAGAACTGCAGGCAAGATGCCCGCAGGCGTGCGATACGCCGATGATGACGAATTGATGAATCGTTACCAGCATCACCACGATAGCGGTGCGCTGGAAGAGTTGTTTCTGAGGCACAAAGACATACTGCTGCGATACATCACGCGCCTCATCCGCGATGCACCGGCGGCGGAAGATGCATTTCAGATGTCTTGGCTCAAGGTCATCGAAGTAGCGCACAAGCGCTCGTATGTCGCCCGCCCGGATGCGGCATTCCGCACCTGGC
>Ga0190271_10001724_pt1 | contig 12723 bp, 10 predicted proteins | sample Popmic356T_FD_133747 | JGI IMG/M metagenome (GOLD analysis project Ga0190271, IMG submission 133747) | Populus adjacent soil microbial communities from riparian zone of Weber River, Utah, USA - 356 T | ecosystem: Environmental > Terrestrial > Soil > Riparian zone | place: USA: Utah | collected...
CCGGAGAAATCCACCGTCGCGCTGCGGCGGTCCGCGCCGACGGTGACGGCGACACTGATCCGCTCGCCGCCGTCGAGCTCGACCGCGAAGCTCCCGTCGCGTAAAGCCGCGATCGCCGTGCGCACGCACGCCGCGGCATTGTGTTGAACGTGCTGCATGTAGCGGTCGACGGTGCGGACACCGAAGCGCTCGATGAGCCGAGCCAGCGCCGCGACGCCGCGCGCGTTCGCCGCCAGCTGCGCTTTGAGGTCCGCGATGTTCTGGTCGGGATTGCGCGCGGGAAACCGCCCGCCCGCCAGCAACGCGCGCGCTTCGGCCTCGAGCAGCTCGCCGCCCGAGACGATCTTCACGCCGTCGAATAGAACGCCTTCTTCCTCGATCGTGCGGCTTCCGGGCGGCATCGAGCCCGGCGTGCAGCCGCCGATATCGGCGTGGTGCGCGCGGCTCGCGACGAAGTAGCGCAGCTTCGCCCCGCGCTCGTCGAACACGGGCGTGACGACGGTCAGGTCGGGCAGGTGCGTCCCGCCGTTGTATGGGCTGTTCAGCAGATACGCGTCGCCGGGCGCGAGCTCTTTCGAGCGCAGGATGCTCTGCACGCTGTCGCCCATCGAGCCCAAATGCACCGGAATGTGCGGTGCGTTCGCGATCAGCGCGCCGTCGGCCGCGAACAGCGCGCACGAGAAATCCAGCCGCTCCTTGATGTTGACGGAGTGCGCCGTGTGCTCGAGCACGACGCCCATCTCCTCGGCGACGTGCATGAAGAGGTTGTTGAACACCTCGAGCATGATCGGGTCGGCGTCGCGGCCGAGCGCTTCGCGCCGCACGCGCTTACCCGTGCGCGTCAGCAGCAACGTGCCGGTCTCGTGAACCTCGGCGCGCCAGCCGGGCTCGACGATCGTCGTGGCGTTGGCTTCGGCGATCAGCGCCGGCCCCGTGAAGCGCGTGCCGGTGGGCAACCGTGCGCGGTCGTAGACGGGCACGTTGCGCCAGCCGTCGCCGCACCAGACGTTGCTGCGTGCGATCGGCTTCGCGCGCTCGCTGGACGCCGGCAGCACGGCTGCGGTGTCATCGGGTCCCGGGACCACGGCCTCGAGCTCGAGCGACTCCACGATGAGCGCCGCGTCGACGGCCACGCGGAAACCGAAGTGGCGCTCGTGCAGTGCGCGAAACGCGAGTGATAGGTCTGCGGCCCTGGCGCCGTCGTGCCACGCGACGGGCAACGCGGTGTCGGCGCCCGCAACCTTGACGAGCACCCGCTGCTCGAGCCGAGCAGGAATTCGCTCCTGCAATTCCTGCACGCCGCCATCCATCGCGGCGACGCGCGCTGCGTCGACGCCTTGGTCGTGCAGCGCCGCGACGGCGGCCGCCGCGAGCGGCTCGAAGCGCGTAGCTAGCGTGGACGCGAGTGCCTCGTCGAGCTTCGCTTCGACGCTCGCCTGGCGCAGCGTGCGCACGTCGGCGACGCCGATTCCGAACGCCGATAGCACGCCGGCGAGCGGATGGATGATGACGCGCCGGATGCCGAGCATCTCCGCGACCTGCGCCGCATGCTGCCCGCCGGCGCCGCCGAAGCAGCACAGAGCAAAGCGCGTGACGTCGTGGCCGCGCTGCACCGAGATCTGCTTGATCGCGTTCGCCATGCGCTCGACGGCGATCCGCAAGAACCCGGCTGCGAGCTCCTCGAGCCGCGGCGTCTCGCCCGTAGCGGCCGCGACGGTGCGCGCAAGCTCGGCGAATGCGTTCTTCGTTGCGTTCGCGTCGAGCGGCTCGTCGGCATGGGCGCCGAACACGCGCGGGAATAGCTCGGGCTGAATGCGGCCGAGGAGCAAGTTCGCGTCGGTCACCGTCGGCGGCCCGCCGTGCCGGTAGCACGCGGGCCCAGGATACGCGCCCGCGGACTCCGGGCCGACCTGGAGACGCCCCTGGCCGAACGACAGGATCGAGCCGCCGCCGGCAGCCACGGTTTGAATCCGCAGCATCGGCGCGCTGACGCGAACTTGCGCGATCACGGCATCCGTCGTGCGCTCGAGCTCGCCGGCGTAGAGCGCGACGTCGGTCGACGTGCCGCCCATGTCGAACCCGATGACCTCGCCGCAACCGACGGCCCGCGCCGCGCGGACCATGCCGATGACGCCGCCGGCCGGTCCCGACAGCAGGCTGTCCTTGCCGCGAAAGTGCTCGGCCGCCGTGAGCCCGCCGTGGCTTTGCATGAAATACAGCCGTGCGCCGCCGCGCGCGTGCGGGAGTTGCAGGAGCGAGTTCCTGCCGAGCCCGCGCCGCACGCTCGCGACGTAACGGTCGAGCACGGGCGACAGGTACGCGTCGGCGAGTGTCGTATCGCCGCGCACGACGAGCTTCGGCAGCGGCAGCACGCGATGCGAGACGGATACCTGCCGAAAGCCGATCGAGCGCGCGAGCTCGGCGGCCATGATCTCGTGCTGCGGAAATCGATACCCGTGCAGCAGCACGACGGCGACGCTGTCGAGGCCGGTAGCGCGCGCGGCCTCGAGGTCGCGCTCGAGCTTCGCCGCGTCGAGCGCCTCGAGCACTCGCCCGTGCGCGTCGATGCGCTCGACGGCGCCGACGACCCGCGCGTACAGCATCTCCGGCAGCCGGATGTCGAGCGCGAAGATGTCGGGCCGCTGCTGGCCGCCGATCCGAATGGCATCCTCGAATCCCGCCGTGATGACGAGCAGCGTCGGCTCGCCGCGCCGCTCTAGCAGCGCGTTCGTCGCAACCGTCGTCCCCATCTTGACGGCCGAGACGCTGCGCTCGCCTTCGGGCGCCTCCGCGAGCAGCCGCTCGATTCCGGCGACGGCCGCGTCCTCGTAACGCCCCGGATCGACGGACAAAAGCTTCAGCGTCTTGAGCTCGCCGGACGGCGCTCGGGCGACGACGTCAGTGAACGTGCCGCCACGGTCGATCCAGAATTCCCAGCCGCGGTTCATGCGGCCGAGTCGCGCGCGGCATTGGTTGGCCTCATGACGGCGAGATTACAGAACGCGGGCATTCGACGTAATCGGGAGCTGGTGAGAGCGTCGTCACGGTTGCGGCGTCGTTCTTGTGGCGGCGATCACAGCCTCTCCCGGCCGTGCTCCGTAGAGTCGCGATGCGGGCGTCACACTTACCGGAGAGGCTGCAGTGAAGGGAAGGATTCAGGGCGGTTTCACGCTGATCGAGCTCGTGGTCGTCGTCACGATTCTCGGCATTCTCGCGGCGTTCGCCGTGCCTCGCTTTGCATCGCTCGAAGGCCAGGCGCGCCTTGCGTCGACGCAGGCGCTGGCGGGCAGCGTTCGTTCGGGCGCGTCGCTCGCGCACGCGCTGTGGCTCGCTCAGGGCGATCCGGCGAGCGCGGAGGTCGCGATGGAAGGGCAGCCGATCAGGATGACGTTCGGCTATCCCGACGCCGTCACGATCGAGGGGACGCTCGTCGAGTACACCGGCTTCGAGCTCACGACCCCCGCGGGCACGGCCGTCTTCACGAAGGAATCGCCGTCCGGTGCGCCCGTCGCCAACTGCTTCGTCACGTACACGCCGCCGGGTGCCGCGAACGAAGCTCCGCGCGTCGTTGCGACGACGGGCGGCTGCTAGCGCCCCGCGTAGCTCAACTTCATTGCTCGATGACGTCGCGCTGGTTCTGATCGGCGCGGATTCCATTGCGTCGATGCGGCGCGTGCTCCCGCGATTTCATAGGATTGCTCAAGCCGTCGCACCGGCGAGCGCGTCGCAACTATGCTCGCGGCTTCCCCGGACACACGGCCCAAAGGGAGATCCGTCGTTAAGGACCTGACTGCGCGCCTGCTCAACATCAAGCGTGGCGAGCTGCCCCTCGCGCTGCTTTCGGCGCTGTTTTTCTTCTGCGTGCTCTGCGGGTATTTCTGCCTGCGCCCCGTGCGCGAGGCCCTGGGGGTGTCGCGCGGCATGGACGATCTGCGCTGGCTGTTCGTCGGCAGCTCAATCGCCTCGCTCGTCGCGGTGCTCGCCTTCGGCGGCATCGTGAACCGCTTCGACCGGAGGCGGTTCATTCCGCTTGCCTATCTGTTCGTCATCGTCTGCTTGGTCGTGTTCGCGTCGCTGCTAATCGCGGACGCCGCGCGCGGCGGCGGGCTCATCGGCACAGAGACGGGAACCGATTTTGCGCTCGCCGTGGGGTACACCTACTTCATCTGGTTGAGCGTAATAAACCTGTTCGTCAACAGCGTGTTCTGGGCGTTCATGGTCGATCTCTACGACTTGGACCAGGGCAAGCGGATGTTCGCGTTCATCGGCGTCGGCGGCACGCTCGGCGCGATCGCGGGCAGCACAATCACGGAAGCGGTCGCCGGGATGACGGATTCGGTGTATCTCCCGGCCGGTCTCATGCTCGGTAGCGCGGCGCTTTTCGGCTGTGCGATCGTGGCCATGCTCGTGCTCGACCGCATGGCCACGGCCTCCGAGCATTCGCGTCTCGGCAAGCGCGACGGGCGCGCGCCCGTAGAGGCGGTGCCCGCAAGCCAGACCCACGGGCGCTTCTGGGACGGCGTGACAGCCGTGGCTTCATCGCCGTATCTGCTCGGTGTCGGCCTGTTCATCATGCTTCTCACGATATCGAACACGTTGCTCTATTTCACACAGGCCAACGTGGTCCTCGAACGCGCCGACACTTTCAGCCAGCGTCTCGCCAGCTTCGCACAGCTCAACATGCTGACGCAGACCATGGCGCTGCTCACGCAGCTCGTCATCACCACACACTTGATCAAGCGGTTCGGCGTCGGTTGGACGCTGTCGCTGTTGCCGCTGATTCTGGTCGCGGGGTTTGCCGTGCTTGCGGTCTGGCCGATCTTCGCCGTGTTCGCGATGTTTCAGGCTTTGTTCCGGGCCGCGGAGTATGCGACGACGCGTCCCGCGCGTGAAACGCTGTTCAGCGTCATTCCGGTCGCGCAGAAGTACCGGGCCAAGCCGCTCATCGACGTCTTCATCTACCGCTTCGGCGACGTGGCGGGCGCTGGCATAGACCGTGCGCTCGCAGCGCTCGGAGTAGGGCTCGCCGGCGTGGCAGTGGCGGCCGTGCCGCTCGCGGCCGCCTGGGCCGCGCTGGCGCTCGCGCTCGGGCGCGCTCAGCAGCGGCTCGATCGCAGCGCAGCCGTGGCGCGCTAGAATCTAGTCGAAGACGACCGTTCAGGGGGATTGCGTGACGGCTATTCTGCAGCGTTTCTTCAACGTCCGCGCCGGGGAGTTCGCGCCGATCCTGACCGCGGGGCTCTACTTCTTCTGCGTCCTCACGTCCTTGATGGTGCTGCGGCCGGCGCGTGACGCCATTGGCATGGAGGGCGGGCTCGACGGCATCCGGTGGCTCTTCATCGGCACCGCTCTCGTCACGCTCGCGGTCAACCCAGCGTTCGGCTGGCTCGTGAGCCGTTTCCGCCGGCTCGCTTTCATCACTGCAACGTACGGGTTCTTCGCGCTGAGCCTGGTCGGGTTCTACGTGCTGATCGCGCTCGCGCCCGACGCCGTGGGCAGCGCGAGCGGCCGCGTGTTCTATGTCTGGTTCAGCGTGTTCAACCTGTTCAGCACGATGGTGTTCTGGGCGTTGATGGCCGACCGCTTCAGTCTCGAGCAGAGCAAGCGCATCTTCGGCATCATCGCCGTCGGCGGGACGCTCGGCGCGATCTTCGGCCCGTGGCTCGCTGGTCAGCTCGTCGCGCCGCTCGGCACGGCGGCCATGCTGCTCGTGTCGGCCTTGTTTTTGGGCTTGGCGGTCGTCGCGGCCTGGCTCGTGGCGCGGCTGCAGCCCGAGGTGGCCCAGAAGGTGGCCGAGAGCAGCCCGGCCTCCGTCGATCGCGGTGTGATAGGCGGCAATGCCTGGGCCGGCATCAGCGCTGTGTTCCGCTCGCCGTATCTGCTCGGCATTTCGTCGTACGTGCTGCTGATGACGGTGATCGGCACGTTCCTATACTTCACGCGCCTCGCAATGGTCGCGGCTGCCGCCGACGACACGGACGCGCGAACCGCGATCTTCGCGAACATCGATCTGCTCACGCAGATCGTGACGCTCGTGCTGCAGATGATCGTGACCGGCCACATCATGAAGCGCTTCGGTGTTTCGGTGGCCCTGATCCTTCTGCCGATCGTCGTGTCGTTCGGCTTCATCGGGCTCGCGATGGCCGCCTCTTTCGCGGTGCTCATTCTGTTCGAGGCGAGCTTCCGCGCGGTCCAGCGCGCCATCACGCGGCCAGCGCGTGAGACGCTGTTCACGGTCGTGACCCGCGAGGAGAAATACAAGTCGAAGGCGTTCACCGATACCTTCGTGTATCGCGGCGGCGACGTCGTCGGCGCGTGGACCGAGGGGGGCTTGAGGGCGCTGGGTCTCGGGCTCGTCGGTCTTGCCTCTGTGGCGATCCCGCTGGCCGTCGTCTGGGCGGGATTGGGCTTGTGGCTCGGCCGCCAGCAGACGCGGGTGACGCAGAGCCGCGCCCGCGCGGCCGAGCGTGCCGAACCTGGCACCGCGGACGCCGCGCCACAATCCGAGGCAGCAGGCTAGAGTCCGCTGCGTATCGACGTGCGTTAGGCACGCCGGGAATACACCGCGGCTTGCGGCTGCTGGAACGGCGGCAAGGGTGTCGCAAGTCTCGGTCTTTCCTAAGTGCCGGTGCTAGATTGCGACCGAACTGCCCCAACCGGAGGCTCGCCATGCAACCAAAATACGTTCTCGCGGCGGCGATTGCGGTCACGCTGGCGGGCTGCGGCGGCTCGGAGCCCGCCGAACAGGCGAGCGAGCCGCGCGAGCAGGCGCCGCGGCGTGAGACGGTGTTCGACCCGCTGACGAGCACGATCGGCCGTGCGGAAGGGGTGCAGCAAACGGTCGACGAGCAAGCGGCCGCGCAGCGGCGTCAGATCGACGAAGCCACGCGCTAACGGTACCCGAGCAGATACTTGAGCCCGCGGAACGCCGGCAGCGGCGCCGTGATGACGTGCGTCGGAATGGCCGCGAGGTACTGTCGATACCTGCCTTTGGCTTCGAAGCGCGCGCGAAACTCCGACTTGGCGAGCTGCTCCACGAGACGCGGCACGATGCCGCCGGCGATGTAGACGCCGCCGCGCGCGCCCGTCGTCACGGCGAGATTGGTCGCGACCGTGCCGAGCATCGCGAAGAACATCGCCAGCGTCTTGCGGGCCAGCGGCTCGCTTTGCCTCGCGAGATTCGTCACGTCCTCCGGGGTCACCGTGGGTCGACCGCGCCCGGCGAGCTCGGCGAGCGTGACGTAGAGGTTCACGAGCCCGGGGCCGGACAACACGCGCTCAGCTGAGCAGTGCCCGTCGAAACGGTCGCGCAATAGTGCGATGACGTCCTGCTCCTCGCGCGTGGCGGCCGGCATCGATACATGGCCGCCTTCGCCAGCCATCAGAGCCCAACCGTCGGCCGCGGGTACGAGCGCCGAGACGCCGAGCCCGGAACCGGGGCCGAGCGCGGCGAGTGTCGTGCGCGGCACGCTCTCGCCGCCACCGATTCGCACGACGTCCGCGGGTGTCAGCAGCGGCATCGCCCACGCGATCGCCGCGAAGTCGTTGACGACCTGGAGCCGTTTGAGGCGAAGCGTCTCCTGGAGCTCGCGCTGCGAGAAGCGCCAGGCGATGTTGATCATCTGGACTTCGTCGCCGGCGATCGGGGCCGCGACGGCCAGCGCCGCGCGTGTGGGGCGATCGCTCGCGCGGCGGTGATCGAGGTAGACGCTGAGGACGCCTGCGACGCCGGTGAAGTCGCTGTTCTCGAAACTCTCGGGAGCGAGCTCTTGGCCTTTGTCGTCGATGAGTGCGCAGCGCGTCGTCGTCGCGCCGATGTCGGCCATCAAGTCCACGGCGTGCTCGTCAGGCGTTCAAGTCCGGGATTCTGGCGCTCTCGAGCTGAGTGATCATGTCCTTGAGTATCAGCTTGCGTTTCTTGAGCCTCTTGAGCATGAGCTGGTCCACGTTCGGATCCGTGACGAGCCGAGCGATGACTTGATCCAAGTCCCGGTGCTCCACGCGCAGTTGCTTGAGCCGCTCCACGTTCCTGAAGGTCTCAGTTTCTATTTTGTCGGTCACTAGTGCTGTGGATCGGTGCCAACCAGTTCCGCTGCTGGTCGCCAAAGGCCAGGAAGTGTGGGTTCAACAAGTGCTCTTTGGTGTTGTACCGCAACGGCCGACCGGCTAAGTCGATCATACGCCCGCCCGCACTTTCGAGGATAGCCTGCGCGGCCGCCGTGTCCCATTCGGATGTGGGGCCGAGGCGCGGATACACGTCGGCGGCGCCTTCGGCGACGAGGCAGATCTTCAGCGAGCTCCCCATGTCGGTGATCTTGTGCGGCGGCAGCCCTGCGAGATAGGCAGCCAGCTCGGGGGCCGGATGGCTGCGGCTGCCGACGACGCGCAGCGGTGACGCGGCCTCGGCGCGGACCGCGATGGATCGCGCGGCGCCGCCGCCATCGGACCGCCACGCCCCGACGGTGACCGCGCCGAAGTACATGCGGTCGAGCACGGGCGCGTACACCGCGCCGAGAACGGCGCGATGCTCATCCACGAGCGCGATATTGACCGTGAACTCGCCGTTGCGCTTGACGAACTCTTTCGTGCCGTCGAGCGGATCGACGAGCCAATAACGCTTCCATTCACGCCGCGTCGCGTGGTCGGCGGGCAGCGACTCCTCGGAGAGGATCGGCAAGCTCACGTCGAGCTTCTCGAGCGCTTGGCTGATGATCCCGTGCGCGACCTGGTCCGCTTCGGTCAGCGGCGAGTCGTCGCTCTTGCGCGTGACGGAGAAATCGGCGCGTCCGTAGACCTCGAGTATCGCGCGTCCGGCGTCGCGGGCGATCTCGCAGGCCGCATCGAGCAAACGACGGTCTTGGCGCGGGTCGGTCATGAACCGTCTTGTATCATAGAGACATGACGCCGGCAGCCACGTCCATCGTCGAGTGGGACGCGATCGACACCGTCCTCGTGGACATGGACGGGACGTTGCTCGATTTGAGCTTCGATACGTTCTTCTGGCGCGAGGTCGTGCCGCAGCGCTATGCGCGCCTGCACGCGATGACCGTGCCCGCCGCGCAGGCTGCGTTGGCGCCGCGTTTCGAGGCGAAGGTCGGCACGCTCGAGTGGTATTGCCTCGATCACTGGGCGCGCGATCTCGGCTTGGACTTGAAGACGCTGAAGCGCGAGCACGGCCAGCACATTCGGTTCTTGCCCGGAGCGCAGGAGTTTCTCGCGAGCGTGCGCGCTCGAGGCAAGCGTCTGTCGATCGTGACGAACGCGCATCGCGATACGTTCGCCGTGAAGGCCGAGCGCACGGGCATCGACCGGCTCGTCGACTCCGTGGTTTGCTCGCACGATTTCGGGGCGCCGAAGGAGAGCGCGGAGTTCTGGCGCGCGCTCGAGGCTCACGAGCCGTTCGACGCAGGGCGCACGTTGCTCATCGAGGACAGCTTGAGCGTGCTCGCTGCCGCACGCGCCTACGGGCTGCGGCATACGATCGCCATCCGCCGCCCCGACTCACAGCTACCGCCGCGCGCGATCGCAGATTTCTTGGGCGTAGACGGCGTTTTCGAGCTCGTGTAGGACCGCGTCAGCGACGCTGCGAGCTCCCCGGTCGCCCGCGGCGCGGGGGGCCGCGGCGTTGCCCGCCGCCCCCATGCGGCCGCCCGCCGGGATGCGGCCGAGGCGAACGCGGGGCGTTCGGCTGCGCACTGACGAGCGCGCTATGGTCGAAGGTCGCGACCGGAATCTTGCGGCCGATGAACGCCTCGATCTCGGGCAGCGAGACCGCGTACGTCTCGCACCCGAAGCTGATCGCGTCGCCCGTGGCGCCTGCGCGCGCCGTGCGGCCGATGCGATGCACGTAGTCCTCAGCGTCCTGCGGTAGATCGTAATTGAAGACGTGGCTCACGCCCGGCACGTGGAGGCCGCGTGATGCGACGTCCGTGCCGATCAGAACTGCCAGCTCGCCGGCCTGGAAGTCCTTCAGCATCCTAAGGCGTTTGCGTTGCGGGACGTCGCCCGAGAGCGCCTCGGCGTTGATCCCGTTGTGCACGAGCGCGTCGCGCAGATGATCCGCCTCGCGGCGCGTGTTGACGAAGATCATCGTGCGGTGCGGGTCGCGGTCGCGCAGCAACGTGAGCAGCAGCGGCAGCTTCTCCTCCATCGCCGGGAAGTAGATCGACTGCGTCACGCGATCCACGGTCATCTTGTCGGACTCGATGCGCACGAGCTCTGGATCGTTCATGTGCTCGTACGCGAGCTCGAGCACACGATGCGAAAGCGTCGCTGAGAACAGCATGTTCAAGCGCCGGTGATGCTCCGGCAAACGCCGCAGGACGTAGCGAATGTCTTTGATGAAGCCGAGATCGAACATGCGATCGGCTTCGTCGAGCACGAGCACCTGTACGCCGCGCAAGCCGAACACGCGCTGCTTGTAGAAGTCGATGAGGCGTCCGGGCGTGCCGATCAGAACGTCGACACCTGCGGCGAGCACCTCGCGCTGTTTGTCGTAATCTGTGCCGCCGAACGCGAGGCCCAGCTTGAACGGCAGGTGCTTGCCAAGCGACGCCGCGTCGGTGTGCACTTGCACCGCGAGCTCGCGCGTCGGCGCCATGATCAGCGCACGCGGCGCCGGCGGGCCGGGCTCCGTCGAGAGCGGCGGGTTGTGCTCGAGCCGATGAAACAGCGCGAGCAAGAAGGCGGCAGTCTTGCCGGTTCCCGTCTGGGCTTGGCCCGCGACGTCCTGGCCTTCCAGCGCCATCGGCAGAGTCTTGCTCTGGATCGGTGTGCAGTGAACAAAGCCGGCTTCGGCGATTCCTTTCTGCAATCCGGCCGACAACGGGAGGTCGGCGAAACGTAGATCGGTGAGATGGTCGCTCTGTGCGGGGGTTTCGATATCGGACCTCAATACTTGCAAATTCGCTTCTCGGTAGTTAAAAATACGGTACGCCCTCCTATATACCCACTGTATTCCTGCGAGCCTCGAGGGAAGCACCTGCCGCAAATTGTGCCTGACCCGCCAGGCGGCGTCACTTTTGGCTTAGCTCATTTGGGTATTGTCGACTTTCGCCTATCCGTCCCAGGGGGCCTTCGGGGCGGCCAGAACCCAGAGGATTCAACATTGTGAGTGGAGAGATCGTACATACGACCGACGCGGCTTTTGAGCAAGACGTGGTCAAATCGGCACAGCCCGTCTTGCTCGACTTCTGGGCAGAATGGTGCGGCCCTTGCAAGATGATCGCTCCGATCCTCGACACGATCGCCACCCAGTACAAAGACAAGCTCCGCGTCGTCAAGCTCAATATCGACGAAAACCCGAAAACCCCACCCAAGTTCAACATCCGCGGAATCCCAACCCTCCTCCTTTTCCGCAACGGCACTGTGGCCGCCCAACAGGTCGGCGCAGTTTCCAAAGCACAACTCGAATCGTTTCTAGAGACACATCTCAATGCAAATGCAGCTCAATTCAAACGCAGCTAATCCACATTCAGCTTTCTTCGGAGCGCAATCGTGAGGGGGTATCTAGGTAACTCCGCGCGCGCGCGCATGAAGGACGGCGGCGGCCCTCATCAAGGCGGTGACGGCAACGGCAAGCGCAACCGGCGCAATCGTGGCGGTGGCGGTGGCGGCCAAGGGGGCGGCGGTCAAGGCGGCGGCGGTCAAGGCGGCGGCGGGCCGATGCGCGAGGAGTTTCCCGACGACGAAGAGTTCGACGTCATTCCGGCAGCGGACCTCGAATCGACGAAAAACGGGATGAACCTGACCGAGCTGAAGACGCGGCCTGCCGCGGCGCTCGTGCAGCTCGCGGAGACGATGGGGCTCGAGAACCTCGCTCGGTCCCGCAAGCAAGACATCATCTTTTCAATTCTCAAGGCGCACGCGAAGAACGGCGAGCACATCTTCGGCGAAGGCGTCCTCGAGATCTTGCAGGACGGCTTCGGCTTCCTGCGTTCGTCCGACGGCTCGTATCTCGCGGGGCCCGACGACATCTACGTGAGCCCGAGCCAGGTACGGCGTTTCAATCTGCGCACGGGCGATACCGTGTCGGGGCTCATCCGGCCGCCGAAGGACGGCGAGCGCTACTTCGCGCTCCTGAAAATCGGCGAGATCAACTACGACGCGCCGGAGAACGCGAAGAGCAAGGTGCTCTTCGAGAACCTGACGCCGCTGTTCCCGAGGAAGCGCCTCAAGCTCGAGCAGGGCAACGGCAGCACCGAGGACTTGACGGCGCGCATCATCGACATGGTCGCGCCCATCGGTAAAGGTCAACGCGGCCTCATCGTCTCTCCACCGAAAGCCGGTAAGACGATGCTGCTGCAGAATATCGCGGCATCGATCGCGGCCAATCATCCGGACGTGCAGCTGATCGTGCTGCTCATCGACGAGCGGCCCGAGGAAGTGACCGAGATGGAGCGCACGGTGCGCGGCGAGGTCGTGTCGAGCACGTTCGACGAGCCCGCCACGCGCCACGTGCAGGTCGCCGAGATGGTCATCGAGAAGGCCAAGCGGCTCACGGAGCACAAGCAGGACGTCGTGATCCTGCTCGATTCGATCACGCGCCTCGCGCGCGCCTACAACGCGACGGTTCCGCCGAGCGGCAAGATTCTCTCGGGCGGCGTCGATTCCAATGCGCTGCGCGGCCCGAAGAAGTTCTTCGGCGCGGCCCGCAACATCGAAGACGGCGGCAGCCTGACGATCATCGGCACGGCGCTGGTCGATACCGGCAGCCGCATGGAC
>Ga0190271_10001725_pt1 | contig 12721 bp, 15 predicted proteins | sample Popmic356T_FD_133747 | JGI IMG/M metagenome (GOLD analysis project Ga0190271, IMG submission 133747) | Populus adjacent soil microbial communities from riparian zone of Weber River, Utah, USA - 356 T | ecosystem: Environmental > Terrestrial > Soil > Riparian zone | place: USA: Utah | collected...
GAGCGCATGTCCCAAGAGCGGTCGCCGCTGCGTAGGTGCTTGATCGCCATGACGCCGCCCGCGACGAAGCCGCCGAGCGCCACGATCGCCATCGGCACGTGCATGTAGAAGATCTTCTGGACGAAGCCCTGGTCGGCGTCGAGTGGCGCGTAGAAGAAGACAAGCGCCAGCGCCGCCGTAAGGGTCACGGCGGTGGCCCATGTGAGCGGCGTCAAGCCCCTCGAATACATCAGTCCTCGAGCAGGTAGTCGAAGACGGCCACTGAGACAAGCACGAAGACAACATCGTAAAGACTGAGCAGTCCCAGCCAGCGCCCGAGGTCCTCCGGTCCCGCGTCCGGGCGGAACAGCGGCTCGGTCGCCTGCGCGCAGGAGATCAGCAGCGGCACGAGCAGCGGCAGCAGCAGGATCGGGACGATCAGCTCGCGCGCGCGGGTCTCGGCGGCGAGCGCGGACACGAGCGCGCCGACGGCCGCGATCCCCAGATTGCCGAGCAGCAGGATCGCGAGCAGCTCGGGAAACGCGGCGCCCAGGCCGGGGCCCAGCAGGAACAGCGCGAAGGCCGGGACGGCCACGAGCTCGACGGCGCACAGGAACAGGAACAGCACGGCCGCCTTGGCCACGAACAGCGCCGTGCGGTCGACGGGCGCCAGCAGCAGGCCCTCGACGCCGCCCTGCTCTCGCTCCGCGGCGAACAGGCGCGACACCCCGATCACGGCGGCCAGCAGGATCGTCACCCACAGCACTCCCGACGCGAGCTCGCCGTCGAGCGAGTCGCGATCCAGGCCGAAGTGGAAGAGCACGTAGACGGTGACGGTGAAGAGCGTCATCGCCGGGACCGACTCCTTGGTCCGCCACTCGATTAGCAGGTCCTTGCGCGTGATCGCGCGGGCGGCCGCGATCACCGGTAGAGCTCCCGATCGGCCGGCGCCGGCCTGCCGGCGCGCAGCCCGAGCGCGAGGTCGGACTCGGCGAGCGCGCCCTCGACGTCGTGGCTCACGAGCACGCGCGTGCGGCCCGAAGCGCGGCCGATAAGGGGTTCGAGGAGCTCGGCCGCGGCAGGGTCGAGCCCGGCACGGGGCTCGTCGAGCAGCAGCAGCTCGGGGTCGTGCAGGACCGCGCGCGCCACGGCGAGCCGCTGCACCATGCCGCGCGAGAGGTCCCGCACGGGCTCGTCCGCCCGGCTCTCCATTCCCACCGCCGCGATCACCTCCTCGACGCGCTCCGCGCCCGTCTGGTGGAGGGCGGCGTGGTAGCCGAGGTTCTCGCGCCCACTCAGCTCCCGGTACAGGAGCGGCTCGTGCCCGAGGAAGCCCACCTTGCCGGGCACCTTCCAGCGCTCGCGCGGCAGCTCTGCGCCCAGAACGCGCGCGCTGCCGCCGTGCGGGCGCAGCAGCCCGGCGAGCACGCGCAACAGAGTCGTCTTGCCGGCGCCGTTGGCGCCCAGCACCGCGAGCGTGGCGCCGGGCGGGACGCTGACCGTGACGCCGGAGAGGGCGAGGCGCTCGCCGTAACGGCGCTCGAGACCGTCGAGCTCGATCGCCGGTTCCATGGCGGCGAAGCCTATGCTGCCCCCGTGCCGCGGCTCGTGGGGATCAACCACCTCGTGCTCGAGGTCACGGACCTCGACGAGGCGCTCCGCTTCTACGGGCGCGTCTTCGACTTCGAGCTGCGCGGCCGTGTGCCCGGCATGGCCTTCATCGACATGGGCGACCAGTTCCTGGTGCTCGCGGAGAGCCGGGGCGACACGCCGCCGGACAGCGAGCGTCACTTCGGGCTCGTCGTCGATGATCGCGATGCGGTGCGCCGGCGGCTCGAGGAGATCGGGGCCGACTTACTGGGCGGCCGCGGGCTCGACTTCCGCGACCCGTGGGGCAACCGCGTCCAGGTGGTCGAGTACGGATCGGTGCAGTTCTCGAAGACGGAGAGCGTCCTGCGCGGGATGGCGCTCGAGGGCCTCGAGAAGTCCGAGCGGGCGCTCGCCGAGCTGCGCGACAAGGGCCTCGCGCCGTGAGCTGAGACTCGCTGCTCAGGCAGCTGCCGCCAGGGCCACCGGCGCGGTCTCGAGCGCGGCGCGGAGCTCATGTGGCCGGTCGCTCGTCACCCCGTCGAGGGCGAGGCCCGCCAGGCGTTCGAGCAGCGCGGGCTGGTTGACGGTCCCCGTAGTGACGCTGAGCCCGCGCGCCTGGAGCGGCTCGACCAGGACGGGGCTGAGGAGGAAGTGCTCGACGCAGACACCTCGAACGCCGGCGCCCTCGGCCCAGGCGGCCAGCGCGCCGGGGTCATGGTCCGCCCAGAGGACCAGCCGAGCCCCGAAGTCGCAGCGAGCCGCGAGCGCGCAGGCGCCCGACCAGAAGCTGAGCATCTCGATCCGCTCCCGGTTGGGTTCGTCGTGCAGGCGCTGGCAGAGGGCGCTAGCCGTGCGCACGGCGAGCGCAGGATCGGCGTGCGCCTTGACTTCGAGCTGAAGCGTCATCTCCGCGGGCGCCCGCTCGAGCAGCTCCTCGAGGAGCAGCGGCCGCTCCTCGCTGGGGCTGCCATCCGCGTTACGAAGCCGGCCGGCGCGGATCTCGGCGGCCGTGCGCTCGTGCGCCCAACCGCTACGCGTGGTGCCCGTGTCCAGGAGTGGGTCGTGGAGCAGCACGAGCTCACCGTCGGCGGTGAGGCAGCAGTCCGTCTCGAGCCCCGCCAGGGGCCCTTCGAGTGCGCGCGAGAGTGCCGCGAGGGAGGAGTCAGGGCCGTAGGCGCGGCCGAGCCGATGGGCGTACAACGGCAGTTGCATCGGCGCCCAGGGTCGCCGCTCCGTCGCCGTTCGTGGTTATCCGGAGGCGACCGAGTCGTGAAAACGCCGTGAACGGCGAGCCCTATGCGATCAGCCGGGCCATGATCCGGGGGTGCCCATCCACCTCGACCTCGGAGATCGCCTCCGTCCGCTGGTAACCGGCGTCGACCGCGAGCTTGCGGAGTCCGGCCTGCGTGAAGCCCCAGTACACGAAGCTGTCGCCCTCGTAGACCTGACCTGGCTCCAGCCGCCGCAGCTCGACGCCGTCGGATTCCCCTGAGGGATCCCCGTAGGTCTCGACCAGCACCGCCCCGCCTGGCGCGTTGCACTCGCGCAGCGTGCGCAGAAGCCCCAGTGGATCCTTCACGCGGTGCAGGATCCCGAAGCAGAGGATCACGTCAAAACGCTCATCGAGCAGGCCGAGCTCGAGGGCGTCGACGCGCCGGTAGTCGACCTTGGATTCGAGCAGCCCGTGGATCGCCCGGAAGCCCTCGCCGCCGTTCAGCTCGATTCCCCAGCGCGCCGCCACCCACTGGCGGTACTGCTCGTTGTCGACCGCGACCACGCTCGATGCGCCGCGGCGCTCGGCCAGAAAGGCGTAGAAGCCGTCGAACGTGCCCACGTCGAGCACGCTCTGGCCGTCGAACGCGGTGGGGAGCGCCGGTATCCGATAGCGATGATTGCGGGCAGCCCCCGGCGTGTAGATGCCGTGCGCTCGGTTCAACGCGAAGGTGTGGAACCAGAACGGCACGGAGTCGCGCACCGATAGCGCGAGCTCGGGGTCCACGTCGATCGGCAACAGGTCGGCGACCTGGCGCTCGGCGTCGGTGATTGCGAATTGGCTCACCGGGCGGGGGTGCGCCTACTCCACGGGCTCGCCGTTCGCCGTCAGGACGACGTCGATGTTGCCGCGCGTGGCGTTCGAGTAGGGGCAGACCTTGTGGGCGCCGGCCACGATCCGCTTGGCCAGCTCCGGATCCTCGACCTGCGGCAGGCTCACGTGCAGCTCCGCCTCGAGCGTGAACCCACGGTCCTCGGTGGGCAGCAGGCTCACCTTGCTGTCGATCGAGACGTCCCCCACCTCGGCTTTCTCGCGCCGGCCGATCACCCCGAGCGCGCTCTCGAAGCAGGACGCGAAGCCGACCGCGAACAGCTGCTCGGGATTGGTGCCGCCGCCCTCGCCGCCCATCTCCTGGGGCAGCCGCAGGTCAACCTCGAGGAGGCCGTCGTTCGACCGGCCGTGTCCTTCAGCGCGGCCGCCCGTGACCGTCGCCTCCGCGGTGTACAGCGTCCGAGCCATTTAACCTCCCGCAGTCGTTGACGCGGGCGAGGCTACCGCTCAGCCCGTGCGACGGCGCCGCGCAGGTCGACGCAATCGAGGACGCCGACGCTTCCGTACGACTTCTCCAGTCCCTCCGGATGGATTGCGTATTCAGTACGCATTACTGCGTAAGTGCACGCAGTAGCCAGAGACGGCAACCGGGATGAGAATGGATGCGATGAGCGAGGAGCCGGGCCTGCCGGCGAGCATCGAGACCGCCTGGGGCGTCCGCGAACGCCCGACGAAGGGCCCCAAGCCCGGGCTCAGCCTCGACCGGATCGTCGCCGCGGCCGTGAGGCTCGCGGCCGCCGAGGGGCTCGCGGCCGTGTCGATGGGGCGAGTGGCCGGCGAGCTGGGGGCTGCCCCGATGTCGCTCTACCGCTACGTGGCCTCGAAGGACGAGCTGCTGGCGCTGATGGTCGACGCGGCGGTCGGGCCGCCGCCGGCGGCGTCGCAGCCGGGCGAGGACTGGCGCCCTGGGCTGTCGCGCTGGTCCTGGTCCTACTACGAGGCCCTCGGAAGGCATCCCTGGGTCGTGCGCATCCCGATCAGCGGCCCCCCGACGACGCCCAATGGCGTCGCCTGGATGGAGGCCGGGCTGGCCTCGCTTGCCGAGACCGGGCTCGACGAGGGCGAGAAGCTGTCCGTGATCCTGCTGCTGAGCGGCTACGTGCGCAACGAGGTGACGCTGATGGCCGACATCGGCGCGGCCGCGGCGGCGTCGGGTGAGCGGAATGTGTCCGGCAGCTGGAGCCGCCTGATCCGAGGCGTGATCGACGCGGAGTGCTTCCCCGCGCTCCACCGCGCGCTCGCCTCGGGCGTGCTCGACGAGGACGACGATCCCGACGAGGACTTCGGCTGGAGGCTCGAGCGGGTGCTCGACGGCGTCGACGTGCTCGTACGAGAGCGCGGCTAGACGAGGCCGCGCTCGAGCGTCGCCGCGGCGTGCTCGAGTGTGGGCGCCACCACCGGCCAGGACTGCTCGATCGCCTTCGGGTTGCCGGGGAAGTTCACGATCAGCGTGCGGCCGCGGATCCCCGAGACCCCGCGGGTGAGGATCCCGAGCGGGGTATGCGGGCGCGAGTCGGCGCGGATCGACTCGGCGTAGCCCGGTGCCTCGCGCTCGATCACGTCGCGGGTCGCCTCCGGTGTCACATCGTCGACGGTCATGCCGGTGCCGCCGGTGGTGAAGATGAAGCGCGCGCCGTCGTGGTCCGCGAGCCGGGTGAGCACGGTGACGATCGAGTCGCGATCGTCCGTGACGGTCTCGGCGGTGACCTCGAGCCCGGCCTCCTCACAGAGCCGGACGAGCGCGGGACCGGAGGCGTCCTCGCCCTCGCCCGCCGCGATCGTCGTCGAGATCGTGACGACGGCAGCCTTCACGCGAGTGCGGCCGCCGCGTATGCCTCTTCGAGTGTCAGGAACTCGTCGAGGCCCGTCAACCGCCCATCCGCCGTTCGCCACAGGTGAACCTCGTCGCGCTCGACCACCGCCCCGCTCACGGCGCCTCGCACGCTGTGATGGACGACGAAGATCGCACGGTCTTGGTCGAGGTCGATCACGTCCCGAACAGTGGTGTGGTTGCTGTCGAAGGCACTGAAGAACTCCTCCACGTACGCGGTGCCCTCGATGCCGTCGCGAACGCCCGGCTCGGGCATGTCGACACCATTGCTCCAGACGTAGTCGGGGTTCTCGTTCGCGAGCCGGCGAAGGGTCTCGATGTCGCGCCGGTTCATGGCGTCGTACACGCTGTGGATGAGGGCGGTGGTCTCGGGGCTCATCCCTCGCGCCTCCAGTCGTGGCGGCCGCCCGATTTCTCGAGCAGGACGACCTCCGCGATCTCGACGCCGCGCTCGAGCCCCTTGACCATGTCGTAGACGGTCAGCGCCGCCACCGACGCCGCCGTCATGGCCTCCATCTCAACGCCCGTCTGCGCGCTCGTGCGGGCCTCGGCCTCGATCTCGACGAGCCCGTCGCGGACCTCGATGCGAACGTCGGCGAACGACAGCGGCAATGGGTGGCACAACGGGATCAGTGCGGAGGTCTGCTTCGCAGCCTGGATGCCGGCGATGCGCGCGGTCGACAGGACGTCCCCCTTGGGCGCGTCTCCGCGCGCGACCGCCGCGGCGGTGTCGGCCGACATGCGCACGACGGCGCGCGCGACGGCGCGCCGGTCGGTCACGGCCTTGGCACCCACGTCGACCATCCGGGCGCGCCCGGACTCGTCGAGGTGCGTGAGCTCACCCTCGGCCGCCACGCGCCCAGCGTACCTCCGCCCGATCAGGCGTGCGCGTGCGTGCTCTGGGCCGCCGCGATCAGGTCACGCACGGCGTCCTCGTCGCCGCGGCGCAGCAGCTCGACCGGGTCCGGATCCCCGTTCACGATCGACTCGAAGAACTCCTTGCGGTCCTGATAGGTCGGCAGCGTGCCCTTGGCCCAGCCGCGGACGTCGTTCAGCAGCACTGCCAGCCGTGCATAGGGCTCGCCGTACTCCTCGGCGATCTCGCCCTTGATGCGCTTCGCGAGGGCGGGCGAGGCGCCGGCCGTCGAGATCGCGATCGCGAGCGGACCGCTGCGCACGATCGCGGGGAGGATGAAGTTGCAGAGCGGCGGCACGTCCACGACGTTCACGAGCATCGCCCTGCGCTCCGCGTCCTCGTAGATCGAGATGTTGACGTCCGTGTCGTTGGTCGCCGCGATCGCGATGAACACGCCCTCGAGGTCAGTGGGTCCGGCGTACGTACGTCGCTCCCAGCGGATCGATCCCTCGTCGGCCAGCTCGCGCAGCGGCTCGATCGCGTCGGGCGCGATCAGTGTGACCTGGCCGTCGCAGGCGAGCAGGCCCTCGACCTTCTCGAGGCCGATGTCGCCGCCGCCGACGACCACGGAGCGACGGCCGCTCAGCTTCAGGCAAGCGATGTAGAAGGGGGTGTCGAGCATCCCCTGGACGCAGCTCTGATCGCAGATTCCCCTGCGGAGCTGGCAGACGCATTCCTTGCCTGCGTAGGCCTGTGCCGGCATCAACGAAGAGTCTAGGCAGTGCCGTGCGCGGAGCATGCCGTATTGAGACCGCGGCCCACCGCACGGGGAGGGAAGGGCCCGTGCGGTGAGCTCCGCTGGTCTCAGGCGGCGTGGTTACGCCGCGAGCGCATGACGCGGGCGCCGCAGCAGCCCTGGCAGCAGAGGCCGGCGTCGGGGCAGACGATCCTTCCGTCCATTCCGACGGCGCTCCTTCGCGGCACGCTGCAGGTCGGTCGCATACTCGTTCGCAGCTGCGTATGAGAGCTCTCCGGTCATGGACGAGAAAGTACGGCTAAGGGGTGGCGCCGGACATCGGCAATCCGGAGCCGCTTGGGCCTTAGTTGCGAGCCCGGGGCGGGTTACGGGCCCTTACCTAGCGCTTCAGCACGTCACGAAGCGTCTTGCCGCCGAGCCGCGCCAGCGGCAGGAGCCCGCGCCGCAGCGCCCCGGGCTTGTCGGCGTCGCGGCCGTACAGGAGCTTCGCCGAGGCCTGCATCGCCTTGCCGAGCGCCTCGTCGTAGGGGTGCCACCAGAAGTCGCGCGTGCGTGAGGGCTCCCAGGTCACGAGCTTGATGTTCACGCACTCGTAGAGGCCGAACTTCGAGTGTGAGCGCCCGAGCCCGGAGTCCTTGACGCCGCCCCAGGAGCAGGAGCAGGCGCCGTGGCTGAACATGTGGTCGTTGATCCAGACCATGCCGGACTGGATGCGGCCGGCGATCCGCTCCCCCTTGGCCCGGTTCATCGTCCACACCGAGGCGCCGAGCCCGAAGGTCGAGTCGTTGGCGAGCGCGATCGCCTCGTCCTCGTCGCGCACGGTCACGATCGGCACGACGGGACCGAAGATCTCCTCGCGCATGATGCGCATGTCGTGCGTCACACCGGTCAGGACCGCGGGCCGGTAGTAGGGCTCGTCGGGGCCCCCGCAGTGGAGGGTGGCGCCGCCTGCGACCGCGTCGTCGACGAGCTCCTTGACGAGCCGCAGCTGCTCGGGCGAGATCATCGGGCCGATCTCCGTCTCCCACTCGAGCGGATCGCCGACGCGCAGCTTGCCCGCGCCCTCGACGACGCCCTCTATGAAGCGCTCCGCCACGTCCTCGACCACGTAGACGCGCTCGATCCCCGAGCAGGTCTGGCCGGCGTTCGCGAAGCCGCCCCAGAGGCAGCCCGAGATGGCGTTCGGCAGGTTCGCGTCCGCGCAGACGATCATCGGGTCCTTGCCGCCCAGCTCGAGCACCGAGCCCTTCATGCGCCGGGCGCATTCCTCGCCCACACCGCGGCCGACCTCGACCGAGCCGGTGAAGAAGATCTTCGAGACGGTCGACTCGACGAGCGCCTGGCCGACCGCGCCGCCGCCGTGGACGGTGCGCACGAGCCCCTCCGGGACGCCGGCCCGCTCGAACACCTCCTGAATACGCTGGCCGGTCAGCGGCGTCAGCGAGGCGGGCTTGAGGACGACCCCGTTGCCGGCGAGCAGTGCGATCGCGACCTCGCCGAAGGGGATCGACCAGGGGTAGTTCCAGGGAGCGATCACGCCCACGACCCCGAGCGGCTCGTAGGTGAATCGCGCGCGCTTCTGCTTGATGAACACGGGGAGGGAGACGCGCTCGTCCGCGAGGATCCCCGGCCCCGCGTCCGCCAGCCAGCGCAGGGAGTCGATCGTGGGGAGCAGCTCCATCACGTACGACTCGTTGATCGCCTTGCCCTGCTCGCGACTCAGCAGCTCGGCGAGCTCCTCGAGCTGGTCGATGATCGCCTGCGCTGCGCGGCGCATGTAGCGGGCGCGGTCGGCGAGCGGCAGCTGCGCCCAGAAGGGCTGGACGCTCGCCACGTCGTCGACGACGGCCTGGACCTCGTGCGGCGCGATTGTCGGCACCGCACCGAGGCGCGTGCCGTCAAGCGGACTGAACGACTCGAGCTCGGGCAAGCGCTCGTCGACGGGGCTGACCGCGGCTTCCATGGCGCCGGATTATTCCGCGTCTCGCCTGCGCGCCTTGCGGATGCGCGCCAGCCGCTCGCCCAACTCCGCCTCCTCGCCGTGCTCCGACAGCTCGAGGAAGCGCTCGCCGATCGCCTCGTCGGGCATCAGCTCTTGCTCCGCGACGCCCTCGGGATGCGAGTGCGGGTAGTCGTAGCCCACGCCGCGCCCCAGCTTCTTCGCGCCGGCGTACGCCGCGCTCTGAAGTGCGGGCGGCGGGATCGGCACACCGTGCTCGCGCACCCACTCGCGGGCGCGCCCGATCGCCTCGTAGGAGGCGTTCGACTTCGGGGCAAGCGCGAGATAGACGGCGGCCTGGGCGAGGTTGAGCGCAGCCTCCGGGAGCCCGACGTGCTCGACCGCCTGGGCGGCGGCCACCGCCACCTGGAGGGCGCGCGGGTCGGCGTTGCCGATGTCCTCGCTCGCCAGCACGATCATCCGGCGCGCGATGAAGCGCGGGTCCTCGCCGCCCTCGAGCATCCCGGCCAGATAGATGAGCGAAGCGTCCGGGTCGGACCCGCGCGTCGACTTGATCCAGGCGGAGATCAGGTCGTAGTGCTTGTCGCCCTGCTTGTCGTAGAGGACGGCGCGGCGCTGCAGCGCGTCCTCCGCCACCGCGAGCGTGACCGTCCCGTCCGGGCCGACGGTCTCGGCCGCGAGCTCGAGCGCGCTGAGCGCCATGCGGGCGTCACCGCCGGCGCGTGCGGCGAGGAACTCGAGCGCGTCGTCCTTCACGCCCGGCGGGTCCTGGATGCCGCGCTCATGGGCGAGCGAGCGTCGGAGCAGCTCGAGCACGTGCGTGTCCTCGAGCGCGTGCAGCTCGTAGATGCGGCAGCGCGACAGGAGAGCGGAGTTGACCTCGAAGAACGGGTTCTCCGTGGTCGCGCCCACGAGCACGACGAGCCCCTCCTCGACCGCGGGCAGCAGCGTGTCCTGCTGCGCCTTGTTGAAGCGGTGGATCTCGTCGAGGAAGAAGATGGTGCGCTCGCCGCTCGTCGTCCGCCGGTGCTCGGCGCGCGCCAGCACCTCGCGCACCTCGGCCCGCCCCGCCTTGACGGCCGACTCCTCCTCGAATGCCGCACGCGCGTTGACGGCGAGCATGCGCGCGAGCGTCGTCTTGCCCGTGCCGGGCGGTCCGTACAGGATCATCGAGTGCGGGCGGCCCTCCTCGATCGCCGTCCGCAGCGCAGAGCCGCGGTCGAGCAGGTGCTCCTGGCCGGCGAACTCTCCGAGCGTGGCGGGCCGCATGCGCGCCGCGAGCGGCAGGTCGGCCGCATCGGCGGCCCCACCCTTCCGGGATGATTCCTCCAGATCGAAGAGCCGCTCCATGCTCAGAGTCTGGCAGCGAGGAAGGCGGTCAGCGCCTGCGCGCAGCGTTCCGGCGCGTCCTCCCAGACGAAGTGCCCGGCGTCCTCGATCAGCACCAGCTCGGTGTCCGGCAGCTCGCGCTCGAAGCGGCGCGCCGTGGCCGGCGGGACGAAGGGGTCCTGGGCGCCGAAGACGAGTAGTACGGGCACCTCGAGCGCCGCCAGCCTGCCCTCGTACGGCGCGATCTTCTCGAAGTCCATCGAGCGGTAGAAGTCGAGCTGAGCCTGGCGGCGGTCGCCGTCGCCGAAGGCCTTCCAGTACTCGTCGATCGCCTGATCGCCGATCGCGCCCGAGAGCTGGCGGAGCATCAGCCCGAACGCCTCGCGGGTCGCGCCGGCCACGAACTCCTCGCCCTGGCCGGGGGTCCGCATCGCCTGCGCGAAGCCGTGCCACCTGCCGTCCGGGAAGAAGCCCGACGCGCTGATCACGAGCGCCTCGACCGCCTGCGGCTGCTCGCAGGCCCAGCGCAGCCCGATCAGGCCGCCCCAGTCGTGCATCACGGGCACGCAGCGCTCGATCCCGAGCTCCACGCGCAGACGTTCGACCGAATCGGCGTGGCGCTCCCAGGTCGCCGGCAGGTCGGCGGGCGAGTCGCCCAGCCCCGCGAGGTCGGGCGCGACGCCGCGCCAGCCCGCGTCGGCGAGCACGGGCAGCAGGTCGCGCCACATGTAGGACGACTCGGGGTAGCCGTGCAGCAGCAGCGCAACCGGCCCGTCGGGCGGACCGGCCTCCCGGTATGCGAGACCGGCGACGGTCGGCATCGCCCCACTCTATGCGCTCCTTAGACTCCCGGTTGTGCCCGAGCGCGCCGCACTCGAGCGCCGCACGACAGAGCTCCTGCAGCGCCTCATTCGCTTCAAAACGGTCAACCCGCCGGGCGACGAGGGACCCGCCCAGGAGTGGCTCAAGGGCCTGCTCGAGGAGGCCGGCTTCGATTGCGTGCTGCTCGAGGAGGTGGCCGGGCGCCCGAACCTGGTCGCGCGCCTGGCGGCCGCCGCGGACGGCCCGACCCTGTGCCTGCTCGGCCACGTTGACACCGTGCCGGCCGACCCCGGCGACTGGCAGCTCGACCCGTGGTCCGGCGAGCTGCGCGACGGCTGCGTCTGGGGCCGCGGCGCCAAGGACATGAAGAGCCAGGTGGCGGCCGAGCTCGGGGCCGCGCTCGCGCTCGTCGCGGAGGGCTGGCGGCCCGAGGCGGGCGAGCTGAAGCTCGTTTTCACCGCCGATGAGGAGCGCGGCGCCAGGCACGGAGCGCAGTGGCTGTGCGCGGAGCAACCGGAACACGTGCGCGCCGACCTCGTGGTCAACGAGGGCGCCGGCGAGCTGATCCGCCACCACGACCGGCGCGTCTACGGCGTCTGCGTAGCGGAGAAGGGCGTCTTCCGCTTCACGCTCTCGACGAGCGGGCGCGCCGGGCACGCCTCGGTGCCGCGCATCGGCGACAACGCACTCGTGAAGATGGCGCCGGTGCTCAGCGCGCTGGCCGACGGCCGCTCCCGGCTGATCGCCTCGCCGGAGACGGAGGCGCTGCTGGGAGAGCTCGGCCTCGACCCGGGGGACCTTGACGGCGCGCTCGCGGAGCTCGAAGCGACCAACCCGGCCGTCGCGGTGCTGCTCGAGCCGATGCTGTGCGTGACCCTGACCCCGACCGTGATCGAGGCCTCGCAGGCCATCAACGTGGTGCCGGCGCACGCGCGGCTCGAGGTGGACTGCCGCGTCCCGCCCGAGCTCGGAGAGGAGGCGGTCCTGGAGGCGGTGCGGCAGACGCTCGGCGAGAATGGCTTCGAGATCGGATTCGGGGAGACGATCGTCGGCAACCGCTCGCCTGTCGAGACCCCTCTCATGGACTCGATCCGCCGCTTCGTCGAGCGTGAGGATCCCGGCGCCGCAGCCGCCCCGGTCGTGATGAGCGGGTTCTCGGACTCGCACTGGTGGCGCAAGGCGTTCCCGGACTGCGTCGCGTACGGCTTCTATCCGCAGAAGGCGATGGACATGACCGAGGCGTACCCGCTGATGCACGGGAAGGACGAGCGCATGCCGGTCGCCGACCTCGGCCTGGCCGCCGCCTTCTACGCTGATCTCATGGTGGAGACCTTGCGCTAGTAAAAGCGCAACGCCGCCGCTTTGTGCCCTATGCGGTGGTTGCCACCGCGGCCGGCACGACCTCCAGGAACTTCACCGTGTCGGGGAACTGCCGGAAACGAACGATCTTGCCGTCACGCACGTCCCAGACGTGGACGACTTCGAGATCCAGC
>Ga0190271_10001726_pt1 | contig 12717 bp, 1 predicted proteins | sample Popmic356T_FD_133747 | JGI IMG/M metagenome (GOLD analysis project Ga0190271, IMG submission 133747) | Populus adjacent soil microbial communities from riparian zone of Weber River, Utah, USA - 356 T | ecosystem: Environmental > Terrestrial > Soil > Riparian zone | place: USA: Utah | collected...
CGTTCGACGGTGGGATCACCTCCGGCCGATCGGGGCTCAACGCCGACATCCACTTCCTCGACAACTCGGCGTCGCGCTGCGCCGCCCTGCTCGATTCCGTCGCGGGCGATGCCGATGCCGTCGGCGACCGCCGCGACGAGATCGTCGCGGCACTCGCCGCGACCGCGAAGCCGTACTTCGGCGACATCGCCGAGATGACCTACGAGCAGTTGCTGGTCCGCTTCGTGGAGCTGACCGCGGTCGGCTGCGGCGGTCGCTACGAGGACGGCGCGTGGCTCGACGTGACCCATCGGGATCGCTTCATCGAGCTCCTCCGACGGGCCGAGGCCCGACTGGCGGACGCCGACGAGGGCGATGTCGACAGCGACTTCGTCGACCGGTCCTCGGTCGACGACCCGTCGGGCGCGGTCGCGACGCTGGTGGCGGCTCATCCGTCGGCCGCTTCCGCACTGCTCCATCCGGCCGACGTCCCGTACTTCCTCGAGGTGTGCCGTCGCCCGGGCAAGCCGGTCCCGTTCGTGCCCGTCATCGACGCCGACGTCCGCCGCTGGTACCAGTCCGACTCGCTCTGGCAGGCCCAGCACCCGGCGTACGACGCCGACGCCGTCCTCGTGATCCCCGGTCCCCAGGCGGTCACCGGAATCACCGCGGCCGATGAGCCCATCGCCGACCTGCTCGGTGAGTTCGAGCGGTCGGTGACCGCGAGCCTGGTGCTGGCCGGAGCCGTACCGGCCCCGGTCGATCGCCTCCGTCGTCGGGGCCAGACCAAGGACCTGCGCGGCCCCGCCGCCATCCTCGGCGAGACCGCCACCGTCGTGCACGGCTCGCGTGTGAAGGCCAACCCGATCCTGTCGATGGCGCCGGTCGAGGACTGGTTGTGCACGGCCGAGTCCGACGGTCGGCTCGAGCTCGCAGGGCTCACGATCGACGGCATCGACGGCGCGACCGAACGGGTCGTGCTCAACGCCGACGGCGACCGCGCGTGGGCAGAGCTCGAGATCCCGTCGCTCCGCAGCGACCACCCGGACCGCCTCACGATCGGGTTCCACCACACCCACCGGTCGGGTGTCGAGGTCATGGAGATCGACGCCCACCGTTGGGAGACCATGCTGTCGGGCCTGCTGGTCGACACGCTGCTGGGTGGCGTGACCACTCCCGTGCCGCTGGGCGAGCAGGTCATCGTCGAGGTCGACATCGACCCGGACCGCTTCTCGGCGCACGCCAACCTGGTCGGATTCGTCGGCGGGTCCGCGCTTCCGGACGGATTCCTCGCCGTGGCGTGGCCTGCAGTGTTCGCCACCCTGGGCGCACCCGAGCTCGTCGGTGGGCTCCTCGACCTGGTGCACCTCGAGCACCGCATCGAGTTGATCGACGTCTCGAACTTCGGTTCCTCCGCCGACACCGCTGGGACCTCTCCCCGGGTCCGCGTCTCCGCCCAGGTCACGGCCCTCTCCGACCACCACGCTGGTTGTCGCATCGACACCGAGGCGGTCATCGCCGATGTCGCCACGGGCGACCTGATCTGCCGGCTCGAGTCGTCGTTCCTGATCCGCGATGCCGTCGTTCCGGCCAACTCGCTCCCGTCGGTCGACGAGGACCACGGCCCCGAGGTCGCGTCCCGCCCGCGCCGGACGATCGCCCGCACCTCGCTCCGAGCTCCGGAGAGCATGGACGCCTTCGCTGCCATCTCGGGCGACCACAACCCGATCCATCGGTCCGTCCTGATCGCTCGGCTGGTCGGACTCGGTGACCCGATCGTCCATGGAGCCTGGACGTCCGCAACGGCGCAGCGGGTCCTGCTCGACGGCATCGATGCCCGGGCCGAGCGACTCACATCCTGGTCGACGAAGTTCCTCGCTCCGGTGCTCCTCGGCGAGGACCTGACCGTCACGGCCGCCCGCATGGGTGTGCAGGACGGTGACACCGTCTACGACGTCGAGGTGGTGGCCGACCGTCCCGACGGTGCGGTGCCGGTGCTCATGGCCACGGCGGTCGTCCGCGCCCCCCGTACCGCCTACCTGTTCCCCGGCCAGGGCATCCAGCGCGAAGGCATGGGCATGGATGGCTACGCCCGTTCAGCGGCGGCCAAGGCGGTCTGGGATCGCGCCGATGCCCACACCCGTGACCACCTCGGGTTCTCGATCCTCCAGATCGTTCGCGAGAACCCGACCGAGGTCAGCACTCCGACCGACGTGTACCGCCATCCCGCCGGTGTGTTGCACCTGACGCAGTTCACCCAGGTCGCCATGGCGTCGCTGGCGTCTGCGCAGATGGCCGAGATGGCGGAACAGGGTGTGAAGGTGACCGACGCGGTGTGCGCCGGTCACTCCGTCGGGGAGTACAACGCCCTCGCCGCCGTGTCGCAGGTGCTCCCGCTCGAGGCGGTGGTGGAGCTGGTGTACCAGCGTGGCCTCGCCATGCACCACCTGGTTCCGCGTGATGCCGAAGGCCGGTCCGACTATCGCCTGGGCGTGGTTCGCCCGCACGAGGTCGGCATGTCGCATGCCGATGCCGAACAGCTCATCGCCGACCTGCGCGACGAGCTGGGCCAGCCGCTCGAGATCGTCAACTTCAACCTGCGAGGCAAGCAGTACGCCGTCGCCGGAACGGTTTCGGCGCTGGAACGACTCGAATCCGAGCTGGCCGAGCGGACCCGGCCCGGATCGAAGCCGGCCTTCCTGCTGGTGCCCGGAATCGACGTGCCGTTCCATTCCACCGTGTTGCGCGACGGCGTGGCGGAGTTCCGCCACCACCTGTCCGCCGGCCTGCCCGACGAGGTCGATCCCGCGCTGTTGGTCGGTCGCTACATCCCGAACCTGGTGCCGCGGTCGTTCACGCTCGACCGCGACTACATCGAAGAGGTGGCGGAGCTGACCGGTTCCGAACCCCTCGCCGAGATCCTTGCCGACTGGCCGGCGCGGTCGGCCAATCAGGGCCGACTCACACGAGACCTGCTCGTCGAGTTGTTGGCCTGGCAGTTCGCCAGCCCGGTCCGTTGGATCGAGACGCAGGACCTGTTGTTCACGCCGGTGTCCGAGGGTGGCTTCGGGATCGAGTGCGTGATCGAGGTGGGCCTCGGGTCGCAGCCGACGGTCGCCAACCTCGCCAAGGGGACGATGGCCCTGCCCGACCACAGTGGGCTCCGGCCGACCGTGCTCAACGTCGAGGCCGACCGTCTGGTGGTCTTCGGAGAGGACGAGGATCCGACGCCGGTCGACGACGATGACGACGACGACGCCGCTGGCGAAGGTGCGGCTCCGGCTGGTGCCGACGTCGCCCAACCCGCTGCGCCCGCCTCGGCGCCTCCTGCCGCGGCGCCGACCGCCTCGGCCGCGGCGGTCGAGGATCGTCCGCTGGACACGGCGGACGCGCTGGCGACACTCCTCGCGTTCCAGGCGAAGATCCGCCCCGATCAGCTCACGCCGGCCGAATCGATCGACGACCTGGTCGACGGCGTGTCGTCCCGGCGGAACCAGATCCTCATGGACCTGGGCGCCGAGTTCGGCGTTGCCGGAGTGGACGGTGCCCAGGAGCTCTCGGTCGACGCACTCGCCCGCGAGCTGTCGAGCCGCGCCTCGCGCTACCGCTTCCCCGGCCCTGTGCTCCGCGATGCCCGTGACTCGGTGCTGGGTTCGTTGCTCGGTCCTGTCGGGGCCAAGCCCAAGGACGTTGCGGCGCGGGTGACCGGTCACTGGCAGCTGCCCGACGGCTGGGTCGACCGCGTCCTCACGACCCTGGCCCTCGACGGTCGCAGTGGGGACAGCTCGCGGGGTACCGCCCTCGGTCGCCTGCATCCGTTGCCGTCATCCGCCGACGATCTGATCGACGCGGCCGTGACCCTCGCCGCGTCCGATCTTGGCGTCGCCGTCGCACCTCCGGCCGCGGCCGCGGGCGGCACCGTCGATGCCGCAGCGGTGAACGATCTCGAGGCCCGCCTCGCCGGGCCCGACGGTCTGCTGGCCGACGTCGCCCGCGACCTGCTCGACCGAACCGGGGCCGCTCCCGAGCTCTCCGGTCTCGCCGACCCCGCCGCGATCGCCGACGCTCGCCGGCTCGACCAGCTCGACGCCGAGCACGGTGCCGATCACGCGGCCGCGATCGCGCCGCGCTTCGACGCCCGTCGACACGTCGAGTTCTCGTCCTGGTGGTCGATGGCACGTCACGACGTGGTGTCACTCCACCACGACGGGCTGCGGAACGAGGCCGATCCGTCCGACCTCGACGCCGAGGCTGGTCGATTGGCGGCCGCTTCGATCGACCCGGGTGTCGCCGCAGCGGCCGGCTGGTTCCGTGACCGTGCCGCCGAGCGGGGCGACGCCGTCGCCGCCGCCCGCTTCGATCGGATCCTCGCGGGCGTTCCCGCGGTGCTCGATGTTCCGGCCGTCGTGCCCGTCGTCGAGATCTCGCCGTCCGGAGAGGTCGAGGCCTTCGACCGGCCGGCCGCCGACGATCGCGTCCCAGGATTGTTGGGCGAACTGGCTTGGAACGGCGTCCCCGGGATCGTGACCGACTCGGCCAAGGCGCTGCTGTCGGAGGTCGCGGACTTCTCGACGGAGACCGCGCTCGTGACCGGTGCCAGCCCCGGCGGCATCGCGTTCGAGGTGGTGCGCCGCCTGCTCAACGGTGGTGCCACCGTCGTGTGCACGTCGTCGTCGCTCACGCCGGACCGTCTCGACGCCTACCGCGAGCTCTACCGGACCGCAGCGGTGCCCGGCGCCGAGCTGCACGTGGTCCCCGCCAACCTGGCGTCGTTCGGAGACGTCGACGACCTGGTCGACTGGCTGGTCTCACCCGTCGTGTCGAACGCGGGTGGGGTGACCCGAACGCTGAAGCGACCGATGCGACCGACGCTGGTGCTGCCGTTCGCGGCTGGGTCGGTGGAGGGCGAACTGCCCGACGCCGGACCCGACGCAGAGGTCGCCATGCGCACGCTCCTGTGGGGCGTGGAACGTCTGATCGGCCGGGTGGCGGAGTCCTTGTCGAAGATGGGCGTGGGCGGATCCCGCTGCCACGTGGTCCTGCCGGCCTCACCCAACCACGGGACGTTCGGCGGCGACGGTGCGTACGGCGAGGCCAAGGCGGCGCTGGATGCGGTCGTGGCGAAGTGGTCGTCGGAACGGGAGCGCTGGGGCCGCAACATCACCCTGGCCCGGGCGACGATCGGCTGGGTGCGCGGCACCGGTCTCATGGACGCCAACAACGCGGCGGCCGCGCTCATCGAGGAGCGGCTGGGACTCCGGACCTTCTCCGCGGCCGAGATGGGCTGGCTGCTGACGGCATTGTGCCTGCCCCAGATCCGGGATCTCGCCGAACAGGCGCCGGTCGAGGTCAGCTTCGACGGCGGTCTCGCCGGGCTCGACATCCGCGGAAAGCTGGATCCGCTCCGCGACGAGCTGACCGAACAGGTGCGCTCGGCCCGTCGTGCGGCGGCCGCACAGCCCGATGCCTCGCCGTCGGACGACGGTTCGTGGTCCTCGACGATCCCGGCCCTGCCGTCGCCGCTGGTGCTGAACCCCGTCACCGCTGCTGTGACCGGGGCTGTCACGACCGGAACCCCGTCGATCGACCTCGACGACATGGTGGTCGTCATCGGTGCCGGTGAGGTCGGTCCGTGGGGTGGCAGCGCGACCCGCTTCGATCTCGAGGTCGACGGCGAGCTCTCGGTCGCCTCGGTGACGGAGTTGGCGTGGTTGACCGGACTGATCCGCTGGGATGCCACCGGCAATCCTGCGGGCTGGACCGACGCCGAGACCGGCGACGCCGTCCCCGAACACGAGGTCGCCGAGCGTTACCGCGACGCGGTGCACGATCGATCGGGCATTCGCAGGTTCGATCCCGACGGGGCGCTCGACGCGGAGGGCATCTCACTTCTGGCGGAGTACTTCCTCGACCGCGACCTCACCATCACGGTCGGTTCCCAGGACGAGGCGGTCGCCCTGGCCGCGTCCGATCCCGACCACAGCCGCATCGGCCGAATCCCCGGATCCGACGATTGGCAGGTGGTCCGCTCGGCCGGGAGCCGCATCCGGGTGCCGCGCAAGGCGCAGCTGTCGCGTCGGGTCGGTGCCCAGATCCCGACCGGGTTCGATCCCACGCTGTGGGGCATCCCCGCCGAGATGGCGGCGTCGGTGGACCGGGTGTCGTTGTGGAACATCGTCGCCACGGTCGAGGCGTTCCTCGATGCCGGCATCGAGCCCGAGGAGCTGATGGCTCACGTGCACCCGGCGCGGGTGGGCAGCTCGCAGGGATCGGGCATGGGCGGCATGACGAGCCTGCGGTCGATGTACGTCGACAGCCTGCTCGGAATCGACGGACCGAACGACCTCCTCCAGGAGGGTCTCGGCAACGTCATCGCCGCCTACGTCATGCAGTCGTACGTGGGTGGGTACGGACCGATGGTCCATCCGGTCGCCGCCTGCGCGACCGCTGCGGTGTCCATCGAGGACGCCGTCGACAAGATCCGGGCCGGCAAGGCCGACGTGATGATCTCGGGCGGGTGGGACGACCTCGGTGTCGAAGGCGTCCTCGGGTTCGGCGCGATGAACGCCACCGCGTCGACCGACGACCTGTTGGCCGCCGGGCTCGAGCCCCATCAGTTCTCGCGGGCCAACGACCGCCGACGTGCCGGGTTCGTCGAGAGCCAGGGCGGAGGAACGCTCGTCCTCGCCCGGGCGTCCGTCGCGGCACGCGCCGGGCTCCCCGTTCGAGGGGTGGTCGTGTACTCGTCGAGCTTCGCCGATGGCATCCACACATCGATCCCGGCCCCCGGGATGGGCGCGTTGGCGTCGGTGTGCGGTGGGGCGGAATCGCCGCTCGGTCGTGCGCTCGCCGAGCACGGCCTGACGGCCGACGACATCGCGGTGGTGTCCAAGCACGACACCTCGACCGGTGCCAACGATCCGAACGAGAGCGATCTGCATCACCGGATCGCGGCCGAGCTGGGCCGTAGCGTCGGCAACCCGCTCCTCACGGTGTCGCAGAAGTCGGTCACCGGCCACGCGAAGGGCGGCGCGGCTGCATGGCAGTCGATCGGCCTGCTGCAGATCCTCGAGTCGGGTGAGGTCCCGGGCAACCGCAACCTCGAGTGTGTCGACGAGTCCCATCGCGATCACACGTCGCTCGTCTACGGCCACCGCACCGTTCGCGCCGGCGAGCCGTTGCTGGCGGGGCTGCTCACGAGCCTCGGGTTCGGTCATGTGTCGGCAGTGGTGTGCCTGGCCCACCCGGCGGTGTTCATCGCCGGCCTGCGTGCCGCGTCCTTGGATGCGGACTCCCTTGATGTGGAATCCCTTGATGTGGACTCCTTCGACGTGGATGCCTACGAGGTCCGGGCGGCCGAGCGGCACCACGCCGGTCGTCGCCGAGCCCAGGCCGGTCGCTACGGCGGTGCAGCGCTCTACTCGAAGCGCACCGATCGTCGACTGGGTGACGGTGCACCGGCCGACGCCAAGTCGGCCGAGGCGGCCACGCTCACCCAGCCCAACGCCCGGCTCGGGCCGGACGGGGTCTACGTGTTGAACGGAACCGATGCCAACGGTACCCATGCTGACGGTACGCACGCTGACAGCACGCATGCTGACAATGCGCACGCTGACAATGGAGCGTGACGTGCCGGTGATCGGCGTCGGTCTCGATGTGGTGGACGTGGCCGGCTTCGCCGACCAGCTCGGCCGACCGGGGACGCGCTTCGCCCACTCGTCGTTCACGCCGAAGGAACGGGCCGACGCCGGCGATGCCGGATCCGGCCAGCGCCTGGCGGCCCGGTGGGCGGCCAAGGAGGCGTTCCTCAAGGCATGGTCCTCGGCTCGCTACGGGGCGCCCCCCGCCCTGAGCACCTGGAACCCGGCCGACATCGAGGTGGTCACCGACGTCGAGGGTCGTCCCGCGATCCGCCTCCACGCTGATGTCGCAGGAGCGATCGACCAGCAATGGGGCGACGCGATCGGCATCCACCTGTCCCTCACCCACGACGGAGCGATCGCGGCGGCGGTCGTGATCCTGGAGGCCGAGCTGTGACCGTGATCTCCGAACCCGATCCGGTCGTCGAACGACCGAGTCCACCCTTCCGACGGATCGCCATCCTGAACCGGGCCGATGCCGCGGTCCGGTTCCTCCGCGCCGCCCGCGAGGTCGGCTCGATCGACGGCACACCGCTCGAGGTGGTGGCGTTCTACACCGACCCCGACCGACACGCTCCCTTCGTCCGACTGGCCGACGCTGCGGTGTCGCTCGGCCCGGCCCTGCGCACCCGCCCGGACGGAACGGTCGGATCCGCCTATGCCGATCACGATCTCGTTCTCGATCGCCTGGTTGCCACCGGGTGCGACGCCGTGTGGCCCGGTTGGGGCTTCGTCTCCGAGGACGCCGAGTTCGTGGCCCGCCTCGAAGCCGAAGGCATCGTGTTCCTCGGACCGTCGTCGGTCGCGATGCGCGCCCTGGGCGACAAGATCGAGTCCAAACGGCTGGCCGAGGCCTCGGGCGTGCCGCTCGCACCGTGGGCCGAGATCGATACCGAGGGCGATGACGCCGCGTGGGCCGAGACGGCCGCCAGCGTCGGGTACCCGCTGATGGTGAAGGCCTCGGCGGGCGGTGGTGGTCGGGGCATCCGCAAGGTGACCGATCCCGTCGACCTGCCGGCCGCCGTTCGCTCTGTCATCGTCGAGGCGAGGGCGTCGTTCGGTGAGGGCGGCATCTTCGTCGAGCGGTGCCTGGTCGGGGCGCGACACGTCGAGGTCCAGTTCCTGGTCGACGCCGACGGCGTCGCGCAGACCTTCGGGGTGCGCGACTGCACGGTGCAGCGCCGGCACCAGAAGGTGATCGAAGAGGCGCCATCGCCGGTGCTCAGTCCGGTCGAGGAGAGTCGCCTCACCGGGGCGACCGCCCGCCTCGCCCGAGCGGCGGGCTATCGAGGGGTCGGCACGGCGGAGTTCCTGTACGTGGCCGACACCCGGACCGCCTCGTTCTGCGAGGTGAACGCCCGACTCCAGGTCGAACACACCGTGACCGAGCTGGTGTGGGGCATCGATCTGGTGCGTGCCCAGATCGCGATCGCGGCGGGGCTCCCGACCGATCACGCGTCCGGTCCGCGCGGCTGGGCCGTCGAGGCCCGACTCGTGGCCGAGGACGCCGAGCGCGGCTTCGCGCCCGCGCCCGGCAAGGTGCTGGTCCACCGTCCGCCCATGGGTCCGAACATCCGCGTCGACGCCGGCGTTCGCGCGGGCTCGCAGATCCCGACCGAGTTCGACTCGCTCGTCGCCAAGGTCGTGGCCTGGGGACCCACCCGGGAGCGGGCCATGGACACGCTGCGTCGTGGGCTGGCCGAGTACGAGGTCGTGATCGAGGACGGCGCCACCAACCGCGGTGTGCTGTTGGACCTCCTCGGCCGACCCGATGTGGTGGATGCCACCGCGACCACCGAATGGCTCGATGAGCTCATCGCCGAGGGTTCCTTCGAGCAGCCCCGCAACGAGCTCGCCGCGATCGTCCTGGCTGCCATCACGCTCGCCCGCATCGACCGTGGCTCGCGGATCCGTCGATTCCTGGCGGGCAGCAGCACCGGCGTTCCACAGCCCGACCGACCGGCCACCGAGCCGGTGGAGCTGGAGCTCTCGCTGCGGAACCGCGTCCATCGGATCGAGGTCGCGTACCTCGAGGAATCGCGATGGTTGGTCGGTCCGCCGGGCCGGCAGCTCGAGGTGGTCGTCGAGCACCTCGACGAGTCCGCGGTGATCATGCACCTCGAGGGCCGCCAGCTCCGCGCCCTGGTCCACCGGGGACGCAGCGAGGTCGCGGTCGACGTCGACGGCTCGCTCCACCGGGTCCGTCCCGCCGGCGCCGCCGTTGTCCGTTCGCCGGGACCGGCCCTGCTCGTCGACCTCAGCGTCGCGGTCGGCGACATGGTCGAGGCCGGCCAGCGCGTCGGAACGGTCGAGGCGATGAAGACCGAGGCTCCGCTGATCGCCGAGGTCGAGGGCGTTGTCGTCCGCGTGCTGGTCCAGCCCGGAACCCAGGTCGCCGCATCCCAGCCGATCGTCGAGCTCGAACCGCTCTCGGAAGGCGGCGCCACCGAACCCTCACCGGCCGAGGTCGGGACATGGGAGTGGCCCGTCACCGCCGACGCCGACCCGCGTCGGGTGACATTCCGCGCGCTCGACGGCCTGCTCCTCGGCCGCGAGGTCGCGGGATCGGACGAAGCCACGGCGCGGCGGACCCTCGACGCCCTCGCGACGGCGACCGATCGCGACGATGCCGGGTGGGCTCCGCTTGTGGAGCGGCTCGCCATGTACACCGACGTCGAGGCGCTCTTCGAGCGCAACATGCTGCTGCTCGAGGACCATCCGGCCGCGGTGAGCGCCGAGTCCGCATTCCACGAAGCCTGCCGCCACTACCACCGGGGGGCGGACGGAATCCGGCCCGAGCTGCGGCCGCTGCTGGCCGCCGCCATGGCGCGCTACGACGTCAGCGACTTCGAGCCGACCGACGAGCTACGCGCCGCGCTGTGGCGGCTGGCCGCCACCCGCTCCCGTACCGCCGATCGCGAGCGACTGATGACGTCGCTCGTGCGCGCCGTGGCCGCTCTCGCCCGACGGGGCGCCGTCGATCGGTCGGAGCTACGGAACGACCTGGCCACCCTCGAACGTGCGGCCGCGGGCTCGTCGCCCGGCGTCGCCAATGCCGCGGCGCTCGCGCACAGCGAGCTGACCGATCGCAGCCCCGTCACCCGGGTGGAGGTCGGCGAGATCGACCCGCTGTCCGTGCCGTCGCTGGCCCGCTACGGCGCCTTCGACCTCGAGGTGCTCGACGTTCGCCGCACGGTGGCCGGTACGGCGCTCGTGGTACGGGCCCGGTCGAAGACCGACGACGGAGACGTCCGCACCGTGTTGGCCCTCGAGGTCGACCTGTCACCCACCGATCTGCGGACCGCCGGCGATCTCGACATGGCCCCGTTCGGTGAGGTGTTCACCCTGGGCATCGAGATGTTGCGCCGAGAGCGGACCCGGGCGTTGACCGTCCGCGCCGACAACGCGGCGTGGTGGGCGGCCATGCACATCCTCCTCATCGGGACCCGTCACGCCGACGCGAGGTCGATGATGGAGGCCGCGCAGCGGTTCGACCCGGCCACCCGTGGCCTCGCCCTCCAGGAGCTGACGGTTCGCCTCGGCGTGACCGACGACGACCCGGGCGAGGAGTACGCGCTCCGCCGTCGGGGCCACGCCCGTCTCGAGCTCGACCACATGAGTGGCGTCACGCCACAGACCACGCCGCGTTCGGTCCTCGACCGGCGGGCGCTCACTGCCGCCCGCCTCGGCCTTGTCGACCCCTGGGAGCTCATCGGCCTGCTCGAGGGTCGGGTGGCCGACGGCGACCTGCCCCACCCGTCGCTCTCCGACGGGCGATTCGACGAATGGGACCTCGATGAAGAAGGTCGCTTCGGTCCGGTCGAGCGCCCACCCGCCGGACACGGCTGCGCCGTGGTGGTCGGCGTGGTGGCCAACCCGTTGCCCGGTCGCACGAGCTGGGCCGAGCGGGTCCTGATCGCCGGCGATCCCGTTCGATCGATGGGATCCCTCGGCGAGCCCGAGTGCCGGCGCATCATCGCGGCGATCGACCTCGCCGCCGATCGCGGCCTCCCCGTGGAGTGGATCTCGCTGTCGTCCGGGGCGCGCATCGCCATGGACTCGGGCACCGAGAACCTGGACTGGACCGCCGCGGTGCTCCGACGGATCGTCACCTTCACCGAGGCGGGTGGGGAGATCGACATCGTCGTCGCAGGGGTCAACGTGGGCGCACAGTCCTACTGGAACGCCGAGGCGACGATGCTGATGCACACGCGGGGGCTGCTCGTGATGGTGCCCGGTGCATCGATGGTCCTGACCGGGCGCAAGGCGCTCGAGTTCTCGGGCTCGGTCGGCGCCGAGGACGAGGTCGGCATCGGCGGCTTCGACCGGGTGATGGGACCGAACGGCCAGGCCCAGTACCGCGCCGATGACCTCGCCGGTGCCTACGCCATCCTCTTCGATCACTACGCCCGCACCTATCCCGAACCATCGACGGGCCGACCGCCGGTGCTCGAGACGACCGACCCGATCGATCGCGACGTCAGCGTCAGCCCGTACAAGGGCGACGACGGGTTCTCGACGGTGGGCGAGGTGTTCGATCCCGAGGTCAACCCCGGTCGCAAGCGCCCGTTCGCCATCCGATCGGTCATGGGGGCACTCGTCGATGCCGACGCCGTCGTCTCGGAGCGGTGGCGGACCATGGCTGACGCCAACACGGCCGTGGTGTGGGAGTCCCGCATCGGCGGGCACGCCGTGACCCTGATCGGGATGGAGTCACGACCGCTTCCCCGCCTGGGCGGAGTGCCGGTCGACGGACCGTCGGAGTGGGCGGGCGGAACGCTGTACCCGCTGTCGTCCAAGAAGGTCGCACGTGCCATCCGATCGGCGTCGGGCAACCGGCCGGTCGTGGTGTTGGCGAACCTGTCGGGCTTCGACGGAAGCCCTGAGTCGCTGCGGCGGCTCCAGCTCGAGTACGGCGCCGAGATCGCCCGGGCCGTCGTCGACTTCGACGGCCCGATCGTCTTCGTCGTCATCGGTCGCTACCACGGCGGGGCCTACGTGGTGTTCTCCAAGGAGCTTCATCCCCGTCTGACGGCGCTGGCGCTCGAGGGGAGCTACGCCTCGGTCATCGGCGGAGCGCCGGCCGCTGCGGTGGTGC
>Ga0190271_10001727_pt1 | contig 12716 bp, 9 predicted proteins | sample Popmic356T_FD_133747 | JGI IMG/M metagenome (GOLD analysis project Ga0190271, IMG submission 133747) | Populus adjacent soil microbial communities from riparian zone of Weber River, Utah, USA - 356 T | ecosystem: Environmental > Terrestrial > Soil > Riparian zone | place: USA: Utah | collected...
CATGGAACGCGACCGTGACTACCTGCTGACCGTCACCATCGACGACGAGTTGTTTCGCGGCAGCGACGGTCGGTTCTGCATCTTGCGCGGGCGTTCCGAGAGCGCCGGCCCGGAACCGCTGGTGCTGATCGGCGAGCTTCGCGACACGCAGGTCGGCGAGACGCTGCGGGTGCGCGGGCACTACGAGCGGCACCCTACGCATGGCAAACGTTTCCGGGTCGAGAGCTTCACGCCGATCCTGCCCACTTCGAGCACCGGCATCGTCCGCTATCTGGGCTCGGGGCTCATCGACGGCGTGGGCCCTGCGCTCGCCGAGCGGCTGGTGGCCCGGTTCGGCGACAAGACGCTGGATGTCATCACGACCCAATCGGCTCGTCTGCGGGAAGTGGCGGGCATCGGCAAGCAGCGCGCTCAAGCGATCGCCCAGGCGGTCCAGAGCCGCCTCGCCGACGCGGAGCTCATGGCGTTTTTGCAGAGTCTCGGGCTCGGCACGGCGCTGTCGCAGCGCATCCGTCAGCGCTATGGCGCCGATACCGCGCGCGTGATTCGCGAGGACCCGTACCTGGCGGCCGAGCAGGTGGCGGGCATTGGATTTCGCACGGCCGATGCCATGGCCCAGGCGCTGGGCTTCAGCCGAGACGATCCGCGTCGCGCTGCCGGCGCGGTGCTGCACGTGGTGGCGCGGGCCGCTGATGGCGGCCACAGCTTTCTGCCCGTGTCCGAGCTCAGTCAGCATACTGCGGCGCTCGACGTGCCTGCCGATCGGATCGAGCCGGCATTGCACGAGCTGCAGGCGCGCGGCTTACTTCGGCTCGATGGTGCTTCGGTCTATGCGCCACCGCTCTACGCCGCCGAGGTAGGCGTCGCAGACCGGCTGCGGGCGCTGGCCGCTCGGCCACTCGCCACGCCTCCCCCGCGCTTGCGTGACGCGATCGCAGCGGCGACCGCCGGGCAGGACCTCGCGGAGGCGCAGCGCGAAGCCGTCGAGGCGACGTTCGAGCGGAGCCTACTCGTGGTCACGGGCGGTCCGGGCACCGGCAAGACCACGACCGTGCGCGCCATCGTGCGCGCGCAGGAGTACGCCGAGCGGAGGCTGCTCTTGTGCGCTCCCACCGGGCGTGCAGCCAAGCGACTCGCGGATGCCAGCCAGCACGAAGCACATACGATTCATCGCCTGCTGGAGTGGAACCCACGCGCCGGCGGCTTTGCGCGCAACCGCGAGAACCCGCTCGAGACCGACGTCGTGTTGGTCGACGAGGCGTCGATGCTGGACCTGCAGCTCGCCCATCACTTGTTGGACGCATTGCCGCCCAGAGCATCGTTAGTCCTGATCGGCGACGTCGAGCAGCTGCCGCCGGTCGGTCCAGGACCCGTGCTGCGCGAGCTACTGGACAGCGGCGCCTGCCGTGTCGTGCGTCTCACCGAGGTGTTCAGACAGGCGGCGGCGAGCACGATCGTGCGCGCCGCTCACGAAGTGCAACGCGGGCTGGAACCTCGCCCGAGCGCGCCAGGGTCGCACGGACCGGGCGACCTGTTCGTGGTGCGCGCTGAACAGCCCGAGACCGTCGCCACGCGCTTGCGCGAGCTCTTGGTGAGGATGCGCGAGGCCTACGGGCTCGATCCGATCCGGGACGTGCAGGTGCTCACGCCCATGCGACGCGGGCCGCTTGGAACGGAGAACCTGAACCTGCAGCTGCAGCAAACACTCAACCCCGCCACGTCCGAGAGTGCGACCCCCACCTTTCGCGTGGGGGACAAAGTCATGCAGCTACGCAATGACTACGACCGCGAGGTTTGGAACGGCGACGTCGGCGAAGTGCAGCGCATCGACGCCGGCATCGTGTTCGTGGACGTCCAAGGGCGCCAAGTGAGCTACGAGCCGGAGGCGCAGAGCTCGCTCTCTCTCGCCTATGCGTGCACGGTCCACAAAGTTCAGGGCAGCGAGTTCCCCGCTGTCATCATCGTGCTGCATCGCTCTCACTACATGCTCTTGTCGCGCCCGCTCATCTACACGGCTCTGACGCGCGCGCGGCGCTTGGCGGTGATCCTCGGAGACGGGGCGAGCTTGAAGCGCGCCGTGCGCAATGCGGAGCAGCGCCAGGTTCACTCGCGGTTACGAATGCGCTTGCTCGAGCCCGGGCCGCCCTAGGTAGCGCGGGCGCGAGACGCGTCAGGAGCGCCCGCGAACGACCGAGCTAACCCGGTGAGGCCGCGCTTGAAGCGCGGGCCATCACTTTGGCTCGGTCACGTGGTCGCGTTGTCAGGTGATCTGCTTGGTCGCTTGGTCATTTGGTCATTTGCCAAGCGCTGCGATCACACCATCGTGGAACCCGGGTCTGAAACCCTTGATGCGCTCGTTGGCGCGGCTCGGGTGCACGCGATTGGTGAGCAGCACGATGACCAAATCGCGCTCAGGATCGCACCACAACGAGGTGCCGGTGAATCCGAGATGCCCAAAGGAGCGCGGGCTCATGCGCCGACCGGCTGAGCTGTTCTCCGGGCTCTTGGTGTCCCAACCGAGACGCATCGTTGCACCATCGACCGAGCGCAGTGCGTACTCCATCAGTGTCTGCGGCACCAAGGTCCCGCGGCCCAGCAGCGAATCGAGGGAGGCGCGGCCAAAAGCGGCGACTCCGCGCGCGGTTCCGAAGAGACCCGCATTGCCTGCGACGCCCCCGAAGGCCGCCGAGTTTTCGTCGTGCACTTCGCCGCGAATCAGGCGACCACGCCACTCGCACCACTCCGTAGGTGCTGCCTCGCGCACGATCTGCGCCCGGCGATCGGGCGGCAGTGCAGCCGGAAAAAACACTTCGCTGGCGATTCCGAGCGGCTCGGTAATCTCCTTGGCGACCACGCGATCGAGCTTTTCGCCCGCCGTGCGCGCGATCACTTCACCGGCGATCAGGTAGCCGAGGTCGCTGTAAAGCGGGCCTTTCGGGTCGTTCTCTGCTGGCCGGCGCGAGGCCTCACTGAGAATCCAGCGCCTCGCGGCCGCCGTGCCGGGGTCGTGCGGCACGTCGAGATAGAGCCCGCCCCAGTCCGCCAAGCCCGAGCGATGCGTCAGCAGCATCTCGAGCGTTGCGACTCCGCCGACGCCACCACGTACGTCCGTGACGATCGAGTCTGTGCGCACGTCGAGCGCGAGCTTGCCCGCGGCTACTAGCCGGAGCGCCGCCATCGCGACGACGGGTTTCGTGAGTGAGGCCAGGTCGTAGGGGGTTTGAACCCGTACTTCCACCTCTCCTGCACGCAGCCGGCCTGACGCGACCTCGACTGAATGCACCTGCTCACCCTCGCGCCAGTTGACGCAGGCAACACCCCCCGGAAACGCCTGACCAGCCACGCCAGCGTCCATGAGCCGGACGGCTTCACGTTGTACTCGCTGCTTGAGTTCTTCGCTCACAGATCTCTTGCCTCTGCTATCGGCAGAAACGACCGAGCGCCCAGTGAAAACAACGGGTATTTATTGATGATCATGCACACGCCGTTTCATGGACTCCCTTATGCTACCGCCAAATCGCTGAGGACACTCGGAAAAATTCGCCGCGTGGCCGAGGATTTCCACGTGGCCGAGGTCCCGGCGTATCTGCCCGCCGGCCACGGAGGCCATTTGTTCGTCCAGTTCGAGAAGCATGGCCTCACAACCCGTGAGGCGGTGACACGTATGGCCAAGGCCTTAGGTGTGAATGTTCGCGACGTGGGGGTCGCAGGTCAGAAGGATAAGCATGCTGTCACGACTCAATGGGTGAGCTTCGAGCGTGTCGACGCCGCAGCGGCGCTTGGCCTGTCTATTCCGAATCTCCGAGTTCTGGCCGCGGTACCGCACCCTCACAAACTCCGAACTGGCCATGTGCGGGCGAATCGCTTCGTGATCGTGATCCGTGAGACGTCGGAGCTTTCCGTTGCACGCGAGGTGTTGGCGCAACTCGAACGCGACGGCGCGCCGAACTATTACGGTGACCAGCGTTTTGGTCGGGGCGAAAACAACGTCCCACGCGCGTTCGCAATGGTCCGCGGAGAAACTCCGCCGCCGCGCGATTATTTCGAGCGCAAGCTGCTGATGTCCGCGCTGCAATCTGCGTTGTTCAATGAATGGTTGGCCGAGCGGGTGACCGAGGGGCTGTATGCGCTCCCGATTCTTGGCGACCTGCTCCGCAAAGAGTCCAGTGGTGGGATATTCCTCAACGAGGATAATGCGGAAGCGACGCGCCGCATGCTCGAGTGGGAAATCAGTGCGACGGGGCCCATGTTTGGTGCTTCGATGCCGCGTCCCACCGCAGACGCCGATCTGCGCGAACAAGCCGTGTTCGAGCGGTCGTCGCTGACACCCGAGATGTTGGCGGCGCACGCCAAGCTGGGCGCTGGAACACGTCGCGCCGCGCGCGTCCGCATCACGAGCTGCGAGGTAGAGGCATATGAAGATGGATTGCGTCTGAGCTTCGAGCTGCCGTCTGGTGCATACGCCACCAGCGTGCTGCGTGAGGTAATGAAGCCAAATCCGGACTGATCGAATGCACGCGTGAGCCGTTACGACAGCGATGTCCTACTACCAGAGGTGCAACGGCCGCCTGTGCACAGCGCACGAGGCCAAGGGAGCTCGTGCGCGATGCCGCTCGTAGCTCACGCGGTTCACGCCAGCGTGCGTGCTAGGAGAGGTTTTTTGCTTGGAAACCGTGCTGTGGTCTGAGGCAGCGGCTATCCTGCCGCGCGTGCACGGTTCGGCAGCGACGCGCTTGGTGCTGTCCGACGTGGCAAAACCTGCGACATCACGGCTCGCGCTAGAGCCCTGCGGCGCGGCAGGAGTCACTACGAATCACATGTGGTGAAGCATCCGCATGTCACTGTGGCCGCTTGCTCGTGACGAGGCCGTTGCGTAGGGTGTGGCTGCAAAAAACCGAAATCGGTCAAAGGAAACATGGATATCCAGCAACGGATGACTGCGTTTGCGCTGCTTGGCGCCGGATGGGTGATGTGGCTGCTCATAGCGCTATCTGTCGTGAGCGTGGCGATCATACTCGAGCGGGCATACTTCTTTGCCGTCACGCGTGACGACATCGATACTCTGCGCAAAGAGCTCTTGGAGTCGTTGCGTCGTAGCGACCTCGTCGGGGCCCGCAAGCGCATGCAGAGCTCTAGCTCGTTCGAAGCCAGCCTGGCGACTGCCGGTCTCGATTCCGCGGCTGACGGTCCTGCGGCCGCTACTGAACGCATTCAAGGCGAGGAGAAGATCTCGCGGCTCCGGATGGAGCGCAATCTCGCCTTCCTAGGCACGGTCGGCAACAACGCCCCGTTTGTGGGTCTGCTGGGTACGGTGCTCGGCATCATCCGAGCATTCCACAGCTTGGATGAGAGCCAAGGCAAGGTGACCGCCGGCCTCATGATGGACATCGGTGAGGCGCTCGTGGCGACCGCTATCGGGATCATGGTCGCCATCCCTGCCGTCGCGGCCTTCAACTACTACCAGCGGGTGATCAAGTCGCGTCTGTCGCGCGGTGGCGCACTCGGCGGCGACGTCATATCGTACCTGCTCTCGACGCGCGATCGCGAGCACACTGCGGCGGCGGAGTAGCTCATGGCCGGCAGCGCCAATGGCAACGACGAAGAGCTGATCTCCGCGATCAACGTCACGCCACTCGTCGATATCGTTCTCGTGTTGTTGATCGTCTTGATGGTGACCTCCAGCTACTTGGTCAATAAGTCCATCAACGTCGAGCTTCCCAAGGCCTCCACGGGCGAGGCGACCAACCCCACGCTATCAATCTCACTAGACGTGGCTGGTAAGCTGTACCTAGACGGCCAGGGCATCGAAGAGGCGAACCTGCAGCAACGCATCCACACGGCCTACCAGGCGGATCACGACATCAAAGCCGTCATCTCCGCAGATGGGCGCGTGACGCACGCGCAGGTGGTGGCTGTTATCGACCTGCTGCGGAAAGAAAAAGTCACGAAGTTCGCCATTAACACGAGCCCGGTGGAGACAGAGACAAAGGGAGACAAGTGAGCAATCTGGCAGCAGCAGGCCCAAGCGACGAGGGTTCGCATTCCGGTATCGCCCACGAAGCCCTTCCCGAGAGCAGTGTTCTGGATGCTAGCCGCGCGCCTGCGCGAGCTGGCGTGCGACACGTACGCGCACGACGGAGTCGCGCTGGGGTCGTAGCGCGTGTGTTCGGCGTCATCGGAATGAGCCTGGGCAGCCACATGGCGTTGCTCGGGATCCTCGGGTTCATGCCCCAGTCGGTGGTCGACGAGCACAAGCAGGTCGAGATGGAGATCGCGGAACCCGTTCCGCCGCCGCCAGCTGCACCAGAGCCAGAGCCTGAAGCAAAGCCGGAGCCCGAGCCTCCGCCACCTGAGCCCGCACCCAGACCCAAGCTAGCGCCGAAACTGGCTGCCGCGGCACCCAAGGTCGCAGTCGAACCGACCAAAGCCGAGCCGCCTCCGGCGGCCGAAGCTCCCGTCGATCTCACCGGACTGACTTTGACCGGCGGCGATTCCGCGGGTTGGACGTCGGTCGTGGGCAACGGAGCTGCGATGGCAGGCCCAGCCGCTCGCATCGGCAAGGTCACGGGACGCGATCGCGCTGGGACGCCGACTGGTGCCGTCGGCGGGCAAGGCACGGGCCCTGCTCTCGTAGGCGAAGCTTCGCTGCTGCGCGCGCTGAGGCCGCCTGAAGGCATGGACGCGCTCCTCGAGCAATACTTTCCGCCGCGCGCTCGCGCGCAAGGCGTCTCCGGTTCGGCTTTGCTGCGCGTCCGCGTGCAGCCGGATGGTCGCGTCGGTGAAACCAAAGTCGTGCGCGAAACCGGAGACTACGGCTTCGGCGCGGCTTGCGCGAAGGCCCTACGCCAGACCCGTTGGCAGTCTCCGCTCGACAAGCGCGGTCAACCGGTGGCCACCGAGATTCGCTACTTGTGTGAGTTCGAAGTGAGCTACTGAGGCTGGGCGCCGGCGCGGGGCACGCACACAAGCGTAACCGAAGACGCACACGAGTGTGCTGTCGCTGGGCCCGAGTGAGGACGCGTCCGGGTCGCGTCCCGCTGCATGCCGCCACGACGTGGATTACATTGCCAAGACAGACGCACCGATGCCATAGTCGGGCTCCGACGCGGTACGCAGCGCTGGAGTTCCCATGGTCTATTACCCGCGCCTGCGTCGGGAGAACCGCATGCGCCGGACTGCAAGTCTCGTTCTAGCGACTTTGTCGCTCGCGTTCAGCACTACGCTTCGAGCGCAAAGTGTTCCGGACGACCGCTTCGCGGTGAACCGTTACATCCCTGCGATCGGCTCCGGGAACTATTTGCAAGTCGACGGCGCCGCCGTTGGCAAGCATCTAGCGCCGAGCGCTGAGCTGTGGCTCGACTACGCGCACCGCCCGTTCGTGCTGTACACCGCGAGCTGTCAGTCATTCAGCAGTGACGACTGCAAGCTGCATAAGAACAGCAGCGACATCATCGCGCAGCAGCTCACGCTGAACATCGCGGCGACGCTCTCTCTCGGGGGACGTGTGCAACTCGGCCTGATCGTGCCGCTCGTGTACACACACGGGGAAACTTTCGCGGCGAGTACTCCGTCGTACAGCCAGCCCTACATCGAGCTGCTCGGCGGCTCCATGTTTGGCATCGGCGACCCACGACTGTCCGCCAAGGTGCTCTTGGCCGGTCGCAACAACACCGGCTTCCTGCTCGCCGCGAACGCATTCGTCACGGCGCCTGTGGGCAACCTATTCTCCGATGTGCATCCGCTCGGATACGACGGTGTCACCGCGGGCGCGCATCTGATCGCCGAGTACCGCGCGTCTCGCGCGCGCGTCGCCGCCAACGTCGGTGGGGAGTATCGGCCCGAACGCCAGCTGCTCTCGACCAAGGTGGGCTCTGACCTCTACTACGGCGCGGCGTTCGCGTACGACGCGACGAGCTTGCTCGGGCTGATCGCGGAGGTCGCGGGATCGACGCGCTTCAGCGACGAGCTGGACGAAAATCCGCTCGAAGGGCGTCTCGCTGCGCGGCTGACGCAAAGCGACTTCTTCGTACAGCTCGGTGGTGGTGCGGGCTTCATCCGAGGTGTCGGAGTTCCGAACTTTCGCGTGATCGCAGCTGTCGGCTTCCAACCGTCCGGGCTCGACGCGGACGGCGACGGCATCGCGGACAAGCTCGATGCATGCCCGGGCACGCCAGAAGACAAAGACAATTATTTGGACGAAGACGGCTGTCCCGACGACGATAACGACGCGGACGGTCTGCCGGATCGCTCGGATCGTTGTCCCGACGATCCCGAGGACCGGGACGGCTTTCAGGACCAAGACGGCTGCCCAGAGCGCGACAACGACAACGACGGCATTCCGGACGGATACGACTCGTGTCCCGATCAACCGGAAGACAAGGATGGCGATCGCGATCAGGACGGTTGCCCTGACAACGATCGCGATCGCGACGGCGTCGAAGATTCGAAAGACAAGTGTCCGGAACAGCCAGAGGACACGGACGGCTTCGGCGACGAGGACGGGTGCCCCGAAGTTGATTTCGACGGCGACGGCGTTGCCGACGACGAAGACCAGTGCCCTGACGAAAAAGAAGACTTCGATCACGTGGCAGACGACGACGGGTGCCCCGACTGAAGCCGGGCCCATCTACCTCGTGTCTGCATCGTGGATGAGAGCAGGCAGGATGATGGCGCGATGTGCGAGGTTCGATGCGACGACGCTGGCGCTGATCAGCGGCGTATTGTTGGGCGCGTGTACCGGGAACGCGGCGCCGCCCGGCACCTTGGTCGGCAAGTATGCCATTCGGGGCGTGCTGACCGAGAACACCTGCGGGCTGAGTGGATTACCCACGGTGAATCCGCTCGAGTTCAACGTCGAGCTGCGTGAGGACGAGGGCCTGGGTTACTGGGTGCAGGCGAAGTCTGCGAGCAACTCGGGTCGGCTCGCGACCGACGGCACGTTTCGCTTCAGCGTGAGCCAAACGCAGCTGCTCAGCTCTACGACGTCGGCCAAACAATTGGAGCCGAGCGACTTCCGTGCACCGGACACCGAGTTCGATCTCCAGAAGACGACTTGCGCCGTGTCGATTGTCGAGACGATCGAAGGCAGCTTGATGCGTCGACAAGACGCCGAGGGTCGGATCGTGACGAGCACCTCCGCGAGCAGCTCAGGGGCGGTCGCTGATCTGGTTGCGGACGATACGATCCAAGTCACGCCATCGGCGGGCTCCGACTGCAACTCGCAGCTGGCGGCTCTCGGTGGCCGCTCCCTCGCACTACATTGTCTGGCAAGCTACGAGCTGCATGGCGCGTTGGACGCGCGTGATGCGACTCCAGAGCTGGCGGGTGCCGGAGCGGGAGGCTCGGCGGCCGGCTCATCCGGCGCTTCAGGCAGCGCGGGACAACCGGCTGCAGGTTCCACCGCACCCTGAGCCAACGTTGTTGGAGTGTCCGCGCTCGCTCGTGTCGAGCCGTCAGCCTTGGTTATTGCTGGGCGGCGCGCTGATCGAATCTTTGCCGCGGCCGCGCGCTCGTCGTTCCGCGAGGATGATGATGCGCGACGACTGTGCGCCGAAGAACATCCCGCGTGTGGCTTCCTGACCGCTGACCTCTTTGATGCTGAAGCCAGCCTGCTTCAGCATCTGACCGAGCTCATGCACTGAATACAAACGTATGTTGTATTCGGTGTCGGACTGGCGACCGTCGTCACGCATCATCGTGCGTTTGACGGTGAGACGACTCGAGTAGAAGTTGAAGTCGCTCTCCTCCATCACGACACAGTTGTCGCCTTCGAACCAAACCAGGTTGGGTTGAGAAGCGATCACGAAGTCGCGGTTGGCGACCTCCAGCAGCAAACGTCCGCCGGGCTTGAGTGCGTGGGCGAGACGCGAGATAACGCCGCGATTCTGCTCGTCGTCGAAGAAGCCAAACGTCGTGCCCACACAGATGATGGCGTCGAACGTGCCTTCGAACCCGATGTCGCGGATGTCCTTGTGCAGGAAGTTGATGCGCAGACCGCGCTGTTGAGCTTCCTCCGCGGCACGCGTGATCATCGACAGTGCGAGATCGAGGGCAACAACGAGGTAGCCGCGCTTGGCGAGCTCGAGCGCGTGCTGGCCGAGCCCGCAGCCGACATCGAGCACGGAGTCACCTCGTTTGATGCCGAGGCTCGCCTCCATGAAGTTCACTTGCTTGGCCACCGCAGTTGGCGATGGGCGCGGCAAGGTGCGCAGGTAGTCATCGCTAAACAGCACCTCCCACCACGCGCGTTTGCGTGCTCGCGACTTGGCAGGAATCTGTCCGGTCGGCTTCTTGGCCGCTGCACCGGGCGGGGGTGGCGGAGGGCCAGGTCGTGGCCCACTCGAAGTGCCTACCGCCGCATGCTGCCCGGTGACAACCGGGCGCTTGGTGGTCGCGGATTGGATCGGCGGCGGCGGCGGCGTGCGCGCGGTTCGTGCGCCCGGCTCTGCACCTGCGCGCGGCGCGCTCGCATCGTCGACCCGGAGCATGTCGTCGGCAGCGTCGCTGTCGTCGAGGTCGAGCGTTTCGATGTCCTCCGAGTCGGCGCGCGGCCGGCGACTCGGCCGGGATGCGACCGCCGAGCTCGCATCACTGGCCGGCGGTCGATCGCTGATCAGCTGCGCTCGCGTGATGAGCACGGCAGGGGCCTCGTGCTCCGCCCCAGAGAAAGTAGCAGGCGGCGGATACGCGATGCGCGGATGCGTCACAGCGAGCTCCTCCGGCAAGTACGGCGTCGTAATGTCCTGGGAAGTGATGCGGCCGGCGGCCAGCGCCATGTCTTGCGTGAGGGGGATCCGTGGGCGCGTGGGGGAATCGCTCACGCGGCCGCGATCGACTGGCGGACGGAGCGACACTCGAACGATGCCCTCGCCGGTCGGTGCAGGCGGTAGCGATACTTGGCCGCTCGTGCCGCTCGGCGCAGGTGGCAACGGTGGCGCCGAGACTGCCCCTGACGGTGATGATGATGATGATGATGATGATGATGATGACCAGGCGGCTCGAGGCGGGGGCCTGGAGGACGGGAGCTTCGTGGTCCCGTTGCTATGGGCCGACGCCTCCGCAGTGACTTCGCCGTTCGATGCCGTGGTCGAGCCACCCTCTGGCTTACGCCGGAGGTCGGGCCAGCGAACCTTAGCTTGTGCGGCTTGGCTCCCGTCGACGGGCGCAAGCTGTGTGGCTGGCTCCACGCTTTCAGGGCTGGCGCTCGTGGTGTCGCTGGCTGCCTCCTGGGGTGCTTGGTGGGCAGCCGCTTGGGGGGCATTTTCCTGGACAGCAGCCGGCGTCGGGCCGTCCGCGCTGGACGACGCGTCGCGCTGCGTGGTGCCGGCAGCGCTCTGCTCGTCGGTTTCGGTCTGCGGGCTGGTCGACGTGCGAGCATCCGCATCGGCAACAGTGGGCATCACTTGAGCGTGCTCCGAGGTCTCGGCCGTGTCTTGGCGCGCGTCTGCGACATCTCCTGCATGACGCTCCTTCGAATCGGTCGACACATTCCTATGTTCACCCAAGCCGTGCGGATCGTCGCGATTCATCGAACTGTCGGTGATCAGCTGCTCGTGTGGTGGAGTGTGCGCTTCGCTAACCGCTAAGCTCTCAATAGGTACGGATAACTCGTCCTCCGCCTCGTTCGTCTCACTACCGAGTGCCCCAGCTGGCGGCTGGCGGCTCGGGTGGCGTGTCAGGCGACGTGTAGTGCGGCGCCGGCGGTTCGACTGCTCGCCGTGCGAGTCACTCGTCACAGCCGCACCTCGCTCGAGGCCGTGACGCGGCGCCAGAGCGCCTCGCCCATGCGAACACGCTGCCCCGGCCGATGCGCGAGCGTCAGGCCCGAGCCAGGCCCCGTGAACACGATGACGGTCGAACCGAGGTGGAACATCCCCAGCTCATCGCCGCGGTGCAGCATCGGGCCCTCTTGCCCAGCGTAGATTTGCTCTGCGACGTGACGGCCAGCGTTGGTGACGACTTCCGGCGCGAAACTCAGGCTGATTCGACCGACACCGATCGCGCCGACGAGCACCGAGGTCACGGGGCCATGCAAAGCGCTGACTTGCTCGACGACGACGCGTTCGTTGCGGGCAAACAAACGCGGGATGTGGCGCAGCCCGATCTCGTTCACCGGAAAGAGCGTGCCGGGCACGTGTCGCACCGTCCGCACGCGGCCATCCACGGGCACATGCACGCGGTGGTAGTCGCGCGGCGACAAGTAAACCACCGCAAACTGTCCGCCTGCATACAGGCTCGCAGCCCATCGGTCGGACAGCAGCTCGCCGACCGAGTAGCTGCGACCCTTGATGGTCAAACGGGAACCCACGTCGATCGGCCCAGCGTCCTCGAGGCGCCCGTCGGCCGGCGAAAGGAGGGCGTCGGGCTCCGGATCGAGCGGCCGCTGGCCCGGCTTCAGGCTGCGCGTGAAGAACGAGTCAAACGTGGCAAAGCCTGGCTCCGGGACCTCGTAGGCGGCGAGATCGACGTCGTACGCCCAGCAATAGGCTTTGACGGCAGCGCGCAGCACCGGCCTCGGCGCGGTGATGCGCGCCACGCGACCGATGGCGCGGCTCAGCCCTTTGCGTGGCAGAACTCGAAGTGATGAAGCGAGCAGACGAGACGGACTTGGCAGCATAGGGGGACACGTTGGAAGGCCGCCGATCTAGAGTCAGCGTCTTACACGTCGCGGCCGCCCCTTTGCATGCTAGCCGAGCCGTCTCAGGTGCGTCAAACGC
>Ga0190271_10001728_pt1 | contig 12709 bp, 10 predicted proteins | sample Popmic356T_FD_133747 | JGI IMG/M metagenome (GOLD analysis project Ga0190271, IMG submission 133747) | Populus adjacent soil microbial communities from riparian zone of Weber River, Utah, USA - 356 T | ecosystem: Environmental > Terrestrial > Soil > Riparian zone | place: USA: Utah | collected...
GAAACGTTCCAGGTTGTCTTTACCGCGAGCAGTCCACGGTGTAGGTTTTACATTGCCCGTAAACGTCGTGCCACTAGGAAAGGTCGTTGTGTATTCTGTGTTAGGTGTTACTTCGCCATCATATTGAGGAAGAAGCTGGCCTTCGAACTTAGGGCCCCATATATCGTAGTCAGAATCGTAAAGACCACCACCTTTGCCGTCAGCAAAGGCATAACGACCATGATCGCCGGGTCCGTACTCGTCTTGAACCTTAGGAATGGCAATAAATCCATCCTCGATCATCGTTGAGGAGTTAAAATCAAAAGAAAGACCACGAGGATCTTTTGTGCCTCGTTTTGTTGTAATCTGGATCGCACCATACTGACCGCGTGAACCATACAACGCGGATGCTGTGGGGCCTTTTAGTACCGTGATAGATTCTACATCGTCAGGACTGATGTTCCATGTATCGGATTGAATCGGCACACCATCTACAACGAAGAGAGGGTCTTTTCCCCGTAGATAGAGTTTTGGTTTGCCTAATAGTTCAGGAGATCCGGCTACAGTTAAGCCCGCGATTTTTCCCGCCAGGTTGTTCACAGGGTTTGGATCGCGCGCTCTTACGAGATCTGCCCCTTTAACGTCCTGAACTGCATATCCAAGCTTTGATTTATCCTTCTCTATCCCTAACGCCGTCACTACAACTTCCGAAAGCTGTTTGGCATCGGATGCCAGCGCAACAGATACACTGGTTCTTCCTGAGAGTGGTACCTCCTGAGCCAGATATCCCACAAAAGAAAATATAAGTGTTGCATCCAATGAAGGTACATTAATGGAGTAACCTCCATTAGCGTCACTTATCGTACCATCGGTAGTACCTTTTACAAGGATATTTACTCCGGGCAGTGGAGCGTTGTCCTCACCAGCAGTCACCTGTCCGGAGACAGTTGTTTGTGCCTGGGCAGAACCAAGGAGCATTAGCGACGCGGCCAGAATAGCAAAGGCCCGTACAGTTCGGGGAGCTAAAGAAATAAATTTCTTTAGTAGAAATTTGTCCATAGTTATTGGGTTAAGGGGTTGTTTGAGCAATTGGATAACACGGCAAGTCTTGAAAAGCAAAAGCCGGGATGCCTGTGACAATCCCGGTTTTATTTTGCTATGGCATCCATTTTAACTCGCGTCAAAGGTTAAGAATTGCCTTGACGTCAGGTTTAGAGAAGCGTTACCTCTGCATTAACTTTGAATTCGAAAATGAAAATTGGATTAAGATTTTTATGGATGAAATTGTTCTGACGTTGTGAATTGTCGATGTGTAGCGATTGCGGATTAACATTTATTTAATACGTTGGAACTCCGATAAAGCCTGAAGCTGACACGCTCCAAATTTTTATAAGTTTACAGCTGGGAAACAATTCACATAATGATTGATAACGAGGTTGTAACACGAATCGCACAAAAGATCCGCGCTACGCGGCTGGAGAAAAATCTTACGATTCAGCAACTGGCGACCCGCACCCACGTGAGCAAGGGCTTACTCTCCAAGATTGAAAATTCCCGGACCATTCCTTCGCTACCTGTCTTCGTCACATTAATACAATCGTTGGATATTTCCCTAAAGGAGTTTTTTCAGGATATGATCCTCATGAACGGAAAAGAATACAGGTTTGTGAAAAAGGAACAGTATTCCAAACTTCCCCAGGCCAAGGCAAACGGGTTCAATTATTACCAGCTTTTGTCGCAAACCATTCCCAACTGCACGATGAAAACCGGGGTGCTGGTGATTGAACCGGGAGCACGCGGAAAAGTTTCCACAATCGATGGATATGAGTTTAAATACCTGATTTCTGGTAGGTGTGAATTTCAGATTAATAATGAAGTGCTTCAACTTGAAGAAGGCGATGGCTTGTATCTGGACGGAACTATCCCCCACCTGTCTTTGAACAAATCCGAACAAAAGGCAACGATGCTCGAAATCAATTTCGTCTTGTCGACGTGATTACTCCCAGAAGAATATTTTGACTTCTCATGTTACCTTCCGAGCACTTGTAATTATCGACAAATTAATTCTTTGACTCCGATAGCATTATCTCTATAGATTTCCGAAATTCAGGTCCGTTAGGTAAAATTTTTTGGCTCTTGTTACAATGCCTAAGCCAGACAAGGTGTTGTTTCGCTCTTTGTGATCGTAATCTGATTGGTTTCATTAAAACTATGCACGCCAGGTGAAAGTCCTTATGCTTGGATGGGAGTTCCCTCCTTTATTTAGTGGAGGGCTTGGGGTTGCCACGTACGGCATGGTTAAAGCACTCCGGCATAACGTTGACATCAAACTTATTGTCCCGTCAAGCGGCGGATCAGGGAGTCTTTCCAACGTTCAGATCATTGGTCTTAATTCCATTACTTCCCAGGAATTGAGCCACGAGCAAATGCACTTTAGCCTGGATAAACTCGGCGCAGAAGTCCACAGAATCCCACTCAGCGTAAGTCCCTACAAGCATATGAACGAGTTGCTTGAAAAAAATAAATTGGCCGAATGGGATATAGACGTCGCGGAAGAGAAAGCGATTGAGACCATCCATAGGATCTTTTCGGACACTGATGTCTACGGATACAATGTGATGCGGAAGGTTTCCCTCTATACACGCCTTGCTGAACAAATCGCACAACGGAGTGAATTCGATATTGTCCACGCGCACGACTGGATAACTTTTGCCGCCGGGGTCAGAATCAAAAAAAACTCGGGCAAACCTCTTATTCTGCACGTCCACTCGTTGGAAACGGATCGAGCGGGAGATCACATCAGAAACGCAATCTATGATCTCGAAAAGGAATCGATGACTCTTGCGGACTGCATTTTCTCCGTTAGCCAGTACACGAAGGATCAGATCACAAAACACTACGGCATAGAACCATCCAAGATTCACGTGGTTCACAACGGCATTGAACCAGGAGATATGCCTCGCAAACCGCACCAACTTCGCGACAAATTGGTAGTATTTCTGGGGAGACTAACGCACCAGAAAGGTCCAGAATTCCTGTTGGAGACCGCCGAAAAAGTTGCGCAGGTATTTCCACGAGTGAAATTTGTTGTGGCGGGCACTGGCGATCAGTTTGCTCATACTCTGGAAACTACTGCTTACAAGAAGATGGGGGGCAAATTTATTTTTGCCGGTTTTCTTTCGAAGGCGAAAGTAGATGAACTGCTTTCAATGGCTGACGTTTATTTTATGCCATCGGTATCCGAACCGTTCGGAATCACCGCGCTGGAAGCGGCACAACACCACGTTCCTAGTGTCCTTTCCTCGCAGTCGGGCGCCGCCGAAGTCATGAAAGCATCTCTGAAAGCGGATTTCTGGGACACTGATAAGTATGCAAATTACATCTATGCGCTGTTGAAATATCGGGCTTTGAACCACGAGTTAACGGAGAACGCCAAAACAGAGCTGGACAAATTGACATGGGATCACACGGCGCAAAGAATATGGGATGTTTACCAACAGCTTGTAATTAGAAATTAAATCCAACCAGCAATGCCCTCTATCTGTTTTTACTTTCAGGTTCATCAACCGTTCAGGCTCAAGCACTACGACTGCTTTAAGATAGGGCACGATCATTCCTATGAAGACGAATCGAAAAACCAGGAAATACTCGACCGCGTTTCCAGGAAATGTTACCTCGCAGCCAACCGGACACTTCTAAATTTGATCGAGAAGCATCATGGAAAATTCAGGATCTCTTACTCCGTCAGTGGAACGGCTCTTGAGCAAATGGAAAAGTACAGACCTGATGTTTTGCGATCATTTCAGGACCTGGCAGAAACCGGATGCGTCGAATTTCTTTCTGAAACGTATTACCATTCGCTTAGTTTTCTATATTCAAAAACCGAGTTTATCCGGCAGGTTGGCAAGCATAAAGTAAAGATTGAAGAGTTGTTTCATCAGTCCCCGACGATCTTTAGAAACACGGAGCTTATCTACAATAACGAAATTGCCAACTTTATCTCCGATCTCGGATATAAGGGAATCATATGCGAAGGACTCGATCATATACTAGGGTTCAAGAGCCCAAATTTTTTATATCACCCACCTCGCAACAAGGGGATCATTTCGTTGTTGAAGAATTACAAACTGTCGGACGACATCGCATTCCGGTTTTCTAATAAAGAGTGGAAGGAATGGCCACTTACGGCCACTAAGTTTGCACATTGGGCTCATCAGGTGGCGGGAAACGGAGAAAGCATCAACCTGTTTATGGATTACGAAACTTTTGGTGAACATCAATGGCCTGAGACGGGCATATTCGATTTCCTTTCTCACTTACCGGGAGAGTTGTTGAAACATCCGGACTTTAATTTCAAAACTCCTTCAGAAGTGATCGAATCCTATGAACCGAGAGGAGAATACGATGTGCACGCACTGAGTTCATGGGCTGACTTAGAGCGCGATCTGTCTGCATGGCTGGGAAACAGCCTTCAACATGATGCAATGGAGAGGATTTACAGTCTTGAAAGGAAGGTAAAGGAAGCCAACGACCCAACCTTGCTGGACACCTGGGCCAAGCTGCTCACGTCTGACCACTTCTACTATATGAGCACAAAGTATTGGAACGACGGCGACGTGCACAAGTACTTCAGCCATTACAATACACCGTATGATGCATACATCAATTTCATGAATGTTGTCACGGATCTGGAACATGTACTGGAAGTGCGGGCCGAAAAAAAGGAGTCGTCGACCATAAAGGAAATGGTATAAAAGATTTCCAGGGATTACGGCTTCCTGACTTCCGGACTTTCGGACTTTTCAACAATATTTACAAACTTTCAATCAGCTCCTCTGCAAGACCGAAACTCAACGTCATTCCCGCGCCGCCAAGTCCAGTCACGATGGTGACCCCTAGTTCAGGACTAACGATCATACTCGCATTTTCTGTTATTTTTGGATAGACACCATGCCAGCGTTCCGTTATTCTCAACGTCCCAAGTGTTGTGAACGTGTCCAGATATTTTAATATGAGGGATGATACCTCCTCCCTATCAAATGGTTCCGGTGTTGAGCTGTAGTGATGGGAATCGCCGACAATTAATTCTCCAGTTTCATTTTGGGCAAGCAAGACATGAACTCCATTCTCTTTATAGTCAATTGACTCCTCATCGTAGCGATCCGCCAATGTCTTAATTGAAGAGCATTTGCTGAACGCTGCGTAATGCCTTAGCGTCAATCCGGCGCACAGCGTGGGTCCCAGCGTAAGTCGGCGGTCGGGAACAGCTTTCAACATCTGAAGTTTACATTTTGAGACAGGATACTGGTCAAAGACTTCGGGATATAAGGTCTCAAAGTCAGCTCCGCTACAAACAAACACGTTTTCTGCACGCCATTGTTCGCGGGCGGTTTTTATAGTGGGGATCGAAATTTCAGTAACGACATGACCAAATTTTAAGATAAGCCCGTACTTCTCCTGAAGCCAGAGAGGAATTCTCCGAATGGCGTCTCTCGCGTACACGGTACCTTCGGTCCGGCTCCACAGGCCACCAAGCAATCCCTGATGCTTAACAACAGGAGATTTGGTTTTGATCTGTTCGGCACCCAATAGTTCACATTGATACTCCGTGTTTTTATAGACCTCCATAAATTCCTGCAGCACACTCCACTCATCGTCATGAAAAGCCACGTGCAACGAACCATTGTTATTTATCCAGATACCAGCTTCCGAAGCAACGTCCTGCCAATGTCTCCGGCTGCGAAGAGCTCTGCCCAATCCCACTCCAGGTTCCTGGCCGATGGGCCAGAGTAAACCGAAGTTGCGCACCGATGCACCCACTGCAAATTGCTCGCGCTCAAACAGCACTACCTTGTAGCCCTTTCGCAAAGCCATATATGCGTGGGCCAACCCAACGATCCCGGCTCCGACTATTGCAATGTCTGCTGACCGATCCATTTTGATAAATTAATTTTTAGAAATTCTAAGTATTGCTCTAAGGCTAAGTCGAGAACCAGCTACCCTTTGATGTTTATCCGCACGGACGCAAGTACAAAATTTCGTCCGCTCTCATTATGCTTCATCCTTTTAAGATTTTGTTAAGGTTGTGTTTTAATCTTTTTCTTGCAACTTTAAAGCTGGAAGTTTAAAAGCTGAGCTAAAACAATGTGGTCGAATTTTCATATGCACAGTAACTATTGTGATGGCAAGGCCGAGTTGATTGAATATGTTAGCACAGCCAGGAAGCTGGGCATGGCCAGTATCGGATTTTCTTCTCACGCTCCTTTACCATTTACGTGCACCTGGTGCATGAAGGCAGACAATTTTCAAAGCTATCAACAATCCATCGAAAACATAAAGGCGTTAGTCGGGGAAATCGAAATCTATAAAGGTCTCGAGGTCGATTTTATACCCGGCATAATCACTCCACATCAGTTCGAAACCCAACTTGACTATACCATCGGTTCTATTCATTTTGTCGACACGTTTTCAGACGGAACACACTGGGAAATCGACGGTCTGCACACGCTCTTTTTATCGGGGCTTGAGAACATTTTTCATGGTAATATCCGGGCAGCTGTGACTCGTTACTTTGAATTGACGCGCGAAATGATCCGGGAATCTCCCCCGACAATCGTTGGGCATCTGGATAAGATCAAAATACAAAATGTGGATGGTAAATTTTATTCAGAAAGCGATCCATGGTATCAGGAGGAAATAGAAAAGACGTTAACAGTAATAGCGGGAAGCAATGTGATTGTCGAAGTGAATACAAGGGGTGTTTATCAAAAAAAATCAAAAACAACGTATCCCAGCCCCTGGATTCTTGAACTCATCCATAAAAAGAACATTCCCATCACCTTAAACTCTGATGCGCATCACCCGTCCGACATTATCAATCAGTTTCCGGAGACGGTGACGATGCTTTCAGACATTGGATTTAAGTACCTTACCGTGCTACACGAACAGACATGGAAACCATTTTCCTTCAATACGCATGGCATTATCTACTGAGTCAGTAATAACTGGTTGGTTAAAAAGAACAAATGGATTTTGGTTTTCATTATACGCCACGTTAGCCGCCTTTTCGCTGTATACGTGTGTGTACGCGTATCGAAAAACTTTTGCAGTCGCAACGTTCGACGACATAAGCTATGCCGGAATCTCATACAAGGTATGGCTTGTCACCTTCCAGATGATCGGATACGCACTGTCAAAATTTGTCGGCATAAAAGTAATTTCCGAGTTGAAGGCAACTTCGCGTTCCATTGGAATTCTCGTTACCGTCATAATTGCAGGCTTGTCATGGCTGTTCTTTGGGTTAGTTCCGAGACCGTACAACATAATTTTTCTCTTTACTAACGGGTTTCCATTAGGGCTCGTTTGGGGAATGGTTTTCGGCTATCTGGAAGGACGGCGCTACACGGAGGTACTAGGCGCCGGATTGTCTGTAAGCTTTATTTTTTCCGCTGGCTTCGCTAAATCTGTCGGGGGGTTTATCATGCGGGACTGGGGTGTATCAGAGACGTGGATGCCCTTTGCTACAAGCTGCGTATTTCTGGGACCTTTGCTCCTTTTCCTTTGGTTATTGGATAAACTTCCTCCTCCCACACCGGAGGATGAAGTCATGCGTACGAAAAGACAGCCCATGGATGCTGTGGAGCGGAAAAATTTCGTAACCACATTTTTTCCGGGTATTATCCTGTTCACCCTAGCCTACATGTTGCTTACTATCTTTCGCGACTTTCGCGATAACTTCTCCGCAGAAGTTTGGAAAACTCTGGGCTACGGAAACTCGCCTGAAATATTTACGACAACAGAAATTCCCGTTTCTATTACCGTGCTGGTCGTGATGGGAACGCTGATGGTTATAAAAAACAACAAACTTGCGCTGATGGTCAATCACCTCATCATACTTTTCGGGATGATCCTGATCGGAGCAAGCACATTCCTTTTTCAGCAAGAAATCATTGGTCCCACCGCATGGATGATACTAATAGGCCTGGGATTATATCTGGGCTATGTTCCATTCAACAGCATTTTTTTCGACAGGTTGCTTGCGGCATTCAAGTATGTAGGTACCGTAGGATTTCTCATTTATATAGCTGACTCGTTCGGATACCTTGGAAGCGTGGGCGTTGTGCTATTTAAAGAATTCGGACACGCGGAGCTGAGCTGGCTGGAGTTCTTCGTTTCAACGGGTTACATTATTTCGGTTGCCGGCAGCTTTTTGATTGCAGGGTCAATGGCCTATTTTCATTTCAAGCACCAGCAAATGAAGTCAACAGGGCTTTAATACTTTGCCGTTGCCTCACCTAGCCGTAAATGGTTGTAGTATTCGACGATGCGAATGGAATTCGGATCTGTGTGCGCCTGTAATTTATTATCCGCGATAAAATCGTCAAGGCGGGAATCAGACGTTGCTTTCAGTCGTGGATAAACTTTCTTCCCGAATTTTCGCAACGGTACGACGTCGTCATTGTATTGCGTGTAATACATGAAATCAAGCGCATCTGATGGCTGCAACGTTTTCACTTTTTGCCGGCGAAGCACATTTACTTCACCGTAAACAACGACTTCAAAAAATTGATAATTTGTATGATGATTGTTTTGTTCCTGTATCGAAACAAATCGTCGGTTAATGTTAGCCTCTTTATCATAAAAATAAAGTGAGCTGACTTTGTGCGCAGGATACACTGTCCGCCTATCATTATCTTCTACAAGGATCACATCAAGAAATGGCTCAATTGAAATTTTTCCTCTCACAACATAATTAGATTCCAACACTACGGAACCATCGTGCCATTTTACCGATTGACTTTGAGCACCATAAGAGTTGAATAGGAGTAAACAAAAAAATAGTCTTTTCACTTCATGTTACGATAACGTAACATGAATTTAATATTTTGTTAATGCCGGAGCAACATTGAGCTCTAAAATTTCCAACACTTCTTCAATGTTTTCAATGAGATGAGTATGTTTTTCTTTTTGAAGTACTTCTCTTGAGAAAGCCCCCGTCGTTACTCCGATAATCCATCCACACCCGGCAGCGTCTCCTTCCTGAAGATCAGAAACAGTGTCGCCTACCTTCGCAACATTCCTTGCATCTATGACATTAGTCAGTTCCATCGCCTTGAATATTAAATCAGGAAACGGTCTTCCCCTGGCTACTTCGTCGCTGGTAACGCTTCCATCGATGAGTCTTTCGTGTTTCCAGCCCAACCGTTCTATTAAAGGATCCGTGATCTGCCTGTCGAAACCAGTATCTACTACTACCTTAAGGTTACTTTGCTTCAACTTCTTGAACGTGTTGTAAACTCCGGGCTTCTCACCAACAGATGGGTCTGTTTTATAAAACTGTATCATCTCCTGAACAAACGCCCTGTGTATCTCATTGATCCAATCGGATGTTATCGGACGATTTCCTTGATATCTCTTCTCAAGTAAAAGGCGAATTGCGATAGGCTTAGGAATACCCATCACTGCATTGGCATCATCCATCGAAATTTCCACACCGTGGAGGGACAATGCCTTCCAGAGAACCCGATGAACGTCCTGATTATCTTTGACGGTTGTGCCCGCCAGATCGAATACCACAAGCTCGATAGCCATACAGGTTGTAATTTTTTTTACAATACAAAGTAAGATCAATCTTCCGACTTTCCATGCAGATCGAATGAAGGTTAGTTTAACTTTTCAAGAACAAAACGTTTTTTGTACTTTTTTAATGCGAACATCTTTAACTTTATAAAAATAAATTCCTATGAGCAAGGTTGATGAAGTTATCCGCGAGGTTTTCGAACTCTATGAAAAGCACGGCGATGAAGATTACATCGGTGAGCCGGTTTCACAGCTGGAGCACATGTCGCAGGCCGCACAACTTGCTATCGCCCAGGGTTGCGACGACGAGGTTGTGCTGGCTGCGTTTTTCCACGATATCGGTCACATTTGCGTAATGCAGAGCAAATCGAACAGTATGGACGGGTACGGAGTCAAGAGTCATGAGAAAGTAGGAGCTGACTACCTTCGGGCAAGGGGATTCCCAGAACGTGTCGCAAGACTGGTAGAAAGTCATGTTCAGGCCAAGCGATATCTCACGTTTAAATACCCCGAATATTACAATGCACTTAGCGAGGCCAGTAAAAAAACACTTGAATTCCAGGGAGGAAAGATGAGTCAGCAGGAAGCCGACGCTTTTGAAACTGACTCCCTTTTTGAAACGAGTATTCTAATGAGAAAGTGGGACGAGCTTGCAAAAGACAGAGAAGTTCCAATAATTGATCTAAAGGAAATAAAAGATCGCGCGCGGAAAACGCTGCTTCACGTGCTCGCCTGATGGGAAAAAGAAAGTGATGTGTTTGCTGCTTCTTGACGCTATTTAAAAACCAAAGTAGTTTTTGGCGTTATTGTAACAGATAGCTTCGATCATTTTACCTACGCGATGATCATCGGGAAGCTCTCCCTTTTCTACATCTCTTCCCACCAGGTTACAAAGTACACGTCTGAAATATTCGTGTCGCGGGAAAGAAAGAAAACTGCGTGAATCAGTGACCATACCTACAAAGCGTGAAAGCAATCCCATGTTAGATAGTGCATTCATTTGCTTTTCCATTCCATCCTTTTGATCCAGGAACCACCAGCCTGAGCCTAGCTGCATCTTTCCGGGAACTGATCCGTCATTGAAGTTACCCATCATCGTGGCAAACACTTCGTTGTCTGACGGGTTAATATTATACACGATCGTTTTTGTTAGCTGATTGGTATTATCCAGGTAATCGAAAAAGAGCGTCATGGCGTTTGCTTGTGGAAAAACACCGATGGAGTCGAATCCGGTATCGGGCCCCAGTTCCCGAAGCATCCGGGTGCTGTTATTTCTCAACGCTCCCAGGTGAAACTGCTGGACCCATCCCTTCTTATGATACATGCGGGAAAGGTTGATGAGTACCGCGCTCTTAAAGGTTAACACTTCCTCAGCATCCAGAGCTTTTCCGCTCATCATTTTTGTGAAGATACCGGGGGCTTTGGCTTCGGCTTCGCGATGAAAGTACAATTGTTCCAGTCCGTGATCCGAAGCGCGGCACCCGAGCTGATGAAAGGCGTTGATCCGGTTTTGTAAGGCCTGTATGAGCTCGTCGAAGGAATTAATGGATGTGCCTGCCACCTTTGAAAGTTTTTCTACATAAGATCTATAGGCAGCGAGATTCTCAACTGTAAAAGATTTATCCGGACGGAATGTTGGCACCATTCGGAAACTTGCGTCCTGCGTGGCAAACTGTTTGTGATATTCCAGTGAATCTGTGGGATCATCTGTGGTGCACAAAACCTCCACGTTGTATTTCACGAGTAAACTTTGAACGGAGAAGTCATCCTGCTGCAACATCGCGGTGCACGTCTCATATATTTCCTTGGCACTCGACTCATCCAACAGCATGTTGATTCCAAAGTAATTCTTCAGCTCGAGATGTGTCCAGTGGAAAAGAGGATTCCGCATGGTATATGGCACCGTTTCGGCCCACTTCGTAAATTTCTCAAAGGGTGAAGCGTCGCCGGTGCAATATCGTTCAGAGACCCCGTTGGTTCGCATTCCTCTCCATTTGTAATGATCGCCTTCAAGCCAGATCTCGGTTAGGTTCTTAAATTTTCTGTTTTCTGCGATATCCTTTGGAGAAAGGTGATTATGGAAGTCGACGATCGGCATTTTGGCCGCGTGTTGCTCGTAGAGATAAACGGCTGCATCGGATTCCAGCAGAAAATCGTCTCCCAAAAAAGTTCTGGTCGTTTTTATCATAACCAAATAGTTAATTGCTCATTATACCATGAATGCCCACCTCAAGTCCACGAAGCTCGGCCAAGCCACGTAACCTCCCAATTGCAGAGTAACCTGGATTTGTATTCTTGTTCAGATCATCGAGCATCTGATGCCCGTGGTCCGGCCGGAACGGAATTGGCGCTTTTCGCTTTTGCTGTTCCGTTATCAGTTCTTTCATTACAGCATACATATCTGTATCACCTTCGAGGTGATTCGCTTCATAAAAATTCCCATCCTCGTCGCGCGTAGTATTGCGCAGGTGTACAAAATTTATCCGATGCCCGAGGCGTCTAACCATTCCCGGTAAATCATTATCAGGTCGAACACCGTAAGATCCAGTACAAAAGCACAGGCCGTTACTTGGCGAGTCAAAAGCGTTTAAGATTTGCAGGGCATCATTTTCCGTACTAACCACACGAGGAAGCCCAAGAATAGGAAAAGGCGGATCATCCGGATGAATAGCAAGCTTAACGCCCACTTCTTGTGCAACGGGGCCAATAGACGCAATAAAGTGATACAAATGCTTTCGAAGGGCCTTGTCATCTACATCCTTGTACTCATCCAGCGCTTTCTGAAATACTTCCAGGGTATACCCTTCCTCTGAACCGGGCAGGCCGGCGATAATGTTTTTTTTCAACGCCGCAATCTCCACGTCATTTACCAATCCCATATAGGCCTCGGCTTTTTTCTTCCTCGTTAGAGAATAATCTTTTGCCGCCCCGGGACGCTTCAAGACGAAAAGGTCGAAGGCTGCGAATGATGTCGCATCAAAACGCAGTGCTCTTGATCCATCGGGAACTGCATAAGCAAGGTCCGTACGGGTCCAATCCAACACAGGCATGAAGTTGTAGCACACTGTCCGGACATCACAGGTTGCCAGGTTGCGGATACTTTGTTTATAATGTTCAATGTATTTTTCGTATCCCGGCTTCTGGAGTTTAA
>Ga0190271_10001729_pt1 | contig 12709 bp, 9 predicted proteins | sample Popmic356T_FD_133747 | JGI IMG/M metagenome (GOLD analysis project Ga0190271, IMG submission 133747) | Populus adjacent soil microbial communities from riparian zone of Weber River, Utah, USA - 356 T | ecosystem: Environmental > Terrestrial > Soil > Riparian zone | place: USA: Utah | collected...
CGGCAGGTCCCCTCCATCGTGCGGCGGAGCGCCTCGAGGTCGAGTTCGTCCCCGAGCTGATGACCGAACTCGGCGAGCAGGCGGTCGCGGTCGATGGCGGACCGATCGAAGCGCCGATCCACGAGGCGCTGGACCCGGGCACGGACCGGCTGCAGGAGCGCGACGGTCAGGAGCGTCGACGCGGCGACGGCGATCGATGCCCCCTGGGTGATCGGGTCGAGCAGGGTCTGGAGGACGAGCGTCGCGCCAACGAACAGCGCGGCCAGGACGACGCTCACGACCGCCCAGCCGAGCGTCCGGCTGATGATCCGGTCGATCTCGTACAGGCGATACCGCTGGATCGCGAACGCGATCGCGATCGGGATGCACGGGTAGGCGATGGCGACGCCGAGCCACACGATGGGGCTGTCGACCTCGAACCCGACGTAGACGATGGCCCAGACGAGGTTCGCCACGACGGCGACCGAGATCGCCACGACCAGCCAGCGGTATTGGAAGCGCTGCAAGCCCGTGGACCGACGGTAGCGGAGCAGGAGCGAGACAATCCCCGTGATCAGCAGGGGGAACATGCTCGGGTACAGCGTGCTCGGGTCCGGGACCCACGGGGCCAGGTCGCCGAGCGCCTCGAGGGCGAACGGGTTGGGCACGTCGATGGGGACGCCGGTCTCGGTCGGGGTGACGTTGATCACCGGGTTGGCGGAGATCAGCAGCAGGATGCTCACCGTGGCGACGATGGCGACCCGCGCCGGCCATCGCCCGCGACCGGCCGGCAGGTGGCCGTCGGGAAAGACGAGGGTGATCCCGACGAAGGCCGACAGCGCGAATGCCCAGCCGCACGCATGGGACCAGGCGACGGCGGCCTGGGCAGGATCGAGCCCGCCAGCCATGAGGTCGGCCGACGGGACGGTGCAGCGGATGCTCCCGATCCCGAATCCCCAGCCCATCGCGAGGAGCAGCCAACCGACGCTGTTGCGCGGTCGTCGGAGGGCAAGGAACCCCCCGATACCAGCGAACGCCACGAAGAACACGGTCCCCTGCGGATCGGCCAGGCTCAAGGTCAGGGCAAGCCCGACGGCCAGTGATGTGAGCAGCGCCGCTCGAACGATGGGCGAGGTGATCCCGACGTCGACCCCACTTGGTGGATGGGTCGCCATCGGTCGCCGTGCCACGATCCCCGTCACGAGTCGCTGCCCGTCACCCTCGACGGGGTCATCGAGGGAGGACCTTCGGTCTGAGCCAGACCGTGGCGCCGTTCGGCTGGACCGCCCACTGGCTCGTGACCTCGACGATGCGACGCACCGTCTCCAGGTCGAGCTCGTCACCGAGGCGACGGCTGAACTCCGCGAGCAGCCGATCGTGGTCGATCGCCGTCCGATCGAAACGGCGATCGACGACCCGCTGGATACGGGCCCGGAGCGGCTGCAGCAGGGCGACAGTGACGAGCGTCGATGCCGCGACCGCGATCGATGCGCCCTGCGTCAGCGGTGCAAGCACGGCCTGCAGCAGCAGCGTGACGGAGATGAACGTCGACGCCAGGACGAGGCTCACGCTGGTCCACCCGACGGTCCGGCTGATGATCCGGTCGATGTCGAGGAGCCGATGGCGGAGGACGGCGACCAGGATCGCCGCGGGGACGGTCAGGAATGCGGCGGACGCCGGGAGCCAAGCGATATCACCGATGCTCGGTCCGCCGATGGCAACCAACAGGGCACCGAGGACAAGCGCCGCAAAGAGACAGGTCAGGGCCGCGGCCAGCCAGCGCATCTGGAGTCGCAGGATGCCGGTCGACCGGATGGCCCGGACCGCGACGGACGCCACGCCCACGACGAGGAGCACCAGGACGGGGACGAACGCGAGGTCCGCGTCCGGAACCAACGACCAGACCTGGGGGTCCGGGAGGATCGCGTATGGGTTGGGGACCATCAGCGTGGCCGTACCGCCGGCGACGGTCACGCTGATCGACGGATGGATCATCGATAGTCCGGTGACGATTCCCGCCGCGGCGATGAGGATGACGAGCGGTCGCCGCGCGCGACCGTCGGGCAGGGCGCCGGACGGGAACACGAGTCCCAGGATGGCGTAGCTGAGGAAGGCCCACGCGCCCGACATCGCCCCGACCCAGATGCGGAAGGCCTCGATCCCCTCGACGTCCCCTTGCTGCAGCGCCGCGACCTGAGCGTCGGTCAGGTCGGTCAGTCCGGTGAAGCTCACGGCGATGAGCGCGAGGAGCCAGCCGATGCTGGTCCGCGGGCGCCGGACGATGAGGTAGCCGCCAGCCAATCCGTAGGCGGCGATCCAAGCCGTCCGGGCGATGTCGGGCCAGACGAGCCAGACCGCGGCAGCGACGAACGCTCCGACCAGGCCGACCCGAAGGACCATCCGCGTGCCGTCGGCGGTCACGCTCGCAGCCCTGGCACCGCCCGGCGCCTCGGCATCACCCGCGCCGGGTGATCCAGCGGACGGGTGCGGTCAAGGTGTGTCGGGCGGTCCGCAGCGTCGCGCTGTTGCGGACGTTGCCGGCGTGACGCCACTGGCGTCGCTTGTCGATGCACACGGCCTGGACATCGACGATCGGGGTGACGACCCCGACGTGGCGGGCCAGGTTCTCGAGGGTCTGTCGCCAGAAGCGGTCGTTGAGCCGGTTCGCGCCGAGGACGTAGGCCAGCTCGTCGAACGGGTCCGACGTGCGCTCCAGCGCCTGCGCCTGGGCGATCGTGATGTCGCCGTCGCGGTGCGCCGAGAAGGTGATCCACGCCGACAGCGTATGGCCTTCCGGGGTCATGAAGGTGAATGACTCGTCGTCGGCGTAGAGGACCATGACCCCGGTGCTGAGCTTCACCGGCGAGCCTGGCACGGGCGGGATGTCGAGCAGCGCGACCTCACCGGGCGCGATGCCGGCGAGCGGCGCGTAGAACCGGGCGCCGCCCGGCCAGAACGACGGGAAGTTGGCCTTCCACGCGGCGACCACGTCCTGCGGGCTCAGGTCGGTGCCTTCCAGGCGGACCCGGAAGGTCTTCTGCCAGAGTTGGCCGAACCCCTGGAGCGGGCCGGAGACCCGGCGGCCGCTGACCGCGTCGACGCTCGCGCCGGCGACCCCGGCGGCTGACAGGCGCTCGACGGGCTGCGCCCAGTTGCCCGCGTCCCGTTCCCGCGTCATCGAGCCACGGCGGCCAGGGCCGTCGCCTCGTCGGGCTGGATCTCGATCGCCTCGTCGAGCCTGGTCAGGCTCAGGATCTGGCGATAGTGGTCGGACAGGCCAGTCGCGAGCAGCCGGACCCCGGACCGCTGGGCTCGGACGAGCAGCGTCACCAGCAGGCCGATGCCGCCACTGTTCATGTATTCCATGCCCGAGAAGTCGAGGATGACGGCCGTGGCCCCGTCATCGATGGCCGCGCCGAAGGCGCTTGTCAACTCATCGTCGCTGGCCGTCGTGACATCGCCCCCGATGCGCAGGAGCGCGGCGCTGCCGACCCGTTCGAGGCCGATCGTCGTGGTGGTCATGCGGCGTCTCCCTCGATGATGTCCATGAAGTCGGAGAGGCGGGTGATCCGGAAGATCTCCCGGTAGTGCGGGGTCAGGCCGATGGCCCGGACCGGCCGGCCGTCGCGTCGGGCATCCGCCAGCAGGCGCACGATGATCGCGATCCCCGTGCTGTTGATGTAGCCGACGGCTCGGAAGTCGAGCGTGATCGCCCGACCCGTGGCACCGCCGTCGACCGCCTCGCGATAGGCGGCCGCAAGTGCCTCATCGGCGCGGCTGTCGAGGTCCCCCGACATGCGGATCCGCGACTGGCCGTCGGTCTCCAGGACCTGGGCGTCGAACGTGCGGTCATCCATCGGTGGGCTCCTCGCGCGCCAGGCGCAGTGTCACGGTCTGCCCGCGGTCGTCGGTCGAGACGTCCATCGAGTCGACCATGTGCTCGATCAGGAAGAGGCCCCAGCCGCGCGGCTTCTGCTCCCCGGCGAGCTTGCGCTCGATGTCGGGCGTGTCCACGTCGGTCGGGACGGTGCCCGACAGGGCGCGATCGGTGACGCGCACGACGACGTCGCGCTCATCGACCTCGACGAGGACATCGAACGGGACGTCCTCGCGGCCCTGGCTGCCGTATTCGATGGCGTTCATGGCGGTCTCGCTGACGGCTGTCTTGAGACGCTCCAGCCGGTCTGGCGTGAGACCGAGATCGGCCACCGCAGCGGCCACGCGATCCATCGCCTCGCGATCGTTGCCGGTCGCGCCGGGCAGGCTGAACGCGGTCAGGGCCACGCTCCCGCCGCCGGGTGCGGCGTCCTCGGCGACACCGGCCGACCGACGCAGGGCGACCATCGTGATGTCGTCCTCCTGCTCGTGATCCGGGCCGGTGAACTGGTGGAGGGTCTCGAGCAGCCGGTCCAGCAAGTCGCTGCCGGCATCGTCGAAGCGCAGGGCCTCGCGCAGCCGGTCGAAGCCGAACATCTCGCGCGCCGGGTCGTGCGCCTCGATCAGCCCGTCGCTGTAGAGCAGGACGTTGCTGTCGGGCGCGATCGTGGCCTCGGTCTCCTCGTAGACGATGCCCGGCATGAGGCCTAGCGGCATGCCGGTGGCACGCAGCTCGGTGACGTCGTCGCCGCTGCGCACGAACGGCAGGTTGTGACCGGCGTTCGCGAACACGATGTGGCCGGTCGCGGGGTCGAGGATGGCGAACAGACAGGTCACGAACATGCGCGCGGGCATCTCCGGACAGAGCAGGTCGTTGGCCCGCGACAGGATCTCGCCGGGCGACAGGAGCCGCGATGCCTCCGCACGCAGCACGGAGTGCGTTCGGGCCATGACCAGCGCGGCCGGCACGCCCTTGTCGGTGACGTCGCCGACGGCGATGCCGATGCGGCCGTCGCTCATCTCGATGAAGTCGTAGAAGTCGCCACCGACCGCACGGGCCGGGCCGTAGTACGCGGCGACCTGCCATTGCGGCAGGTGCGGCAGCTCGCGCGGCAGGAACTGCTGCTGGATGAGCGTCGCCACACGCAGCTCCTGGGCGAGGCGTTCGCGATCGGCGGCTTCGGCGGCTTGCTCGCGCACGAGCTCGGCGACGCGGATGGCGGGCGCGGCCTGGGCCGCGAGGGTCGCCAGCAGCCGGCGATCGTCGGTCGAGTAGTCCTGCTCCGAGAGCCGTGGACCGAGGTTGAGCGTGCCGATCAGCTCACCCTGGGTGACCAGCGGCACGACCAGGACGACGCCGGCGCCCCGCAGCCGGTCGAGCGCCGGGGACGTCAGCTCGAGCTTGCCAACGTCGACGGGGCCGGGTGCGGCCTGCAGGTAGGCGAACAGCGGGTCCGACACCGGGATGTCGATGGCGAGGTCGGCCGGGCCGGCCTCGGCTGAGGTCGGGGTCGCGATCGGCATGGCTGGCACGGTGTCGCCAGCACGACCGATGAGGCGGCGGATGGGGCGGGTGAGTGCGGTCATCGACGGCATCCTCGTCGGTCAGCGTCCGGACATCGTTACGGCGCCACGGCTCATATCACGCGACAGCCGCGTGCTCATCGAGCGTTCCGGTCCGGCAGCCACAACGCGGCCGCCGTCGGTCGGATCGCGCCGACGACCGTGCGCTCCAGCTCGGCGGCGAGCGACTCGAGGTCGACTTCATCGCGCAATCGCTCGGCGAACGCGTCGGCCGTTCGCTGGCCGTCGACCCGCGAACGGTCGAACCGCTCGTCGACAGCGCGCTGGACCCGGCGCCGGAGGGGCTGGAAGCAGGCGAACGCGACGAGGGTCGATGCCGCGACGGCCAGGGTCTGGCCCTGGGTGAACTCGGCGACGAGCCCCTGCGTGAGCGCCGCGAGGAGACCCTGCAGCGCGATGACGAGGATCACGAACATGGCGCCGAGCACGCCGGTGACGAGGCCCCAGCCGATCGTCCGGCTGACGAGACGGTCGATGTCGTACAGGCGGTACCGCAGGATCGCGATGGCGATGACCAGCGGCAACGCCAACAGGGCGAGAAGGCCGAGGAGGAATGCGAGGTCCGCGGCGAACGTCCCCGGGAAGATGAAGGCGAACGGGAACGCCATCGCGGCGACGACGGCGACCGCGATCAGCCACTTCAGCTGGTGCCGCTCGATGTCGTCACCGCGCCGGTACCGGATGACGACGGCCAGCGCCGCGGCCCCGAACCCGATGATCGAGGACCACGACGAGAAGGTATCGAGCATCTCGACGAGCGGGGCGAGCGCCGGCGCGTAGAACGGGTTGGCGACCTCGACCGACCCGATCGGCCCCGGACCCAGGAGCTGCGCGAGCGCCGTCGCGGTGAGTGCAGCGACGGACACGACGATGATCCAGCGCCAGCGCGGCGACAGCAGGCGCCCGTCGGGGAAGATCAGCGGGACCCCGATGAGGACGGAGACGATCGGCACCGTGAAGCCGATGTCGTTGAGCAGGGCCGCCAGCGTGATCAGCTCGATCGGGACGTCCCCTCGATCGGCGGCCAGGACGCTGAACATCCCGAGCGTTACTGTCGCCGCGAGCGTGACGCCGGACCCCAGCATGACGAGTCCGATGGGATTGCTCGGGACGCGGACGCAGAGCAGGGCCCCCACGACGACGAACGCCGCGATGATCCCCGCGAACATCGCGGTCCAGACCAGGTCCGACTCACCCTCAGGGTAGGCGAGGTTCGAGACCACGAAGATCACGATGCTCGCCAGCGCGACGACCCATGGCCAGCGGCGACGCCTCATCGCCGGGCCTCGCCGACAAGCCAGATGGCCGCCGACGATGGTCGCACGGCTTGCGCGACGGTGGACCGAAGTTCTGTGGCGAGCGTGTCCAGGTCCACCTCGTCGCGGAGCCGATGGGCGAAGGCGATCGCGGTCCGGTCGGCATCGTACGCCGCCCGGTCGAAGCGGCGGTCGACGGCGCGCTGGACCCGGCGCCGGATGGGCTGGAAGCAGGCGAAGGCGACAAGCGTCGATGCCGCCACAGCCAGGGTCTGGCCCTGGGCGAACTCGGCGAGAAGCCCCTCCGTGAACGCCGCGAGGAGGCCCTGCAGCGTCACCACGACCACGCCGAAGACGGCGACCAGGGCGCCCGTCACGAGGCCCCAGCTGATCGTCCGGCTGACGATCCGGTCGATGTCGTATAGACGGTAACGAAGGATCGCGATGCCGATGGCCAGCGGGAGCGCCAGCAGTGCGAAGAGTCCGACGACGAACCCGACGCCACCGACGTGGGAGTCGGGGACCAGAAAAGCGATCGAGAAGGCGATCGCTCCGCCGAGGGCCACGGCGATCAGCCACTTGAGCTGATGACGCTCGACCTCATCCCCACGTCGATAGCGGACGGCGACGGCGAGGACGGCGGCCGTGAAGCCGATCATCGCACCGAGCGTCGCGAACGTGCCAAGCACCGCGGCCACCGGCGTCAGGCCTGGGACGGCGAACGGGTTGGGCATCCCCTGGGCTCCGATGGGGCCCGGCGCGATCACATCCGCCACCGTAGCGGCCAGCAGGGCCATGGCACTCACGACGACGATCCAGCGCCACCGGTCCGAGAGCAGATGCCCTTCCGGGAAGATCAGCGGGATGCCGATGAGCACGACGATGATGGGGACGCCAAACCCGCTCCCATTGATGTGCGCGGCCACCGCCATCACCTCGACCGGGACATCGCCAGCGGTGCCCGCGACGATGCCGAACGTGCCGATCGCCACGGTGACGGCGAGGGCGGCGCCGGAGCCGAGGAGGACCGGGCCGACGAGGTTGCCCGGCACACGAGCGCTGAGCAGGGCGCCGACGAGGACGAACGCCGCGATGATCGAGCTGAACATTGCGGTCCACAGCAGATCGGCATCGGCCGACGGATACCCGAGATTCGCGGCGGCGAAGATCCCGAGCGAGGCCACTGCGACGACCCACGGCCAGCGGCGACGCCTCATCGCTGCACCCCGCTGACCAGCCAGATGGCCGCCGATGACGGTCGGACCGCATGGCCGACGGTGGCGCGCAGGTCGATGGCCAGCGTGTCCAGGTCGACCTCGTTCCGAAGTCGATCCGCGAAGGCGATGGCGGTCTGATCGGCGTCATAGCCGGCGCGGTCGAAGCGCCGATCCACGACGCGCTGGACCCGGCGACGGACCGGCTGGAAGAGCGCCGCGGTGACCAGTGTCGACAGGGCGACCGCCAGCGTGCTGCCTTGGGTCAGCTCATCGAGCAGCGACTGGAGGCCGATGACCAGCCCGACGAAGGCGACGAGCAATCCACCGGTGACGATCGCCCAGGAGAGCGACCGGCTGATGATCCGATCGATGTCGTACAGGCGGTAGCGCAGGACGGCCACACCGATCGCGATCGGGAAGAGACACCCGGCGAGGACGCTCACGACATCGACGATCGCGCCGGCATCCGTCAGGTAGGAGAGCGGGAAGATCAGACCCGTCAGGGCGACCGCAGCGATGAGCCACTTGACCTGGGCTCGCTCCGCGCCGGCCGATCGGCGAAAGCGGATCACGATGGAACCGAACGCCAGGACGAACCCCCCGAGCACGGCGATCATGGACAGCCCGGCACCGACCTGGCCCACGATGTCCGGCATGCCGGGCAGTGCGAATGGGTTCGGCAATGCCGGATCCGCCGATGGCGCGATCGTCTGGAGGATCACGCCCAGCACCATGGCCACGACCGCGGCCCCGAACGGCAAGCGCCAGCGGGGTCCGGGCAGCCGCCCGTCGGGGAAGACGACGGCGACCGAAGGGACGAGCACGAAGATCGCCGGAAGGATCCCGATCGGGCCCCACCACATGACGAGGATGGAGAAGAGTTCCACGACCGGGCCACCATCGTCGGACGTCAGCAGATAGGCCGGCCAGAGCGATGAGACGATGATGAGCAGGGTCGCGCCGACGATGAGCAGGGCGCCGACCAGGTTGTCCGGTCGACGCCAACGGATGATGACGCCGACCGTCATGCTGGCCATGCCGAGCGCGCCGATGGCAACGATGAACCCGAAGGTCTCCCAGAACGCCTCGTCGGCAAAGATGGGATCGAGGGCGACGAGGACGTCGATCCCCAGCGGAACGACGATCCCGACGACGAGCGCGGCGAGCAGGACGAGGCGTTGCCTTCGGCCGAGGGGTGGGGCGGCGGCCGGACGACCGACGATGGGGTCACGCGGGACCGACACCTGGCACCTCTATGTCACGGTTCGTGCAGCCATCGTCGAACCGCAGCGTTCGCGGAACGTTACGACGGCCGATCCACGGGTGGTGGCGTCCGTCCTCAGGGAACGATAGCGGCACGACTTCGCCGGTCGTATCGTTACGGCCGTGACGACTCGTGACGACGCGAAACGGCCGCTGCAGATCCGCCTGTTCGGGGCACCGGAGGTCCTCGTCGACGGGTCGCCGCTGCAGGTCGACACGCGCAAGGCGATCGCCATCCTCGTGGTCCTCGCGACCGACGGCCGTGCCTACGCCCGCGACGAGTTGGCGGCCCTGCTCTGGCCCGACTCCGACGACACTGCGGCGCGAGGCGCCCTGCGGCGGACGCTGTCGGTGATGCGCGGCGCCATGGGCGACGCGCTGCTGACGGTCGATCGGACGCGGGTCGACATCGTCCGCGAGCGCGCGACCATCGACCTCGTCGAGCTGGAGCGGTCGGCCGCATCGGGCGTCGTCGGGGACCTTGCCGCGGCCGCCGATCTTGCTCGCGGCCCCTTCCTCGCCGGCTTCTCGCTGCGCGACAGCCCGGAGTTCGACGACTGGCGGGCGGCTCGGGCGATGCGGGTCGAGCGGGCGGTCGCCGATCTCCTGGACCGTCTCGTCGTCGAGTCGGCGGCGGCCGGTGACGTGGCCACCGCGGCGGCGGCCGCCGGACGACGCGTCGACCTCGACCCGCTCGACGAGGGGGCCCACGTCCGGCGCATGGAGCTGCTGGCGGCGACTGGCGATCGGGCTGCGGCCCTGCGTCAGTACCGGGCCTGCGTCGCGATCCTCGACCGCGAGCTGGGCGTGCCGCCGCTGCCCGAGACGACGGCTCGCTACGAGGCGATCCGTGATGCCCCCGTCGGCACGGACCTCGCACGACCGACGGTCCACATCGGCGAGCGGGCGCCCGCGACGTTCACCGCGCCGGGAGAAGAGGTCGCGACGTTGCCGCTCGTCGGTCGGGACGCGGCACTTGCCATCATCGAGGCGTCCCGTCTCGGCGCGACGCCGGATGGTCGCGTGGTGGCGGTCCTCGGCGAGCCGGGCATCGGCAAGACCCGCCTTGTCGAAACCGCCATCGAGCGGGCGCGTGCCGCCGGCGCGGCGACCCTGTCGACCCGAGCCTATGCCGTGGAGCGCCGGATCGCCTACGGCCCGATCGTCGACGCGTTGCGGGCCGCCCTGGCCGACCCGATCCTCGGCGACCGGGTCAGCGGACTCGATCCCGCCACCCGCGGCGCCCTCGCGACGATCGTGCCCGGCCTCGCCGACGATGCCGATCACGAAGCGCTGGTCGGGACGGTCGCCCAGGCGCGACTGCTCGGGGCCATCGCGACCGCCCTGGAGGCGGCGCTCGGCGGCGAGCAGCCCGGCCTGCTCGTCGTCGACGACCTGCATTGGGCCGACGATGCCACGCTCGGCGCGCTGGCCCACCTCATCCGCCGGCTGGGCGGTCGGCGCCTGGCGATCGTCTGCACGTGGCGGGCCGAAGAGCTCGACGACACGGTGCGACCCGTCGCCGCCCTCGCGACCGGGATGGCCGGTGAGGCGGTCATCGTCCTCGACCGGCTGGCTCGAGAGGACGTGATCACCCTTGTCGATGCCGTGTCGGGAGCCGATGGTCTGGCTTCAGCCGACGAGCTGTGGCGCGCATCGGAGGGATTGCCGCTGTACATCGCCGAGGCCTTGGCCGATGGCCCGACGATGCAGGGCAGCATGCCCGCCGGTGTCCGGGCGGTGCTCGAGGAACGGCTGGCCGGCGTCGACAGCCTGTCGGCGCAGGTCCTGACCGCGGCCGCCGCGATCGGTCGATCGTTCGAGCTGGCGACCCTGCGGCTGGCGAGCGGCCGGACCGAGGACGAGGTGGTCGAGGCCATCGAGACCCTGATGCGGCGTGGCCTGATCCGGCCGGCCGATGGGCGGGCAGATGGCGACCTGCGCTACGACTTCGCGCACGGCGCCGTGCGAGACCTCGTCGACGGCTCCACGAGCCTGGCCCGCCGCCGGCTGCTGCATCGACGGATCGCCGATGCCCTGCGGCTCGATCCCACGGGTCTCGGCCGCGACGATCCGGCCCGCCATGCGCGGATCGCCCGGCACGAGCGCGAGGCCGGCCGTGACGCCGAGGCGGCTGAGGCGTTCCGAGAAGCCGGGGACGCGGCGCGGCGGATCTACGCCAACCACGAGGCCATCGAGCTGTACGACGCGGCGCTCGGCCTGGATCACCCCGAGGCCACCGCGTTGCACCTGGCCATCGGCGACCTGCGGACGCGGCTGGGCGACTACGACGGCGCCATCGATGCGTACGAGACGGCCGCCGCGCGGGCGTCGCCCGAGGTGCTGCCGTCCATCGAGGCCGCCCTCGCCCATGCCCACCTGCGGCGCGGCGACCTGACCGCCGCGGACCGGCATCTCGACGCCGCCCTGGACGGCGCCGGCGACGCCGCCTGGCGTGCCCGCCGTCTCGTCGATCGGGCCGTGCTTCGCCGCCGCGCGGGCGATGACGACGGCGCCGCGCGATCCGCGGGCGAGGCAGAGATCGAAGCCGAGCGCAGCGGCGATCCGGTCATCATCGGCGCCGCACGGCGGATCGCCGGCCTGATCGCGCTCGACCGCGGCGAGCCCGATGTCGCGGTCATCGCGCTCGAAGCGGCCGTCGCGGCGGCCGCCGACGACCCCGACCCGTCGGCGGGGATCGCCGCGATGACCGGGCTGGCGATGGCGCTGGCTGCTGCCGGTGACCTGGACGGCGCGCTGCGCCGCGGGGAGGCAGCCGTCGAAGCGAGTCGCCGGATCGGCGACCGCCACCTCGAGGCGGCGGTCGAGAACCACCTGGCCGACCTGCTCCACGACGCGGGCCGCGAAGACGAGGCGATGGAGCACCTGCGCCGTGCGGTCGCCGCCTTCGCCGAGGTCGGTGGCGACCCAGCCGACCCCGACCCCGGGATCTGGATGCTCTCGGCGTCCTGACCGGCGCGGTCAGCGAGAGGACTCAGGCCGGCGCCACGACCTGGTTCGCGGGGTCGTTGATGTCGGTCACGTCGATGACGATGCCGTCGCCCGCCTCATCGACGATCTCGAGTGCGATGAGGTAGCCGCCTTCCTCGGCGATCCACGCGTCGATCGAGGCGCCGGCCGGCATCCCGGCGAAGGTGCCGGAGAACGTCCCGGAGTCGATGTGGAAGTGCTTGGCCTGGACACCGTTGCGCTCCTCGGTGCCCTGGTCCTCGGCCCCGGTCCACGCGCCGGGCGTGGCGAACGCGCCGGCCAGCAGGATCGGATCGAACGCTGCCAGCAGGCCACCGGCCATCTCGCCGGGAACGGGCTGCAGGTCGCCATCACTGCCCATCCACGCCTGGTCGCCGATGACGACGATGTGCTGGGCGTCATCCCCCGCGCCGAACGTGATGTCGCGGGCCAGCTCCGGCTTGGTCACGACGACCGCGCTGTAGCCGACCTCGCCGTCGGTCGACATCGAGATCTTGTACGAGTCGATGCCTTCGAGGTTCTCGAGGATCGCGCTCGGGTCGA
>Ga0190271_10001730_pt1 | contig 12705 bp, 11 predicted proteins | sample Popmic356T_FD_133747 | JGI IMG/M metagenome (GOLD analysis project Ga0190271, IMG submission 133747) | Populus adjacent soil microbial communities from riparian zone of Weber River, Utah, USA - 356 T | ecosystem: Environmental > Terrestrial > Soil > Riparian zone | place: USA: Utah | collected...
CCGGCGGGGGTTCCCGATGGCCAAGGTGACCGCGGCGGAGCGGGTGAGCAGGATCCTGGCCACGCTGCCCTACATCGTGGCGCACCAGGGCGTGACGCTCGGTGAGCTCGGGGAGCGATTCGGACTGACGCCGGACCAGTTGCGCGAGGACCTCAACGTCGTGTTCTTCGATGTCGGGCTGCATCCGTTCACGCCCGACGTCATGGTCGACGTCTTCATCGACGACGACGACCGGGTCACGATCAACCTCGGCGACTACTTCCGCCGGCCGGTCCGTCTCTCGCCGGAGGAAGGCCTCACCCTGCTCATCGCCGGCAGGGCGTTGCTCGACCGTCCGGGATCGGATGATCCGATCCTCGCCTCGGCGGTCGCCAAGTTGAGCGGGGTGCTCGGACTCAGGGGATCGCAAGCGGTCGAGGTGACCCTGGGCGAGGCCGACGACACCGTGCTGGCGACCGTCGAGGCCGCGGTGGCGGAACACCGACGGCTCGTGATCCGCTACCACTCCTACGGTCGGGACCAGACGAGCGAACGTGAGGTCGACCCGTTCCGGCTGTTCACCGAGCAGGGCCATTGGTACCTCATCGGCTACTGCCACCGTTCCGAGGACCAGCGGATGTTCCGCGTGGACCGCATCCAGACCGCCAGGATGACCGAAGAGGTGGTCGAGGTTCCCGACGAGGTGGACGACGACCCGTTCGACCTGCACGACGCCGCCCGCACCATCGAGCTCATCGTTCCGTCCGAGGGCGGCTGGGTGGGCTCCGCCTACCCGGTCGATGAGATGGAGCAACTGGAGGACGGTCGGTGGCGAATCGTCCTGCCGGTGACGGCGGTGCCGTGGCTCGAGCGGCTGCTCCTTCGCCTCGGTCCCGACGTCGAGGTCACCGATGCCGGCACGGGCACCCGGCTCGATTCGGTCGGGGCCGACGCCGCGGGCCGAGTGCTGGCGCGCTACGGCGCCGGCACGTGAACGGATCAGCATGAGCACCGGGCGGGCCACGGTGGAGTTCCACAGGTCGATAACGGGTGAGGTCGGGCTCCGCCGGTACCCTCCCCAGCGACATGTCTGAACCGACCGTGGGCGGACCACCGCTGGGTGAAGCAGATCCCTTCCGGCCTCGCGCCGCGCCCGGTGCGTCGGGCGACGGGTCGGCGCCGGAACGGGCCTCCAACGGGGCCGTCCCGCCGTTGCCGGGCCGTGAACCGACACCGCCCGATGACGGGGCTCCGCACGTGGTCACCCGCCGGCACCGACGCAGGGCCTCGCGACGACGCAACGTCATCGAGTGGGTCCTCGTCATCGTCGGGGCGATCCTCGTGGCGGTGCTCGTCCGCACGTTCCTCGTGCAGGCGTTCCGAATCCCGAGCGAGTCGATGTCACCCACGCTCGAGAAGGGCGACCGGGTCATCGTGAACCGGTTGTCGTACAAGCTCCACGACGTGAACCGGGGCGACATCGTCGTCTTCTCCCGCCCACCCGGACTGCCCGCCGGGGCGGACCAACCCGAGGACCTCATCAAACGGGTGATCGCCCTGCCGGGTGAGACGGTGCAGACCAAGGACGGTTCGATCTACATCGACAACCGCAAGCTCAACGAGCCCTACCTGCCCAAGGGCACCAGCTCGCGCGACATCGACACCCCGGTCACGGTGCCGGCCGGCCATGTCTGGGTGATGGGGGACAACCGCGCCAATTCGGCGGACAGTCGCGTCTTCGGGCCGATCGACACCGACACGATCGTCGGCCGGGCGTTCCTGCGAATCTGGCCGCTCAATCGCCTCGGCACCCTCTGACAGAGGTCCGTTCCGGTGACACCGGGAGCCCGTGACGGGCTCCGATGTCGTGAGGACCGAAAGTTCCCAATCCCGTGACGTCGAGGGCCCGTGGTGGGTCCCTGGTGTCGTGGGAAACCGAAGGTCCCTGGGGCTCCGGTGACGATCAGTCGAACAGTGCGGCCGACTCGACGAGTCGTTCGACGTCGTCGCTGAACACTCCGTCGATTCCCCGGTCCAACAGCGCCGCGATGATCCGCACGTGCTGGGCGTCCCACCCGAGGGCGAAGCGCCCGAACCGGTGGAACAGCGTGGTCAGCCCGCCGGTCCACTCGGAGTGGTGGAGGTTGACCGCATCGACCTCGCCGTCGCGCAGCCGCGCCGCGTGACGCTCGGGGCTCCGGTCCATGTTCGGGAGGCGGGTCGAGTGCACGAGTCGCACGGCTGCGCTCGCGCCGCGCCACCGCTCGAGCACTGCGAGGTCGGGATGGCACAGCCACAGGCGCTCGATCGCACCCGCGACCCGTGCGATCCGGACCGTCTCATCGAACGCGGCGGCATCCTTGACGTCGAGCGACACGTCGAGCGTGGGACCGCATGCGGCGTAGAGGTCGGCGAGCTCGGGGATGTGAGGTGGGAGCTCATGACGGTCGAGCGACGCGATCGACCGACGCCGCAGACCGGAGCGCACCACACCGTCGTGATCGAGCACGGCGACGCCGTCGGCGGTGATCCAGACGTCGCTCTCGAGCCCGGTGGCCCCGAGCCGGACCGCCAACTCGAACGCCTCGATGGTGTTCTCCGGGGCATGGGCCCGTGCCCCGCGATGGGCGAACAGGATGGCGGGCCGGCGCAACGGCGGAAGACGGGTGGGCATCGGCCGGTCATCTTGCCGCACTCGGCACCGGGGCGCGGTGGGGTGGTGGCCGGCGGCGCTGGAAACTCGGCCCGGCTCGGCCCACGACCGGCCCGCCGAGGACCGTTCACCCGGGAAAAGGTCAAGGCGGCGAGGGAAGTGCCGATGGGATGGGCATGACCGTGATTCGCGTCACCTGTGGTGGCTGCGGCGATGTCGAGCTCAGTGCCACCGAGATGCGCGTGCGTCGCTGCGTGGAGACCGGACATGCGACCTACGTGTTCACCTGCCCCGACTGCCACATGGTCGAGGTGCGGACGGCCGAGGATCATGTCGTCGAGGTCCTTCGCTCGGCCGGCGTCACCTGCGCCGAGTGGCAGCTCCCGGCAGAGCTGGCGGAATCGAGGATCGGGCCACCGCTGACCCACGACGACCTCCTCGACTTCCACGACATGCTGCGGTCATCCGACTGGTTCTCGTCGCTCGAGTCGCTCACGAGGACGACCGAGCCCGACCGCTGACGCTCGCACCGCTGAGGGCTTGGCATCGCCGGCCGAGGTGCTCCGAGCCGGGTACGGTCGGGTGATGGTGGTCGTGGCGGCACTCGCCGCACTCTGTGTCGCCGCCGCAGTGCTGTGGGTCGCGACGGGACGCATCCACCGTGCGTCGCTGGCACTGGGACGGGTGGATCCCGGTCGAACCGAGGCCATCGCGGTGGCGTTGGGGGCCGAGACCGACCGCTTGGCCCGTTCCGTGGCAGACCGCACCCATCGGTAGCATTGCCCCGTGTCCGGGACCGGCCTGTTCGGCCTGTTGGAGAACTTCGGCAGCGGCGAGCTGGTGGCCATCGTGCTGGTCGCCCTCGTGTTCCTCGGACCCGACCGGATCCCCGAGATGGCTCGAGGCCTGGGCCGGCTGATCCACAAGGTCCGCACCATGACCGAGGGGATCCAGGGCGACGTCTCCTCGGTGATGAACGACCCCGCCATGAAGCCGTTGCGCGAGCTCGGCGAGTTCGCGGCCCGACCTCGTCAGAAGCTGACCGAGTACGCGCTCGAGGCCGAAGCGGAGGCGCGGGCGAAGCGGGAGCAGGAAGTCCAGGATGCCGCCGATGCCCAGGTCGAGGGTCAGCCGGTCGATGTCGATGTCGCGAGCGATGCTGCTCCCACCGGGTCGAGCCCGGACGCGGTCGGCCCGACTGCACCGTCGGAACTGCACGACGACGTCGCCCGGAGCGAGGCCGATGAGGTGGAGGATGTCGCGGCAGGGCCCGACGTCCACGCCGTGAAACAGGCCGAAGCCAGGCTCCGGTCGCTCGCCGCGCAGACAGCGGCCGAGGGCTCGCCGGGCTCGAGCACCCCCGGACCCCGCTCGGAGCCCACCTGAGTTGGTCAAGCTCCGAACGAAGATCTTCAAGGGGGCTGAGCGTGATGCCGGCAACATGGCGCTCGGTGACCATCTGCGCGAGCTCCGCAACCGGCTGCTGATCTGCGCCGTGGCCGTCGGGATCCTGATGATCCCGGCGTGGTTCCTGTACCCGTGGCTGGTCGACTTCCTCAACGAGCCGTACTGCGTTGCCTTGGAGAGCTCCGACCCCGACGCCAACTGCAAGTTCCTCGAGACCAACCTGCTCGATCCGTTCGCCCTGCGCCTCAAGATCGCCGGGTACGGCGGGATCATCCTCGCCATGCCCATCCTGTTGTGGCAGATCTGGCGGTTCATCGCGCCGGGCCTGTACCGACGCGAGCGGCGTTACGCCTTGATGTTCACCGTGACATCGACGCTTTTGTTCCTCCTCGGCGGGACGATCGCCTACGTCACGCTGTCGAGGGCGGTCGACTTCCTGGTGTCCGTGGCGTCGACCGACGTCGAGGTCCGCTCGGGGGTCGCGAACTTCGTCAAGCTGTCGCTGTTCATGATCCTGGCGTTCGGCATCGGCTTCCAGTTCCCGGTGCTGATGGTCGCGCTCCAGATGGTCGGCGTGGTGACCCCGCAGAAGCTCGCCGAGTGGCGCCGACCGGCGATCGTCGTGATCGCCGTCACCGCGGCGGGCATCACGCCGAGTGCCGACCCGTTCTCGATGTTCGCGCTGATGGTCCCCATGTACCTCTTCTACGAGCTGAGCATCGTGATCGGGCGTCTGCTGTTGAGACGCAGGCGGAAGGCGGAGATGGCAGCGGCGTCGACCGAGGAGCTGGTCTGACCGACCCCTTCGACCACGATTTCGAGCTGGACCGGTTTCAGCGCGAGTCAATCGCCGCGCTCGATGCCGGTCGAAACGTCCTCGTCGCGGCGCCCACCGGGTCCGGCAAGACGGTGGTCGGGGAGCACGCCGTTGCGTTGGCGCTCGCAACCGGTCGCAAGGCCTTCTACACCGCTCCGATCAAGGCCCTCTCGAATCAGAAGTTCAACGACCTCCGCGCCGTGCTGGGCGACGATCGGGTCGGCCTGCTGACCGGTGACCACTCGATCAACGGTGACGCCGCCGTGGTCGTCATGACCACCGAGGTCCTCCGGAACATGGTGTACGCCGGTTCGGCTGCACTCCGCGATCTCGGTTTCGTGGTGCTCGACGAGGTGCACTTCCTCCAGGACACCTACCGGGGTCCGGTCTGGGAGGAGGTGTTGATCCACACACCGCCGGAAGTCACGTTCGTGTGCCTCTCCGCCACCGTGTCGAACGCGGTCGAACTGGGGGACTGGATCGCGGAGCTGCGGGGACCGACCGACACCGTCGTCGAGCACGAGCGTCCGATCCGGCTCGACTCCCTGTACTTCGTCGGAGACCGGTCGTCAGAGCGTGACCATCTCGTTCCCCTGCTGATCGACGGTCGCCCGAACCCCGAGGGCCATAGGTTCGACGCGGATCAGACCCGCGAACGGGGGGCTCGACCCCACCCGCGCCGGCGCCGGTTCTTCACCCCGCGTCGACTCGAGACCATCGAACGTCTGGGGAGCGAGCGGCTGCTGCCGGCGATCTACTTCATCTTCAGCCGGGCCGGATGCGACGACGCCGCGATGGCATGTCTGGATGCCGGCCTGCGGCTGACCGACGGGCCCGAACGAACGAGGATCCGCGAGATCGCGGAGACGCGCACGGCGGCGTTGAGCGATTCCGATCTCGACGTCCTCGGTTGGGACCGGTGGATCTCCGCCCTCGAGATGGGCATCGCGGCCCATCACGCGGGCATGATCCCGGCGTTCCGGGAGACCGTCGAGGAGTGCTTCAACCAGGGACTGGTCAGAGCGGTGTTCGCCACCGAGACGCTGGCGCTCGGCATCAACATGCCGGCCCGATCGGTGGCGATCGAACGCCTCACGAAGTTCAACGGTGAGACGCACGAGAACCTCACGCCGGGACAGTTCACCCAACTCACCGGCCGAGCCGGCCGGCGGGGCATCGACGTCTCCGGGTCGGCGGTCGTGCTGTGGTCGCCGTTCGTGACCTTCTCCCAGGTCGCAGCGCTCGCGGCCAGCCGGGAGTTCCCGCTCGTGTCGGCGTTCCGTCCGACGTACAACATGGCGTCGAACCTCGTGCACCGGTACGACCGCACGGTGGCACACCAGATCCTCGGCCGGTCCTTCGCCCAGTTCCAGGCCGATCGGGCATCGGTCCAACTGCGTCGGCGCGCCGACGGTCTCGTGGCCGAGCTCGCCGGCCTCGACGACGAGTCGGTGGCTGTCGCCGTCTTCGACGTCGGCGGGTACTCCGACCTGGCCGACACCGTTCGGGCACTCAAACGCAGCCGCCCGGACCGTCGCGATGCGATCGAGGCGTCGCTGGCAGCGCTGCGTCCGGGTGACGTCGTCGAACGGCGGAGCGATCGAGGCCGACGGGCCCTGCTGGTGCTGTCGGTTGCTCACCGCGGCGCCGGGGCGATCCGGGTTCGCGCGGTCACCGCCCAGGGCCAGCAGGTCTCCCTCCAGACCTCGAACGTCCGCGAGCCGGTCGAGTCCATCGCGCGGGTGGACCTGCCCGTCCCGTTCCTCCCCCAGGACCCCCGCTACCGGAAGGAGGCGGCCAGCCTCCTGCGGCGGGTCAACATGAGTCGGGCCCGATCCCGGAAGCGCTCCGAACGAGATCGCGCCGGGCGGACCGAAGGCGGAACCCTCGAGTTGGACGAGGCAGAGGCCCGCTTGGCCGCGCATCCGCTCCACGGGCACCCCGACCGGCGCGAGCTCCTCGACGCCCACCGGGCACGGGTCCGCATCGCGACCGACCTGGCCGAGACGGAGGCACTGATCGAGCGACGCGGAACGAGCATCGTTCGTCGCCTCGACGCCATCATCGGTGTGCTCGAGGGATACGACCACGTGGCCGCACCGGCCGATGCCGAGTGGTCGCTGACCGCCGCGGGCGAACGGCTCAGGCGGATCTACCACGAGTGCGACCTGTTGGTGTCGATCGCGCTGGGCGACGGTCTGTTCGACGGCCTCGACGTCCCGGAGGTGGCGTCGCTGGCCAGTTGTTTCACCTACGAGCACCGCAGCGCGGACCCCCCGCCTCCGCCGTCCCTGCCGACGCCTGCGCTCCGGGCGGCGTTCTCCCGGCTCGAGTCGTTGTGCGATTCCCTGAACGCCGGGGAACGGGCCGCCCGGATACCCGAGACGCGCACACCCGAGGCCGGGTTCGCGACCTCGGCGTGGGCATGGGCCGCGGGTCAGGACCTCGTCGACGTTCTCGACGAGGACCACACCGGGGGCGACTTCGTGCGCAACGTGAAGCAGCTGATCGACCTGCTCCGCCAGTTGGGTGATGTGGCAGGGGAGTCCGAGACGCGACGGCGATGCCGGGCCGCCGCGGATGGGCTCCTGCGCGGAGTGGTCGACGCCGGCCGCGACGACATCGAGGACGAGATCGAGGACGACCTCGAGGACAACCTCATCGACGACGAAGCGGACGGAACCGAGGACGAGAACCGGGATGACGGTGACGACGGATCCCGATCGGGCGTCGCGACCGGTCCTCCTCCGTCGGTGGGCGGGTCGTGACGATTCGACGAGGCCAGGACTGGGGCGAGCCCGCGACCGTCGACGACGACACCCCCGTGTTCCATGACGACTCCTCGGCCGCGGCTTTCGTCCAGGAGGCGTTCGACGCCGGGGCGACGCTGCCGACGATCGCGCTGGTCGGAGGCGACCTTCATCGGACGCTCGGCTCACCGCACCGACTCGAGTCGGACCTGCGGGCCGGTCGGGGCATCCGGTTCCCGATCGACCTCGGAGTCGTGACGTTCGCCGACGACCGGAGCCCCCACGTGTTCCTCTCGAGCGTGGTCGCACACGTCGGGCGACGGCTCTGGTCGGGTCGGACCGTCACCGTCATGAACGGGTCGTTCTGCGGCGGGCTCGACCTCGGACCGCGCGCCCACCCGAACGACGGGGTGCTCGACGTCGTCGACGGCACCCTGAGCCGCCGCGACGCCCGGCGGGCGATGATCCGGGCGGCCACCGGGACGCACCTTCCCCATCCCGACCTGGTCGAGCGGCGCACGGCGTCCTATGTCGTCGAGGCCGACCGCCCGCTGCACCTGACGATCGACGGCAGCCCGGTCACCTCGACCGACCGATTCTCGATCTCCTGCGTCCCGGACGCACTCTCCGTGGTCGTCTGACCGACCTGCGTCGAGAATCACAGGAATCTCCACCATTTTCGAGTGACGGATGCCACGCCGGGTGGCGGTGATGGCTATCGTTCGGCCCATGAGGGCGTGGCATTTGGAGGAGTCCCCGGGCAAGTACGTCTGGGGAGAGGTACCCGACCCTGAACCGGGTCCCGACGAAGTCCGCATCAGCGTGCGGGCGACGGCGCTCAACCACATGGACCTGTGGTTGACGACCGGGCTCCCCAAACCCCCGTCGCTGCCCCATGTCCCAGGGAACGACGTGGCCGGTGTGATCGAGTCGGTGGGTCGGTCCGTGGTCGACTGGTCGGTGGGCGACGAGGTGGTCGTCAACACCGCGGTGGTCGACGCCGACGCCCTGAAGATGGGCATCGACTCCGTGCTCCACCCGTCGATGAAGCTCCTCGGTGAAGCCACCTGGGGCGGGCACGGCGAGTACTGCATCGCCCCCGCACACGGCCTGGTCGCGAAGCCGGCCGGGCGCACCTGGGTCGAAGCCGCGTCGTACCCGGTGTGCTACTCGACGGCATGGCGCCTCCTGCGCAGGGCCCGGATCACCAACGGCGACACGGTGCTCGTGACCGGGATCGGCGGTGGGGTGGCCACGGCCGCCCTGGTGCTCGCGTCCCACCTGGGCGCCACCGTGTACGCGACATCGCGGGACCCGGAGAAGCGGCGCCGGGCCATCGAGCTCGGAGCGGTCGACGCCTTTCCGTCCGACGAGCCCTTTCCCGTGACGGCCGACATCGTGGTCGACAGCATCGGTCCCGCGACCTGGGACTACTCGGTGCGGACCCTACGGAACGGGGGCCGGATGTGTGTGTGCGGCGGCACATCCGGCCCCAAAGTCGAGCTCAACCTGCCCCGGCTGTTCTTCAAGCAGCTCGACATCATCGGGGCCAGCTGCGGGAGCCAGATCGAGTTCGAGTACGTGACGGAGCTGATCGCAGACGGACTGCCGATCATCGTCGACGATGTGTTCCCGCTGTCGGAGTATCCGGCCGCGATCGAACGAATCCGCACCGGCGCCCAGCTCGGCAAGGTCGTCCTCGACCACACGCTCTGACCGACCCGGATCCGACCCGCCGGCCGTGGTCGCGCCCGACGAGTCACGACGGCGGCGTTACGGTGGGTCGATGAACGACCCCGTATCGGCCCTGTCGGACGCGACCGCGGTCGCCGCGGCCAAACAGCAGGCCTGGGCCGCGATCGACGAGCGCGGGGACCTGCTGCTCGATGTGAGCCATCGGATCTGGGACCACCCGGAGTTGGCCTACGAGGAGCATGCGGCCCACGACCTGCTCTGCGACGTGCTCGACGGAGAAGGGCTGTCGCCGACCCGCCACGCCTACGGGCTCGACACCGCGTTCGCAGCCGAAGCCGGAACCTCCGGACCGCTCGTCGGAGTGCTGTGTGAGTACGACGCGCTCCCCGGCATCGGCCACGCCTGTGGCCACAACGTGATCGCCGCGGCGGGCATCGGGGCGGGAATCGTCGCCGCCTCGTTGGCCGAATCGCTCGGTGGTCGGGTCCGCATCCTCGGGACACCGGCCGAGGAGGGTGGCGGCGGCAAGGTGCTCATGATGCGGGAGGGGGCGCTCGACGGTCTCGACGCCGCGATGATGGTCCACGGCGCCGACCACGACCTGCCGACGATCACCGCCATCGCGATCCAGCAACTCTTCGTCGACTTCAACGGCAAGGCCGCCCATGCCGCCGCCGCGCCGGAACGCGGGCTCAACGCCCTCGATGCTGCCGTGCTCGGGTACGTCAACGTGGCGGCGCTACGCCAGCACATCCGAACCGACGAGCGGATCCACGGCGTGTTCACCGACGGGGGCGACAAGCCGAACATCGTTCCCGCCCATGCGGGGATGCACTGGTACATCCGGTCCGCAACCCTCGACTCGCTCGAGGTGCTGAAGGCCCGCGTGCTCTCCTGCCTCGAGGCCGGTGCCCAGGCATCGGGATGCACCATGGAACACCGGTGGCACGACCCGGCCTACGCCGACCTGCTCGACGACCAGTGGCTGCTCGAGCGCTACGCCGAGAATGCCGCGGCGCTCGGACGGACGCTCCAGGACCCGAACGAGGTCGGAGCGGTCGTCGGGAGCACCGACATGGGCAACGTCAGCCACGAGGTGCCGTCGATCCATCCCATGATCGCGGTCGCCCCACCCGGAACGGCGATCCACACCCTGGACTTCGCCGAACACGCCCGGGGCGAGGGTGGGGACCGGGCCGTCCTCGACGGCGCGAAGGCGCTCGTCGCCACCGTCATCGACCGCTGGGCCGCCGGTTCCGACCCCCGTTGAGGCCCTCGTCCGGCGACTTCCCAGCGATTCCCAACCATTTCGGTACCGATCGACACGCAGTTCGGTGGGGGATCCACGGAATCCCCGGCGAGGTGTCGGGCCGCATCTAGTCTGCGGATCGTGAGTGGCGCCCCCGCAGCGACGTACGTCGCCGAGCAGTACACCGACGACGAGCGGGCGGTCCTCCGCAAGTACTTCACCAACCTCGACGGACCGGTGTTCGCCCTCGTCAACCTTCCCGAGGTGGTCAAGGGCGCGCTGTTCGCTCGCTACTCCCGCTCCTCGAAATCGTTGCGCAGGCTGTTCATCGACGAGTTCGTGGGGGAGCTCGACACGACCGGTGACGAGACGATCGACGCCACCATCGGCCTCGAACGGGCCGAGACCCTGTACGACAAGGTGTTCTTCGAGTACGGGGATGACAGCGTCGCCCAGCTCGGCGGGGTCCATCTCGCCTGTGAGCAGGCGTCGAACCTGTTGACGAAGGTGCTCGAGTGGGGCCGACTGATGTCGTACCTCGAGCAATCCACCCGATACATCCCCTACGACGAGCGGCTCGGTGGCCGCTATCGCTACCACCGTGATCCCCGGATCCTGTCCTCGACGGTCGGCGCCCGGTACGTCGGGGACATGGACCAACTGTTCGATCTGTACTCCGGGTTGGCCCGAGACCTCCAGGACCACTTCCGCGACCGCCACCCGAAGAGTGAGACCGATTCCGACTTCGTGTACCGCCAGGCCATCCGGGCCAAGTCGTTCGACGCGGTGCGTGGGGTGCTGCCGGCGGCGGCGTTGTCGAATGTCGGCATCTACGGGTCGGGCCAAGGGTACGAGGCGCTGCTGCTCCGCATGGCGGCCCATCCGCTGCCCGAGGCCCGCGCCTACGCGGACCTGATGCTGACCGAGCTCCGCAAGGTGGTTCCCAGCTTCCTCAAGCGGGTCGACCTCCCCGAGCGGGGACTGGCGTGGTCCGACTACCTCCGGCGAAATCGGGAGGCCATGGAGGTCATCGCCTACGAGATGCTCTCCGACGACACCGTCAGCGGCCCGACCGATCCTGCCGTCGAGCTCGTGGACTTCGACCCCGACGGCGAGGTCAAGGTCATCGCGGCGATGTTGTATCCGTACACCGGGCTGCCCGAGTCGAAGGTGTTGGAGCGGGTGGAGGCGATGTCACTCGAGGACCGCATGGCAGTGGTCAGGTCCTACACCGGCGACCGCACCAACCGCCGCCACAAGCCGGGCCGGGCCCTCGAACGCACGGACTACCGGTTCGACGTCGTCTCCGACTACGGCGCGTTCCGCGACCTCCAACGCCACCGACTGATGACGATCGAATGGCAGGAGCTGTCCCCGAGGCACGGCTACACCCGGCCGATCGCGATCGATGAGGCCGGCTTCACGGACCGCTTCGATCAGGCGATGGACATCTCGGCCCAGCTGTGGTCGACGCTGTCGGAGCGTTTTCCCGAACAGGCGGGCTACGCCGTGGCCCTCGCGTACCGGATCCGCTACGTCATGCAGTTCAACGCACGCGAGGCCATGCACCTCATCGAGCTGCGGACTTCGTTGCAGGGACACCCGAGCTACCGCACCGTCGGCCAGCAGATGCACCACCTCATCGCCGAGAAAGCGGGGCATCATGCGATCGCCGCGCTCATGAGCTTCGTCGACCATTCCGGCGAAGCCGATCTCGAGCGGATCGGTGCCGAGCGACGGGCCGAGTCGAAACGGGCGGCGTCGAGCTATTCCTAGCTCGCCCGCTGACAACCAGTACCCGCGACGACGCTCAGCGCCTGTCGACGTGGTAGTCCCCACGCCCTGCGGTCTGTGTCTATGATGCGGCCGACTTTCCGACCTTCCAGCCGCCCTGAGGCCTCATGAGTGACGACACATTGGACGACGAGATCGAAGAAGATCCCGAACTCGACGGCGACGATGAGGACGGCGAGGACGATGAGATCGTCGTCGACGACCTGATCGACGACGACGATGACGCGATCGTCGACGTCGTCGACCCCGAGGTCGCCGTCGACGAGGACGAGGATGACGACGAGGATGCCGACGCCGTTCCCACCGCGAAGCGGCGCAAGGCCGGCGCCGAGGAAGAGGAAGAAGAGGAAGAAGAGGACGA
>Ga0190271_10001731_pt1 | contig 12704 bp, 15 predicted proteins | sample Popmic356T_FD_133747 | JGI IMG/M metagenome (GOLD analysis project Ga0190271, IMG submission 133747) | Populus adjacent soil microbial communities from riparian zone of Weber River, Utah, USA - 356 T | ecosystem: Environmental > Terrestrial > Soil > Riparian zone | place: USA: Utah | collected...
CGCGGCAAAGAGACTTACGCCGAGTTTAACCGTGCCAGTAGGTCCTTAACAAATAACAATTCTGGCCAAAATAGGTTGCCACGGGCGAAAAACGCGGAATTCAAGCGGCGGGCAGTTCCAGCCTCGCGCGCAAGCCGCCCTCGGGAGAAGGCTCCAGCGCGAACCGACCTTTATAGAGATGCGCCAGGTCGGCAACGATCGAGAGCCCCAGCCCCGAGCCCGGCTTGCTCTCATCGAGCCGCTGTCCGCGCTTCACTACCTTAGCCCGCTCGGCCTTGGTCAGGCCGGGACCGTCGTCATCGACGATCACGGTAAATCGCCCTGCTCCATTGGGCCGCTCGGTGCCGATCTTGACTGTCGAGCGTGCCCATTTGCAAGCGTTGTCGAGCAGGTTCCCCACCATCTCCTCGAAATCCTGCCGCTCGCCCTGGAATTTGAGCCCGCCCGCCGAGGCGATCTCGACCTCCAACCCGCGCTCTTCATAGATGCGGTCGAGCGTCCGCTTCAGCGCCTGCAGCACCTGCTCGACGTCGGTAACGTCGCCGATCACGCTTGAGCGGGCCGCCACCCGCGCGCGGTCGAGATGATGCGTGATCTGGGTGCGCATGATCTCCGCCTGTTCGACCACCTTAGCGGCGAGCGGCCCCTCATGCATCCGCGCCTCGTTGGAGATGACGCTGAGCGGCGTTTTGAGAGCGTGCGCGAGATTGCCGACATGGGTGCGCGCCCGGTCGACGATCTCGCGATTGGACTCGATCAGCGCGTTCAGCTCATGTTGGAGTGGTCTGACCTCCTCGGGCTGCTCGCCCTCCAGCCGTTCCGCCTCGCCCGAACGGATCTGGCTAAGATGCTGGCGCATTACGCGCAATGGCGAAAGCCCGAAGCGCACCTGGAAGAAGGTCGCCGCCACCAGCCCAAGCCCCAGCGCGCCGAGAGCAGCAATCAGCATGGTGGTGAACGCGGCGACATCGCGCGCGATCTCGCGGGCGTCGCCGGAGACGGCGTAGGAATAAGGCGTGGAGGACGGACCTGCGAGCTTTATCTCGCGCTCGACGATGCGCAAGCGCTGCTGTTCGGGGCCGACGGCATAAGCGCGCCGGGTCAGGCTGTTGTCGGGGGGAACGCCATCTTGGCTGGGCAGGTTAAGCTGCTGATCAAGCAACGAGTCGGAGACAAAATCGGGGCGCGTGGCCCCGTTGAGCGGCTTGATCTGCCAGTACCAGCCGGAAAAGGGGATGCCGAACACCGGCTCGCCGAGCGTGGTGGGCTCGCTCGGGCCGGCGGCGCCGCCTTGGGTGGTCGAGGCGACCAGGCTGGTGAGATAGACGTTGAGGCGCGCGTCGAAGTTCCGCTCGACGGCTTGGCGGTAAAGCGAGACGAGGAGGATGGCGGTGGCGGGAAGGACGACGAGGGTCCACGCCGCGGCGGAGGCGAACAGCCGGAACGCGAGGGAATTAAGCCTCATCGCCGGCGTCCGAGAGGCAATAGCCGAGCCCGCGGACGGTCGTGATCAAATCGACGGGGAGCTTCTTGCGCAGCCGTCCAATGAACACCTCGACGGTATTGGAGTCGCGGTCGAAGTCCTGCTCGTAGAGATGCTCCACGAGCTCGGTGCGGGAAACGACGCGGCCCTTGTGCAGCATGAGATAAGCGAGCACTCGATATTCGTGCGACGTGAGTTTGATGCTCTGGCCGTCCACGGTGACGCGCGCCGTTTTGGTGTCAAGGCGAAGCGGCCCGCATTCCATCTCGTTGCTTGCATGGCCCGCCGCGCGCCGGAGCAACGCACGAATGCGCGCCAGCACCTCCTCCATGTGGAACGGCTTGGCGACGTAGTCATCGGCGCCGGCGTCCATGCCGGCCACCTTGTCGCTCCAGCGCTCCCGCGCGGTGAGGATGAGCACCGGCATCTTGCGCTCGTCGCGCCGCCACTGTTCGAGCACGCTCAAGCCGTCCTTCTTGGGCAGGCCGAGATCGAGCACGACCGCGTCGTAGGGCTCGGTATCGCCGAGATGATGCCCTTCCTCACCGTCGAAGGCCGTGTCGACGGCGTAGCCCGCATCGCTCAGCGCGGTGACGAGCTGTCGATTAAGGTCCGGATCGTCCTCGACCACGAGAAGCCGCAAGACCGTTAGTCCTCCCCTGAACTGGCAGTCGGGCCGTTCCTCCTAGAACTGCCCCGTTTTAGCGTCAACGGTCACCTTGGTGACTTGGCCGGTCGGCCCGAGCACGACCAGCTTGTAGACATAACGTCCGCCCGCATTGCAAAGCGCCTGATTGACGACCTTGCCGCCGATGCGCTTCTGCACCGCCTGATAGACGGTGCTTGCGGGAACCAGTCCGTTCTGCGCGATGACCGGACCGGCCCTGCTCCATTCCACGCAACCGGGCTCGCCCGCCTGACCGGCGGCGGCGAACATGGCCGCCCCCACGAAAGCAACGGCCACTACCTTAGACGCACGCCACATGATCCGGTCCCGACTCTGCTTGGTCGGGCCGGACCCTAAGCAACGACGCATGAATGTCGCATGAACGCTCAAGCCTTTGCCGTCACTTTGCTTCCCTCTTGCTTCCCGCAGATTTCGGCGTGCCGGCATCGTCAACTTTGACGACGAGTATGGCCAGCCCCAGGCCGCCGAAGTTGACCGGAGTCTTGGTGATAAGGTCGGCAAGGGTCGCGTCGCCGACAGCCTAACTCGCCACCGCCGAAAGCGCGGTGACCAGTCCGAGGAGCTGGGTGCGAGAAGCCAAGCAATGCTGTTCATGGTTGGTGCGGTGCAGGACGGACGGTCAGCGGCGGAGCGTCGGCGATCTCCTGGACCGTCTTGTCCTTGCTGCGGTCGATCTTGGAGGCGACCGTCGCAACGGCGAACCCGGCAGCGATGATCGACCAATTCTCGACAACGCCCGGCGCCTCGGTCACGCCGGCTCGGCGAGCCAGCCAACAAAAAGTGCGGCCCGAAGCCGACCTGTCCATTCTCAGTCGTCGATGGCCGGCGCCAAGCCCGACATGATGACAACCTATTCTGACTTGATCCCGACGCGAGCGGCGACGGCTTGCCTCAGCGTCACGCGATCCCGGGTCGAGACTCCGAGCAGTTCGGCGGCACGCCACACCAGATTCGACTCGAATTCGTGCACCGCGCCGTCGGCCATCGCCACTTCCCACAGCATCTCGACGATGCGCCTGCGCCCGTCCTGGTCGAGCTCGCGGCACAGCACGCTGGTGAAGCCGTAGAGGTCGACCGATTCACTCTCCTCCATGCCGGCTTCGTGCACCAGCCGGCGAACCTCTTCGTCGCCGAGATCGAAGCGCTGCCGCAGCAGCTCCTTGAGCTTTTGACGCTCGGAGGCATCGACTTTGCCGTCAATAATCGATGCATGAACAAGCAGCGCCGCCGAAGCTAGGCGCAGCTCGTCCTCTTGAAAATTCCGCGCCGGCATCTCATGGCCGGCGACACGATCGACGAGTTCCTTAAACCTGGTCCAAACTGTCATTGACGCCTGATCTCCTCGGGCGTGGCGAACAGCGTCATTCCGCGCATCGTTGGAATTGTCATGCCCACGAGGCAATGCCGAATGACAGGATGCGAGGCTTTGACCTAAGCCGCCTCGGCCTGTGCCGGCTGGGGCACAGCGCGGTAGCGCACGACGCCATGGAACGTGTCGCCGTCCGGATCGAGCCGCGCTTCCGAGTATTCGTGGCGGAGTTTGACCAGATGACGGTCCTCGAGGGCAAGCGGCTGGTCGTGCAGGGCCGCCCTGATCGCCTCCACAATCTGCTGCATCTCATTCTTGTCGCCCGAGCGCGACCAGACATGCAAGGTGAGGCTGTGCTCGGCGCCGTCCTCGGTGCCTGTACTCCAATCGCGGACCACACTCTGGCCGAGCGTGACAAACGGGAAGTGCACGCTTTGCGGCGCGTCGTTATACACCCTGACGCCGCCGAGCAAGCCAACAAGATCGAGTGAATTTGCCAGCGCCTGGCAGATACTGCGCTGCAGTGCCCAACCTGCTACTTTGGCCATAGAGGCTCTCCACAGAGACCGCTAACCATCATATGGCGCTGCCCCCGCGTTCGGCAAACCGCCCCGGGCGCGTCAACTTGCCCCGGTCAGACGGCGCCCCGTCGCGACTGCAACGCTACCCCGATTATTCTGCGGAGCTCATGTTTAACGCCTGGTGAACGAGCCAGGAAAGCCTGCCAAAGCCAAGGCGTTGCGGGGCAGCGCAGGGTGCCACATTCAAGCCAGCGCCCACTTCGAGATTCTGGGAGAGATATTCTCTCACATGCCCTCAATCGCGGGCGTGCAGTTGGGACCGTAGGACCACTGGCCGCGTGCGTCTTCGGGCTTGCATGGGGGCTTGGCTTCGGGCGGTGGCGCTTCGACCGGTGCGCCTAGCGGCCTGATACAGAAGACATGGCCGGTGACCGGGTTGATCTCCGCCGTCTGGCATTTCGGCTGCGCCGCCGGCGCGGTCTCTTCGGTGGCGTGGGCGCCAGCAATCAAAGCGACACTCGACAGAACATTCGTCACCATGCGCATCATGCCGTGCTCCAATTCAATCTCGAGTTAGCAATGCCGAGTCGGGAAACTATCGCTCGACCTTGCGGCGGAAAGGGCGCAACGTGTTCGCGTGCGTGGGCGACCCTCCGGTGAGTATGGCCGTCCGCTCGACGGCGTTCCCTGTGACGCGGAGCTCACGCACACCTATTCCGATCAGTCCGGCGCCTTGGGATGGCACGGGATGCCGTTGGCGAAGCATTTGCTGTAGAGCCCCTGCTTGACGCATTGGATCCCGGAATCCTTTGCCATCTCCCAAGTGGCGTCGGGATAGATGGCATGCGCCTTCTCCAGCCAATTTGCCTTGGCCGCCTCCTCGGATTCCTCTTGCGAGCTTTTGAACCCGGCGCCGCTTCCACTCAGCGCTTCGCCGCGGCATTCGAAGCCCTTGGGCGTCGGCGACGGCGTTGGTGCCGTCTGCCCGGCTTCGGCTTGGAAGCTCATCGCCGCCAAGACGGCGCCACTGAGCATGACTTTATAAATCGAGGCGATCTTCTTCATTGGTCCTCCGGCCAAGACTTCTTGAACGTGGTCCTCCCGCGATGGGGCGAACATAGCATAGCTTGGCGCGAGCCCCATAGACGAAGGGGTTGCCGAGCAGTGGCCGCCGAAGGGCTATGGGTTCGGGACAGCTTGGCCATGCGCGGCACGCCCCGCTTCATGCCATCGTGAAACCGCCCTGAAGCGATCCTACGAATCGCATTCGCCTGACTCGCGTCGAATTTGCGATAATGGGCGGATGAGGCCCGGAGTGTCGAGCATGTCGAGGCTAAGAGGATTCGTGCTCGCCGCAGGTCTGCTTGCGGCCTTGAGCCAAGGCTGCAGCCAGACCCAGCCCGCGCCGAAGGACACCGCCCTGGCCAGCCAACACCCCGCCAAAACCGACGAAACTGCCAAGAAGGAGACCGCCAACACGCTCGAAGCGGCGGAGAAGGCCTGCAAGGAAGATACGAAGCGCAAAGGCATCGCCTCGGTCGTCGGCATTTTCTCGCGCCTCCGCCCTGGTTCCGCCGACGAGGACTACCGGGCCTGCATGAAAGGCCGCGGCTTCGAGGTCAAATCTTGAGGCTCTCTGGGTCGTTCTCCCCTACAAAACGCCGTAATCCCAGTGTAGTTTGCAGCTTCTGACAGACCCGTCCAAGCGGCGGATCGGGGGATGCCGATCTGCCGGGCGGTTTTGCATGCGAGAGACCGGGGCAACAACGTGCGGGACATCCTCCAAGGCAATCGGCGCGGCAAGCTGATCGATTGGCTGAAGATCGATTCCTGGATCGATTCGGGCCTGTACAACGCCTGGATCGGCTTCCGCGACTGGTGGAGCGGCTATTCCTCGTTCTTCGGCCGTTTCGAGATCAAGGGGCCGTTGCGCGCGCTGAACGAGCTGGCCTGCGAAGGCCTGACTCTCAGCGTCGGCGGATTGCTCGTGCTCGCCGCCTTCGCCTTGCCCTCCTTCGAGATTGCGCAAGGCAAGATCAACCTGTCCGACGAGTACAGCGTCACCTTCCTCGATCGCTTCGGCAACGAGATCGGCAAGCGCGGCCTGTTGCGCGACGACTCCGTGCCGCTCGAGGAGATTCCCGATGTCATGATCAAGGCCACCTTGGCGACCGAGGATCGGCGCTTCTTCGAGCATTTCGGCATCGACGTCATGGGCACGTTCAGGGCGCTCGCCGCGAACGCGCGCAACGAAACGGTTGTGCAGGGCGGCAGCTCGATTACCCAGCAGCTCGCCAAGAACATGTTCCTTACGCCCGAGCGGTCGCTCAGCCGTAAGATCAAAGAGGCGATCATCGCCATCTATCTGGAGAACCACTACTCCAAGCCCGAATTGCTCAAGCTCTATTTCGATCGGGCCTATCTCGGCGGCGGCTCCTACGGGGTCGAGGCGGCGGGGCAATATTATTTCAACAAGTCCATCCGCGAGGTGAACCTCGCCGAGGCGGCGATGCTGGCGGGCATGTTCAAGGCCCCCACCCGCTACGCACCCCACGTCAATCTCGCCGCCTCGCGCGCCAGGGCCAACGAGGTCCTGAGCAACATGGTCGAGGCTGGCTTCATGAGCGAAGGCCAGGTTTACGGCGCGCGCATGAACCCGGCCAGAATCGTCGAGCGCGGCGACGCCAACACCCCGGACTATTTCCTCGACTGGGCCTTCGAGGAGGTGAAGCGCCTGATGCGCGGCAAGGAGGACCACATCCTCGTCGCGCGCACCACCGTCGATGTCGGCCTGCAGAAGCTGGCCGAGGACGCTCTCACGCAAACCGTGAAGCAATATGGCCGCTCCCGCAATTTCGATCAGGGCGCATTGGTCTCGATGGAAACCGACGGCGCGGTGCGCGCCATGGTCGGCGGCAAGGACTACGGCGAGAGCCAGTTCAACCGCGCGAGCAGCGCCTATCGGCAGCCGGGCTCCTCGTTCAAGGGCTATGTCTACCTGACCGCTCTGCACAACGGCTACAACGCCAATTCCTCGGTGAGCGACGGACCGGTCAGTTGCGGCCGCTGGTCGCCGAAAAACTACTCGGGCGGCTACCGTGGGCGCATGTCGCTCCGCACCGCCATGGCCAAGTCGATCAACACCATTGCGGTGAAGCTGTCGTTGCAGGTCGGACGCGAGAAGGTGCTGGCCGATCTCGTCAAGATGGGCATCAAGCATCTCAAGAAGACCTGCTCGCTGGCGCTTGGCGATAACGGCATGACACCGCTCGAGCATACCGGAGGCTACGCGGTGTTCGCCGCGGGCGGACTCGAGGTGCGACCCTACGCGGTCGAGGAGCTCCGGACCTTGTCCGGCGGCGACATCGTCTACAATCACGATCGCGACGAGCCGCCCCGCAAGCAGATCTTCGACCGCGAGACGATCGGACAGCTGAATACACTGCTTCAGGCGGTGGTCCTGGAAGGAACCGGTAAGGCGGCCCAGCTCGACTATACCTATTCGGCTGGCAAGACCGGCACGAGCTCAGCCTATCGCGACGCCTGGTTCATCGGCTTTACCGGGCAATACGTGACCGGCGTTTGGTTGGGCAACGACGATTTCACGCCGATGGCGCGCGTGACGGGCGGCAGCTATCCGGCGCAGACTTGGAAGACCTATATGATGGCGGCGCACGACACCGACAACATCCCACAGATCGCCGGCCTGCCGGTGCACCCGGTCCAGGCCGCGGAGCAGGCTCGGATCGCCGCCGCCATGGCGCAGAACGCCGCTGCGAATGTCGAGATTGCGGCGCCGGCGCCCGAAAGCGTCAAGGACATGTCGACGGCGACCCGTCAGGTTCTCGAAAAGCTCGGGTCCATGCTCAAGGATGCGCGCCCGCTGAGCCCGAGCGATGCGCGACCGGATCGCGCCGAGGCGCCCGCGACGCCGGCCCCCGGCGCTCCGGCGCAGCCTAGCCTGGCCGCGGCCGCCAAATCGAACGAAGCTCCCCGGCCTGTCGGCACGTCCGCCGAACCGCAGACCGCCTCCACGGCAGGCAATGCCGACAGCGCGGCGACTCCCCATTAGGGACCGCCCCGCTGCTGATTGATGGACCCCGATCGATTGACCGCGCTGCCGACTGATTCCCAGCTCATGTTCGCCTCGTCGGGGGCGGTGCCTTGGCGCGAGGAAGACGCCACGCATTCGATGCGATCCCTCGCCTATTTCATCGGCACGTTCGTCGTGGCGTTGATGCTCGGCATCGGCTCCGCCTGGTACATGATTGAGCGTGGCTCGCCGCTGACCACGACCAAGGTTGGGCCTTGGAATGGCTGGGTTACCGAGGGCAACCCCCAGGCCGATCCCTACACCAAGGCCCATGTCGCCCGCAGTGGCCGGCTTCCCCTCACCTCGACGGTTGCCCGCTATTTCACGGCGAGCACGGACAGCGCCGGGCGGAGCCTCGTCTCGTCTTGCGAATATTCGATCGAGGGCGGACCGCTCAACGCACGCTGGTGGTCGCTTGCGGTCTACGACACCTATGGCGGCCTGATCGACAATCCCTCGGCGCGCTACAGTTTCAACAGTGAAGAGATGCTGCGCCACGCCGACGGCTCGTATCGCGTCAACCTTTCGAGACAGGCGCGCCCCGAGAACTGGCTGCCGAGCGGAGCAGCCGACCAGCGCCTCGTGCTCATGTTGCGCGTCTATAGTCCGCGCGAGACCGACGCCGCGGGCATCGGGCTGGTTCCCGCCGAGCGCCTGCCCAAGATCGAGCGTAAGTCATGCGAGTAAGGCTCCCTGGACTCTACATCGTGTTGGGGCTCGTGCTCGCCGGCCTCATTCATATCGTGGCCGTGCTCATGCTGCCTTCGCTTGCCCCGCGCAACGCGCACGCACGCCTGGCGGCACTGGGACCCGCCAATACGATGATCGAGCTCCCCGCCGCCAGTCCCGGCCGCCAAGTCATGCCGATGATGGCGCCGGATGTTCGCTATGCCGTCTGCCGTTTCGATCTCGCCAACGGCCCGGTGCGGCTCAGGGCCGCCGTGCCCGACGAGCTTTGGCTGATCGCGCTCTATACCCCGGAAGGCGAGAATTTCTATTCGGTGGTCGGCGCGGATATGAAGCGGCCGCAGATCGACCTGATCATCACCGCCGCCAATCAGACGGTGGAAGAGGCGGGCGTGGACGCGCCCGAATGGTCCGACGATGTCATCGTCGTCAATGCGCCGGTCAATGCGGGGATTGCCTTGATCCGCGCCCCGCTGGTGGGGCCGAGCCGGGCGAGCTTCGCCGAGCGGGCGCTGCGGGCCACTTCATGCGGCCCCTATGTGAGGCCAAGCCCCGTTGTCCCAAGCCCGCCGTCCGAGACCACGGAGACGCCGGAGGCCCCTCTGTAAGCAGCGTTGTTATCCCCGACGCTACTTCTTCCTGCCGCGCTGCGCGCGTCGGCGCGACGGCGTGCCGGTATGCTCGGGCATCTCGTTCGAGGCTTGGCGATACCGTTCGATCCTCACCCCCGGGAAGATGATGATCTCGCCGAGCGAGCCTTCAACGGGGCTCGGCGTCCGGTCTACCGCTTCATCGCGGCGGCGAAATTCAAGGATGATTGCCATAGTCGGTCTCCACGGTGGCTCGCACTTCGCCTAGCGGGCGCCACATCGCCTGGACACCATTAAGCCGACGGTAAGGTTAACGAACTCCTAACCGCGAGTCCCTCTCAACATCAATCCTGGTCCGCTGCCTCCCCAAGAAAGTGCCGCCCTGCCCGGTCCTCGATCTCGATGATCCAAATGTCCGGGTCGAACTCGCGCTGCCGTGCGAGATAGTGCTTTGCCTCCGCTTGCGCCACCGGCCGCGGCCCAAGACAGCGCACCCAACGCCGGTCGGTCTCGCTGCCCGACAGGCCGGCCGGCGCCGGCCCGTAAAGCTCGACCGTGCCGTCGAGTCGCGCGACTGAAATGAAGATCGCGCCTGCGGCCTCGTCGCCGCGCCGCACGATCACAGCGGGAACGTTCTCGATTTGGCAGCGGCGCAAATACGCCCTGACCCAGATCTCGCTTTTGAGACGCATGGCTTCGGCTGGAGCTTAACGCTCCGCGGCCATCCTCGTCAGGTCTTCCCCGGTGACCCGCTTGAGTTCGGCCAGAAGTTCTGGGGTAGGCTTCCCCGTCTCGTCGATGTTGCGGTCGCGCTGAAAAGCGCTGATGGCGCGTTTGGTGGCCTCGCCGGCGGCCCCGTCGATCGGACCCGGAGCATAGCCGAGATCGGCCAGGATCTGTTGCACCGACTTCACGTCCAGTCCCTGCTTGCCGCTCGGCTTTGCGCTTTTCCGCAGCGAGCCGGTCGCGCCGCCTTGCTGCGCCTGATCGCCGAGCAGGATGTGGCGCAACAGCTCGTCGGTGGCGAGGCCGGTGACCGGCAGATCGTGGTCCTTCTCATATGCCGAGATCGCCGCCTTGGTCTTGTTGCTGAGCCTGCCGTCCTCGGCGCCAACGTCGAAGCCGCGCTCGGCCAGCTCGCGCTGCACGGCGCGCACCACGAGCTGCGGCGCGCCCGCTTCGATCACCAGCGGCGGCAGATCGGTGCTCACCGGCGGCAGCTTGGCCACCTCGACAGGCGGCGCGGCGGGCCTGGCGCGCCCCTTGGCCACGCTGGCGCCGGGCAGGTCCTGCAAATAGAGCGCGTTGTAGATGATGCTGCCCGTCAGGCCGATGAAGGCCAGGAATATGAGCCGCGCTGTGACTACGCCCATCGCTTGCGCTGAACTTTAGAGGGTTTCCCAGGAGCGGAGCTGCCTCGAGAGCCCCTCCGCCCGGCCATCTTGGCGTCCGAAGCTAAAGAGATGCTAAACGAGCCAAATGACGCTGATGTACAGGCCATTGACGCCTATGCCGCAGAAACGCTTGGCCTCTGCATCGGCGCCGCGGGCGCCTCGGCTGATTCGCCGGCGCCATTGAGCGGCAGGGTGATGATCGCGGTGGTGCCTTTGCCAAGCACGCTCCGAAGCTCGAGGCTGCCGCCATGCAGCCGCGCCAGCCCCTTCACCACCGACAGCCCGAGGCCCGCGCCGTCATAACTCCGGTCGTAGGAGCTGTTCGCCTGGACGAAGGGATTGCCGAGCTTCGACAGGTCGGCTTCGGCGATGCCGATACCGTTATCCGCGATGCTGAACACGACATTGCCGTCCGCTTGCCCTGCCGAAACGCGCACCCACCCGCCCGGATCGGTGAACCTGATTGCGTTCGAGATCACGTTGAGCAGCATCTGCTTGCAGGCGCGCTTATCGGCGGGAAGTTCGGGGATGCCATGCGCGACATCCACGATCAGCGACAGCGAGCGCTGCTCGGCGGTATGGCGCATGATATCGCAGCACGACTTCACCAGCGCGCCCACCTCGAACGGCTCTTTGACGATGTTGAACTTGCCGGCCTCGATCTTCGACATATCGAGAATGTCGTTGACGACATTGAGCAGATGCTCGCCGCACTCGTGGATCAGCCGCGCATAGTCGCGGTAGCGCGCTTCCCCCAGCGTTCCGAACATCTCACGGTTGAGGATCTCGGAAAAGCCGATCACGGCATTGAGCGGCGTGCGTAACTCGTGGCTCATATTGGCAAGGAATTGCGTCTTGGCGAGGCTTGCGCTTTCCGCCTCGTCGCGGGTGCGGGTGAGCGTATCCTCCTGCGCCTTGCGGTCGGAGATGTCACGGGTGACCGCGACGAGCACGGGACGACCAGTCCTCTCGCCCGAGGGCACGACCAGACGGCAGCGCATTTCTACCCAGACATAGCGCGGCGCTTGCGCCGCACTTGCACGGCGCACCCTGAACTCAACTGCCCTCGGCTCCTTGCAAGCGAGCGAGCGCGACAGCGTTGTCAGGTAGGCCGGCCGGTCGGCGACATGGACGCGCTCGAATAGCCCGTCCCCGGCGATCTTCTGCGCGGGCTCGCCGAGCAATTGCTGCGCCGCGGGCGAAGCGAACATGACGCGGCCCTTCTCGTCGTGGCGCGTGATCAGGTCGGTGGCATGCTCGGCGAGCACGCGATAGCGCTCCTCGCCCGCGCCCGTCGCATGCTGCGAGCGCCGATAGACCGATTGGATCGTTACCGCCAAGACGCCGGCATAGGCCATTGCGCTCGACGCGCCGAAAAGCGCGAGCAGCATGGGCGAGACAGTCAATGGTTGCGCAGCAAAGCCGTAGCCATGCCATTCGATCGCAGCGAGCACGATCAATCCCAATGCGGCCGCGCCTGACGCCCAGGCGACGATCCGCCGGTCGGCCGCGAGCGCAGCTTGGAGCGGGACAACCACCATCCAGGGGATGAGCCAGGAACTGAGCCCGCCGGTGAGCCAGGCGCAATAGGTGATCAGTCCAGCGAAATTCGCCGCCGACACGAGATGGGCGGCGGCGAAGCGCCCCGTGCGCGACAAGAACACGGCGATGGCGATCAGCGTCAGTATCCAGACAAAGGCCACCGTCCCATAAAGCGACGGCTTGCCGCTCGTCACCAGATAGACCGGAAGGACGCAGAGCGCGATCAGTCCGGCGACGAGATGCGAGGCGATGAAGGCCTGATGCCGCGCCGCAATCAGAGAGTCGCCTCGTGCCGAGATGTGCACGAGCGAGCTGAAATAGGCTGATAGCCCGCGCAAAGTTTCACGACTCAACACACAAGCATCTCGCAGCGGGCCGGCTTCCCGCTGCGTCCCCG
>Ga0190271_10001732_pt1 | contig 12702 bp, 6 predicted proteins | sample Popmic356T_FD_133747 | JGI IMG/M metagenome (GOLD analysis project Ga0190271, IMG submission 133747) | Populus adjacent soil microbial communities from riparian zone of Weber River, Utah, USA - 356 T | ecosystem: Environmental > Terrestrial > Soil > Riparian zone | place: USA: Utah | collected...
CTGGCGCGCTTCGCCGCCGATCGCGACGGCCTCAAGCACGATCTCGCGGACCGCATCAAGGCCGCCGGCGACCGGCCGACGCCGAAGCTGGTCGAGCAGGAACTCGCCCGGATCGAGCGAGGCCGGGCCGGGCTGGACGCGATCGAGGCGATCCGCCGGAACGGCGGCACCGCGCACTGGTACCAGGTCGACCTGACCGATCCGGACGCCGTCACCGCCGCGGTCGGCGCTGCGCTGGAGCGCAGCGGCCGCGTGGACGTGCTGATCCACTGCGCGGGGCTGGACATCAGCCACTTCCTGCCGGACAAGCCGCAGCACGAATACGACCTCGTGTTCGACGTCAAGGCCGACGGGTGGTTCCACCTGCTGCATGCTCTGGGCGATGCGGGCGTGGCCGCGCTCGACTCCGCGATCGTCTTCTCGTCGATCGCCGGGCGCTTCGGCAACGCCGGTCAGACGGACTATGCGGCGGCGAACGACCTGCTCTGCAAGTCGGCGTCCAACCTGCGCCGGCGCGGAGTCCGCGCCGTCGCCATCGACTGGACGGCCTGGGCGAGCATCGGCATGGCGAGCCGGGGCTCGATCCCGAAGGTCATGGAGCTCGCCGGGATCGACATGCTGCCGCCGGAGATCGGCGTGCCCGTCGTGCGACGCGAGCTGGCCGGCGCGGGGCGCGGCGGCGAGGTCGTCGTGGCCGGGGCGCTCGGGGTCCTCCTCGAGGAGCGGCATCCGACGGGCGGCCTCGACCCCGAGTGCGCCGCGGCCGCCACGCCCGGGCCGATGACCGGCCGCGTCGCCGCGTTGACGCTCGGCCACGGGCTCACCGTCCTCACGGAGCTGGACCCGACCCGCCAGGCGTTCCTGCGGGATCACCGGATCGAGGGCACGCCCGTGCTCCCCGGCGTGATGGGCATGGAGGGCTTCGCCGAGGCCGCGCACGCGCTGTTGCCGGGCTGGCAGGTCACCGCGCTCGAGGACGTGGAGCTGCTGGCGCCGTTCAAGTTCTACCGCGACGAGCCGCGGACGCTCGAGCTGCGCGCGCTCGTGCGCGACGGCGGCGACGGCGGCCTCGTGGCCGACTGCAAGCTGATCGGGCGTCGCAGCCTGCCGGGCCAGGAGGCGAGCGAGACATTGCACTTCACCGGCTGCGTCCGGCTCGCGCGCGAGGGCCCCGCCGCGCCGACCGCGAGCGCGCCGGGCGAGATGCCGGCGGCGGCCGTCGGACGGGACGCGGTCTACCGCGTGTACTTCCACGGCCCCGCCTACCAGGTGCTCGACCGCGCCTGGCGCGAAGACGGCCGCACCGTGGGCGCGATGTCGCGCGACCTGCCGCCACAGTACGAGCCGCCTGAGCGGGAGACCGACTTCGTCCCGCGTCTGATCGAGCTCTGCTTCCAGACCGCCGGCGTCTGGGAGCTCGCCACGGCCGGCCGCATGGCACTGCCGACGCACGTCGACCGAGTCACGCGGTTCGACGGGGCCGACGCGCCCGGCCGGCTGTGGGCGGTCGTGACGCCGCGCGACGACGGCGACGGCACCGACGCCGAGGTGATCGACGAGCGGGGGCGGGTCCGCGTGCGGCTCGAGGGCTACCGCACGACGGCGTTGCCCGGCGGCGTCGACGCGGACGCGCTCGCGCCGATCCGCACGTCGATCGGTCAGGGCTGAGGTCCGTCGACGATGCAGCGATCGTTCCGCCGACTCGCGATCGTCAACCGCGGCGAGCCCGCCATGCGGGTCATCCACGCGGTCCGCGAGCTCAACCAACAGGGTCGCGAGCCGATCCGGCTCATCGCGCTCTACACGGAGTCGGAGCGCCAGGCGATGTTCGTGCGCCATGCGGACGAGGCGGTCTGCATCGGGCCGAGTCTCGTCGAGGCCGGCGACGGCTCCCGCCGCAGCGGCTACCTGGACTACCCGGCGCTGGAGCGCGCGCTCGTGGCCGCCAGGGCCGACGTGGCGTGGGTGGGATGGGGCTTCGTGGCCGAGCAGCCCGAGTTCGCCGAGCTGTGCGAGCGGCTGGGGATCGTGTTCGCAGGCCCCGACGCCGCGACGATGCGGCGCGTCGGGGACAAGATCGAGGCGAAGCGCCTGGCCGAGGAAGCGGGCGTCCCCGTCGCGCCGTGGAGCGGCGGCGCCGTCGCGAGCGTGGAGCAGGCACTCGAGCATGCCGAGCGCATCGGCCTCCCGCTGATGATCAAGGCCGCGGCCGGCGGGGGCGGCCGCGGCATCCGGGTCGTGGAGGCGTTCGAGGGGCTGCCGGCCGCATTCGCGAGCGCGCGCGCCGAGGCGCTGCAGGCGTTCGGCGACGGCACGTTGCTGCTCGAGCGGCTCGTGACGTCGGCGCGGCACGTCGAGGTGCAGGTGATCGCCGACGGCCAGGGCACCGCGTGGGCGGTCGGGGTGCGCGACTGCTCCTATCAGCGGCGCAACCAGAAGGTGATCGAGGAGTCCGCGAGCCCGGCGCTCGACGCCGAGCAGGAGCGCGAGGTGATGGACGCCGCGCAGCGGCTGGCGCTGCGCGTCGACTACCGCGGCGCCTGCACCGTCGAGTTCCTCTACGAGCCGGCCGCGCGGCGGTTCTCGTTCATGGAGGTCAATGCGCGCCTGCAGGTGGAGCACCCGGTCACCGAGGCCGTCACCGGCCTCGACCTCGTGAAGCTGCAGCTGCACGTGGCGGCGGGCGGGCGTCTCGAGGGTGAGCCCCGTGCGCCGGCCGGGCATGCGATCGAGGCGCGCCTCTGCGCCGAGGACCCCTCACTCGGCTTCCTGCCCGCGCCCGGGCGCGTGGCGCTGCTTCGCCTGCCCACGGGCCCGGGGCTGCGCGTCGACACCGGCGTCGCGGAAGGCGACGTGATCCCGGCCGAGTTCGACTCGATGATCGCCAAGCTGATCGCGTGGGGGCAGGACCGCGAGGAGGCGCTGGCCCGCCTGCGCCGCGCGCTCGCCGACACGACCGTGGTGATCGACGGCGGGACGACGAACCAGGGCTTCCTGCTCGAACTGCTCGACCGCCCCGAGGTCCGCACCGGCGACGTCGACACGACCTGGCTCGACCGGATGCAACTGCGCGGCGAGATCGTCCCGGTACGCCACGCCGACATCGCCCTGCTGCAGGGGGCGATCGAGCTCAGCCAGGCCGAGACGGCGGCCGAGCGCGCGCGGTTCTATGCGTTCGCCCGGCGCGGGCGGCCGCTGGCGGGCGCGGGCACGGTGCGCACGGTCGACCTCCGCCACCGCGGAAGCCGCTACCGGCTCGCCGTGGCCGAGATCGGTCCCGGCCGCCACCGCGTCACCGTCGACGGCGAGACGGTCGAGGTCGTCGTGGACCGTGTCGGTCCCCACGAGCGGCGTCTCGAGCTGCGCGGCGAGACCCACCGGACGGTCACCTCGCTCCAGGGTGCCGACCTCCTGGTCGACGTCGACGGCGTGCCGCACCGGATCTCGCGCGACGACGGCGGGCTCGTCCGCAACCTCTCCCCAGCGGTCGTCGTCTCGATCCCCGTGGCGCCCGGCGACGAGGTCGCGGAGGGTGACGTGGTGGCCGTCGTGGAGAGCATGAAGATGGAGAGCTCGCTGACGGCTCCGTTCGACGGCCGCGTGCGGCGGGTGCTGGCGAGCCCGAACGTGCACGTCGCCGCCCAGGCGCCGCTGGTGCAGCTCGAGCCGATCGACGTCGGGTCGCAGGTCGGCACGACGCACGACCGGGTCGCGTTCGCGGCCGCGGAGCCCGCGCCGGAGCCGGTCGCGCCCGCGCGCTGCGTCGAGAACCTCCGCCGGCTCGAGTGGCTGCTGCTCGGCTACGACATCGACGGTCCGGAGGTGCGGCGGATCATCGCCGACATGCATGGCGACTGCAACGACGTGTCGTGCCACCCGATGCTCATCCCGGGCGAGCACCGGCTGCTGGCACTGTTCGCCGACCTCGCGGCGCTCACGCGACCGCACCACGAAGAGGACGAGCCGGAGAGCGGGCTGTTGCGCAGCCCGCGCGAGCATCTCTTCGCATGGCTGCGCTCGCTGGACGCCGACGCGGAGGGGCTCCCCGCGGCGTTCACCGACCAGCTCCGCCGCGCGCTCGCCCACTACGGGGTCGAGAGCCTCGACCGCACGCCCGAGCTCGAGGCGGCCTGCTATCGGCTGTTCCTCTCCCACGAGCGGGCGGCAGCGGCTCGCCCCGCCGTGCTGGCGATCCTCGACCGGCGGCTGCAGCTCGCCGGCGCGCCCGCCGGCCGGGCGGGAGACGACTTCCGTGAGGCGCTCGACCGTCTGGTCCCCGTCATGGAAGGCCGCGACGCGATCCTCGCGGACCTCGCCCGCGAGGTTCGGTTCCGCTGCTTCGACGAGCCGATCATCGAAGCGGCCCGAGCGCGCGTCTACGGCGAGATGGAGGGCCACCTCGATGCGCTGGCCGCCGATCCCGGGCGCGCGGACCGCGGCGAGCGGCTCGCGGCGCTCATCGCCTGCGCTCGACCGCTGGCGCCGATGCTCACCCGTCGGATGAGCACCGCGGAGCCGGCGCTCCGCCGCGCGCTGCTCGAGACGCTCGCGCTCCGCTTCTACCGCGTCCGCACGCTCGACGACTTCACCGAGGAGACACTGGACGGTCAGACCTTCTCGATCAGCCGGTACCGCCATGAAGGGCCGCGCCGGCATCTCGCCACCGCCTTCGTCGAGCTGGCCGATCTGCCGGCCGCGGCACGGGCCTTCGCGGGCTGGGCGGCCACGGTCCCGGCGGGCGAGCTCGCGGTGGCCGACTTCTACGCGGAGGGCGACGGCGACGCGGACGAGCTCGCGGAGCAGCTGCGCGCGGCGCTGTCCGACGTCCCGCTGCCCGCCACCGTCCATCGCATCGTGGTCGCCGTCAGCCAGCCCGGGCGCGGCCGGGGCATGTCGGCGATCACGCCGTTCACGTTCCGTCCCGGGCCCGGGGGGCTCGTCGAACAGGACGTCCTTCGCGGCATGCACCCGATGATGTCGCACCGCCTCCGCCTCTCCCGGCTCGCGGAGTTCAGCCTCGAGCGGCTGGCGTCGGCGGAGGACGTCTACCTGTTCCACGGCATCGCGCGCTCCAACCCGAAGGACGAGCGGCTCTTCGCGCTCGCCGAGGTGCGCGATCTCACACCGGTGCGTAGCGAGGGCGGGCGGGTCGGCGCGTTGCCCGAGCTCGAGCGCGTGCTCGGCGCCGCCCTCGAGGGCATACGCCGCTTCCAGGCGCCCCGCAAGCCGAGCCGGCGCCTCCAGTGGAACCGCATCCTGCTGCACGTCTGGCCCATGATCGAGTTGACGCCCGAGGAGATCCGGTTGCTGGTCGCCCGGCTGTCGACGGCGACCGCGGGCCTGGGCGTCGAGATGCTGCTCGTCCAGGGCCGGCTGCGCGAGGCAGGAGGACGCGAGCGCGTGCTGCGCTTCTTCTCGCCCACCGGGCGCGACGTCATCGTCGAGGTCGACGATCCCCCGACGCAGCCGCTGCGACCGCTCGACGAGAGCGCGCTGCGGGTGATCTCGGCCCGTCGCCGCGGGCTGCTGCATCCGGCCGAGATCGTCAAGCTGCTGGCGCCCGCGCACAGCGACGGGGTTCCCGCCCACCAGCCCGCCGGGCGGTTCGTCGAGCACGACCTCGACGCGGCGGGACGGCTCGTTCCGGTCGACCGGCCGCCGGCGACCAACCCGGCGGGCGTGGTCGTAGGGCTGATCCGCAACGCCACCGAGCGCCATCCGGAGGGGATGCTGCGCGTGGCCTTGCTCGGCGATCCGACGAAGGCGCTCGGATCGCTGGCCGAGCCCGAGTGCCGGCGGATCATGGCCGCACTCGACCTGGCCGAGGAGCTGGGTGTCCCGCTCGAGTGGTACGCGCTCTCGGCCGGCGCGAAGATCGCCATGGACAGCGGCACCGAGAACATGGACTGGATCGCCGCCGTGCTCCGGCGGATCATCGAGTTCACGCAGGCGGGCGGGGAGATCAACGTCGTGGTGGCGGGGATCAACGTCGGCGCCCAGCCGTACTGGAACGCCGAGGCGACGATGCTGATGCACACCCGCGGCATCCTCGTGATGACCCCGGAGAGCGCGATGGTGCTCACCGGCAAGCAGGCGCTGGACTACTCCGGCGGCGTGTCCGCGGAGGACAACTTCGGCATCGGCGGCTACGAGCGGATCATGGGCCCCAACGGCCAGGCGCAGTACTGGGCGCCCGACCTCGCCGGCGCCTGCCGGGTCCTGCTCGCCTACTACGAGCACGCATACGTCGCCCCGGGCGAGCGCTTCCCCCGGCGGGCGGAGACGTCCGACCCCGCCGACCGGGACATCGGCACGGCCGAGCACACCGCACCCGGGACCGACCTGCTCCACGTCGGCGACATCTTCTCCGACGCGACGAATCCGGGCCGCAAGAAGCCGTTCGACATCCGCTCGGTGATGCGCGCGGCGATCGACGCAGACCACCCTCCGTTGGAGCGCTGGGCGGCGATGCGCGACGCACAGAACGCCGTCGTCTGGGATGCCCATCTGGGCGGCTGGCCCGTCGCGCTGATCGGCATCGAGTCACGCCCGCTCGCCCGCCACGGGCTCATCCCCGCCGACGGGCCCGAGCAGTGGACGTCCGGCACGCTGTTCCCGCTCTCTTCCAAGAAGATCGCCCGGGTGATCAACGCGACGTCGGGCCGCCGGCCGCTCGTCGTGCTGGCCAACCTCGCCGGGTTCGACGGGTCCCCCGAGTCGATGCGCGAGTGGCAGCTCGAGTTCGGCGCCGAGATCGGCCGGGCGGTCGTCAACTTCGACGGCCCGATCGTGTTCTGCGTCGTCTCCCGCTACCACGGCGGCGCGTTCGTCGTGTTCTCGCAGCGACTGAACGAGGGGCTCGAGGCCGTGGCGCTCGACGGGGCCCACGCGTCGGTGATCGGCGGCGCTCCGGCCGCGGCGGTCGTGTTCGCACGCGACGTCGACCAGGCCGCGCGCCGCGATCCCCGTATCGTCGCCCTCGACGAACGGGTCGCCGGCGCGGAGGGGGCGGAGCGCCAGCGCCTGCGCGACGAGCGCGCCGCGCTCTGGGACGCCGTGCTTTCCCAGAAGCGCGGCGAGCTGGCGGCCGATTTCGACGGCGTGCACAGCGTGGAGCGTGCGGTGCGCATGGGATCGGTCAGCCGCATCATCCCGCCGGCGACGCTCCGGCCGTTCCTGATCGACGCCGTCGAGCGCGGCATGCGACGCACGCTGGACCTATCCGCGGTGCACGATGACGGCGCTCGGCTGGCTCACGAGCTCCCTCGCTGAGGTTCCCGGGGCCGATGACTGGCTCGGCCCGCGCGAGCAGCGAGCGCTGGCTGCACTGAGCGTCGAGAAGCGCCGGGCCCACTGGCGGCTCGGCCGCTGGGCGGCCAAGGCGGCGGTGGGCGCATGGCTCGCGCTGCCTGCCTCGCGGATCGAGATCCTCGCCGGGGCCGACGGCGCACCCGACGCGTGGCTGGACGGCGAGTGCGCGCCCGTGTCGGTGTCCCTCAGCCACCGAAGCGGGCGGGCGCTGGCCGCGGTGGCGTCCACGCCCGCCGTGATCGGGTGCGACCTCGAGCTCGTCGAGCCGCGCAGCGGCGCGTTCGTCCGCGAATGGCTCGCGCCGGCGGAGCAGCGGCTGCTCGCAGCGTGCGCGGCGGACGACCGCGACCGGATCGCGAACCTCCTCTGGACCGCCAAGGAGGCGGCCGCCAAGGTGCGGCGCGAGGGGCTGCGGCTCGACGTCCGCCGCGCGGCCGTCGACCTCCCGGATGTCTCCGCGCGCCCCGCGGCCTGGCGGCCTCTGACGGTGGACTGGGGGGACGCGGGCGCGCGGACCGCCGGCTGGTGGCGCGACGATCCGGGCTGGGTGATGGCGATCCTGGGCGCCCCCGCGCCGGACCCGCCCGAGCTGCTCGCGGTCGATCCGTTCAGGTGAGGCGGCCCACGGCCAGAGCATCGCCGCGCACGACTGCCCGAAGCACGCGCGCGGACTGCGGGTTCCCCGCCGCGCTCGCCGGGATTATCCCGATGCCGCGGCGCCCGCCGTCGCGTACCGTCAGCGGCGCAATGGCCATCATCCCGACGGTTACGCCCGCCGCGCCCGCGGACGGCTTCGCGGCAGGGCGCCGGCAGAACCGTGTCGACATCCGCCTCTTCATCCGGTCCAGCCCCGGCCCGGACCGGGCGGGATAAGGCGTCATCGTGGCCCTCCCCGACGTCGCGGTCAGCACCCTGCCCCCTGAGCGCTTCGCCGGCGTGCTCACGTCCGACGGGCTCGCCCGCTTCGAGCGCGCGATCGCGCGCGGCCGCGAGCTGCTCGGCGACGGCGCGCTGTGGACCGTCAACTCGACCGCCTTCGGCGGTGGCGTGGCCGAGATGCTGCGCTCGCTGGTCGGCTACGTCCGCGGCGCGGGGCTGGACATGCGCTGGGTGGTCATGCAGGGCGACCCCGAGTTCTTCCGCGTCACGAAGCGATTGCACAACCGCCTCCACGGCGCGCAGGACACGGCGCCGCTCGGGCCGGCCGAGCGCGCGACGTACGAGCGCTGCTGCGCCCGCAACGCCGAGGAGCTGACCGCCCAGATCCGCTCGGCCGGCGCGACCGCGATCCTGCTGCACGATCCGCAGACCGCCGGCATGATCCCGCGGCTGCTGGAGCTGGGCGTGCCCGTGATCTGGCGCGCGCACGTCGGGCTCGACCTGCCCAACGAGGCGGCGCGCGAGGCGTGGCGCTTCCTGCTGCCGTACGTCAGGCCTGCGAACGCCTACGTGTTCTCCCGACCCGCGTACGCGTGGGAGGGCCTGGACCCACGCCGGGTGTCGGTGATCCCGCCCTCGATCGACGCGTTCTCGCCGAAGAACCATGTCATGAGCTTCACGAGCGTGACCGCCGTGCTGCGCGCGGCCGGCCTCGCCGCCGACCACCATCATCCGTCTCGCGCGGTGTTCGAGCGGCTCGACGGCTCGACCGGCACGGTGACGCGGACGGCGCGCATGATCGAGGAGGAGTCGTTGCGGCTCGACACGCCCGTGGTCGTGCAGGTGTCGCGCTGGGACCGGCTGAAGGACCCGCTCGGCGTGCTGGCCGGGTTCGCCGAGCACGTGCACTTGGCGCTCGAGGACCCGCACCTCGTGCTGGCGGGGCCGGATGTGGCCGCCGTCGCGGACGATCCCGAGGGCGCCGAGGCGCTGGCCGAGGTCGAGGCGGTGTGGCATGACCTGCCGCGCTCCCTGCGCCGCCGCGTCCACCTCGCGCTGCTCCCGATGGAGGACGCCGACGAGAACGCCGTGATCGTCAACGCGCTGCAGCGCCGCGCGGACGTCGTGGTGCAGAAGAGCCTCGCCGAGGGCTTCGGGCTGACGGTCGCCGAGGCGATGTGGAAGGGCCGCCCGGTCGTCGCCTCCCGTCTGGGCGGCATCCAGGACCAGATCGAGGACGGAAACACAGGGTGGCTCGTCGACCCGACCGACCTGGCAGCGTTCGGGGCACGCGTGAGCGAGATGCTCGCCGACCCGCACGCGGCCGAGCGGATCGGCGAGGCGGCGAAGATGCGCGTGCGCGATCAGTACCTCGGCCCGCGCCACCTGGGCCAGTACGTCGACCTGCTCGGGCGCATCCTCGCCCCGTCCACCACGGCCTGACCGCTGCGATGCCCGGCCTCGCCATGACCCCCGAAGATCGCGTCGCCGCCACGATCGCGGCGGTGCGGGTCTGCGCCGCGCCCGTCCCGGCCGCGCCGCCGCGGGTGGCGATGCGCTGATGCCACGGGGGACGGAGGTCGGGAAGCTGCACGACATCGACCTGCACGGGCACCGCGTCTTCTTCCGCGCGGCGGGCAGCGGCCCCGTGCTCGTGCTGGTCCACGGCATCACCTCGACGTCGGACACCTGGTCCAAGGTCCTGCCCTACCTGGCCGAGCGCTTCACCGTCATCGCTCCGGACCTGCTCGGACACGGCGAGTCGGCGAAGCCCCGTGGCGACTACTCCCTGGGCGCCTACGCGAGCGGGATCCGCGATCTGCTGGTCGCACTGGGACATGAGCGCGCGACGTTCGTCGGGCACTCACTGGGCGGCGGCGTGGCGATGCAGCTCGCCTACCAGTTCCCCGAGCACTGCGACCGCCTGGTGCTCGTGAGCAGCGGCGGGCTGGGCCGCGACATCACGCCGCTGCTGCGCGCGGCGAGCCTCCCGGGTTCCGAGCTCGTGTTGCCGGTGCTGGTCAACGGGCCGCTCGTCGACGCCGGCCACTTCGTGGGACGGCTGCTCGGACGCGTCGGGCTGCGCGTGCACACCGACGTGGGGGAGGTCCTGCGCGGTCACGCCTCGCTGACGGACGGCGAGGCGCGCTCGGCGTTCCTGCACACGCTCAGGACGATCGTCGATATCCGGGGCCAGCGCGTCGATGCGAGAGATCGCCTGTATCTCGCGCAGGCGATCCCGTTCCTCATCGTGTGGGGCGAGCGCGACCCGATCATCCCGGCCGAACACGGGCGCGCGGCCCATCGGCTGGTCCCGGGCAGCCGGCTCGAGCTGTTCCCCGACGCCGGCCACTTCCCGCACCTCGACGATCCGCTCCGCTTCGTCCGCGTGCTCGAGGACTTCATCGAGACGAGCGAGCCGGCGCGGGTTGATTCCCGTCGCTGGAGCAAGCTGCTGCGCGGTGGCGACGACGGCGGCCGGGCGCCCGCGCGGGCCCGCGCGCCCGCCAAGGCGGCGGCCCGCCGCCGGTCGACGGGCTGAGGGCGTCGGATGGGCGCACCGCAGGACGACGCGCGCGTCCGCGCACTGGTCGAGGAGCTCGGGGCCCAGCTCCGGCGGCTCAAGGGCGCCGGACCGAAGCTCACGCAGTTCCTCTCGATGCTCCAGCTCGACCGCGCCGGCGCGGTCGAGCAGTCGCCCGGCGCGCTGCCGGAAGGCGCGCATGCGGTCCCGTTCGGGCGCGTGCGGCGCGTGATCGAGCACGACCTCGGCGCCCGCATGCGCGACGTGTTCGCCGAGGTGGACGAGGTGCCGTTTGCCCTCGCCTCACTCGGGCAGGTCCACCGCGGGCGCACGAGCGACGGGGCGGACGTGGCGATCAAGGTGCAGCACCCGGGTGCGGCGGAGGCGATCGACGCCGACCTGCGCAACCTCGGCCTGGTCGGCCCGCTCGTCGGACGCCTCGCTCCGGCGCTCGACACGGGCGGACTGCTCGCGGAGCTGCGCGGGCGCGTCGGGGACGAGCTCGACTACGAGATCGAGGCCCAGCATCAGCGACGGGTCGAGCGGATGTTCCGCGACCACCCGCACGTGCGGGTGCCGCGCGTGCACACGGAACTCTCGGCGCGCAGGGTCCTCGTGAGCGACTATGTCGACGGGGTGCGCCTCGACGACGCCGGGCGCCTCGACGACGCCGAGCGCGATCGCATCGGCGAGGTCGCCTTTCGCTTCTTCGCCGGGCTTGCCTGGCGCGACGGCATCGTCGCCGGCGACCCGCGCGCCGACAACTGCATCCTCGGCCGGGACGGTCGGCTGTGGGTGCTCGACTTCGGGCTGGTGCGCGACCTCGACGAGGGGTACCTCCAGGGGGAGAGCGCGGTCAGGCGGGCGGTCGCCGACGAGGATGCGCAGCGCGTCTGCGACGGCCTGAGCGAACTCGGCTACCTGCCGGGGACCGGGACGGTTGACTGCGCTGCGCTGCTCGAGCACTTCGCAGCCGCGGGCGAGTGGATGCTCGCCCGCGGCGTGCGCCGGATCGACCCCGGATACGTCGCCCGGGTCCTCGAGCTGGGCTATCCGCCGCACTCGCCGTACCTCGCGCTGATGCGAGGGCTGCGCATGCCGCCGCAGACCCTGCTGCTCCGCCGCATGGAGGTCCAGCTCCTTGCGCTCCTCGGGGACCTCCACGCCGCCGCCGACTGGGGAGCGATCGCCGCCGAGCACCACGCGGGCGCGCCGGCCTCGACCCCGCTCGGCCGCGAGGACCACGCGCTCCACACGCGCCGATAGCCGACCGCAGCCGGTTCGCAGGACTCGTTACGCCGGCTCGGTGGAGTAGTAGTTTCCCGTCCGACCCGTGGTGATCATCGGATGACGTCCGGCGCAGGATCGGGAAGCATGAGGCGCTGACCATGACGGGCGCGCCACGGGACATCACGTCGCTGCCTGACCTGCTCCACGGGCACTCGCGCGTCGGGCCGGTCCGCGAGCGCCGGCCGGTGTACGTGGACCTGCTGCCCCCCTGCAACGCCGGCTGCCCCGCAGGCGAGAACATCCAGGCCTGGCTGTCGCACACCCAGGCCGGCCGCCACGAGCAGGCATGGCGCACGCTCGTCGCCGACAACCCGCTGCCGGCGATCCATGGACGGGTCTGCTACCACCCGTGCGAGAGCGTCTGCAACCGCGCCGAGCTCGACAGCGCCATCTCGATCCACGCCGTCGAGCGGTTCCTCGGCGACCTCGCGACCGAGCGCGGGTGGGCGTTCGACCCCCCGCCGGCGCGCACCGGCAAGCGCGTGCTCGTGATCGGCGCCGGGCCGAGCGGTCTGTCGGCCGCCTACCACCTGGCCCGGCTCGGGCACGAGGTCGAGATCCGCGACGCTGGGGCGGAGCCCGGCGGGATGATGCGCTACGGCATTCCGGCGTACCGGATGCCGCGCGACGTCCTGGGGGCCGAGCTCGACCGGATCGCGGCGCTGGGCGTGCGGATGACCGGCGGACACCGCGTCGAC
>Ga0190271_10001733_pt1 | contig 12701 bp, 26 predicted proteins | sample Popmic356T_FD_133747 | JGI IMG/M metagenome (GOLD analysis project Ga0190271, IMG submission 133747) | Populus adjacent soil microbial communities from riparian zone of Weber River, Utah, USA - 356 T | ecosystem: Environmental > Terrestrial > Soil > Riparian zone | place: USA: Utah | collected...
CAGCCCCAGACTCGTTCCCGCTCGGACTCCGACTGGGCGTTCTCCCAGTTCTCGAACGGGTCGTCGATCACCAGCAGGTCGGCGGGCCAGCCGGTCAGCGCGCCGCCGACGCCGGTGGCGAGCAGTCCGCCGCCCTGGGGCGTGTTCCATCGGTAGGCGGCCCGGCTGTCGGGAGCGAGGCGCACCCGCAGCTTGTCCTCGTTCTCCCGGATCGTGTTTCTGATCCAGCGCCCGTGGCTGTGCGCCAGGTCGGAGCCGTAGGAGGCGATGACCAGGCGCTTGCGAGGGAACCAGTCGAGGAACCACAGCGGCAGCCGACGAGCGCCGGTCTCGGACTTGGAGTGCTGGGGAGGGATCGACCACAGCTGGCGCGGGGCCGAGCCGTCCACGAGCCCCACCGCCTTGTCGGCCAGGTACTTGACGTGCGTGTAGAGCTGGTAGTCGGGGTCGAGGTAGTGGCCCAGCAGCGCCGGCGTGCCGCGCTCGGCGATGATCTGGCGTTCCTGGGGAGAGCCGACCATCAGATGTCGTCGTCGATGATCTCTGCATCCTCGATGTCGAGGGGCGAGGCCCCGATCATGCGGGACTCGCCCTGCGCGCCGACCGCGTCCTGCACCTCCCGCAGCAGCTCTCGCATCTTGGTGTTCCCGCCGAAGATCGCCTCGGCCAGGTCGTCGGACTCGACGTCGATGCGGCCGGTTACGTCGATCTGGGTCCGGGGCGCCCACTCCTCGGGGAAGCGCCGCGCCATGAACTTCTCCGCCGCCCGCCAGTCCTCCCGTGCCATCTGGCGCCAGGCGTCGGTGATCTCCACCGCCACGGTGCCCTCGAGCCGCATGGAGCGCTGCAGCAGGACGGCGTACATGCGATCCGGGTCGGGCAGCGCTGGGATCTCGTCCTCGTCGTCAGGCCACGCTCGAGCGCCTTCGGCGAGCCAGTGGCGCACCCGCTCCCAGCTGACGTTGGCGAAGGACGCCGCGTGCTTGCGGGTCGCTCCGGCGCGCATGGCTCGCAGGAACGTCCCGGCCGGGCTGTTGGAGGCCCAGTTGAGCTCCTGCTCGTCCCAGCCCTCGGCGATGAGGGTCCGGGTCCACCGGGCTGGCAGTGAGGCGTCAGGGATCTCGACGTACGCCAACTCGGTGCCTGGGTCCTCTTGCGCCGACATGGCCTCACTGTAGATCCGTCTATCCCGGTGGGGGTGGGGGAGGCCACGCCGGAATCCCCGGATAGGGGTCCAGGAAGCCCCAGGAGAGGGAACTCGGCAGGGGTTGGGGGTGGGGATGGAGACTCGGCAGGAGGCGGGCGGGTCATCCCGTGATCGCCGAAGTCCAGACGCGCCGAAGCCCCCGGCCACCACGACCGAGGGCTCCGACGCCGCTCCGGGCTTCCCCCCGACTCACCCGGGGCAGGTCTTGTGGGTCAGGTCATCGGGCGACGGTGCTCCTCGAGCTGCGCCACGACGTTGCGAGCCCTCAGGTCGTCGAGCCCGACAAGCCCGACGAGGACCTTGCGGTAGGTCGCGTCGAGGTCGACGATGGCTTCGACCTCGACCACGGCAAGCGCGTGGGAGAGCGCGTCGTCGAGCTCCCACTGCCCCTGCACCTTGCCGTGCAGGTGGATCGTGAGGAACCCGCGGCCGTCGCGGTTCGACACGCCGGGGACCAGCTCGAGCGGTCCGGTCCGGGTGGCTGGCCGTTCGGCCCGCAGGTCGCTGATGATCTGCGCGGTGTGCTCTCGCTCCATGCCCTCGATGGCAGAGAGCTGGCGCAGCACCGCGGCGTCGTAGTCGGCCGCAGCCGCGGCAGCGATCACGCTGGTGGCCCAATCCCGCGCCCCCTGCCGATCCAGGATGAACGACTCGTCAGGACCGAACTCCATGGCTACGACGTAGGACCCGTCCGGGGCCACGTCGGATCGCACCACGATCTCCTGCACGGGCTCCGTCATGCCTCCACCTCCCGGGCCGCGCTGACCGTTCGGATCACCTGGTCCCAGACGACCCGCATCCGGTAGTCACCACCGAAGGCCGAGGGCAGTGCCGCCTCGATGTAGAGCCGGCGGCCCTGGTCGTTGATGCGCATACCGATCAGGTCGATCGTGGCGATCCCCTGGTCCAGCGCCCGCCGCACGCAGGCGTCGACGATCCGCTGCTCCCGGGCCGTGATGGGGGTGTGGCGCCTCATCCTGTGGCCGCCAGAACCTCGGCGGAGTCGAGGCCCTCGGCGATGGTCTCGCAGAGCTTGCGGATCTCGAAGCCGGTGTGGTGATCCACGATCCAGAACAGGTTGGCCTGGCGCATCATCACGCCGACCTCCTCCCGCTCATCCATGTCCTCCATCTGGCCCCCGGTCCGGGACCGCAGCTCCTCGATGGCGTTCCAGTAGGCCTCGTCGTCTGAGGCGTGCCAGGGCTCCCAGCCCACGTGCACGTGACCGCCGTTGACCCAGGCCATGAAGCCGTAGCGGCCGGCGGCCGGTCCGGTGAAGGTGGTCGAGGCCTCGCCGACGATGCCGAACACCATGTCCCACTGCTCGTAGAGCGCGGTCTCGACGTCACCGTTGAGGAAGGCGCGGTACTGCATCTGCCACAGCAGATCCCACTCGTGGGGCTCGATCTCGCGGTTGAACAGGGCAGCGGCCTGGACTCGGTTCCCGCCGAGGGTGTGGTGGCCGAGGCCGGGGCACATCTCGTCGTAGAGGAACGTGCCGTCGGGAGCGCGGTGGTTGCGACCCATCTCACCCTGGCTGTTGATCCAGAGGACCTTGCTGCCGAGCTCGAGGTTGAGATACCGCTCCCGCAGGGCCTCGGCGTGATCCTGGGCGGCCTGCCAGTTCGACTCCCGGGTGGCGACGGAGCCGAACGACGTGAACCGGGCGACGTCGTAGCCCTTGACTTGCACGAGGGTGTCGCCGGTGCCACCGACGCCTCCCGGAGGGACGACGACGATGTCCTCCATCGCCTTCGCCCTCCAAGCCTCGCTGATCTCTTCGGGGTTGCTGGTCATCCTGCCTTCTCCTGTTTCTCGTTTCTCATGGTCTCCCAGGCCGTGTGAGCAGCTGCTCGCCGGGCTGTGGCCTTCTCGCCCAGGTGGTCGTCGATGGCCTTCTCGACCAGCGGGACGATGCCCGCCGGGAGCTCCACCTCGGCGTGGATGCGTTCGAGGATGCGGGCCATGCCGATGGCGCCGATCTTCCGCTTCAAGGACACGTCCTCGATGACGTACTCCTCGATCTGCATGAACCCCTCGTCCATGAGGCCGCCCTGGTTCTCGGCTGCCTGCTGGGCCCGCAGCTCGTCGAGCCGGGTGGCGAAGCGCTCCGCTGTCCACGACGGGTTGTTGGCGAAGTCGCGCACTGCGATCTGCTGGCGGTTGTGGTCGAGGTCCCTGACCGCGAGCGCCTGGCTCTGGGGCAGGGCTCCGCTGCGAACCGCGGCCTGAACGGAAGGTGACAGGTCGAGCAGGGCCAGGCGGTCACGGACGTAGTTGTCCTTGCGCCCGATGGCCGCCGCGATCTCGTGGATGGTCCGACCGTGGCGGTCGATCTGGTCTGCGTACTCGGCCGCCTGCTCCATGGCGTTGGGGTTCCGCCGGGCCTCGTTCTCGAGCAGTTGGACCCAGGCCGCTTCACGCTCGTCGTCCTCCCGGACGTTGGCCTCGATGGTCTCCCAGCCGAGGACCCGAGCGGCCCGCAGCCGGCGCTCGCCGGCGATGACCCAGTACCAGCCGTCGCGCTCAACCTGAGGCCGAACGACGATGGGTTGCAGCAGGCCGACCTGGTCGAGGTTGGCTGCGAGCTCGTCGATCCCGTCGAAGTCTTGCCGGTAGTTCCCATGGACCTCGAGGCGGTCGAGCCGGATGGCGGTCATCGGCTCAGCTCCCCTCGGTCCCTGCGGCACTGCCGACACCGGCGACGGGTGTAGAGGCGGCCGCGAATGGTCTGGGTCAGCACGTCGGTGTTCTCCGGGGTGAACTCATGGCCGTTCTTGCAGTGGGTCTTGCGAGCGTTCCGACCGGCGACCGACGTCGGCGAGGCCAGCGTGTTGTCGCCTTGGCTGCGGTCGATCAGATGCGCCGGGTTCCAGCACCGACGGTGCGCACAGGCGGAGCCGTCACAGAGCCCCGCCGCCGCCGCCTCGTTGTGGCACTGGTGATCGACGGTGCCCTCGACGGGTCCGATCAGCGCCCGGTAGGCGATGCGGTGGACGTACTGGTCTCGGCCCTCGTAGTGAGTGCGGACGTAGCCAGCACGATCAGCACCGTTGGCGGTGAAGATCCAGCAGTCGCCGACGACCTCACTGCCCGCGGTCAGCCGGGCGATGATCTCGTTGTACCCGGTGTCGATCAGGGCGGCCTCGATGGTGAGGCGCTCAGCCACCGTGGAACCCGTCCCAGGTGGCCATCGCCTTGTGGAGGACCTCGAGCCGGGCCTCGACGACGGAGAGGCGATCGGTGCAGATGATGGCCATCTCGCCGTCCTGCTCCCAGACCACGAGGTCGAAGAACTCGGGCCTCTGGGACGGTTCGACGGTGATGACGTCAGCGACGTCGATGGCGGGGGTGTGGTTGCTCATGGGTTGAGGGTCCGCGGGAACTCCCGGGAGACCAAGGGGGTCGACTGGAAGGCCCGGCGACCATCAGCCGTCGGGCTCGAACCTCCAGGTCCCGCAGCGGTTGCCGTTCACGTCCATGACCGAGCCCGCCGCGGTGTCCTTGCCTCGGGCCGAGTTGACGACGATCCGGTCAGCGATCTGCAGCAGGATGCGGGTGATCTCGTCACCGAAGCCCTCAGCGAAGGCGTCGTTGTCGCAGTCGACGGTGATCGTGAGCTGGGCCATCACCCCTCCATGATGTGGTCAGCCGGGCAGGGTGCTCCGGCGGGGGCTCCGAACCCGATGACGAACCCGGTGCCCTTGCACGGGTAGCAGTCCTTCGGGTGGGGCACGTTGGCGGCTTCCATGGCTCCTGCGATGGTGCCGATGGGGTCCACCTGCTTGCCAGCGACCTCGGGGTCGGCGTTGTCGACGGGGTAGAACCACTCGCCATCCTCGTAGACGTAGTCGCTGTCGAACATCCACTCGTCCAGCGAGGCGTAGCCGCCGCCGTCGAGGAAGGCGACGATCTCGGGGTCCAGGCCGGCGCTCATGTCAGCAGCCCCGAGCCGTGGCACCGAGAGCAGGTGCTCGGGTTGGGCTGGCGGATCATCTCGCTGCCGCGCTGGATGCCGAAGTGGGTCTCCTCGTTCGGCTCCCAGGTCTCGACCCGCTGGATCGAGGTCACGGTCTCGGAGCCCACGAAGTAGCCGGCCACGGCGCGCCGGACGTCGCCGACCACCGCGCTGATCTCGCAGCCGTCCATGGCCCAGCCGTCAGCCCAGCCCAGCGTCACCAGCACGGCGACCTCCCGGCGGTCGTGGTCCACCACCGCTCGGGGCGTGGGGTTGGTGGGGGTGGTCACGGGGCGGACGGTGTGCTCGATCATGCAGCCGTGGCCCCACTCCATGAACTGCGCCGCCTCGGCGATGTCGGCGAACGGGTGGGGGTGGCGCCGCACGCCGTCGGCGCAGATGACCTCGATGCCTCGGGTGGGGCTCATGCCGTCACCCCCCGGCAGGCGGCGCAGGCCTCGGCCGGCACCTCGTCGCACCACGGCCCGTGGTGGCTGGCGCCGCAGAGGTAGGCGACCAGGTAGAAGTACCCGCCCGCCCGTCGGACCTTCACCGTGAGGCCGCCGTCGTCGAAGAGCGTGGCGACGAAGTCCCGCGGCAGGTCGGCGCAGGACGTCTTGAGCGTGGCCACCGGGAACATGCCCTCGAGCACCTCGAAGAGGCGGTCCCGGTCACCCTGGGTGTCCTGGCGGTCGGGGAGCAGATCAACGTAGCCGTTCATGTCGATCGCCCGGGCTCCCCACGATGCGATTGCGTCGTCGGGAACCTCGTGGGGCAGGCCCCACATCAGTGGTTCGAGTGCCATCAGGCTCCGTTCTCCGTGATCGGGTGGCCGAGCGTGACCTCGACGAAGCGACGGGCCGTGGGCCAGGCGTCGAGGCTGATCCCGGTGGCGTCGTGCATCTCGAGCAGGTCGGCGGCGAGGTCGAGGCGGTTGGCGCTCTCGCCCCAGACAGGGCCGAGTTCGCTGCTCCGATCCCGCAGGTGCGCGACGTCTGCGCTGTGGTCGGTCTTTGGCATCTTCTACTCCTGTGTGTGGTGGTTCCAGAGCCCCATGATCCGCGGGGGCTCACCGGAGACCAAGGGGGTCCACCAGGAGGCTTGGCGACGAGTTCAGAGGCCGGGTAGCGGCTCGTCGGCCACCTCGACCCACCCCTCATCGAGGGCGTGCTGCAGCGGGAACCGGAGGAAGCCGTCATCTCGACCGGGGCCGGCGCGCACGAGGACCTCCGGCTCCCGGGTCTCACGATTGCGCTCCACCCTCACGACGGCCGGAGCGAGCAGGCGCAGCAGCGGAATGACGGGATCGTCCTCGGGCGGTGGCTGGATATCGGTCATGCCGTCATCGTTCCATAGACGTTTGCATGACGGTCAGGCGCAGGACCATTGACCCCAGCCCGACGAGCTCCACAGCGAAGCGGCGGCCGCCGTCTGCGTGTCCATCGAGTAGGCCGAGGCCGGCGGTGCCGTCCCGGTCGTGCTCTGCCACGTGCTCGAAAGGAACTGCCAGGCGCCGCTGGCGCTCGAGCGGGAGTTCTCCGCCGTCGGGCTTCCGCCGGACTCGCACATCATCACCGAGCAGGCCTTCGCCACTTGGTCAGCCGGGAAGTACGCAGCGACCGTTCCCTCCCACCCTCCGCATCGGCCCGTCGCCGTAGGAGGTGGACTCGGCGCCGGAGGGGTGGTGGGAGGAGGACTCGCCGGGGGAGCGGTGGTGGTCGTTGTAGGGGCCGGTGGGGGCGCCGTGGTCGTGGTGGTGGGAGGTGGTGGAGGCGCCGTGGTCGTCGTCGTCGTCGTTGTCGTCGTGCTCGTCGTCGACGCCGGAGACATCTCGATGACGGACGCCAGCTGCACGTCCAGGCTCGGAGGGGGCGCCTCCTCTGTCGTCACCACCTCGGGCTCATCGGCTCGACTGGGCAGGCTCGCTACGACGAGCAGGGCCAGCGCCGGAAGTCCGAGCGCGAGCCATCGTTTGGGGGACTGGTGGGCCACTAGATCATCTCCTGGGGGGTCGTCGCCGCTCATGGGTCGAGCGACGGCCGGACAGGGCCTATCTGGTGATTGCGGATACGTTACGGTGCCCGCGTGCAGTGATGTTGGATCACTGCAGATCGAGCGACTGCTGGCCTTCCGTCGCCGGCGGTGAGCCGTGCGCGGTGGCCAGGTCGTCAGCCAGCTCGAGAAGGTCGTGCGCTATGGCACGGAGTCGATCGGGGTTGGACGTGTGCAGCACCCGGATCGGTGAGAACAGGACTCGCACCATCGCCGGCCGGCCCGGGGACTTGCCCGAGGGTGGCAGCAGCGGATGGAGCTCGAGGATGAGGGCGGGCAGCTCGGGATGCTCCCCCGGGCACAGCGGCCAAGCCGCCGGCTCGTCGCTCACGGCGCCCACCGATCGGTGATCGCCTTCGCCACTTCGGGGTCCCAGGTCATCTCGGCGAGGGCCTCCTCGCGACGTGCCGCCTCCGCATCGAACGCCTCGTCCTGGTGCTGGCAGCTCTCCATCGGCGCGGCGCGCACGTACACGCCGAAGATGGTGGCCTGCCCGCAGAAGCAGCAGACCTCGAGTTCGGGCTCGGCGACGCGGACCGGCCGGCGCAGCTCCAACAGCCGGTCCTGCTCGTCGAAGGTGCCTTCCCGCCGGAACCAGCAGGCCTCACAACAGCTGTGGGTCCAGCCGCTCACGATGCGACCGCCTGCTGGATCGAGTCGATCGGCCAGCCCGGCGCGTCGTACCAGCGGGCCTCGGCCAGCGCCCAGGCGTTCCGCTCGTTGGGGTCGAGCAGCGAGCCGTAGTGGGTCGCTCCGGGAGGGGGCGGACCGTGGGCGGCGTCGAGCCGGGCGACGAGGTTGTCGCAGTAGCGCTTGGCCTCGGAGCGCTCCCAGACTCCGTAGTCCTCCATCGACTGATACTCGAAGCAGGCGATCGCCTTGGCCACCACGAGGTCATCCAGTGGGGCCTCGACGCCGGAGAAGCGGTACTCCGGCACGGCGGTCCGCTCGGAGTAGCGGTAGTTCACCGAGCGGTGGTTCTCGGTCCAGAGCATCGTGCCGACCTCGCTGGGCGTGCCGGGGCTCAGCAGGACGAGGCCGTGGTTGATGCCGGCCTGGACGATCACGTCGATGTGGTCCTTGCTGACGATCCATGCACTCATGACGTCACCGTCCCCACCGGCAGGAGCGTCTGGTCCTTGTACGGAGCAGCGCAGCCCTCGTCCCAGGGGAAGCGGCCATCCTTGTCGGGCACGATGATCTGAGCCAAGGGTGCGGCCGGGTCGACGATCTGGAACGTGTAGTGCTCCCTGGCGTGGGCCGCGTTGACGAGCCGCACCAGGAACGGCACCGGAGCGCCCTCCATGTGCACCAGGCCCAACGGCGGCTCGGGGGCACCGGCCAGCGCGTTGATCATGCGGCCGGCGTCGAAGCCGATGGCGATGAGCTCCGGCCAACCGGGCTTCACGATGGAGAGGTCGATGGAGTAGGTGAAGGGCGGGCCGTCGTCGGGGTAGCCCACTCGGGGGCGCACACCGATCAGCTGGTGGCCGTCGAAGTAGGCGTCGGCGGGGATGATCACAGTGCCGCCGTCCTGGTCGCGAAGTCGACGATGAGCGGCGCTGCCCACTCGGCCACCAGCAGGGAGAACTCGGGGTGGTCACGCCACTCACCGGGCGGGCAGATCCAGTAGGGGTGGGTGACGTAGGTGTCACCGTTGCAGCCGTCCCACGGCTCGATGAACTCGTCCTCGTCGTCGACCGCGTAGCAGCCGAAGCCGGGCGAGTCGTTCTCGCCCATCTCCGAGAACCAGACCCACCGCTTGTCGTCACGGCCGACCGGCACCCGAAGGAGCATGGTCATGCCGCCGGTCTGGTCGACAACCGGCTTCACCTCGAGCAGCTCGGCGAGCGCCAGGCTGAGCGGAGAGAAGCGGTCCTCGGCCTCCTCCATGGCTGCCGCGTACCAGGTGGCGAAGCCGGTGCTGTGCCCGCTCATGCCGGCACCCCGTCCATCAGCGGGGCGAGGGTGCGGGTGGCGACCCTCGGTGCCCGCATGAGCATCGTCCCGGCGTCGACGGCCCGAGCGATGGTCCCGTCGAAGGGGAGCTCGGCGACCACCGGGACGCCGGTGCACTCGGTGAGGTCCCTGGTCGAGAGCGCCCGGCCCGGCTCGGCGATCAGCACGATGCCATCGGGGCGGTAGGTCAGGTGGAGGGCGCGGCGCAGCGAGAGGAAGCAGTTGCGCATCACGAGCAGCACGTTGCACTCCCCGGGCGGACAGCCCGGCGGGTTGGTGCCGCCGTCGATGATGACGGGCATGTCCACCGGCACCGAGCCGGCGTTGAACTCGTCGAGGCTGTGGACGACGATGTCACCGAAGTCGCGCAAGCCGTGGTAGCCGCCCAGGATGGCGACGATGTCGTCGACGTCGTGGGCGACGAGAGCGACGGGGCGCCGCATGGCCGCCGCGGTGAGCGCGGCGACGGTGGAGCAGCCCTGACCCCCCTTCGGGGACACGAACACCGTGGTGTGGGATGGGATCACGACTGGTCGCCCTCCACCATGTGGCCGGAGCGGACCATGGGCAGGACGTCGCTGATCGGCATGAACACCTCGAAGCCGTTGGTCGTCGTGATGCGGAAGAACCCGTCGCGCAGGTCCTCGCCGGGCGGCAGCGAGTTGGCGTTGCTGTCGCCGACGTTGCGGGCCGTGCCGGTGAGAAGCCTGTTGTGCGGGTCGAGCCAGGAGACACGCTTCGTGCCGATGCACCAGTCCAGGACCTTCGCGAGGTCCAGCACGGTGCCGACATCGAGCGCCGGGTGTGTGGTGGTTGGGGTCATGGGACCATGGTCCGCGGGGGCTCACCGGAGACCAAGGGGGTCCTCCAAGATGGCCTGGACCCCGGGGTGCAGATCGACCGCCATCTCCACCCCGCCTGGGACGTTGCTGGCCGAGCGGACGGTGCCGACCTCGATGCCGTGCGGCGTGGCGACTGGCTGGCCGACGAGGGCCGCTAGCTCCCCGTCGCTGAGCGGCTCGTCGCGCGGCAGCGGCACGGTGATGGTGGCGGGCATCAGAGGACCTCCACCAACGGGCGGCCCATCAGCAGCGCCATGAGGTGCTGGCCGAGGTTCACGCCCCGGTCGTAGGCCTCGTTGAAGTCGAACCGCCAGTCCGGGTCGGTGTCCCAGGTGAAGCCGACGCCGAGCCCGAAGGGCGACTCCATGCCGTCGAGGAAGCCCATCCGGTACGGGGTGGGGTGGGCGTCGATCGGGACGTACCACAGCGAGTCGTGCTGGTCGGTGTCGTGCTCCCAGTCCTCGGCGTCCCACCAGTTGGCCAGGTCGGCGCGGCACACCGGGTGCCACACGTCCTCCACGTCGATGCAGAGGTAGTCGGCCTCGGCCGGCTCGGGGCCGTCGTGGAGGTAGGAGCAGAGCCCGCCGTCGACGATGGCGACCTTGGTGGGGTCCATCAGCTCATCCTCTCTATGCCGTTGGGCGACCAGGAGCAGCCGTCTTGCCCGCAGGAGCACACGTCGTCGTCATCGACCTCGGCCACGACGTAGTTGGCGTCGATCTCCTCGCTGCGGTCATCGCCGACCATGTGCGCGGTGATCTCGCCCTGGCCGTCGTCGGCCTCGCAGTACCAGATAATCCCGGTGAAGGGGCCGCTCAGACGGAGGAACTTGCCCTTGAACGGGCCGTCGGTGAACGGCTCGTCGGGCTCCTCGTCCCAGTCGTAGGCGTCGAGGACCTCGTCCAGGTCGTCATCCACTAGTCGATCACCCACCCATCGGCGACGAGCGCCTCGAGCGAGTCGTACTGGTGAAGGACGACGCCGACGATGGGGTCGTAGACGGCCGGGAAGGCGACGTTGGTCTCGCCGTCCTCGACCAGGGCGCCGGTCTCCCAGCGGGTCCGCTTCACGGGGAGCAGCGGCCACCGGGGCCAGAGGTCGGCACGTTTGAGAAACTCGATGTCGGTCATCTCGGTCGTGTCGGCGGTGTCCATCTAGGTGTCCTTTCGGTTGATGATGCGGGCGACGGTGGCTTGGTTGACGCCGTACTCGGAGGCGAGCGCCCGCTGTGAGATGCCGCCAGCGGCGTAGCGAGCGCGGATGGCCGAGTCGTCGGAGTCGGTCAGCCCGGAGCGCCGGTTCCTGGAACCGATCGGGACCGTGACCGCGTCCTCGATGGTCCAGCCGTGCTTGTGCACTCGATCCCACCAAACCTTGTGTGAGATCCCGTTGGACCCCGCCACGTCAACTGCGTAGCGGCCATCGGGGAGTTGGTGGATGCGGGCGCTCGACTCCTGCATCTCCCGGGAGGACTCGGCCCTTGTCTGCCACCGGCAGTTCTCAGCGGTGTAGTCGCCCCGATCGCCGATGCGGCCAAGGACCGCTCCGTCGAAGTAGCTCGGTCCCATGTCTGCGCAGAACGCGTCGAAGTCGTCCCAGCGCGGGTCGCGACTGACACCTTCGTAGCCAGGCTTTCGACGCTGCTCGGCAGAGCCGGCCGTGGAGCGCCGCTTCATGCTCTTCCACCGCTCGAACAGGTCACGGCCTGTCTCTGGTGGGGTGTGGGTCATGGCGTAAAGATAGACGGCCGCTATGCGGTGACCAAGAGGGTCGACCAAGAGGCTTCCCGGTGAGAGGGACTCGGCAGCCCCGGGTCCCGGAGGGGGTGGACTCGGCCCGAGGCCGTGAGGGGAGCCAGGAGGCCGGGGTGAGGACGCCGGTCTCCCCCATTCCTGGCGGGAGGAATGGGGGACCGGCGTCCTCTCTGCGGCGGCGGAAGCCGCAGATCACGCAGCCTTGGTAGCCGCCTTCTTGGCCTTGGGATCGGCCGGCCCGATGAGCGATGCCTCGAGCTCGGAGGGCTGGTAGCCGACCGACTGCAGGAACCCAAGGTAGCGGGCCTGGTGTCCGTGGCCGACGCGCCACCCGTCCTTCTCCCGCATCCGCCACTCGAGCGCCGAGGCGATCTGGGCGAAGGCCACGACGGTGAGCCGGGGGTCGGGAGCGTCGAGCATGTCCCGCAGCGCCGTTGCGCCGAAGCTCTTGCCCTTGGGCGGGCCGTACCAGTCCTCGATCAGCGGGTCGCTGACGTCGCGCGCCAGGCCCGTGTCGATGATGTGGGAGGCCAGCGTGAAGGCCAGCATCCCCTTCGGTGCGGTGCGCCGCTGGACGAGCGCCTTGACGAAGGCGAGCCGGACCTCGGATGCGGCCGGCCACGCCTTGTTGTTGGCGATGGTCTCCCGCATCCGCTCCTTGTCCTCCTCGGTCCGCTCCTTCTTCGGGGCGGCGTTGGCGGACGGCGGCTTGCGGAAGCCACGCTCCTTGGGGTTGGCCACCATCAGGACCAGGCTGCCGTCGTGGTCGATCCAGGCCAGGTCGGCCTCGTCGTCGGTGACGGGGGTGAGGTCCTTGTGCACCAGGCCCGACACCTTGTTGGGGTCGGCGGTCTTGGCGTCGTAGCGGGGGCCGAAGTCGGTCAGCGCCAGGCCGAGCTCCTTGGCCTTCGCCTTGGACTCCGCGGTGG
>Ga0190271_10001734_pt1 | contig 12700 bp, 12 predicted proteins | sample Popmic356T_FD_133747 | JGI IMG/M metagenome (GOLD analysis project Ga0190271, IMG submission 133747) | Populus adjacent soil microbial communities from riparian zone of Weber River, Utah, USA - 356 T | ecosystem: Environmental > Terrestrial > Soil > Riparian zone | place: USA: Utah | collected...
CTCCAGGAAGAAGTGCGCCAGTTGATGCCGATGGTGGCATAGCCTGACGGTCTGACCGGATCAGACCATCCCGTGCTGGCAGGAGCGACGCCGTAGCTGTCGCCTGGGGAAATCCTGGACTGCGCGAGTACCAAATCCCATCCCGCGCCTCAGAGTGCACCCGTCTGCGCCACCATCGTTCTTCGCCCTTGCGCCGGCGTGACTTTCCGGCCAGTCTGGTCTTACCAGATTGGGAGGGCGGCCATGAAGATCGGCTTCTGCATGCTTCTGTGGACGACGCATGTCACAGAACACCACAAGGTTTTGCTGCGCGACATCAAGGCGACCGGCTATGACGGCGTCGAGATCCCGATTTTTGAGGGCCGGCCCGACGACTATCGCAGGCTCGGCGAGATGCTAGACGAACTGGGCCTGGAGCGCACCTCCGTCACCGCGATGGGTGATCCGGCGATGAATCTCATCGCTGCGGACGCCGGCACCCGCCGGAAAGGCGTTGCCTATATGCGTTGGGCGCTGGAATGCGCCGAGGCGCTGGGCGCACGCAAACTATCAGGGCCGATGCACTCCACCATCGGCCATTTCTCCGGCTCTGGTCCGACCAATGCGGAGAAGAAGCGCTCCGTCGATTCGCAGCGCGCCATTGGCGACATGGCCGGACAGCGCAACGTTATCGTTTGCCTTGAAGCGCTCAATCGCTTCGAGTGCTATCTCCTGAACACGATGGACGACCTCGCCGGGCATATCGACGCGATCGGCCATCCCAACATCCGCGGCATGTACGACACGTTTCACGCCAATATCGAGGAAGCCGATCCGATCGGCGCCTACACCCGCAACGTCAGGGTGTTCGGCCACATCCACATTTCGGAGAATGATCGAGGGGTGCCGGGTCGCGGCAATGTTCCGTGGAAGAAAACCTTCAAGGCGATCCGCGCCAGCGGCTATGACGATTGGTTGACCGTCGAGGCATTCGGGCGGGGGCTGAAGGATCTTGCCGCGGCCACCAAGGTATGGCGCGATTTCGCCGAAAGTCCCGAAGCCGTGTACCGGGAAGGCTACAGCCACATCCGCAAGCATTGGAAGCGGGCCGGCAAGTCCGCGTGAGACGGACTGCCGTTTGACGTTCGTGTCTCCGGACGCTTAGCTGCCGATCGGCCAAGCATCGAGGGGGCGCAGTGACCGCGAAGATCGTGATCGCCGGGGCGGGCAGCATCGGGTGCTATGTCGGCGGCTGCCTGGCATTGGCCGGGAAGACCGTCACCTTTCTGGCGCGCGGACGCGTCGCCGCCGCATTGGCACGCGATGGACTTCGCGTCACCGACCTTGACGGGCGCGACCACCGGTTTGCCGCCGGGTCGCTCTCGGTGGAGATAGACCCGGCGAATGCGCTGTCCTCCGCCGATATCGTTCTGGTGACCGTCAAAAGCGGAGCCACCCTCGATATGGCCGGGTTGGTCGATCGGTACGCGCCTTCCGCCGCGGTTGTTATCAGCCTGCAGAACGGCGTCGAGAACGCCTCCCGCATTGCCGCTGCGTTCGCGACGCCACGCACGGTGCTGGCGGGAATGGTGCCCTTCAACGTGGTGCTCACCGAGCGTGCGGGTGAGCCGCTGAGAGTACACAGGGCGACCGCCGGCCATATTCTGGTTGAGAGCGGCAAAGCCGATCTGGCGGCGGCGCTGTCGGTCGAGGGCCTGCCCGTCGAGACATGTGCGGACATGAAATCCGTTCTGTGGGGCAAGCTGCTGCTCAATCTGAACAACGCCCTCAACGCCCTGTCGGACAAACCGCTGAAGGTCGAACTTTCGGATGGCCGCTGGCGAAAGCTCCTGGCGGTCCAGATGGAGGAAGCGCTTGCAGCGATGAGGGCGGCATCGATACAGCCGGCCAAGCTGGCCGGGGTATCGCCCACCTTGCTGCCGACGATCCTGCGCTTACCGGATTGGCTGTTCAGCCGCGTCGCCCGGCGCATGCTGGCCATCGACCCGCAGGCTCGATCCTCAATGTGGGAAGATCTCGTCCACCACAGGGCGACGGAAATCGATGAATTTCAGGGCGCGATTCTACGCCTGGCCGCAGCGGCAGGCACACAGGCGCCCGTCACGGAGCGCGTCATCGCCCGCATCCGCGACGCGGAAAGGAAGAACGCCGGACCGCCGGCGCTTGAGCCTGACGCGGTATGACCTGCAGACTGCGCTATCGGCGTTTGGCCGGCACGATCAGCGTGATCTTCTGCCAGATCTTGCGCGAAAGATTGGTGCCGAGTTCCTCGACATCGTTGACCGCCTCGATCACCACCTCGTCATCCACCGCCTGCGCGAAGAGCGCGGCCAGCTTTCCGGTGATCGAGAGCATCTCCGAGCAATAGTCGAGATAGCGGGCGAGATCGTCGGCGTCGGTCAGCCGCTGCGGCGAGCGTTCGGTTGGCTTGAAACTCGCCGACAGCGCTGCCGGATCCTTGGTCAGCTGGTGCATGTCGATGACGTGGATCAACGAGCGCAGGCCATGCAATTCATGGAAAACCCGCTTGCGCTTGATCCGCTCTTCGGAGCGGACCAGCGCCAGCAGGCCGATGCCGGCCAGGATGACCGTATTGAGAGACGCCTCGATGCCCTGCACCGACTCCACGACATTGTCGCCGCCGGAAATGCGGTCAAAGGGCAGCACGGTGCCGACGAAGAGGAATATCGCCGCGCCGCCCAGGAACACCGCACCGATGAGGATGCGCAGCCACCAGATCGGCGCCTTCAACCCTTCCGCGGAAATTGCGAGGTCGCGCGACAGGTCGACCAACTCCGAGCAAACGCGGCGCAGGCTGGAGTCCGGAAAGCGGTCGGCGATCCGCTCCTCGAGCCGCTTGGCGGTTTCGATGATGCGCGCGGGGTCGAGCGTACGGTATTGATGCGCGCCAGCGGGATTGTGGACGGTCGCCTTGCGCGGCGGCGTCAGCCATCTGAATCGGTCTCGCGGCCGAAGCGGTTAGCCTCGGGCTGTCCGGGAACGACGCACAGGGCTATGAACACGACGATCGAGATGACCGGCACGAAGATCCACGCCGCCTCGATGCCATTGCGGCCGAGGTCGTGCAGACGCTTCACCGTGATCGCGACATAGCAATAGAGCGAGGCGGCCAGCGCGACGATGAAAATGAGGGACCAGGTGGCGGCGGACGGGCTGCCTTCCGGCGCGATCATGAAGCGGTAGAACGGAAACGCCTGCACGAGCCCGATCAACAGGAACGACAGCAGATACGCCACGCGCCCAAGCCTGCCGGAAAACCGGAACAGCAACCAGGTGAACTGGGTTTGGACATCCACGCCGCTAGACTTCGACCGGGCCGCTCAATCTCTGAGCAGTTCGTTGATGGAGGTCTTCGAGCGCGTTCTTTCGTCAACGGTCTTGACGATGACGGCGCAGTAGAGGCTGGGGCCGGGATTTCCGTTCGGCAGCGCCGAACCCGGCATCGTACCGGCCACTACGACGGAATGCGGCGGCACCTCGCCGTAGAAGACCTCGCCGGTCGCGCGGTTCACGATTTTGGTCGACTTGCCGATGAACACGCCCATGCCGAGCACCGAGCCCTCGCGCACGATGCAGCCTTCAACCACTTCGGACCGCGCGCCGATGAAGCAATTGTCCTCGATGATGGTCGGACCGGCCTGCATCGGCTCCAGCACGCCGCCAATGCCGACGCCGCCGGACAGATGCACATTCTTGCCGATCTGCGCGCAGGAGCCGACCGTAACCCAGGTGTCGACCATCGTGCCGGTATCGACATAGGCGCCGAGATTGACGAAGGACGGCATCAGCACCGCGCCCGGCGCCACATAGGCAGAGCGGCGTACGATGCAGTTCGGCACGGCGCGGAAGCCCGCCTTCTCGAAATCCATCGCGCCCCAGCCATCGAACTTTGACGGCACCTTGTCCCACCAGACCGAGTCGCCGGGTCCGCCCTTGATGATTTCCATCGGCGTGAGGCGGAAGGACAACAGCGCGGCCTTCTTGAGCCACTGGTTGACCTTCCACTGGCCGTCGGCCTGGCGTTCGGCGACGCGCACCGTGCCCTTGTCCAGCAGATCAAGCGCGGTCTCGATCGCCTCGCGGATCTCGCCGCGGGTGGAGGTGGAAATGCTGTCACGCTCTTCGAATGCTTGGTCGACGGCGCGCTCGAGGCTCGCCAGATCCGGCTTGGTCATGCAATGCTCCGTTACGCGCTGTTAAGAAACCAGCAACTATGCTGCCTGGGGCTTCCGAAATCGCGCGGACCCTATTTCAAGGCCTTTTAAGGGTCAATCGCGGCGGCGCCCAGGCGAAGGCGCGAACTGGGGACTTTACCGATGACACCTGTCGAAAAGACGGGCTATACGCCGCTGCCGCACTCCGATGAGGACCTCGAACGCGCCAAAAGCGTACCGGATACGCCACAAACGCGCGCACCCACCTATCGCCTGGCCTGGAACGATCCGGACTTCATGACGCAGCGGGATCTCAGGCCCGTACGCCTGCAACTGGAACTGCTGAAGCCGGAAATGACCTTGGCCGAGCGCGGTATCCGCTCCACGGTGGTCATGTTCGGCGGCGCGCGCCTGCCCGAACCGGGCGGCGAGGCGTGGGCGGCGAAGAACGAAACGCAGAAGAAGAACCTCTTGAAGAACGCCAAATATTACGACGAGGCGCGCAAATTCGGCCAGCTCTGCTCGAAGCACTCGGCCGCGTCCTATTATCGCGAATTCGTGGTGGTGACCGGCGGCGGGCCTGGCGTGATGGAAGCCGGAAACCGCGGCGCGGCGGATGTCGGCGCGCCGTCGATCGGCTTGAACATCGTGCTGCCGCATGAACAGGCGCCGAACATCTACGTGACGCCGGATCTCTGCTTCAATTTCCACTATTTCGCGATCCGCAAGATGCATTTCGTCATGCGCGCCAAGGCGGTCGTGGTGTTCCCCGGCGGCTTCGGCACGCTGGACGAGTTTTTCGAGACGCTGACGCTGATCCAGACCGGACGCATGGAGCGCGTGCCGGTTATCCTGTTCGGCAAGGAGTTCTGGCGAAAGGCCTTCGACCTGGACTACCTCGCCGACCAAGGGACCATTTCGCCAGGGGATCAGGACATTATCGACTATGCCGAGACCGCCGACGACGCGTGGAACATCATCAGCGCGTTTTACGAGTTGGAGGGCGCGGAAGGAGCTTGAAGCCTCGCCATCAGCGATCCTTTCTGGACGGACCCCCCTCTGTCCTGCCGGACATCTCCCCCTCAAGGGGGGATTGGCTGGCGAGCTGTTTGCGCCAATCTTCGGGCGATGCAGAGGAGCGGTGAGGTAGCGCTGCCAATCTCCACCCTTGAGGGCCCAATTGGCCCGACATCAGGATGTGTCGGGCAAGGCGCGCGCCGGCGCGGGCCATGCCGGACGGCGCAATGTGCCGGGCTCATCGAAGGCCAAAAGGCCGGAGGGCCGGTCTTCCCACGATGCAAGGGCCTGCGCCGTTAGGCTGAGCAACAGAGCAGCCAGCGCCCGGAAACGCTCGGCGAGCCGCAGCGCGTCGGCCGGACTGTCGTTATCGTAGGCGGCCAGCGCGGGCTGGCCGTATCCGGTTTCAAAGATTATCCCCTGCGCGGCGGGTTCCGCCAAGCGCAGGATCGTGAGCACGACGCTGCTTACGCGGTGCGGCGCGTCCGCGGCGCGCTCGGCCATATCGGCGAGCGCAAACAGCCATGCCACGATGCGCCGCAGTGCCACCTCGCTTCTCTCCGTCTGTCTGCTTCCGTCCATGCCGCCTCGCTCCAATCAGGCAAGCGGATTGTCGCGCGGGTTGGGAAAGGGTGAAGTGGGGCGGTAGCGGCTATTTCGCAAGCTGTTGAAAAGGCTCGAGATTATTCTTCCACCTGAGCTTGGGAGCGATTTTCTGTCCACACACCCCTACCCCTTGAGGGGAGATGTCCGGCAGGACAGCGGGGGGTGTGGGTGCAGAACATGCGGACCGCGAACCGGTTAAAGCACGCCCTCGGCAAAGCGGACATAGTTCCAGATGGAAAGGTCGCGACCCGTGCCCTTGGTCTTCATCTCCTCCAGAATCTCGCGGAAATGTTCGTCGCGGCGCACCTCGGCCAGATTCGCGGTGATTTCTTCCAGGCTGAATTGCAGCCGATAGAGAAGGTCGCGCTTCATCAGCGGGCAGCCCATGAAGCGCTGATAGAGGAACGCGCCGGTGTGGATCTGCGAGCGAACTGCCACCAGCCGGCAGAATTGATCGACGAGTTCGGGCTGCGTGAACGCCGTCAGCTCCGCCTGCTCCATGCGAGACAGCCGAGGCAGGTAGACATTCAGATGGCGCAATTCATCGAGGGACAGGCCGGTCAGGAACGGGCGCAGCTTCTCCGGCGTGTAGAAAATGTCCTTAGTCCTGACCTGCGGGGCAAGGGCGTTCGATAGTCCGATCTCCCCTTCGTTGATCGCCCATAGCCGCGAATCCACCGGCAGATATCCCCGCCAGAAGTCCAAAAACGCAGTACTCTGGAAGATGTGCTCCGCCACCGAAAAGCAGAACGACTGGACGTGGTAGGTGTATTCGTGGTTCTCGAAGGGGGCCGCGACATCCGCATCCGACTGCGCCATGGCGTTGAACAGACCGGTCAGATTGTCTTTGAAATAGTAGATGCTGTCGTTGAGATAGAGGACGCGGCTGGGCTTGAACGTCTCCTGCACATAGAGCGTGCCGTCGCGATACCCGCCAATATCGAAGCCGGAATTGTCGCGGATCAGAACGCGGGCCGACTGTTGCGTCAATTCCCGCAGGCGCTCGCCTTCCAGCTCGTGGTTGACGACAAGGATGACGTTAACGCCCGCTTCGTCGAGGGCGGTCAATGCATTCTGGACATACCAGGGGACCTGCCGCCGCTGCCAAATAAGGAAAATGGCATATACGCCGCCGGTGTGCTCTCTTGCGCCTTGATGGCTCGCCTTGAGCGACGGCGCGCCCTGCGCAGCTCGAGCGCGCCGCGCCTGCATCACCTTCACGTCGTGGTGCACGAAGCGCACCACCCTGCGGATGGGCAGAAGAGCTATAGCCTTGAGCCGTTTGATGTTCACGGAGCCTCCTGTCCGCACGCAACACGTGACGTAGAGGGTGGCGGCCGCTCAGGCAAGGCGGTCGGGACTTTGTTCGGGAGTCGCCTCAGAAGCTCACCATGTCGCCACCCTTCAACTGCAGGATCTCGCGCGCATCGTCGGGGGTCGCGATCTCGAAGCCCATCGCCTCGATGATGCCGCGTATCCTGGTCACCTGCTCGGCGCTCGAGCTTGCCAACTTGCCCTTGCCGATCCACAGCGAGTCTTCCAGTCCGACGCGCACATTGCCGCCGAGCGTCAGCGCCTGCACCGCGATGGGCATCTGGTGACGCCCTGCGCCCAGCACCGACCAGCGGTAATCCTGCCCGAACAGCCGGTCGGCGGTGCGCTTCATATGCGCGACGTCTTCCGGATGAGTGCCTATCCCGCCCAGAATGCCGAACACGCTCTGCACAAAGAAGGGCGGCTTCACCAGGCCGCGATCGACGAAGTGCGCCAGGGTGTAGAGATGGCCGATGTCATAGCACTCGATCTCGAACCGCGTGCCATTCTCGGCGCAGGTGGTCAGGATGTATTCGATGTCCGCAAAGGTGTTCTTGAACACGCGGTCGCGGGAGCTTTCGAGATAGGGCCGCTCCCAGTCGTGGCTGAAGGTCTTGAAGCGTTCCAGCATCGGGTAGAGGGCGAAATTCATCGACCCCATGTTGAGCGAGGCGACTTCCGGTGCAAATGTCGCGGCAGGCCCGGCACGCTCCGCCACGGTCATCGTCGCGGCGCCCCCGGTCGTGATGTTGATCACCGCGTTGCTGCGCTGCTTGATGACCTGCAGGAAGGGCTGAAACGCCGCCGGCGTCTGGTCTGGCCGGCCGTCTCGCGGATCGCGCGCGTGGAGGTGCACGATCGCAGCGCCAGCCTCCGCCGCGTCGATCGCCGCCGTGGCGATCTCATCGGCGGTCACCGGCAGATGCGACGACATGGACGGGGTGTGGATCGAGCCGGTGACGGCGCAGGTGATGATGATCTTGCTCGGCAAGGCGATGCTCCTCTGGTTCGGCTCTTTCAACCACGTCGCTCGGATGGGGGGAATGGTTTCATGCTAACAATCCGCAGCGCGCCATCCCGTTGACACGGCGGCGTCATGTCCTAAACGATCCGCCAGCCATCCTCGCGCCGACTCTCCCCGGAGAATGAAACTGTCCGATCCTGTGCAGCCCGTACCCAGCATAATCTGCATCGGCGGCGCTGTGCTCGATCGCAAATACAAGGCAAAGGCCGAGCTGGCGCCGGGCACCTCAAACCCGGTGAGCGGCTTCCGCAGCTTCGGTGGCGTCGCCCGCAACGTCACCGAGAATCTGGCGCGGCTCGGCGTGTCGGTGGGGTTCGTCACCATTGTCGGCGAGGATGAAACCGGCCGCGCACTGACCGCCCATCTCGCCGATCTCGGGGTTGATATTAGCCAGGTGGTCAGGTCGCGCGACCGGCCAAGCGCGGAATATGTCGCTGTGCTCAACCCCGACAATGAACTCGCGCTCGGCCTCGCCGACATGGAGATATTCGACCTGTTGTCCCCAGAGCATATTGCGGCCTGCCGGCCCTATCTCGGTCGTGCAAGCTGGGTCTTCGCCGACTGCAATCTGCCAGCGGCAAGTCTTGCCGCGCTGATCGCATTGAGGGCCGGGGATAGGTTCAAGCTCGCCATCGACGCGGTTTCGACACCGAAGGTTCGCCGCCTGCCGAAGGACCTTTCAGGGATAGACCTGTTGTTTCTCAACCAGGATGAGGCGGCGGTGCTGCTCGGCGTGCCCGTGGGTGAAAACCAGCCGGTCGAGGCGCAGGCAGGCGACCTCCTCGCGCGCGGTGCGGCGAGCACGGTCATCACCCGCGGCGCCGATGGGTTTGTCGTGGCGCAAGCCGGCGGCGTCAGGGCGTTCCGGCCGGCCCCGGCGAAGCCGGTCGACGTGACCGGCGCGGGCGACGCCATGGTGGCCGGCACGCTGTACAGCCTTCTCGCCGGCGCGCCGCTGGAGCGCGCCGCGCGCATCGGCGCACTGGCCGCCACGCTGACCACCGAGAGCGCCGAGAGCGTCCGTCCCGATCTTTCACCCGAAGTCCTGGCCGCCGCGATGCATCGCATCCCGGCTTGACCAGGCCTTCCCTGATACGAGTAGCTGCCATGACCACATTCACTCCGGAAATCGCCCAGGCTCTGCGGGATGGAGCCCCCGTCGTCGCGTTGGAATCCACCATCATCACGCATGGAATGCCACATCCGGCCAATCTGGAAACGGCGCTGGAGGTCGAGAAGGTCGTGCGCGACCATGGCGCCACCCCGGCGACGATTGCCGTCGTGCGCGGCGAGATATGCATCGGCCTCGACGACGAGACGCTGCAGCAACTCGCCACCGACAAGGATGTGGTCAAGGCGTCGAGCCGCGATCTCGCCGCCGTCATGGTGCGCCAGGGTTCGGCCGGCACGACCGTTTCTGCGACGATGCGGCTTGCGGCGCTGAACGGCATCGACATTTTCGCGACCGGGGGCGTGGGCGGCGTGCATCGCGGCGCCGAATCCACCTTCGACATCTCCGCCGACCTGACCGAACTCGGCCAGACCGGTACGGCTGTCGTCTGCGCCGGCGTCAAGTCGATCCTCGATATTCCGAAGACGCTGGAATTCCTGGAAACGCAGCGCGTCCCCGTCATTGCCTATGGCAGCGACGATTTCCCCGCTTTCTACACGCGCTCCAGCGGGTTGAAGGCCGATCACCGGCTGGACAGCCCCGCCGATCTGGCGCGAGCGATGCTGATCCACGCGCAGTTGGGGTCCGGGACCGGCATGCTGATCGCCAACCCAATCCCGGAAGCCGACGCGCTTGATCCCGCGACGATCGACAAGACGATTGCGGCCGCCGTCAAGGAGGCCGAGGCGAAGGGAATATCGCGCAAGGCGCTGACCCCGTTCCTGCTCCAGCGCATCTTCGAGATGAGCGAAGGCGTCAGCCTCAAGGCGAATATTGCGCTGGTGAAGAACAATGCGAAGGTAGCGGCGCAGATCGCGGTCGAACTGGCCAGGCTGAAGCGCGCCGCGAATTGATGAGAGGGTGACCCGTTGCAGGTTCTGTCCGATGCCTTCATTCCGGAACTGCCCAATCGCTACAAGGGCAAGGTTCGCGAGAACTACGACCTGCCGGATGGCCGGCGTATCATCATCGCAACGGATCGCCTGAGTGCTTTCGATGTTGTCCTGGCATCGATCCCGTTCAAGGGCCAGGTGCTGACGCAGACGGCGCGCTACTGGTTCGAGGAGACGGCGGACATCTGTCCGAACCATGTGCTCGACTATCCCGATCCGAATGTCGTCGTCGGCACCCGGCTCGACATCCTGCCTGTCGAGATTGTCGTGCGCGGTTATCTCGCGGGAACCACCAGCACGTCGATCCTGACGAAGTACAGGAACGGCGAACGCGAGATGTACGGGATTCGTCTGCCGGACGGACTGCGCGACAATGAAAGGCTGCCGGCGGCGATCATCACGCCTACCAGCAAGGCCTTCGACGGCGGACATGACGAGCCGCTCACCGAGGCGGATATTCTGTCGCAAGGCCTGCTGACCGAGGATCAATGGCAGACAGTCAGCGGCCATGCGCTGTCGCTGTTTGCGCGCGGCCAACAGCGCGCCGCCGAGCGGGGCTTGATCTTGGTCGATACCAAATATGAGTTCGGCACCGACAGACACGGCAACATCGTCCTGGCCGACGAAATCCATACACCCGACAGCAGCCGCTACTGGATTGCGGACAGCTATCAGACAAGCTTCGAGACAGGCGAACGGCCACGGAGCTTCGATAAGGATTTCGTGCGCTCCTGGGTCACCGCGCGCTGCGATCCTTACCGGGACGCTATTCCGGAAATCCCGGCGGAGATCATCGATCAGACGTCGCGCGTCTATATCGAGGCTTACGAGAAGATCACCGGCAGGACGTTCTCGCCCGACCTCTCAGGGATCGATATTCTGGACCGCATCCGGAAGAATCTGACGCCCTATTTTGCCTGAAGCCCCGCCACGCCTGTGACGGGCAACGGCTTCAGGGGCAGTGCCGGCGAGCTTCAATCCGCCCAATAGCCGTAGAGGATCGGCATCAGCCCGGCCAGCGCGCTGAAGCGCCGCCAGGATTTGCGGTCCCATTCGGTCCAGGCGGTTTCGGCGATTGCCGACAGGCGCGGAAAGACCAGGCGGTCGAACAGCGCGCGGTCGGTCATCGGCTCGGACCAGATGCAGGCCTGGATGCCTTTGAAATGCTTGAGCTGTTCGTCGCTCCAGCCCGCGACCGGATCGAACTCGTAACTTTCGCGCGGGCCCGACCACCCGGCCCAGCCGGCGCCGGGCTCATCCCAGTCCAGCGATTGTGACATGTCGAGATAATATGCCTGGCCCGGCGATACGACGATGTCGTAGCCGCGCTCGGCGAGCTTGCCGTTTATCGCGACATCGCGCCAGCCGATCAGGTAGGACGCCTGCTTGTCCATCACGTCGCCATGCGCCGCCTCTTCCCAGCCGCCGGTGACGCAGCCCAGCCCCTTGATGATCTCATGCACCTTGCGGATGAACTCCGATTGCAGAATTCCGGTCGGCGAGTCGCCGATCTCGTCGGCGCCATGAAGATTGCCGATGGTGTCCTTCCTGGCCGCATGGGCGTCCGCCGCCTTGTCGCCTGCAAGCTCGCGCAGCAGCGCCAGCGCCTTGGGCGAGCCGGACCAGGCCGCAAGCGGCACCTCGTCGGCGCCGAGATGCAGGATCTCTGACGGGAACAGTTCCGCCAATTCACCGAAGACGGTTTCCAGAAAGGCATAGACCTTGTCGTAAGCGGGGTTGAGGCAATTGTTGGGAAAGCCTTGAACGGAGGAATATTCGCCGGTCTCGTCCGGGTCGCGCAATTCCGGCAATGCCTGCAGCAGCGCGTAGCAATGGCCGGGAATATCGATCTCGGGAATCACGTCGATGCCGTAGCTGGCGGCCTGGGCGACAATCGCCCGCACCGCCGCCTTGGAGTAGAAGCCGCCGGTCTTTTCCGGACCGGAGCCAAGCAGCGGCGGCAGCTTCAGGCCATGGCCGCGCCAGGATGCGATTTCCGTCAGCTGCGGATAGGCTTCGATCTCGATGCGCCAGGCTTCGTCCTCGGTCAGATGCCAATGAAAGCGGTTGAGCTTGTTCCAGGCCAGGATGGCGAGGAACTGCCCGATCTCGGCGGAGGAATAGAATTGGCGGGCGACGTCGAGATGGCTGCCGCGAAAGCCCATGCGCGGCGCGTCAACGATCTCGCCCTTAGCAGGGAACAGGAAGACATCCTTGTGACGCCGCGCGCCGCGCAGAATCTGCCCCAGCGTGATCAAGCCATAGAGGTATCCGCTGCGGCTCGCTGCCTCGACCGTCAGCTCGCTCTCGCCGAAGGCGATGCGATAGCCTTCCTCGCCATGCGCGCCCTCGGCAAAGCGCACGACCATGCCGCCTTCCGCGGCATCGCGCACCAGGCCCTCGGCAGGAAACAGGCGCCGCGCCAGATCGGCGAAGGCAGCCGTGGCACCACGCTGCGCTTCCGATAGCGGCGCCGGCGCAAGGCCGGCCGGCGTCGGGC
>Ga0190271_10001735_pt1 | contig 12698 bp, 9 predicted proteins | sample Popmic356T_FD_133747 | JGI IMG/M metagenome (GOLD analysis project Ga0190271, IMG submission 133747) | Populus adjacent soil microbial communities from riparian zone of Weber River, Utah, USA - 356 T | ecosystem: Environmental > Terrestrial > Soil > Riparian zone | place: USA: Utah | collected...
CGCCAGCGGCGGACGCGCACGCCGGCGAAGACGCGGAGGACGTGGCTGTAACGCGGGACGGCGGCGACGCGAGCCACGACACGGGCGCACCAACGCTTCCCGATGCGTCTCTCGACCCGACGGGTGTGGAGAGCGAGACGAGAGAGTCGATCGCCGGTCTCGGAGGGGGAAGATGAAGATCAAATGGAAGCTCCTCGTGGTGCTCCTCCTGCCGCTGCTCGCGCTCGCGGCTCTCGTCGGGGTGGAGGTGCTCGACCGGCGCGCCGACGCACGCGAGGCCGATCGGGCACGGCAGCTCGTCGAGCTCCTCGGAGCAGGCAACGACCTGCGCGACGGAGTCCAGCTCCAGGTCGCGCTCGGTGCGCTTCCCCAGACGAACGACGTCGCCCGGCGGCTTCGCACGGCTCAGCTCGAGACGGAGGCGGACATCAGGACCTTCAACGACGCGCTCACCGACATCGATCTCTCGGTGTACGGACCGGGGTTCGTCGCGGCCGTCGGCGAGGTCGAAGCGGCCCTTCGCGACTACGACGCGGCGGCGCCGAGCGTCCGCACGCGGCCGGAGCTCGCGGGCACTCTCTCGACCTCGCTCGTCGACGAGCTCGGTCCCGCCGCGGCGCGGACGATCACGCAGGATGGCGAGCTTGCGCGCGCCGCGCTCGGCTACACGTCGCTCATCGTCGCGAACGAGCGGAGCTCGGACCTGTTCTACCGGGTCACCGAGGCGATCCGGGCAGGACCGGCCACGCGGCGGACGCTTCGCGGCGTCACAGGCCAGGAGGCCGAGAGCGAGGTCGCGCTCGCGATCTTCCGTTCGGCCGCGACGTCCGGGCAGCGTGACGATCTCGCTGCCGTCTCCCGCGACAGCACGTCGGCGCGCGCCGCCGCTGCGATCGACGACGTCCAGCAGACGCCGCTCGGCACGCCGGTCGCCGTCGAGACGTCCTCGTTCGTCCCCGCGATGGAGCGCCGGATCAGGCTCCTCGAGTCCTTCACGCGCGGCGTCGGAACCGACATCGAGGCGCTCGCTGCAGAGAAGCGCGACGCGGCGCAGACCTCCGCGCTCCTCTACCTCGCGCTCGGCATCGCGGCGATCCTCGTCGCGTTCGCCCTCGCCGTCGCGTTGATCGTCAGCATCGTCCGGCGGCTCAACCAGTTGGCGAGCAGCGCCAACTACTTCTCCGAGCGGCAGCTTCCCGCAGTCGTCGAGAGCCTTCGCGACCCGAAGGCGACCGAGGCGATGCTCGACGAGGCGATCTTCCTCCAGCGGCTCGGCAACGACGAGATCGGCGAGGTCGGCCGGGCCTTCAACACCGTGCAGACGACGTTCGCCGGTGTCGCCCGCGACCATGTCGAGCTCCTTCGACGCGGCATCGGCGACATCTTCGTCAAGCTCGCCCGCCGCAATCAGAGCCTCGTCGAGCGCCAGCTCGAGCTGCTCGACGAGCTCGAGTCGAGAGAGAAGGACCCGGACGTCCTCGAGAGCCTCTTCAAGCTCGACCACCTCGCGACACGGATGAGGCGCAACGCGGAAAGCCTGCTCGTCCTCGCCGGCTCCGCACCCGCCCGGATGTGGAGCGAGCCGGTGGCCCTGGACGAGCTCCTGCAGGGAGCGATGTCGGAGATCGAGGACTACGGACGGATCCAGGCAGCGAGCGCCAGCGTGGCGAACACGGTCGAGGTCGTTGGTCCCGCCGCGCTCGACCTCGCCCACCTCTTCGCCGAGCTGCTCGACAACGCCGTGCGCTTCTCTCCACCGGACACTCCGGTCGAGCTCCTCGTCCGGCGCCGCGGCGACGACTGCATCGTCTACATCACCGACACCGGGATGGGGATGAGCGACGAGCAGCTCGAGGAGGCGAACGAGCTGCTGGCAAACCCGCCCGAGCCGGGCCTCGACCTGTCACGCACGCTCGGCTTCTACGTCGCCGGGCGCCTCGCGCAGCGCCACGGCGTCACCGTGCGCCTCGCGCGCTCCGCCTACGACGGCGTCGTCGCGTCGGTGATCCTGCCGCCGGAGCTCGTGCTCGACGTCCGCCGCCCGGAGCCGGCGCCTCTCACGGGGAACGGCAACGGGAACGGGCACGCGCCGGCGTACCGTGAGGTCGAGCCGCTCGTGCCGGCGCTCGCGTCGAACGGGAGCCACGAGGCCGGGAACGGCGCGACCCCGCTCGCCTCCGAGCCGCTCCCGCAGCGCGTCGCTCAGGACGTCTCGGAGACTCCGCCGCTCGAGACGCACGTTGAGGACGGCTCGCCGGAGCCGGTGCTCGGCGCCGTCCCGTCGCAGCGCTCGCCCGACGAGCGTCGTGCGCAGCTCTCGAGCTTCCTGCGCCGGCTGGACGAGGGCCGCGCGGAGACACAGGGCGAGAGCGACCTCACAGAGGAGACGACCTCGTGGAGGGGCTGAGCGGGGACGCACGGGAGTTCAGCTGGCTCGTCGCGCGGTTCGTCGAGTCGACCCCCGGCGTCTCCGAGGCGCTCGTCCTCTCGGCGGACGGGCTCCCGATGGCCGTCTCGCCCGGACTCGCTCCCGATGCCGCCGATCGCCTGGCGGCGGTCGCAGCCGGGCTCGTCGGCCTCGCGAACGGAGCGGCGACGCCGTTTGGCGCGGGTCGCGTCACGCAGGTGGTCGTCGAGCTCGAGCACGCGTTCCTCTTCGTCACCGGGGTCAGCGAGGGGTCGAGCCTCGCAGTGCTCGCCACGGCTGCGTGTGATCCCGGGCTCGTCGCCTACGAGATGGGGTCGCTCGTGCAGCGTGCGGCGGCGATGCTGACGCCCGCCCTCCGAAACGAGCTTCACACCACGCTGTCGCGATGACCGAGCGTCTTCCGGGTAAGGAGCCCCGCTTCGTCCGGCCCTACGCCCTGACGGGGGGCCGCACGCGCTCGAAGCGCGCGAACCTCAAGCTCGAGACGCTGATCGTCTCGAACGCGAACGGTGCCGCGGTTGCTGCCGAGCTCCCACCCGAGCGGCGCGACGTGATCCGCCTCTGCTCGGACGCCGTGTCGGTCGCCGAGCTCTCGGCGCTCCTGAACGTTCCGATCGGCGTCGCGCGGGTGCTCGCGAGCGACATGCACGCCGACGGCTACCTCGACGCGCACGAGCCGATGCCCGAAGGCTCCGACGTGACGTCGATCCTCGAAAGGGTGCTCGATGGCCTCCGAGTTCTCTAGCGTGCACACGCCCGCGTCGCTCGTCGACCACGGGTCCGACAACGGACTGGCGTCGGGCCTGCCGATGCGCAAGCAAACGTCGCTCCTCCCGGTCAAGATCGTCGTGGCCGGCGGGTTCGGGGTGGGCAAGACGACGTTCGTCGCCTCGATCTCCGAGATCACGCCGCTCACGACCGAGGCCGCGATGACCGAGGTGAGCGCGCGACTCGACGACGTCCAGTTCACGAAGGGGAAGGACACCACCACCGTCGCGATCGACTTCGGGCGTGTCACGCTCGATCACAGCCTCGTCCTCTATTTGTTCGGGGCGCCCGGGCAGAATCGCTTCCTCTTCCTCTGGGACGAGCTCGTCACCGGCGCGATCGGGGCCGTCGTCCTCGTCGACACCCGGCGCCTCGCAGACTCGTTCCTCGCGGTCGACTACTTCGAGCGCGCACGGATCCCGTTCATCGTCGCGGTCAACTGCTTCGAGGGGGTCGTGGCACACGAGCCGGAGGCGGTGCGTCGCGCCCTCGCGGTGCCGGACGAGGTGCCCATGATCCACGTCGACGCGCGTGAGCGCGAGGGCGCGAAGTCCGCTCTGATCGAGGTCACGAAGCACGCACTCTCGGTCGCGCGCGCCCACTGACGCCGTCGACCCCTCGAGGCCCGTGCGCCGGGGTCGTCGGCACACTGGCGACGTGAACACCGCCGACTGGATCGCGGTCGCCGTCGTCGCGCTGGCCGCCCTCTCGGGGTTGCGGCGCGGGCTCGTGACGGGAGTGCTGTCCCTAGCGGGGCTCGTCGTCGGCGCGGTCGTCGGTGCCCGGCTCGCGCCCGAGGTCGTCGGCGAGGGGAGCGCCTACGTCCCACTCGTGGCGCTCGGCGGCGCGGCGCTCGGGGCGATGCTCGGCCAGTCGCTCGGCGGGCTCGTGGGCAGCACTGCGCGGCGTTCGATCTCGGTGCTCCCGCCGCTGAAGGCGCTCGACTCGGCAGGCGGGGTCGCGCTCGGCGCCGCGCTCGGGCTTGCGGTCTGCTGGGCGGTGGGGGCCGTCCTGCTCTACATCCCGGGTCAGAGCGACCTGCGGCGGCTGGCGCAGGAATCCCTCGTCGTCTCGACCCTGACCGAGGCGCTTCCCCCGGAGCGCGTGATGGACGCCGTCGGGCGGATCGACCCGTTCTCGGCGATCCTCGGGCCGCGAGCCGACGTCGCGGCGCCCGAGCCGGCGATCGCACGCGACCCCCAGGTGAGGCTGGCGGAGCGCTCGGTCGTGCGGATCCGCGGCTTCGCGTGCGGGCTCGGGATCGAGGGATCCGGCTGGATCGTCCACCCCGGACTCGTCGTCACGAACGCCCACGTCGTCGCGGGGATCGACGAGCCCGTCGTCGACCGTCGCTCGGGGCGGGCGTTCGACGCCACGGTCGTCTCCTTCGACGCGCGAAACGACGTCGCGGTGCTGCGCGTGCCGGGACTCGGCGGGCCGGCGCTTGGGGTTGCGACGCTCGACGACGGCTCGAACGGGGCGCTACTCGGCTTCCCGCGCAACGGGCCGTATCGCGTCACGCCCGTCAGGATCGGGCGCACCACGCGTGTGAGCGTGCGTGATGCGTACGGGCGCTTCCAGGTGAACCGCCCGATCGTCGTGCTCCGCGGCGACGTGCAGAGCGGAAACTCCGGCGGGCCGGTCGTCGACGGCGCAGGACGTGTCGTCGCCACGGTCTTCGCGCAGCGACGCGCGACCGACGACGGCTACGCGGTGCCGAACGAGCAGGTGTTGAACGCCGTCGAGGGCGTCGGCGAGGCGCTCGAGACGTCCTGCGTGGGCAGATAGGAGAGCAGGTGCCTGGCGGAAGCCAGACACCAGGCGCGGGGTCAGTCGCCAGGCACGATCCGGGCTACAGGCTCGGGGCGCGGCGCGCCGCGGGTGACGCTCGCCGGGCCGGCGGCGGCTCGGTCGCCGGCATCCGCGAGCAGCTCGGTGAGGGCGAGTGCGAGCTCGCGCTGCGCCGCGGAAGTGAACCGGTAGCCGGCGGGGCCCTCGTCCTCTGCCCGCTCGAGCAGCTCGCGGTATGTCCGCTCGCCGGTCGGCGCGGTGCTCCAGGACGCGCCGAAGACCTCGAGCAGCTCGCTGAGGGCGGCGAGCGCGCTCCGGTAGCGCACCCAGCGGTGGTTGTCCCACGAAAGCCCGTCGTCGGTGCCGGACGTCTCCGCGAAGCGCTCGACGAGCTTGCGCCCCGCCGCCTGGCCGCGCAGCGTCAGTGCCTCGATCACGTGTGGCGGCATCGTCAGGTTCATCCCGCCCTCGTCCGGCGCGGTGTGCACGTGCACGATGCGGTCGCGGTAGCCGGGCTGCCGTGAGAGCGCCGAGTCGACGTGGTTCTGCATCGTGCGGACGATCCCGCTGACGAACCCGCTGAGGCTCGCGAAGCCCGGCTCGGGATCGAGTCGATGCCACGTCTCGAGCAGCCCGCCGGCGTTCGTCGACGGGAGATAGACGTTGTCGGCCTCGTCCGGGCCGCGCCCATGGTCGGGATGGAACCCGTCGAGGTCGATCGCGAAGGTCGGCCGGGCGGGGAGCGGCGTGTCGAAGAAGTGGACGGGGAAGTTGCTCGCAATGCCGCCGTCGGAGAACCAGCACACCTCGGCGACGAGAGGCTCGGCGGGCTCGCTCCCGTCTTCGACCGCCTCGACGGCGCGGCGCGTCCGGCGGCTGGTCATGTCGAGCGCGTGAAGCGGGACGGCGCTGATGAGGAGAGGGAAGCTGAGGCTCATCCGCGCAGCGACCACGACGGGGAGGTCGTCTGCCGCCGGGAACGGCCGCAGCGGCGCGAGGGCCGCGAGTCGTCGTGCCCGTCGCTCGCCCTCACGGCCGTCGCCGGCCGGCGGTGGATGCGCATCCATCCAGGCGACCACCCGCTCCGGAAAGAGACGACGCAGACGCGCGGGGTCGTAGTAGAGGTCTCGGTGCGTCCACGGCATGCGGTGTGGCCTCCGGTGCGTCACGTTCGTCGTCATCACCATGAGGTCGATTCCGCGCGCACGCAGGTCTCCGAAGGTCAACGGGTCGTCCCCCTCCATCCCTGCGAGCTCGTCGATGAGCGCGGCGAGCCACGGTGTGAGGGCCGGCGCCTCGCCTGCGGAGAGACCCGAGCAGAGCCCGAAGTCGTTTCGGCCGACGGCGCGGGGAAGACCCGTCCCGATGCGCAGGCCGAGCGCGAGCAGCAGCCCGAGGAGCGCGAGCACGACACCGGCGACGATCGCGCAGACGAGCAGCAGACCGGAGCCGGTGAGGGCCGCGACGACGACGAGCGCGAGCCCGGGGGCAAGCCCCGCGAGGGCTGTGAGCGGGAAGCCGGCGAGCGAGGCGCCGACGATGCGCAGCCACTTGCCGAACCCGGTGTGGCCGAGCCCGGAGGTGAAGAGCCGGTAGAAGCGACGCGTGCCGGGCTGCGGCTGGAAGAGCCGGAAGAGGTTGTCGCCCGCGCCGACCCACTCCGGGAGCGTGGCGAGCTTCGCGAAGCCGCCGCTCGAGCGCCCGTGCTCGGCCGCGGCCGCCGCGGCAGCGGCGATCGCTCCCGCCGAGGTGCCGCCGACGTTGACGAAGCGGTAGGTCCGGGCGAGCTCGCAGAGCGCGTGCGGGTAGACGACGCCGCTCGTGATCCCGCCCTTCATGACGACGTCGCACGTCTTCGTCGGCCGGGAGTAGTCGTACGTGCGCGGGTCGGCGCTCGTCGTGGCGTCATCGGGTCGGGTGCTCATCCGGTCAGCTCCTCGAGGACGGGGTCGATGAGTGCCTTGGCGGTCGCGCTGTACTCGTGCTCGGGGGCGACAAACCGAGCGAGCGCCTGCAGCTCCTCGAGCAGGAGCGCCTCGAGGTCGGCGTCGGGGCCGTCCTCCTCGAGCTTGCGCGCGAGCCCGCGCGCGATGGAGATGTGCGTGCGGAGCTCGAGCTGAAAGCCCTGGCGCGCCTGCACGAGCCCGCGGCGCAGGAGCGCGTAGACGCGGACCGACTCCCGCCCCTTGCGCGTCTTCCAGCTGACGATCCCGTCGGGCTCGAAGACGAGGTGGCTCTCGGGGCGGTCGAGCGAGGGGTGGATGAGAAGCCGCGCCTCGTCCTTCTCCTCGTCCTCCTTCGTCGCGCGCTTCGTCTCCGAGGCGATCGGGAACTGGTTGGCCTTGCCGAGGGTCTGCGTCGTGCCGTTCGGCAGCACCTGCCTGCGCTCGCGATTGCAGTCGGTGCACGAGGGCAGGAGGTTGCCCCAGCTCGCGGCGAGCCAGTAGTACACGCCCCAGGTCAGCGTGTTGCCGACGCGAACGCCGCTCTTCGGCCGGAAGTGCTCGACGTCGAGCGGCTGCGTCGCCCCGAAGAAGCTCTCGCAGTAGGCGCACTTGAACTTGAACGTCGCGTTCAGCGCCTCCTTCACGGGCTCGAGCTTGTAGGCCGCGAACGTGAACGTCTTCCCCGTGAGCGTCGGGTCGCCGAAGTGCGTTCGCGCCTGCGCAAGCTCGATCGCACCCTTGTCGACGAGCGCCGGCGGAACGTCGGGCAGGCGGACGCGGATCATGCGACGGGCTCTCCCTGCTGGGCCTGCTTCCAGATCTCCGCGATCCTCTTCTTCGTCGACTCCTTGAGCTCGAGCTTCGCCCGAGGGTCGGCCATCGCGTCGGCCTGCGCGACGTAGTCGTCGGCGGCCTCGTAGACGAGCCGCTCGCGGCGCGTCGTCCCGAGCACGTCGAGGCCGTCGAGCTGCGCCGCCAGCTCGGACAACCGGCGCCGCTCCGCTGCGGCTCTCCGTGGCTTGGCCTTCAGGAGGTAGTACTCGGCGAAGAGGGCGTCGAGCTCGGGGTCGATCGTGCTGTTCATGCCGAAGTGCTCGGAGGTGAGGAGCTGGTCGACCCTGAGGCCCGCGACCGAGGGAAGGTCGGTGACGGCGACGATCGCGCCGGTCTCGTCGCGCTTCACGACAACGACCTCGCCGTCCCCGAGCCCGCGCAGGCACAGCGGGTCGTGTGTCGAGCAGAGGAACTGCACGCGCGGGAAGACCTGGCGCAAGCTCGTCACGATCCGCATCCGCCAGCGCGGATGGAGGTGCGCGCCGAGCTCGTCGATCAGCACCGTTCCCTCCGCAACGTCGACGCTCGGCCAGCGGGCGAGCAGCGAGAGCATCAGGTCGGTCGCCAGAGCGACGACCGACTGGTACCCGTCGCTCAGATCCTCGAGCGGGACGCGGAGGCCGAACGCCTCGACGTCCACCCGGCCGGCCCGCCGGTTGCGCACGAGGCGGTCGTCGGGCTCGAGCCCGAGGAGCCCCTTCAGCGCGCGCGCGATCGCCTCGAACGTCCGGTCGTCGAGGCCGAGCAGCCAGTCGGTCGAGTTGCCGATCGGGCTGAACGGATCGAAGAGGTTGCGGACGCGCGCGAGCGACGAGGTCGGCGGCGTCTGCTGTCCAGGCCCCGGGAGGAGACGGGTCGCGCCGTACGCGAGCAGGATCAGCTTCGGCTCGTCGCCACCCTGGAACTCCGTCGAGGTGCGCGAGAAGCGGAGCTCGATCGGCTCCTGGCTCCCCGCGAGGTGGACGCGGACGAGCCCGCTCTTCGTGCCGTTGCGGACGTACGACGACGCGTCGAGACCGAGCGCCGCCCGCTCCTCGGCGCCCATCAGCGCGAGCGCCACGGCCTGGAGCAGCGAGCTCTTGCCGCAGCCGTTCTCGCCGAGGAGCATCAGCCACGGTGCCGACGCGATCGTCGAGGCGACGCTCGCCGGACGGATGTCGAGCGCGCCCAGCACCTTGAAGTTCCGCACCTCGATCCGCTCGACCCGACGAGTGCGCCGGAAGTAGTCCTCACCGGCGTCCACCTCGTTCCCGAGCGAGTACGCGTCCTCGGCGCGCTGGACGCGGTCGAACTCGCCCTTCACGCGCTTGCGCTCCGCGCCGGTGACCACGGGCAGGTCGCCCGTGATGTCCGCGACGGAGTTCGGCCCCTTCGGGGTTGACCCGAGCGCCGCGTCGAGCTCGCCGCGCCGCTGTTGCGACCACGTCAGGAGGAACTGCCGGCGAAGACCGGCGAACGGAAGCCCCCGGTCGAAGAGCCGGTCGAAGGCGAGTGGGTCGAGTCCCGCGGCGACGTTCGTCGACGAGGCGATTGCCGCCCACTGGGCGCGGAGCTCGGCGAGCGCCTCGGCGCGGGCCGCGACGAGCGGGGAGCGGTTCAGGCCCAGAATTCCGATCGTCGCGCTGCCCTCGACGGTGGTCGAGGCGACCGAGCCATCCTCGGCATAGACGAGGTGGTGCTCCGGGTCGTCGTAGCGCGGCTCGAGCAGGAGCGGGCTCTCGCCGCGCAGCGCGTCGCCCGTCGTCCCCGCCGGCGCTCGCTCGCCGCGCACGGGGAAGCGGGCGCCCTTGAAGCTCTGGCAGTCGGCGCAGCTCGGGTACACGTTCTCCCAGGCATAGGCGAGCCACCAGTAGTGGTCGGGACTCAGGGTCCCGTCGAGCGCGAGCGCGCCGCTCGATGGCCGGTAGCGGTCGACGAGCATCGTGCGCTCGGTCAGCGGCGTCTCGCAGTAGACGCACTTCCCGGTGCACGCGTCCCACAGCGCCGCACGGACCTCGACCGTGCCGAGCAGGCCGTCGTCGAAGACGAAGCTCTCCTGGGCGCGGTCGCGCGTCGGTCGCTCGAAGAAGGCGCGCGCCCGCCCAATGGCCTCGGTCACGTCGCGCGAGGTGAGGGCAGCGGGCGCCTCGGGCCGGGCGTCCGGCGAGATCACGAGGAAACCTCGCGAAGGCGATGCGCCGCAGCGTTCCCGCCTCGAGTCATGCGGCTCCTCCCGAACGCTGCTCTGAGCGTAGAGCACGAGCGCGGCCGTGTCACGCGGAGACCTCCGGGACGTGGCTTCAGCCGTGTCCCAGCCGAGCGCGTGGCGGTAGGGACGCGGCGGAAGCCGCGTCCCGAACCTAGGCGAAGAGGTCGAGCGCCGCGGCTGGTTGCTTGAACGGCGGGATCACGTAGATCCCAGCCGCACGCGACCGCGAGCTTTCGACCAGCGTCCGCGCCAGCGCGAGCCCGACGCGCGGCGCGTCCGGGCCGGCGTCCTCGAGCGCGCCGAGCACGTCGTCCGGCACGCTGATGCCCGGCACCTCGTTGTGGAGCCGCAGGCCCATCGCGGGGCTACGCAGCGGCCAGATGCCGACGAGCACCGGGATCGGCCACGCTCCTCCCAGTCGTTCCACGAACCGGTCGAGCGGCTCGAGGTCGAAGAGCGCCTGGGTCATCGCGAAGTGCGCCCCCGCGTCGAGCTTGCGCCTGAAGCGCTCGAGCTCGAGCTCGAGGTCGTCCGCCGTCGGGTTCACGGCGACGCCCACGTGGAACGACGTCGGCGCATCGAGCCCCTTCCCGACGTAGTCCTCACCGCGGTTCAGGCCCGAGAGCAGCTGCACGAGCCCGATCGCGTCGACCTCGTAGACGCCCCGCGAGCCCGGATAGTCGCCGACGTGCGGAGGGTCGCCGGTCACCGCGAGCACGTTGCGGATTCCCTCGGCGTGCGCGCCGAGAAGAATCGCTTCGAGGCCCATCACAGTCGTGTCACGTGGCGTGACGTGGGGGATCGTCTCGATCCCGACCTCACGCTGCAGCGTCGCCGAGGTGATGAGGGCGTTCATGCGCGCCCGCGCCATCGGGTTGTCGTTCACGTCGACGAACCCGACGAGCCCCGAGGCGTGGATCGTGCGCGTCACGTCGACGAGCCCTTCGAGCGAACCGCCTTTGGGGGGGTCGAGCTCCACCGAGACGACCCACTCGCCCGTGCGAAACGCGTGCGCGAGCTTCGTCTCCTCGTCGCGTGCGGGAGCGCGCACGGCGAGCGACGGCTCGTCAACCTCGAGCGGCGTCGATGCGACGCGGCCGGTGTCGAGCGCCTCGCGGATCGCCTCGATCTGAGCCGGCGTCGTGCCACAGCAGCCGCCGACGATCCGGGCCCCGAGGCCGACGGCCTGCGCCGCGAACTCCGCGAAGTAGTCGGGAGTCGAGTGGGGGTAGACGATCCGTCGCCCGGCGAGGCTTGCGAGCCCGATGTTCGGCAGCGCCGCGAGCGGCAGCCCGGCCTCGCGCATCCCTCGCAGCGCCCGCAGGGCGACGGTGGGGCCGGCGCCGTGGTTCGTCCCGATCGCCGCGACGTCGAGCTCCGACAGACGGCGCGCGGCCGTGTCGGCGCCGATCCCGCCCGTGACCTCCGCCTCGTCGTCGAAGGTGAGGAGCGCGACGATCGGCAGCGACGAGACCGCCGTGACCGCCTCCACGGCGACCACGAGCTCGTCGAGGTCGAAGAACGTCTCGATCATGAAGAGGTCGACGCCCCGTCCTTCGAGTACCTGCGCCTGCTCTGCGTAGAGCGGGCCGTGCTCGGCCGGGGCGAAGACCTCGAGCTCCCCGAGCGGGCCGATCGCGCCCGCGATGAAGACGTCCCGTCCCGCCACTTCGCGCGCCTCGCGTGCGAGGCGCGCGCCGGCAGAGTTGATCTCCTCGAACGCGTCGTCGAGCAGCAGCCGCGCCAGCTTGCGCCGGTTCGCCCCGAAGGTGTTCGTCTCGATCAGCTCCGCGCCCGCGGCGATGTACCCCGTGTGCACCGTCACGACGCTCTCGGGTGCGCGGAGATTCGCCTCCTCCGGGCACCGCAGGCCGGCGACGGCACCGGAGAGCAGCGCTCCCATCCCGCCGTCCGCGACGATCGGGGGACCGTTCCGGAGGCGCTCGAGGAACCGGCTCACGGCTCGCCACCGTACCCGCATGGTCGAAGCAGGGCCGCCGCCAGGCCCCGCTTCAGACCAACGAGTGGTTCCCAAGGAAGTGGGAACCGGCCCCCCCGCGCGCGAGACGCGTCCGGTGGCCCGTCCGGACAATCGGCGCCACCCGGCCCTCCATCCATCACCCGCATGGGTCATTCGCGACGCGAGACGCGTGAATGCAGGTGTCCGGACGCGCCCGCGGCTGCCTGCCCGTGTCTGCCTTCAGTCGGAAACACGCTCTTCGCAGCGCATACGGAAGCGGGCGGCAGTTGCCGCCCGCGTCCCGCTCCGCTGGCCGCGGAATGATTGCCGTCAGTTCCCGACCAGGGATTCTTCTCTCATCGGCCGCTGGGAGCAGGACTTGAGGGTCAGCCGTCCGGGTGCAGGACGCGGCCTTCCATCCCGCCGGCGACCGTGACGACCTCACCCGTGACGTGGCCGGACAGTCTCTCCGAGGCCAGCATGACGACCTGGGCCGCGACGTCCTCCGGGGTCGCGACCTTGCGGAGCGGCATCGTCCGCGTGATCCGGCGCACGTCGTCGTCGGCGAGCATGCCGCGCGTCATCGGCGACACGGTCCAGCCCGGTGCGACCGCGTTCACCCGCACGCGCGGGCCAAGGCGTGCAGCCTCGTTCTTCAGCGAGAGGAGGAGACCACCCTGGATTGCTGCCTTCGCCGCGGCGTAGTCCGCGTGCCCCGCCTCGCCGAAGCGACCCGCCGTCGAGCCGACGAGGACGAGCGCGCCGGCTTCACTCGGCCGCACC
>Ga0190271_10001736_pt1 | contig 12693 bp, 6 predicted proteins | sample Popmic356T_FD_133747 | JGI IMG/M metagenome (GOLD analysis project Ga0190271, IMG submission 133747) | Populus adjacent soil microbial communities from riparian zone of Weber River, Utah, USA - 356 T | ecosystem: Environmental > Terrestrial > Soil > Riparian zone | place: USA: Utah | collected...
ACCGAGCCGAGCGTGGCGGTGGTCATCGACGACGTTCCGCAGGCATTCCAGGCTGCGGCGTTCGGTGCACTGGTCGACGTGCAGCAGGTGGAGGTGCTGCGCGGTCCGCAGAGCACATTGTTTGGCAAGTCCGCGTCGGCCGGCGTCATCAACATCACCACGCAGCAGCCCACCGATGCTTTCTCGGCCCGCCTCGACGCGCTGACCACCGATGATGGCGAGCATCGCTTCGCGGGCACCGTCTCGGGTCCGCTGACGGAAACCCTGAAGCTGCGCCTGGCGGCGAATTCGAGCGAATTTCGTGGCAACGTCAGGAATCTGACCACCGGGCACTGGCTCAACGGGACCGCGGAAACGACGCTGCGCGGCAAACTGGTGTGGACGCCGGAAGAGGACTGGACCGTCACGTTCTCGCCTTACTACCTCGAGACCGATGTCTCCTGTTGCGCGGGCGCGGAATACTTCGTGAGCCCGGGGTCGACCACGGGCGGCGCCGCCACGGGGCCGGGCCGCATCCCGATGTCGCAATTCCTCGGCGGCATCACGCCGGGAGCGAGCAACCGGCTCGCGCGGTATGACGTCGATGCGCGCGGCGATGCGCTCGACTACGGCGGCGGACTCAAGGTGCGCAAGGACTTCGGCGGCTATTCGCTGGCGTCGATCACCTCCTGGGATCGCTACGTGCTCGAGGATCGCCAGGACACGGACTCGACCGACATCGACTTTTCCGCGTACCAGCCGGTGTCGCCGGAAGGCGGCTCGGCGAATGGCGGCTACTTCCGGATCTATTCACGCACCCAGGAATTCAGGCTTGCGTCGCCGGCCGACGACCGGTTGCGTTACGTCGCCGGACTCTTCGTGAGCGACACGCGTTCGCGCCGCTACTTCGTCCGCGGCTCCAACGACCTCGATGACTACAACGATTCGCCGGTTCCGTCGCCGACGCCCGCCAGCCTGCCGACCACCAACAGCACGGCCTACTCGCGCTACCTGACGACCGCGCGCGCCACTAACTACGCGCTGTTTGCGCAAGGCAACTATGGTCTTACGGATCGGCTCGAAGTCCTGGCGGGTCTGCGCGTGAACCGCGAGGACATCGAGTACACGTTCTACGACCAGGGAAATGGCGTGACCTACGGCGATCCGCGCTGCTCGACCGCGTCACCGTCCGGCGTCGCCATCGAGACCTGCAGCCAAGACACGTCGGTCACCGGGCGTGCCGGTCTGCAGTATCGATTCACCCCCGACCTCATGAGCTTCGTGACGTATTCGCGTGGCTACAAAGGACTTGCCTACGATTTGACGAGCACGCTCACCATACGCACGCCGAGCGCGGGCGGGCCGAACGCAGGTCTTCCTCTGGCCGATGCCATCGCGGCCAACCAGCCGGTGCCGCCCGAGACCGTCGACAGCTACGAGGTCGGATTCAAAGGCGCATTTTTCGATGGGCAGTTGGTCTGGAATGCCACGGCCTTCTACATGATCTTCGAAGGTTTTCAGGCCCAGAGCCGCGACCAACTCCTGAATCAGAATCTGCTGAACAGCATCGGAAAGGTGACCTCGCATGGGCTCGAAACGGAGCTGACGGCGAAGTTCGGACACCTGACGTTGAATGGTGGCGCCGCTTACAACCGCGCCGTGATGGATGATTTCCCGAACGCCGGATGTTTTCCGCGTCAGACCGCCGCCGAAGGGTGCGTGGCCAATGTGCAGGACCTCTCCGGCAAGCCGCTCTTCAACGTGCCGAAATGGAATGCAAATCTGGGTGGCTCGTATGAGCTGCCGGTCGGCGACAGTGGGTACTCGGCCACCTTGTCAGCCGGGTACCGGTGGCAATCCGACGTCATCTTCAATCTGCTGCAGGATCCGGACTCCGTGCAGGCCGCCTATGGCGTCGCGAACTTCGCGGTGGGACTGAGCCGCGACGACTGGAAGTTCACGGCGTTCGTGAACAACGCCTTCGATCAGAGCTATGCGCTCACGCGCGGACGCGATTCACACATCAATCTGCCTGCCGGCGGCAACGCCATCAACTGGAAGCCGGCGCGTGACAGCGCGAGGTACGCAGGGCTCAAGGCTTCGTTCACGTTCTAGGGGAATCATCGATCATGCGGCTCATCGTCTGCCTGGCGCTCGCGCTGGGATCTCTAACATCCGCATCGTCGGCCGGCGCCGCCGCGGCGAACTCCTTCAACCAGATCGCCGAGACCCGTATCCGCGCGCAGCTCGCGAACCTGCTCGAGCAACTGGTGAGCGAGGGGCGCGCGATGAAGATCGATGGGCAGCCGGTCTTTTCCCGCGACGACAAGTTTCTGCCCGGAAAGATCGCGCTCGCCTTTGCGGACACGCTCGTGGACCTGAGCACCGACGATCCCAGGCGCGCGAAACGGCTCGAAGGTTTCCGGCGTATCGCCGACCTCACCGTCGATGATCCCAACGACAGCTGGGGCATCTACTACTACCTGTCGGCCCTCAACGCGCTCGAGCGCCACGGGATGCTCGACGGTGCGCTCACGCCCCTGACGCTCGCCAAGCTCAAGGTGCGGCTCGACTGGCGCAGCTTCGTCGACGTCTCCAACTACACGCTCATCGACCATCCCAACAACTACTACTGCGTGGCGTTCGCGATCGCGCGGCTACGTCATCGACTTGGCTGGGAACAGGACGAGGGTGTCGACCGGTTGTACGCTGCCATGATCGCGCACTACGAGAAGTATTCGGGGCCGTACGGCTTTGCGGATGAGACGCAGGGGCAGGGGCGCTTCGATCGATACAGCGTGCTGCTCGCCGCGGAAATCGCGCAGCGGTTCATGGAGACTGGTGAGATGCCGCCGCGCGAGATCCTCGACTGGGTGCGCAAGTCCGCCGACGTGATGCTGATGCGGCTCAATTCGGCGGGCGAGGGGTTCGAGTATGGCCGAAGCCTGGGCCCTTACAGCGAAACGGCGATCGTCGAAGTGCTCACCGCCGCGGCCCGCCTGGGTCTGCTCAGCGGCGACCAGAAGTCCCTGGCGTATGCCTACGCTTCGCGCGCCGCACTTCGATACGTCGAATTCTGGATCGACGCGCGCACCGGCTCGGTGAATCTCTGGGATGGAGGACGACGGACGGACGCCTATCGGGGCAAGTTCCGCATCCTGGGCGAGAACCTGTCATTGGGTCACCAGTATCTCTATACGAACGAAGCCTGGAACGAGCTCGGCTTCAAGGACGCAGTGCCGCGCGCGGACTTTGCCCGCGCGCTTCGAACCCTCCCGACGCGCAGCGTCACGTGGTTCGCGCGCGGCGACTACGATCGCCTGCTCGTCACCGTGCGTGATCGCGGCCAGCTCATCAGCCTGCCGCTCATCAACGGCGGGCCGGGCCAGCACATGCACAGTCCTTACTTTCCGATTCCGTTTTCCAATGCGCTCGTAAGCGGCGTGGCCGACGCCACCGAGCCGCTGCTGGTGCCGCGCTTCGAGCTCGCCGATGGCACGGTGCTGATGCCGCTCGCCTTCTTCCGTGATGTAAAGGTTGATCAATCCGGCGCGCGGACCACGGTCCGCTTCCGGCAGACGGAGATGGACCGCATGGGCGGTCGCGATGCCGTCGCCGACGGACGGCTCCAGGTCGACACGCGATACGTGTTCGAACCTGGCGTGATCACGCGAACCGACACCTACCGCGCGAAAGTGCCACTCGACATCAGGCGCGTGCGACTCGAGATGGTTTCCTATTCTTCGCAGCCGCACACCCGAGAGCTGGCCACGACGTTCGGCAGCGGGTCGCTGCGCGAATTCAATGTCGGCGGATTTCAGGCCTGCGAATCGAAAGGCGATCTCGACGACGCGCGCTATCGCAGCAATACCGGCGCGTTCTCGAGTCACGTCGCCTGTTCGATCGGGGAATTGCGGCTTGCGGAACCGCTGACGCTGACGTGGCAGCTGCGGTATGACGTGCCCGACCATTTGCAGTGAAGCCGCATTGAGGATTTCCCCGAGCGTTGCGTCGTAATTCCCGAAGCCCACCGCGTGCCAGTCACGTGAGAACAGGGCGAAGGTTTTGTGACCGGTATCAGACAGGCGAGGGGAGACATCATGATTCGAACTGTTGCGCGCGCAGGGACTGCCTTTTGCTTGTTTCTCGTTTCAACACCGCTGTGGGCGCAGGATGTACCCGAGCCGGAAGAGACCGAAGAAATCGTCGTCACCGGTTTCCGCCAGTCGTACACCGACGCACTGAACACCAAGCGTTCCTCGGCACAGATCACCGATTCGATTTCGTCAGATGGTCTCGGCCGTTTCCCGGACCTCAACGTCGGCGAGGCCGTGCAGCGTATCCCCGGAATGCAGATCAACCGCGAAGCAGACTCACGCAATGCGACGATCAGCCTGCGTGGGCTGCCCGGCACCTTCGCGCGAACCACGTTGAATGGCATGGGGTTCGCCAACCCAGTGCTGAACGGCTCGACGCCGCTCGGCGCATTCAACTCGGACATCTTCACGTCGATCACGGTCGTGAAGTCACCGACAGCGGCCGACCTCGCGGGTGGCCTGTCGGGCAACATCGACTTGCGTATCTCGCCGGCGCTGTCGCGACGTGAAGGTGGTTTCGCCAAGGTCTCGTACGAGCAGAACTCGCTCGCCGACCTCGGCAGCCCCCAAGCTTCGCTGGGCTACAACCTGCACGTGTCGGAGAATCTGGCCGCCTTCGGCGTGATCACCTACAAGGACGAAAAATTCCGACGCGACTCCATCACCGTCAACAGCTGGGGCAACCGTCTCGGCGCGATCCAGGTGGGCAACCAGGCGGCGGCAGGTTCGAACCCGGTCTACGATTCGCTGCTCGCGCAATATCCGGGCGGCGTGTACTTCCCCAGCCAGACGCGGCAGCTGGTGCGCAACAACATCGGCGACCTCTGGACCGGAGCCGCGGGTGTCGAGTGGCAGGCGTCGGACTCACTGAAGTTAGGCGCCAGCGGCTTCTACACCGAGCGCAAGCTCGACAAGTCGCTGAATCACCTGCTCTACATCGACGCGGGTCCGGGCAACGGGACCAACACCGCACTCAACGCCACGTCGGCGGTCGCGCACGTCACCAGCATCGGCACGCCCTACGTGGTCGATACGCCGACGGGTCCGCGCGCTTACATCAACGAGTTCTCGGCCGAGAACATCAACACCTTCGACTCGCTGCGTTCGGAGCCGGGCACGCAGGGCACCTGGGCCATCACGCCGCGCGCCGACTTCGAGAGCGATACGTGGCGCGGCAGCTTCGCGGCCACGGTCTCACGCGCCAAGGTGGTGTCGAACCAGATCGAGCTCGACATCGTCCAGAATCCGTACCGCAACCTTGGATCCGCCGGACTCAATGGGATCACCGCGTCGGTGTTCACCGGCGGCAGCGACCTGTCGCGATACAGCGCATTGCTCAACACGCCCCGCGTGGAACACGTGCCGGTGGGCGGCTATCCACTGCCGGCGGCCGCCAATGCGGCCACCCAGGCCGGTGCGCAAATGCCCGGCGCGCCCGCCGGGACGGCGGGCGACCGATTTGGCGCTACGGGTACCAATGGCGAGAGCCGTAATGTCCTCGACGCGGCACAGTTCGACATCGAGCGGCTGTTTGATGAGGCCTCGTTCCTGTCGGGACTCCAGGCCGGCGTCGGCTACGAGCACCAGAAATATTCTTCGTCAGGCACGCGCAACACGGCGCTGGGCGCCAACACCGGCGCAATCACACCGTCGCTTTCGGTACAGAATCCGTACGCTTCCGCGTTCTTCGACGGCAACGCGCCCGGTTTCACGACCAACTGGCGCAATCTCGACATCGCGCAGACCCTGGCGATGATCACTCCGGTGAACACCGGTCTGCGCAGTGTCACCAATCCGAACGGCCTGCCGGCGCAGTTCACGGGCGGCCCCGAGACGGGTGTGTTCCTCACGCCGTACGGGCTGGTGAACAACTACTGGGACGCCAACTACTACAACAACAACTTCAGCAATCAGAACGACGTCCTCTCGGGCTACGTGATGGCGAAGGCGGACTTCGACCTCGCGGGAATTCGCATTCGTGGCAATGGCGGCGTTCGCTACGAACATACCGACAACGAAATCCAGGCACTCGACTGCGTCAATTGCGTCGCGGCGCTGTCGACGCGGCCGTTGCCGATCAACCATTCGATGGTCGCGCACAACTACGAGCAGACATACGACTACTGGCTGCCGTCCGCGATGTTCTCGGCCGACCTGACCGAACAACTCGTGCTGCGCATTGCCTATTACAAGACCTATGTGCGCCCGCAGCCGCGCGACGCGGCGCCGACCACCGCCATGCAGGAGCCGCAGGCGCTGGTCCCACCCGTCGATCCGGTCTATACGCTCACGCTCGGCGCCACCGAGCTCAAGCCCTATACCGCCGACTCGTACGACCTTTCACTGGAGTGGTACAACCGTCCGGGTGGCCTGTTCGCCATTGCCGCCTATGAAAAGGACGTCGACGACTACATCGGGCCTATCACCGACCCCGGTGTGTTGTGCCCCGCGAACGGCATCATCAATGGCGTCGATTACGGCCTCGGCACCCTGACGATCGTCGGCACCAACTGCTTCAGCTCGAACACCTTCATCGGCGCGGGTGGCACGCCGGTGAATGCTCGCGTGCTGGTTTCCGGCCAGACGAATCAAAGCCCCATCCGGGTCCGCGGCCTGGAACTGTCGATACAGCAGAACTTCGATTTCCTGCCGGGCTTCCTCAGTCATCTCGGCGGCGCGGCGAACTACTCGCGCACCGACATCGATGGCGAGGACGCGGCCGGCAATCCGATCACGCTGCCGAGCGTGTCGAAGCACAACCTGAATCTCATCGGCTACTACGAGACCGGCCGGTTCGGCGTTCGCGTGGTCTACAACCGTCGCGGCAAGTACGACCTTGCCGCCGGCAACAGCTTCGTCGGCGATGCGCGGCAGGTCATGGAGCGCAGCCAGGTGGACGCCTCCGCCTCGATCAACATCACCGACAACATCTCGTTCTCGCTCGATGCGTTCAATCTGAGCGACGCGATGCGCGCCGAGTTCGAGAACGACCCCATGCTGCCGCGCCGTCTCGATTACGACGGTCGGACCTATCAGGCCACATTGCGAGCCAGTTTCTGAGAGAGGAAGTTGAACGGCCAACTTCTACTGGCGCATTTGTCCAACGAGTTCCCCGAGAGCAGTCCTCAACTGGTCAAGTTCTCGTCGGGCTCGTTCATCATCGACGTGGAGGTGCGCGGAGAAGCGTACGTCATTGAATTCGTCGTTGGGCAGGGCTACGGCCTTTCGAAGCAGAAGCGGACTGGCTACGCATGGCGAGGAGTGGAAACGTTTGCGACGCTGTCGGAGCTGGAGCGTGGTCTGCGGAAATTGCTGACCGCTTCTCAATAGTCAGATCGTTTTCCTGATTCGGTAAACCTGCGCGCCTGGGGATTGAGCACGAAACCCCCGGTCCGCAAGGGTCGGTTCAAGCGGTGCGTACGCCGAGTTTCGGCAGTAGTTTGTCGAGCGTGACCGGATAATCCCGCACGCGAATGCCCGTCGCGTTGTAGATCGCATTTGCTACCGCGGCCGCAGCTCCGCAAATTCCGAGTTCTCCAACGCCCATCGCTTTCATCGGCGACAACGTCGGATCTTCACCGTCGAGGAAGATGACCTCCTGATGCGGGATGTCCGCGTGAACGGGTACTTCGTAACTCGCGAGGTCGTGATTCACGAAGAACCCGACCCGCTTGTCCACCACCAGGTCTTCCATGAGCGCGGCGCCCACGCCCATGGTCATCGCGCCGATGATCTGGCTGCGTGCGGCCCTGGGGTTCAGGATGCGACCCGCCGAACACACTGCGAGCATGCGCCGCACGCGAGTCTCCGCCGTCAGCGAATCGACGGCGACCTCGACGAAATGTGCGCCGAAGGTGTAATGCAGATATTTCTCCCGATCCAGCGCGAACTCGATCTTGTCCTCGCCGACGAGACCCTGCGGGCCCGCAGCTTGGGCGAGTGGCGTGCGTTTGTCACCCGCGACGACGACGCCGTCCGTGAAGTCGGCGGTTGCCGGGTCTACGCCTAACTTCTTCGCGACTGCTTCGCGCAACTTCATGCAGGCGGCGTACACGCCCGAGGTGGCGCTCACGGCGCCGAATTGACCCCCGGAACCGGCCGAGACTGGAAAGCGTGAATCACCCAGCTTCACCACGACGCGATCGAGCGGCACGCCCATCGTCTCGGCGGCGGTTTGCTGGATGATGGTGTAGCTCCCGGTGCCGATGTCCGTCATGTCGGTTTCGACGGTGACGATGCCTTGCGCATCGAGCCGCACGCGCGCGGCGGAGTCCAGCACGGGCGCTCCGCGATATGCGCTCGCTACTCCCAGGCCCACGAGCCAGCGGCCGTCGCGCACCTTGCCAGGCTGTGGATTGCGGGAGTTCCAGCCGAATTTTTCCGCGCCAGTGCGCAGGCACTCGACCAGCTTTCGAGTGGAGTACACGCGCGACGGTTTCTCGGGATCCTGCTGGGTGTCGTTGCGTATGCGGAATTCGACAGGATCCAGTTTCAGCTGGTGCGCGATCTCGTCGATGGCAACTTCGAACGCCATCGAGCCAGGCGCATCGCCGGGCGCGCGCATCGCGTTTCCTTCAGGCAGATCGAGTGTGGCGAGCCGGGTTGCCGTCATACGGTTCGCCCCGGCATACAAAGCTCGCGATGCCAGGATACCGAGTTCGGCGCTGCCACCGGGCAGATTGCCCGACCAGGTCTCGTGGGCGAAAGCAGTGATCTTTCCATCCGCCGTCGCGCCAAGGCGCACGCGCTGGATGGTCGCCGGGCGGTGTGTGGAGTTGTTAGCCATCAACGGACGCGCGAGCGCCACCTTCACGGGCCGTTTCGCGGCTCGCGCTCCGAGCGCTGCCAGCAGTACATCCGAACGCAGGAAGAGCTTGCCGCCGAACCCGCCACCAATGTACGGCGATACCACGCGCACTTTGGCCGGGTCCATCCTGAGTGTCCTGGCGAGGTCACCTCGGGCCCAGGCAATCATCTGATTTGACGTCCACACCGTGAGCTCGTCGCCTTTCCATGCCGCGATCGTGGCGAACGGCTCCATCATGGCGTGCGTCTGATCCGGCGTGGTGTAGGTAGCATCCAACTTCACGGGCGCAGCCGCGAAGGCGCTATTGAAATCGCCGGCCACCGAGTCCGGTTCGGTGCCGAACTGTGCCTTGGGCTTTTGTGCCGCGTCCTTTGCTTTCTCGAGATCGTACGCGCCGGCCTCAGCCTGGTAGCGCACCCTGATCCTGGCCGCAGCCGCGCGCGCTTCTTCGAACGATCTCGCGACGACTACCGCCACTGCCTGGTGGTAGTGCTGAACTTCCGGGCCAGCGAGCAATTTCGCGGTATTGAAATTGCCCTTGTCGAGTGGCCCCGCATTCTGCGCGGTGACCACGGCGTACACGCCGGCTGCGGATTCCGCGGCGCCAGTGTCCATGGACGCGATGCGACCTTTCGCGATGGCGGCGCCGAGTACATAGCCGTACGCCGGTTTGGGAGCGATGTCATGCCACTCGTAGGCGTATTTGGCCGTGCCCGTCGTCTTGAGTTTGCCCTCGTATCGGTCCGTGGCTTTGCCGATGACTTTCTTGCGATCGGTGGGATTTTGCGTAGCCGGCTTGTCGTGTTTCATCCCGCGCTCCTCGCTTCGGCAAGCACCGCCTCGAGCGTGCGCTCGACCAGCGTCAGCTTGAATTCGTTGTCGTGCGTTGGCTTCGCGCCGGCCAGCAGTCGCGTGGCTACCGCTTTCGCGCCGCGCGGCAGCTCCGTTTCCGCGGCTTCGACGCGCCACGGTTTGTGAGCCACGCCACCCACCGCCACGCGGCCACTACCATCGGGATGCACGACGACACCCACCGAGACCAGCGCGAACGCATACGACGAGCGGTCGCGCACCTTGTGATAGAGCTGTTTGCCACCGACAGCCTTAGGCAGCGTGACCGCCGTGATCAACTCGCCACGTTTGAGTGTGTTCTCAATGTGGGGTGTGTCACCGGGGAGGGTATGGAAGTCCGCGATCGGAATCTTGCGAGCCGCGCCGTCCGGCTGCACCGTCTCAACGGTCGCATCGAGCGCGCGCATTGCGATCGCCATGTCCGACGGATGGGTTGCGATACAGGAATTGCTCGACCCGATCACCGCGAGCTGGCGGCTGAACCCCTGCAATGCCGCGCAGCCACTGCCGGGATCGCGTTTGTTGCACGACTGGTTCGTGTCGTAGAAGTAGGGGCAGCGCGTGCGTTGCAGCAGGTTGCCCGCCGTGGTGGCGCTGTTGCGTAGTTGGCCGGACGCACCGGCCAGCAAGGCGCGCGACAACAGCGGATATTCGCGCCGCACGCGGGCGTCGGCAGCCAGATCGGTGTTGCGCACGAGCGCGCCGATGCGCATGCCGCCATCGGGAGTGCTCTCGATCTTGTCCAGCGCGAGTCCGTTGACGTCGATGAGGTGCGCCGGCTTCTCGATCTCGAGCTTCATGAGATCCAGCAGGTTGGTGCCGCCCGCGATGAATTTGGCGTCCGGGTTACGCGCAGCGGCTGCGGCTGCGGCGGCGGGCGTGGCCGCCTGCTCGTAGCTGAAGGGCCTCACGTGCTCACCTTGGTTTCCGCCACTTCGGTGATGGCGTCGATGATGTTCGAGTACGCACCGCACCGGCAGATGTTGCCGCTCATGCGCTCGCGGATCTCGCTCTGCGTAGGTTGCATGCTGGCATTGAGGTCCTTGCTTGCGTGGCTCGGGATGCCTTGCTTGATTTCTGCGAGTACCGCCACTGCGGAGCAAATCTGCCCGGGCGTGCAATACCCGCACTGGAAGCCGTCGTGTTTGAGGAATGCCGCCTGCATCGGATGCATCTTCGCCGGCGTTCCCAGGCCCTCGATGGTCGTCACCCGGTGGCGTTGGTGCATGACCGCCAGCGTCAGACACGAATTGATGCGTCGGCCATCTACCAGCACCGTACAAGCTCCGCATTGACCATGATCACAGCCCTTTTTGGGGCCGGTGAGCTGCAGGTGCTCCCGCAACGCATCCAGCAGCGTCGTTCGGGTGTCGAGCTTGAGGGCGTGGGTTTTGCCGTTGACCGTGAGCGACGCCGTGGTTACCACGGCGGCGTCCGGGGCTGCCTGCTGCGCCTTGGTCATCATGGGCGCGGCCGTCGCGGCGGCTCCGAGCTTCAGAACGTCACGCCGCGAAAGATCGATATTGCCGGGACCTTTCATGGGATCTCCCGATGCCGTTTCCAAATAGGGAATTTAACCCGCATGCACGAATTGGATGTCAGAGAAATACACCAGACGTCGTGACGAAGCGGGAGTCATCGCAGGAGGGGTAGCGTCCCCACCTTAATATTGATGCGAAACCGGAATCTGAATGACGTCGTGGCGTTCCTGGCCGCCGCGCAGGCGAAAGCTTCTCGACGATCTCCCGGTCTGCCTGCTCGAATTCCCATGCGCACAATCCGCCGCGCGTCGGAAAGCGCAGATTTATGCAACAGAAGGGTGGCGCGATGATTTTCCGTGCGCGGAAAGGTATTACTCGTAGAAAGTGACACACGCCCGCCTGGGCAGGAACGGAGAGTTTGAAGTGAGTGCTAACCAGACCATGAAAGAGTCGGTCGAGGCGATTGCGTTAGCTCGCGACGTCCGAGCGGGCGACGAAGCGGCCTTCAACAAGGTCGCGGAGCGCTACCGCCGCGAGTTGCTGATCCATTGCTATCGCATGCTCGGCGCGCTCCAGGACGCCGAAGATGCCGTTCAGGATGCTCTGCTTCGCGCCTGGAAGTACCGTGAGAGCCTCAAGGAGGGAGCTCCGATGCGCCCGTGGCTGTACCGGGTCGCAACTAACGCCTGTCTCGATGCCGTCGGCCAGGACGCGCGGAGATCGGCACTCGCCGCGAAGACTGCTGCCGAATCTTCGGGCGCGGCATTGGCGCCCGCCGAAGTGACCTGGCTTCAGCCGATTCCCGATGCCGCGCTCGAGTCGACGGCACCGCGCGACTCGGAACCGGAGACCATCGTTCTATCGCGGGAAACGATCGGGATCGCGTTCATGACCGTGATCCAGCTCCTCTCGCCTCAGCAAAGAGCCGTGCTGATTCTGCGTGATGTGCTGGATTGGTCCGCGAAGGAGACCGCCGAGCTGCTCGACGAAAGCGTCGCCGCGGTGAACAGTGCGTTGCAGCGGGCGCGTGCCACTCTGCGTACGAAGCTGCCTTCGCGCAGACCGGAGTGGTCGGCCGGTGTGGACGCCAGTGCGGCGGAGCGCGAGCTGCTCCGGAAGTACGTGGAAGCCAGTGAAAAGGCCGATATCGGCGCGTTCGAATCGCTGATCCGCGAGGACGCAGTCTCCCGCATGCCACCGCAGCCGGAGGTTACCGTGGGTCGCGATGCCATCTTGAAGCTCTTTACGGACGCCGGTTTTGGCACCGAGGCGTTCGGCCAACTGCGATGCGTCATCACACGCGCCAACCGGCAACCGGCGGTGGCTTTCTATGTGCTCCAACCGGGCGACACGACTTACCGTGCGATGGCTCTCGATGTCCTGCATATTGAGGAAGGCATCATTACCGAGATGGTCACTTTCGGCCCCGAGGTCTTTCCGGGTTTCGCGCTCCCGCTCACGATGGACTCGGAAGGTG
>Ga0190271_10001737_pt1 | contig 12690 bp, 10 predicted proteins | sample Popmic356T_FD_133747 | JGI IMG/M metagenome (GOLD analysis project Ga0190271, IMG submission 133747) | Populus adjacent soil microbial communities from riparian zone of Weber River, Utah, USA - 356 T | ecosystem: Environmental > Terrestrial > Soil > Riparian zone | place: USA: Utah | collected...
CGGCACCGCTCTCGCTCGCGCTGCGCGAGCGCGGGGTCGACGAGGTCGTCCTCCACACGGGCCAGCACTACGACCCCGAGCTCTCGGCGGTCTTCTTCGAGGAGCTCGAGCTGGCGCCGCCGCGCTACCGGCTCGAAACCGGCTCCGGCACCCACGGCGAGCAGACCGGCCGGATGTTGCCGGCCATCGAGGCGGCCGTGCTGGCGGAGGCCCCCGGCGCCGTGCTCGTCTTCGGCGACACGAACTCGACGCTGGCAGGCGCACTCGCCGCGGGCAAGCTGCTCGTCCCTGTAGCACACGTCGAGGCCGGTCTGCGCTCCTTCGACCGGACGATGCCGGAGGAGCTGAACCGGATGCTCGTCGACCGCATGTCGAGCCTGCTCTTCTGCCCGACCGACGTGGCCGTCGACAACCTCGCCGCGGAAGGGATCGACGAGGCCGTCCACCTCGTCGGCGACGTCATGTACGACGCCAACCTCCGGCTCGCGCCGATCGCGCGTGAGCGGTCGGACGCGCTCGCCCGGAACGACGTCGAGCCGGGGCGCTACCTCGTGCTCACGCTCCACCGCGAGGCCAACGTCGCGCCGGAGCCGCTCGCCCGCATCGCCGAGGCGCTCGCCGCCCTGGACGAGCCGGTGGTCTTCCCGGCGCACCCGCGGACGAGCTCGACCCTGACGCAGGCCGGCATCGCGCTCCCACCCAACGTCGCCGTGATCCCGCCGGCCGGCTACCTCGACTTCGCCGCGCTCGCCTCGCAAGCCCGGGTCGTGCTCACCGACTCCGGCGGCGTCCAGAAGGAGGCCTACTGGTACGGCGTCCCCTGCGTGACCCTGCGGACGACCACGGAGTGGGTCGAGACGATCGAGGCCGGCTGGAACACGCTGGTCGGGAGCGACACCGAGGCGATCGTGACCGCGACCCGCGAAGCGGCTCCCCGACCCGAGCGACCGCACCTCTACGGTGACGGGAACGCCTCGGCGAAGATCGCTGACCTGCTTTGTACGATGAGCCGATGAGCGCCGACGGCAGAGCCACGGTCGCGGTCGCCGGCCTGGGGCCGTGGGGCGCCAACCTCGCCCGGAACTTCAACGAGCTGGCCCGGCTCGCCTGGGTCTGCGACCCGAGCCCGGAGCGCCTGGAGGCCGCCGCGGCCCGCTACCCGGCCACACGCGCTACGTCGAGCTTCGACGAGCTGCTCGCCGACGACGACGTCGAGGCGGTCGTCGTCGCGACACCGGTGCCGACGCACGCAGAGCTCGCACGCCGGGCGCTGGCCGCAGGCAAGCACGTCTTCGTCGAGAAGCCGATGGCTCTCGGCGCCGACGACGCCGAGGCGCTGGTGGCGCTCGCGGAGGAGCGCGGACTCGCCCTCCTGCCCGGCCACCTGCTCCTCTACCACCCGGGCGTCCTCAAGCTGAAGGAGCTGGTCGACGCGGGTGAGCTCGGCCAGGTGCTCTACGTCTACGGGAACCGCCAGAACCTGGGGACGATCCGGCAGGACGAGAACGCGCTCTGGAGCCTCGGCGTCCACGACCTCTCGGTCATCCTCTTCCTCCTGGACGAGGAGCCGAGCGAGGTGCTGGCGCGTGGAGAATCGTTCCTCAAACCCGGCGTCGAGGACGTCGTCTTCTGCCATCTCCGCTTCCCGTCCGGGAAGGCGGCGCACATGCACCTCTCGTGGCTCGACCCGCACAAGATGCGCCGGATGACGGTCGTGGGCACCGAGAAGATGGCCGTCTTCGACGACATGGAGCTCGACCGCAAGGTCACGGTCTACGACAGCGCCGCCGAGCCGTCGCTCCGCAGCTACGGCGAGTGGAGCACGCGCACGGGCGACGTCTACAGCCCGCGCGTCCCCAACGCCGAGCCGCTCCGCCTCGAATGCGAGCACTTCCTCGGCCTCGTCCGCGGCGAGAGTGACGGCCTCGTCGCCGCGCGCGCCGGCCTCGGGGTCGTGCGCGCCCTCGAGCAGCTCCAGGCCTCGCTCGAGCGAGAGCGGGTTTGAGCGCCCGGATCGCCGAGACCGCAGTCGTCTATCCGGGCACGGTGCTCGGGGACGACGTCGTGATCGGCGACAACGCGGTGGTGGGGAAGCCGCCGACGCTCGGCGCCCGCTCGACCGCACGCGGCGTGGAGCTGCCCCCGCTCGTCGTCGGCGAGGGCACGGCCATCCTCGCGTGTGCCGTGGTCTTCGCCGGCAGCCGCCTGGGGAGCGGCGTCATCGTCGGCGACCAGGCATGCGTGCGGGAGCGCTGCGAGCTCGGAGACGGCGTCGTCGTCGGTCGCGGCTCGCTCGTCGAGAACGACACGACCATCGGCGCGCGCACGACCATCCAGGCGAACGCCTACGTGACCGCGTACTCGACGCTGGAAGAAGACGTCTTCGTCGCACCCTGCGTCGTTACGACGAACGACAACTTCATGGGCCGCACCGAGGCGCGGCACGCACTCCGCAAGGGGCCGACCATCCGGCGCGGCGCCCGCGTGGGGGGTGGCGCCGTGCTCCTGCCGGGGATCGAGATCGGGGAGGAGGCGTTCGTAGGCGCGGGCGCCGTCGTGCTCGCAGACGTGCCGGCGCGGGCGGTCGTGGTCGGGAACCCGGCGCGCCAGATCCGCGAGGTTCCCAACGCCGAGCTGCTCTAGCGGCGCGGCGACCCCTAGCCGAACGCGAGGGTGGGCGCGGTCGTCTGCACGCCCGATTCCGACACGGTCACGGCCCGGTACGCGCCCGGAGTGAGGAAGACGGTCGTCCTCCAAGTGCCGTCCTCGCCGGCAGTCGCAGTCGCCACGGTCATCCACGAGTCGCCGTCGACGCGGCGCTGGACCTGCACGGCCTCGCCGGACAACGCCGTGCCCATGGCGAACTCGAGGTCTGCGGCCTCGACGGCCGACGCGGTGAGCCGGGGTGACGACGCCGTCACGGAAACCCTGACGGCCGCTCCCGTCGCCGCGGGCGACGTGAGCCGGTAGAGCGTCGTCGCTGCCGGCCTCACGACGACGTTGACGCTGCCCTGAACCGTCCGCATGCCCACCCACGGACCCGAGCCGACCTTCCGCTGAAGCCTGACATTTGCCAGGCCGCGGGTGAGCACGCGAAGCGTCCTCGCCTCGCCCTGGCGGATGCGTCCGGCTCCGTTCAGCCGCAGGACGCCGATCGAGAACCAGGTCGAGCGCAGGCCGAGCACGGAGCGGAGCGTGGCGCCCGTGATGGTCGTCGCGCCCGACGGCCCGGTCAGCCGCGTACGCGCGACGCGGCTCGAGCCGTTGCGCTCGGCGACGACGAAGTCTGTGATGGAGCTGGGCGCGCGGCTGCCGAGAGCGCGCTTGAGCGCAGCCGCCGACCAGACGCAGTCGCGGCCGCTGTTGGGGCAGTCGTCCTCCGCGTCGGTCGACCCCCAGACGTGGTGCGGCGAGATGGCATCGAAGGCGTCCTCCACGCCGACGAGGTACGGGATCGCGGGCGGGCCCCACTCGTCCTCGCGCGAAGCGGTCTTCCCGCCGGAGGTCGAGTGGTAGAACGTCCACGCAAGCGCGCCGCCCGACCTGACGACCTGGCCGCGCGTTGCGTCCACGGCCGCGCTCGCCCGCGAGTCCTCGGCCCGGATGCCGCCGTAGACCTGGCTACGCGTGTCGTCGTACAGGTCGAACCACTGGCCGGTCTTGCGGCTGACGAGCCCGTACGTGCGCGCGACGACGGCCTGGGCCTTGAGTGCCTCGGGGTGCCAGGAGGCCGGCATCTCCCAGGCGACAACGCCCTTGATGTACTGCTCGAGCCCGACGTCGTTCACAGCCGACACGAGCCCGCCCTCCGCGCGCACGCGGATCCTTCCGCGATAGCCGTTCCCGGAGAGCCGCAGCACGGCCGTGCCCGGATCGAAACGCAGCGGGCCTGTGAGCGTCCGCAGCGTCCCGTTCGCAGTCCTGACCTGGAGGTTCGCGCGGATCGTGTGCGTCCCCGCGCTCAGGTTGAAGGTCCTGCCGTTCGCGCTGGTGACGGTGAACGCGGCCGCCGAGCCCACCGTGACGCGGCCGACCCCGCTTGCGACGAGGACGCGGACGCGGCCGACTCCCGCAGCGCCCAGGGTGGTGCCGGTGTAGTAGTGGTCGAGGATCCAGCGGTAGTCGCGGCCCCCGTCACGGGCGTAGCCGTGCGCGCCGTACTGCGCGAGGCCGAGGCCATGCCCCCAGCCCTTCCCCTTGATGACGAAGGTCGCGGCAGGCCGAGCCGTCGCCGCGCACGAAAGTGCAACGACGAGGGCGATGGCTGCGATGAGAACCCGACGCATTGCCGCTAGTGACCCCTATCGACCAAGAGGGTACGCAAGCACAGTAAGGATTGCATGAAGCAACCGACGTTTGGCCGGAGACAATCTCCGGTAGGAGAACGGCGGTGGCGGCGGGAGCCCCGATCCTGCCCGGCCGGTACGAGGAGCCGAGGCTCATCGGCCGGGGCGGCATGGGCGAGATCTATCTCGCCCGCGACCGCCTGCTCGGGCGCACCGTCGCGGTGAAGCTCCTGGCCGAGCGGCTGGCCCAGGAGCCGGAGCTTCGCGAGCGCTTCCGCCGCGAGGCGCTGACGGCCGCGAGACTGTCCGAGGAGCCGCACGTCGTCACCGTCTACGACGTCGGCGAGCACGCCGGCCGGCCGTTCACCGTGATGGAGTACCTGCCCGGCGGGACGCTCGCCGCGCGCGCGCAAAGCAGGCCGGTCGAGCCCGAACAGGCCCTCGCCTGGCTCGAGCAGGCCGCGGCCGCGCTCGACGCCGCGCACGGAAAGGGCGTCGTGCACCGCGACGTCAAGCCCGCGAACCTCCTCTTCGACGGTGCCGACCGGCTGCAGGTCGTCGACTTCGGGATCGCGAGGGTGACCGACGACACGCTGGGTATTACGGCGCCGGGGACGATCCTCGGCACGGCCGGCTACCTCGCGCCCGAGCAGGCGCTCGGCCGGGAGACGACGGCGGCGAGCGACCGCTACGCCCTCGCCGTGGTCGCCTACGAGCTCCTCACCGGCGGACGGCCGTTCGCCCGCGGCTCGGAGACCGCCGAGGCGGCCGCGCAGATCCACGACCCGGTGCCACCCGCATCCGAACGGGCCCCCTGGCTCCCGCCGCAGGTCGACCCGGTCTTCGCCCGTGCGCTCGCAAAGGGCCCCACTCACCGCTACCCGTCCTCGGCGGCCCTCGTGGAAGCACTGCGAGAGGCGCTGCGCGGCACGGCGCCGCCGCCGCGCCCGCCCGCGCCACGCCGCCGCAGGAGCCCGCTGGTCGCTCTCCTGCTCGCCGGCGGCTTCCTGCTCGCCGCGGCCGGGCTTGCCGCGGCGCTTCTCGCAACGCGCGGGGACGATCCCGCGACGGCACCGGAGGCAGGCCGCGAGACGGTGACCCGCCAGGTCACGGTGGCGGGCGGCCCGACAACGGTCGTCCAAACGGTGACCGATGCCCCGGTGGCACCGGGCCCGCAGGCGGCGATCGATCCAGAGGAGGCCGCCGAGCTGAACGACCAGGCGTTCACCCTCATGCAGGACGGGCGCTGGGAGGAGGCTCTGCCACTCCTCGACCGCGCCGTCCCGGCCCTGCGGAAGACGTACTCGGCCGATTTCCCCTACGAGGCGTACGCCGAGTACAACCTCGGGCGGACGCTCGAGGAGCTCGACCGCTGCACGCAGGCGCGGCGCCATCTCCGTCGCTCGGAGCGCCTCCAGGGCGAGCGCGAGGAGATCACCGCGGCGCTCGAGCGCTGCGGCTCCGGGAAAAAGGACAAGGACGACTAGGCGAGCCGCTCTGCGTACTGGCGCCGGTAGTAGTCCGCGTACTCGCCCGACTTGATCGGCTCCCACCAGGCGCGGTTGGCGCGGTACCAGTTGACGGTTTCACGGAGCCCGTCCTCGAAGGAGCGCTGCGGCGCCCAGCCGAGCGCCCGTAGCTTGGAGGAGTCCAGCGAGTAGCGCCGATCGTGCCCGGGTCGGTCGATGACGTGGCGGACGAGCCCAGGATCGGCGCCGGTCAGCTCGACGATCAGCCGCGTGATCTCGATGTTCTCCCGCTCGTTTCCGCCGCCGACGTTGTAGGCCTCTCCGGGCGCGCCCTCGCGCATGACGTGCTCGATGCCGGCGCAGTGGTCCTCGACGTGCAGCCAGTCGCGGATCTGGCGGCCGTCGCCATAGACCGGCATCGGCTGGCCGTCGAGCGCGTTCGTGACGAAGAGCGGCACGAGCTTCTCCGGATACTGGTTCGGGCCGTAGGTGTTGGAGCCACGCGTAATCGACGCGTTCACGTCGAAGGTGCGGACGTAGGCAGGAACGTGCAGGTCGCCCGCGGCCTTGGCGACGCTGTACGGGCTCGACGGGCTGACGGGGTCGGTCTCGCGCGAGGAGCCGCCCGCCTCCAGGTCGCCGTAGACCTCGTCCGTGGACACCTGGAGGTAGCGCGCCCCCGTGCGCCGCACTTCCTCCAGCAACACCTGCGTCCCAAAGAACTCGGTGCGACCGAAGTCGGTGGCGCCGAGGATGGAGCGGTCGACGTGGGTCTCGGCGGCGAAGTTGACGATCGCGTCGCAGCCCTCGGCGGCGGCCGCGACCGCCTCGGGGTCGGCGATGTCGCCCTCGCGGAGGTCGGCGTCGACGCCGGCGAGGTTCTCCTTCCGGCCGGAGTACGTGAGCTTGTCGAGCACAACGACGTCCTCGCCGACCGCGGCGAGACGCTTCACGAAGTGGCTGCCGATGAACCCGCAGCCGCCGGTGACGAGGACGCGCACGCCCTGATGGTAGTCGGCGTACCATTGAAACTCGATGCCCATCGCAGCGCGAGCTCTCGTCGTTCTCGCGATAGCGGCGGCCGGCTGCTCGTGGACCGAGGACCCGCCCGGCGACCTCACCCTCGAGGAGACCCGGGAGCTTCCCGGCCCGCCACCGTACTTCCTCGGCCAGACCTTCGAAGGGCTACCGCTGACCGCGATCTTCGGCCCTCAGCCGACGGTGGTGTTCGCCTACGGAGACTGTGGGTTTCCCGGCGAGGATGTCCTAGGCTGCAGCCCGTCCCCGCCACTGTCGGTCGAGGTGTGGCCGGGAAGCATCCCGTTCAACAGCAGCCCGTGCCGGAAGGTCGAGGTGCGCGGGGCGCCTGGAGCTCTCTTCCGCGACCGCATCGAGGCGCGCGACTACAACGCCGTCGACCTGTACGTTGGCGACCAGACGATCACGATCGGGGCAGACTCGCCGGGTCAAGCTCTCCGTGCGGCACAAGCCCTGCGGACGGTTGAGGAAAGCAGCCCGAGCGCCGATCCGCTCCCGGCGCCCTCCATCGACGCCGAAGCCGCGCTCGACCGCTGCTCCTAGGCGGCCGCGAGCCAGCGGGGCGGAACGCTCACGCGCCGAGGCGCGCCAGGCACTCCCTCAGGCCCTCCCGCCAGTGCGGGAGCCGCGGGGCACCCTCCCGCTCGCTCCTGAGCACGGAGTACGCCGGCCGTGGGGCCGGCCTCCCAAACTCCTCGGTGGAGATGGGGACGACGCGGCAGGCCAGGCCCGCCTCCTCGAGGATCGCCGCGGCGAAGTCGGCCCAGGTCGCCTCGCCCTCGGCGGCCAGGTGCCAGAGGCCGCGGGGGAGCCCCGTCAGCTCCCTCGTTGCTGCCGCCAAGTGCCCGACGTAGGTGGGGCACCCGCGCTGGTCGTTCACGACCCGCACCTCGTCCCGCTCGGCGCCGAGGCGGAGCATCGTCCGAACGAAGTTGTGGCTTGTCCAACCGAAGAGCCACGAGCTCCTGACGACCCAGCCCTCCCGCACCTCGCTCTCGCCTAGGAGCTTCGTGCGCCCGTAGGCGCCGAGCGGCGCGGGCTCGTCCGACTCGAGGTACGGCTCCCGCTTCGAGCCGTCGAAGACGTAGTCGGAGGAGTAGTAGACGACCGGCGCGCCGAGGGCGGCGACGTTCCGCGTCCCCTGGACGTTCACCCGCGCGGCCCCGGCCTCGTCAGCCTCGGCCGCGTCCACATCAGTCCAGGCGGCGGCATGGAGGACGAGCCCCGGCAGGTAGCCGAGCGCAATCGGCTCCGTGACGTCGAGCTCCTCCCGCGTGCAAGCGTCCACCTCGGGGAACGCCTCCTGCAAGGCCGCCCCGAGCTGGCCGCCCGCCCCCGTCAGGAGGATACGCGGCCCGTCCGGCAACATCATCCGGCTATGTCACCGGCCGAGCCGCGTGTCCCGCTCCGAGAGGATCGGGGTGTCCGTGCTCCACAGGCCCTTGACGCGCGGGTCGTCCCAGGGGATCCCGTGCTCGTCGGGGTCGGCGAGATCGTACTCGCGGGTGACGTGGTAGCAGAAGAGGAGATCGGTGAGCGCCTCGAAGCCGTGCGCGTAGTGCCCGGGCACGTAGACGGCGACCGGGTTCCCCTCGCCGATGTCGATACTGAACGTCTCGTCCGTCTCCCGGTCGAGGACGACGACCCTGGCACTCCCCGTCAGACAGGCAAAGAGGTCGTCCTGGCCTCGCTCGTGGTAGTGGAGGCCCCGGATCACGCCCTTGTGCGAGAACGAGATGTTGGTCTGGACGGTCGGGTGCGGGAGGAGGCTCTCGCGCCGCACCTCACAGAACCAGCCGCGCTCGTCGGCGAAGGCGCGCAGCGGCAGCAGGAGGACGCCCGGGATCACGCCGGCCGGTTCGCGCCCGTCTCGTCGATGAGGTTGCCGATCAGGCCCAGCGCCTCGTGCGTCCCCGCATCGCGCCACCAGCCGCCGACCCGCGCCGAGCGCAGACGCCCCTGCTCGGCGTACGCGCGGTTCACGTCCGTGATCTCCAGCTCCCCGCGGGAGGACGGCGCGAGGCCGCGGATGATCCCGAAGACATCCGGCGGATAGCAGTAGAGGCCGACGACCGCGTCGCTGGAGGGCGGCGCGTCGTAACGCGTGTCCACCACTCCCGCCTTCTCGACGACGTCGGTGACACCGCCGTCCTCGCCGTAGACGACCACGCCGAATCGCTCGGGGTCGGGTACCTCCTTGACGAAGATGAGCGCCCCGTCGGGCCCGTCAGCCCAGACGCGGACCGCCGCGGCTTCGGCCTGCTCGAAGATGTTGTCGCCGAGACAGACCACGAGGCTCTCGCCGCCAGCGAAGCTCTCGGCCATCCCTACGACCTGCGCGATCCCGCCGGGCTCCGTCTGCACCTTGTACGTCAGGTCCAGGTCGAAGAGGAGGCCGTCGCCGTTTCGCTCCTGGACGCGCCCGTCGCCGAGCAGGTCGATGAAGTCACCCGCGTGGCCCTGGCCGGTGACGAGGAGCACGTCCCGGATCCCGAGCCGCTGCATGAGCTGGAGCGGGTAGTAGACCATCGGCCAGCGCCCGACCGGCAGCAGGTGCTTGTTCGTGATCCGCGTCAGCTCCTGCAGGCGCGTCGCTTCGCCGCCTGCGCAGATCAGCCCCCGCGCGCGGATGCCGCTGGCCTCCATGACGGCTCGGATGGTAGTCGACTACCCAGCGAGGGCGGCGCTGAAAGCCGTCTCCGCCTCGTCGCCGTAGACGGCGAAGACGACGCGCTCGAGCCCGGCCGGCTCGTAGGCGCGGGCCTCGCCGACCATGATCGCCGCACACTCGGGGAGGGAGAAGCCGCCGACGCCCGTGCCGAAGGCCGGCAGGGCCAGCGAGCGTGCGCCGAGCTCGTCGGCGACCTCGAGGACGCGCCTGGTCGTCCGCGCGATCGTGTCGGCGTCGGTGCGCAGGTCCTGACCCATGACGGCGCCGTGAATGACGTGCTGAGCCGGGAGGCTGCCGGCCGAGGTGGCGACGGCGTCGCCGATCGCGATCGGCCCCTTCGCAACGGCCTCGCGCTCGATCTCGTCGCCGCCGGCGCCCTTGATCGCGCCCGCGACCCCGGCGCCCATCCAGAGGTGGTTGTTCGCGGCGTTCGCGATCGCATCCACCTCGAGCTCGGCAATGTTGCCCTCGACGACCTCCAGCTGCACCGGGCCAGCCTAGCGCCCGGTCGGGCTCGGCGCGGGCCGCGCGGATGCCTTCGGCGCGAGCGGCGAGGGCTTCACACGGAAAACCTTCGCCACGCCGTCCGGCAGCCACCAGTTCCACCGGCCGAAGATGGCCATTGCGCTGGGGACGAGCAGCGCCCGAACGATGGTCACGTCGATGAGGATCGCCGTCGCGAGGCCGAAGCCGAACTGCTGGAGCCCGACGACCGACCCAGCCACGAAGCCCATGAACGCCGAGAACATGATCAACCCGGCAGCGGTGACGATGCGCCCGGTCTTGGCGAGGCCGAGGGAGACCGCGCGCACGTTGTCCTGCGTCTCGTCCCACTCCTCGCGCATGCGGCTGACGAGGAAGACCTCGTAGTCCATCGAGAGCCCGAAGACCATGGCGAAGACGAAGACCGGGATCCAGCCCTCGATCTGGTCGAAGGCGATCAGCCCGAACCACTCGGCCGCGCCCCACTTGAAGAAGACGACGAGGAGCCCGTAGGCCGCGGCGATCGAGAGCAGGTTGAGGAGGATCGCCTTGAGCGGGATCAGCAGCGAGCGGAACGCGCGCAGGAGCAGCACGTAGGTCAGGAGCAGCACGCCGAGCACGAGCCAGGGGAAGGCGCCGTACGTGAGGTCGAGGAAGTCGACGCCGCTGGGCGGGCCGCCGCCGGCGAAGACCTCGACGCCGTCCGGGAAGGCCGCAGCCGGGACGATCTCCCCGCGCAGCCGATCGACGAAGTCGAGCGCGCTCGGCACCCCGTACTCGCTCTCGCCGGTCACCTGGACGTGGAGGTAGCGCCCCGTCGGGTCGATGCTCTGCGGGCTCTCCGGGTCGAAGACGACGCCGGCGACCTCGGGGTCGGCGGCCAGCCCGTCTCCCAGGCGCGCGACCGCGGCCTGCACGGCCGGGTCCGCCGCCCCGCCGGCCGCGCCCGTGTCGATCACGATCGCCGTGGGCGCGAGCGCGCCGTCGCCGAGCTCCTCGGAGACGATGTTCAGGCCCTTGATCCCCTCGAGGTCCTGCGGGATCCCCTCATTCGAGCCCGGCCCGACCTGCAGGGTCAACACCGGCAGCGCGAGCAGGACGAGGAAGGTGGTCGTCGTGGCGGCGAACAGAACGGGACGCTGCATGATCGTGCGCGAGAGCCGCACCCACATGTTCCGGTCCTTGTCGTCCCGGCGCTCGGCGATCCGCTTCGGAATCAGGCGGACGCGGTCGAGTCGCGCCGCGGTGAAGTAGAGGAGGACGGGCAGGAGCGTCACCGCGCACACGATGGAGACGAGCGGGATCGCCAGACCGCCGATGCCGAAGCCGCGCATGAACGGCAGGGGCATGAAGAGCATGAGCGCGAGGCCGATCCCCACGGCGGAGCCGGAGAAGACCACGGCGCGACCGGCAGTCTCCATCGTCCTGACGATCGCATCGTCCTTCGAGGCCGCCTTCCCCAGCTCCTCGCGATAGCGATAGACGACGAGGAGCGAGTAGTCGATCGCGATCCCGAAGCCGATGAGCATGACGAGGTTCTGCAGGTAGGTCGTCAGCTCCATGAAGTTGGCGAAGATCCAGATGATCGCGAGCGTCGTCGGGATCGCCACGGCGGCGAAGACGAACGGCAGCAGGAACGCGAGCGTCCCGAAGACGAAGACGAGGATGAGGAGCGCGATCGGGACGGCGATGAACAGCTCGCCGACCTTCAGGTCGTCGGCGAAGACAGGGTCGAGATCATGCTCGATCGCCGCCTGGCCGGACACGTAGGCCTCGCCACCCGGGATCTCGCCGACCGCGGCGCGCATGTCGTCGGTGTAGCCCTTTGCGTCGGCGGGCTCGAGGTTGGAGACGATCTGCGCCGTAACGACTGTGTCGGAGACCGGCTGCACCGAGACGACTTCGGATGTGGGCAGCACGGCGGAGGCCCTTGCCGCGGCCGCCCCCACGGGCCCGACGAGCTCCTGCGCGGAGCCCGGCTCGCCGCGGACGACAATCGTGAACGAGCCGGTTGTCTTCTGCCCGAAGTGGTCCTCGAGGATCCGCTCTGCGCGGGCGGTGTCGGTGCCGGGAAGCGTGAAGCGGTTCGTCAGCAGATCGGCCAGCCCGGACGTCGCTACAAGGGAGACGGCCAGAACGACCGCCCACACGCCGAGCACGGCCCAGCGATAGCGGATCATGCGCCGGGTCCAGCGCTCCATCAGCCCGACCGGCGTAGAGCCCTGCGGGCGGCCTTCCGGGCGCGGATCCCCGGCACGGCGCGCACCGCGGCGACCCAGACGTAGGCCAGGAAGCCGACTCCGGCCCCGACCGCTGCACGCCTGCTTGCCATGGCTACGATTCTCGCATGAGGCAGCGGAGGAACGTCGACCGCCTGACGGGCGAGATGGAGGAGCTGTTCGCCGACCTCTGGTACCACCGGTTGGCGCCGCAGCGCCGCGGGTTCCGCCCGCGGGTCGACGTCTACCGGACCGCCGAGCCCGCCGCGATCCACGTCGTCGCCGAGCTCCCCGGGATCGACCCGGAGCAGGTGGACGTGGCCGTCAACGACGGCGTCCTGGTCATCTCGGGCCACCGGCAGCGCCCGCACAACTGCGGCAGGAAGTACGAGCACATCGAGATCGACTACGGCCCCTTCGAGCGCCGCATCGTCCTCGGTGACGGGCTCGACGCGGACGCGGCCGAGGCGACGTACGAGCACGGCCTCCTCACGATCTCCCTCCCGGTGCGGCAGCGGAAGCCC
>Ga0190271_10001738_pt1 | contig 12684 bp, 14 predicted proteins | sample Popmic356T_FD_133747 | JGI IMG/M metagenome (GOLD analysis project Ga0190271, IMG submission 133747) | Populus adjacent soil microbial communities from riparian zone of Weber River, Utah, USA - 356 T | ecosystem: Environmental > Terrestrial > Soil > Riparian zone | place: USA: Utah | collected...
ACGCGCGCCGCCTACAAGCTCGAGCAGATACGAAACGCGCTCCCTGCGAAGCGCGCAGGCCATCCGAGCCTCGTCGTCTTCCTGACGGCGGACGCCTTCGGCATCCTGCCTCCGATCGCCAGGCTCACCCGCGACCAGGCACTCTTCTATTTCCTCTCCGGCTTCACCGCGAAGCTCGCCGGCACGGAGATCGGGGTGCAGGAGCCGCAGCCGACCTTCTCGGCCTGCTTCGGCGCGCCGTTTCTCCCACAGGACCCGGCCGTGTACGCCCGCATGCTCGGCGAGAAGCTCGACGCCCACCCACACGTCAATGTCTGGCTCGTGAACACCGGCTGGACGGGTGGGCCGTACGGCGAGGGCGAGCGGATGCCGATCGCGGCGACCCGCGGGCTCCTGCGGGCAGCCCTCGAATATGACCTCGAGGACGTCGAGTATCGCGTCGACCCCACGTTCGGGTTCGAGGTGCCGGTCCGCGTTCCCGGGGTCCAGTCGCGCCTCCTCGACCCGCGCTCGACGTGGCGTGACCCCGAGGCGTACGACGCCAAGGCGCAGGAGCTTGCGAGGATGTTCCGCGAGAACTTCGAGCGCTTCTCGGACGCGGACGAGGCCGTCCGCCGCGCCGGGCCCCGGCTCTAGGAGGGTTTGGCGACATCACGGCTGTGCCGCCGGGCCGCGCTGCTCGCCCCGAAGACTGCGTCCTCAGTCGCGCCCGTAGCCTCCGGCTACGAACGCTCCCTGCGTCCTTGTTTCGGAACGACCATCGCACCCCGGCGACGAGCGAGTTTCACCAAACCCTCCTAGCCGTGCTCGGCTTCCTCGGCCTCCGCCTTCGTCCGGTGGACGGTCCCGTCCGGATGCTCCGGCGGCGAGTAGAGGGAGTAGAGCTTCAGCTCGCCGTCTCCCGTGTTGACGACGTTGTGCCAGACGCCGGCCGGGATGATGATCGCCCAGGCGTCGGCGACGTCATGGGTCTCGTCCACCCGGTCCTCGGATGCGCCGAGCTCGACCCGCGCCGTCCCTTGCTCGATCCGGAGAAACTGGTCGTTGTGGTCGTGGGCCTCACGCCCGATGTCCTCGCCGGGCCCCAGGCGCATGACCGTCAGCTGCGTGTGCCCACCCGTGAAGAGCACGGTGCGGAACGTGTCGTTCGCGAGTGTCGCGCGTTCGATGTCCTCGACCCAGCCAAGCATCTCACGACCTCCAGAGTGGCCTGTCTTGTCGGCGCGAAGGCTAGCGTTCCTTACGCTGGTGCCGACTCGTCGCCTTTTCTCCCTAAGGTGACGGCATTCGGCGCCCTGGAAGACCAATCCCTCGCGAACGGGAACGACTTTGAGGATCATCGTCATCGGCGCCGGCCTGGCCGGCTTGGCGGCCGCCGACGCGCTCCGGCGCGAGGGGGCCGATGTCGTCGTTGTGGAGGCCCGGGGTCGCGTCGGCGGGCGCGTTTGGTCGGCGCCGTTCGCCGACGGCGTGGTCGAGCGGGGCGCGGAGTTCATCTTCCCGGGCGACGAGACCCTCCAGGCGATCGCGCGGCGGCTCGGGGTCCGGCTCTATCGAAAGGGAACGCACTACGGCGACCGCGAGCCGCGAGGCGGCCCGGCCGTGACGCCCGTCCAGCTCCGCCGAGCGGTCGAGCGGCTTGGGAAGGCCGCGCACGACGGGACCGTCCTGGACGCGCTCGCGTCCCTCGGCCTGCACGCGGGCGCAGCCGAGGCGATCGCCGCGCGCATCGAGGTCTCGAGCGCCTACCCCGCGTCCGATCTCGACGCCTCCGTGCTCGTCGAGACGGGCGCGGGCTTCGGGCAGTTCGACACCTACGGCGTCGAGGGCGGCAACGGCCGGCTCGCCGAGGCGCTCGCCGCCCCGCTCGGCCCGGCGCTCCTCCTCGACGCGCCGGTCGAGGCAATCGAGTGGAACCGGCGCTCGGTGGCCGTCCGGGCCGGGGGTCTCGAGCTGTGGGCGCACCGTGCCGTGCTGGCGGTGCCCGCGCCCGCGGCGCTCGCGCTCGACTTCGACCCGCCGCTCCCCGACGCCAAGGCGGCAGCGCTCGCCGCCGTCCGCTACGGCCAGGCGGCGAAGCTCCATCTTCCCTTGCGCGCCCGGGCGGAGCCGAGCGCCGTGCTCGCCGTGCCCTCTCGCTACTGGACGTACACGCAGCTCGGCCCCGACGGGAGTCCGGCGGCGTTCGCGGCCTCCTTCGCGGGGACGCCGGGGGCGCTCGAGCGGCTCCGCGTCTGGGCCGGGCCGGGAACCTGGGCGGCCGCGGTCGCCGCGCTGCGGCCGGAGCTCGATCTCGATCTCGCGGCGCCGCTCCTCTCGACCTGGCACGACGACGCGTGGGCGCAGGGCGCCTACTCGGCGCGCTCTCGCTCGTCGCCGCTCGACTCGGCCGAGCTGGCGCGCTCGGTCGGCACACTCGCCTTCGCCGGCGAGCACACGGCCGGCGACCGGCACGGGTTGATGGAGGGTGCGCTGCGGAGCGGGCTGCGCGCGGCGGCCGACATCCTCGGCTAGACCGAAGAATCCGCCGTCGACAATCCGTTCGCTATTTCCGGGCTCGGCTCGCGAATCTGCCTGAGGAAATTCTTGCGATTGCCTTCCAGGTGCGCTATCCTCGACCCGTTCAATCGACCGGAGACATCTTGGCATGACGATCACCCACACGTTCACCCACGACGCCGACCGATTCGGCGTGTCGGCTCGCATGAGCCGGCCGGCGGCCGGACTCGGGCAGCTCGGGTCGAGGCGAGCCCTTCGGGAGATCCCTGTGCGCTAGACGGCTAGCGTCATAGCGACTTCTCGGAGGGCGACCCGGACGGGTCGCCCTCAGTCGTTTTCGGAGGCACCCGGGAGCAACGCAGAAAGGTGATGCAGAACATGAGGAAGCCCTAGAACCGAATCGAGGCCCCGCCTGAGAGAGACGATCTCGGCGTGTCGCGGCGCGAAAAGGACGCTGGAAATGGAGTGCGGGCTTTTGCCTGCCTAATTCGCCCCCCCCGACGCCGGCTCAGGCTCCAAAGCCCCTCCACGTAGGACGGCCCACGCCGAGCTCGCGCAGCCGGCAACAGCCGATCCAGGGCCGAAGGGTAGGCGAGTGGCATGGACATAGATTCAGCGGCGGTACAGCCTCAACGGCTGCCTTCCGGTCACGTCACACGCTGCTGCGCCGATCTCCCACCCACTGGGAGATGGGCGGAGCAGCCCGCTCCGCGAACTCGCACGAGAAAGGAGGTGCTGGATGTCCGCTCTCGAGCGCCTATGGCGTCCCCGTGACGGTGGCGTCGGGTCGCGCGAGTACCGGGTCCCGATCGGCCTCTCGATCGCGGATCCCGCCCATCCGGGGATGCTCGACGTCGTCGGCTTCGGCACGGCGGCGCCACAGCACATCTCCGACCTCGCCCAGGGCGCCCTCTGACTGAACGGGCGCCCCCGGGCGCCCTGACAACCCGCTGGACAGAGGGAGAAAGCCATGTTCGAGCTGCATCTGCGTCAGCTTGAGGCCCGGCGCGTTCGGGAGGCGACGCCTCTCAGCGCGGCCGAGGTCGCCCTGCGGGCCCGCGAGCTGGCCCGCGTCCACGTCCGTGTCCGCGCCGGCCCGCATCCCGAGCGTGAGCGGCCGGAGCTGACGGTCGTGCGGGCAGCCAAGGCGCCGGCCGAGCCGGCCGGCGTCTAGCGCACAAGCCGGAGCGTCTCCCGCGCGGAGGCGCTCCGGCAGCCCGGCGGGCGTGGCCCGCACCTTGCCTCCGTAGCTCAGCTGGAAGAGCACCGGGCTTCGACCCCGGGCGCAGAGGTTCGACTCCTCTCGGGGGCTCTCGGCACCACCGGGCTCGGGCGAGCGAGCCCGTCGGCCTGGTCCGATTCGGTAGCGTGCGGGTCGTGGTGGGGGGAGCCGCGATCGAGGCTCACGGCCTGCGGAAGCGCTACGGCGACGTCGTCGCCCTCGACGAGGTCGACCTCCGCGTCGAGGCGGGCAGCATCCTCGGGCTTCTCGGCCCCAACGGGGCGGGCAAGACGACCGCCGTCCGCATTCTCACCACCCTCCTGGCGCCGGACGGCGGCACGGCGCGTGTCGCCGGCTTCGACGTCGTCAAGGACGCCGGCAAGCTCCGCGCGCGAATCGGCCTGGCCGGCCAGTACGCGGCTGTCGACGAGAACTTGAGCGGCTTCGAGAACCTGGAGATGTTCGGGCGCCTGTACCACCTCGGCAGACGCGTCTCGCGCGAGCGCGCGCGCGAACTGCTCGCCGACTTCGACCTCACCGATGCGGGCGAGCGGCTCGTCCGCACGTACTCCGGCGGCATGCGGCGCCGGCTCGATCTTGCCGGAGCGCTGGTCGCGCGGCCGCCCGTTCTCTTCCTGGACGAGCCGACGACCGGCCTCGACCTGACGAGCCGTCTCACGCTCTGGGACGGGATCAAGGCGCTGGTCTCCGGAGGCACGACGGTCCTTCTCACGACCCAGTACCTCGACGAGGCCGACCACTTGTCCGACCGGATCGCCGTGATCGACCACGGAAAACTGATCGCGGAAGGTACCCCGGACGAGCTCAAGGCGCAGGTGGGGGGCGACCGACTCGACATCCGCCTCGAGGACACGAGTCGGTGCGAGGAGGCTCTGACGACGTTGAGGCCGTTGGCTGGCGGCAGTGCCTCGCTCGACGACGGCACGCTCCAGCTGCCGCTCCGGGAGCGTCGCGGCGCGATCGCCGAGGCGGTGCGGCGCCTGGACGAGGCGGGGGTCGGAATTGACGACATCGCTGTAAGGACGCCGACGCTCGACGACGTGTTCCTGCGCCTCACCGGCCACGCCGCCGAGGAGGAAGAGTCGGAGGCGGAGGCGCGGTGACGGCGCTTCGCTACGCAGTCTCCGACACGCTGGTCCTGGCGAAGCGCAGCTTCCTGCGCATCCCGCGCCAGCCCGACCTCCTGGTCGGTTTCACGATCCAGCCGGTGATGTTCGTCCTGCTCTTCGTCTACGTCCTGGGCGGCGCGATCGCGACACCGGGCTTCGACTACGTCGACTTCCTGATGCCCGGGATCCTCGTCCAGTCGATGGCGTTCGGCGGGTTCGTCACGGCGCTCGGGCTCGCCGAGGATTTGAAGAAGGGGCTCATCGACCGCTTCCGGTCGCTGCCGATGGCCCGTTCCGCCGTGCTCACGGGTCGCACCCTTGCCGACGTTGCCACCAACGTGATTCAGCTCGTGGTCATGTTGGCCGTCGGGCTCGCGGTCGGGTTCCGGTTCTCGTCGAGTGTCCCCGAGGTGGTCGCCGGAATCGTGCTCCTGCTCCTGATCGGCTACGCCTTCTCATGGGTCTTCGCGTTCATCGGGCTCGTCTCGTCGTCGCCCGAGGCCGCGAACGCCTACGGCTTCACCATCATCTTCCCGCTCACCTTCGTCTCCTCGGCCTTCGTGCCCGTCCAGTCGATGCCGAGCTGGTTGCAGCCGTTCGCCGAGCACAATCCGGTCACGGCGATGGTCGACGCCGTCCGCGCGCTGTTCCTCGGCATCCCGGCCGGGAACAGCGTGTGGCTCGCGGTCGCGTGGTCGTTCGCACTGATCGCGGTCTTCGGCGGGCTCTCGTCGTGGCGGTACCGCCGGGCGGTCGGCCGCTAGCGAGACTCATCCGGGTGTAGCACCATGCCGGTGCGGGCCATGGATTCGAAGGAGATCGTCGAGCGGGCGACCATCCTGCGGGCGACCGTGGGCTCGACCGTCCACGGCCTCCATCACGGGGGCCAGGACGACCGGGACGAGATGGCCGTCTTCGTCGAGCCGCCCGAGTTCCTGCTGGGGCTCCGGCGCGCGCGCGGGCTGCGCGGCGGCCTCTACGGCTTCGAGCACTACGTCTGGCGGACGCAGCCGGAAGGCGCCCGCTCGGGCCCGGGCGACCTCGACCTCGTCGCCTACAGCCTGCGCAAGTACGTCCGCCTGGCGCGCAAAGGCCATCCGACGATCCTGCTGCTCCTGTTCGTCCCGGCGCCGTTCGTCCTCGTCGAGACAGAGCTCGGCACGGAGCTGCGGGAGCTGCGGCCGGCGCTGCTCTCGCGCCGCGCCGGGCTGGGCTACCTCGGCTACCTCCGAGGCCAGAAGGAGCGGCTCCTCGACCAGCGAGGAAGGAAGGGTGTGAACCGCCCCGAGCTCGTCGAAGCCCACGGCTTCGACACCAAGTACGCGATGCATGCCGCGCGTCTCGGCTACCAGGGGCTCGAGCTGCTCGAGACCGGGTCGCTGACGCTCCCGCTGCGCGAGCCGGAGAACTCGAGCGTGATGGCGATCCGCACCGGCCAGCGCACCTTCGACGAGGCGATCGCGGAGATCGAGGAAGTCGAGCGCCGCCTGGCCGACGCGGTCGAGCGGACGGCGCTCCCGCCGCAACCCGACGACGACGCCGTGAACGCCTTCCTCGTCTCGGCCTACCGCCGCGCCTGGGGATGGCGAGAGCGTTGAAGGTCCGGGGCGAGCGCCGCTCGGGGCGTCAGTCCGCCGGCACCGTGTCGATCATCACGACCTCGTAGCGCTCGACGGTCGTGACGTCGGTGTCGAGGCCGGCGGCGATCTCGTTTCGGAGGCTCGCCCCGCTCGCCAACTCGTCCTCCAGGGCCTCCGCGGTGGCCCAGAAGGTAATGCCGATCGAGCGTCCCTGCGGCACGTCGAGCAGGGCCAGCCAGCCGCGGAAGCCCGTAGCGTCGCTAAACCAGTCGACGAGGTCCTCACGGAAGGTCCGGAGCCCCTCCTCGATGCTCTCGGGAGCCCCCTCGAATATCGTGAAGCGGGCCACCGCCGGCGTCACGTGCTCAGAGGCGGGGTCGGCGCGGCCGGTGGGGAAGTCCTTGCCGAGGAAGAGCTCGTAGGGGACGACGCTCTCGAGCTCGGCCCCGGCGACCGCGACCAGGCTCTCGCGAACCTCGCGCCGGCTCTTGTCGCTGCGCTCGAGCGCAGCGAGGCTGTCCCAGAAGCTCACGATGCGCGACTTGCCGCTCTCGGGGTCGCCGAGAATCAGCAGCCCTCGGTAGCCCTCGAACTCCCGTAGCCACGTGAGCATGGACTCTGCGGCCATGCGGGCGGTGGTGCTCACCTCTGGCCCGGCGCCGCGGACGGTCGTGAGGCTTGCATACATCGCGGCGTAGCTTACGACGGCACGACGCGCGTCGCGCCGAGCAAGGCCCTGAGCTCGCCGAGCAACCCCTGCACGCGGTCGTAGCCCAGCTCGGTGCGGACCTGCCGCTGGGCGTCGCGCCACGCCGGGCGTGCCGCTTCGAGCCGGGCCAGGCCTTCCGGCGCGAGCACGAGAACGCGCTGCCGGCGGTCCTCGCCCTGCTCCTCGGCCACGAGGCCCGAGCGGACGAGCGGCGCGGCCTCGCGCGCGAGCGTGGTCCGGTCCATCGCCAGCCGGGCGGCGAGGTGGCCGACGGGCGCGGGCCCGTCGACCTCGAGCCGGGCGAGGATGGAGTACTGCGTCGTTCGCAGGCCGTGCGGCTCGAGCGCGCGGTCGTAGACGCGTGCGACCGCGCGCGTCGCCATCCGGAGCGTCGTGCAGACGCAGGGCGACTCGACGGGGTCGACGGCCGTTGTCACAGATAGGAGTATATCCCCCTATCTGCTAGGCTCGCCCCGTGCGGGGGCGCTTGCACTATGCCTGGGTCGTGGTCGGGGTCGGCTTCGTCGCTCTGGTCATGTCAGCGGGCTTCCGCTCGACCGCCGGCGTCCTGCTCATCCCTCTGCACGACGAGTTCGGCTGGAGCCACGAGACGATCGGGCTCGCCGTCTCCCTCAACCTCCTCTGCTTCGGCCTGGGCGCGCCATTCGCGGCCGGGTTCGTCGAGCGCTTCGGCATACGCCGCGTCGTCTCGGTCGCCCTCGCCGTGATCGCCGTCTCCTCGCTGCTCACGCTCGGGATGACAGAGCCGTGGCAGCTCTTCCTCCTCTGGGGCGTCGTCAACGGGACGGCGACCGGGGCCGTGTCCGTCCCGCTCGCGGCGATCATCGCCAACCGCTGGTTCGTGGAGCGGCGCGGCCTCGTGACCGGAATGCTGACCGCGAGCAACGCCTCCGGGCAGCTCGTCTTCCTGCCGCTCCTCGCCTGGGTCGCGGGCTTCGACTGGCGGTACGCGGCGCTCCTGGTCGCCGTGGCCGCGCTCGGACTCGTCCTCCCGCTCGTGGCGGTGCTCATGCGCGACAGGCCCAGCGACGTCGGCGAGAAGCCGTACGGCGCGGGTCCCGCCTGGGAGGAGCCGCCGCTCGCCCCCGCAGCCTTCGGTGCCGCGATCGCGGGCTTGCGGGCCGGGCTGCGCTCGCGGACCTTCTGGCTGCTGGCCGGGACGTTCTTCGTCTGCGGCGCGACGACCAACGGGCTCGTCTCCACCCACCTGATCCCCGCCGCCCACGACCATGGCATCGCCCAGGTCAGCGCGGCGAGCCTCCTGGCGCTGATCGGCGTGTTCGACATCGTCGGCACGGTGGGCTCGGGCTGGCTCACCGACCGCTTCGACCCGCGCAAGCTCCTGCTCGTCTACTACGGCTTCCGTGGCCTCGCGCTGCTGGCACTCCCGGCCGCGTTCGGCTCGCAGTATGCGGCGCTCCTCGGGTTCGCGGTCGTCTACGGGCTCGACTGGGTGGCGACGGTGCCGCCGACGTCTGCGCTCGCCACGTCGACGTTCCCGCTCCGGTCCGGGGTCGTCTTCGCGTGGATCTTCAGCGCGCACCAGTTCGGCGCCGCGACGGCAGCCTGGGCCGCCGGGCTCGTGCGGACGTCAACCGGCGAGTACACGGCGGCCTGGACCGCGGCCGGCGCGCTCGCGCTTCTCGCAGCTGTCGCGGTGCTCCTGATCGCGGCGAAGCCGCGCCCGGCCGTCGAGGCGCCGGCTCCCGCCTGATCAGCGCTCGCGCAGCGTCCCGCGAATGGTGGCGGTGCCGCCAGCCTTCGCCTGCTCGGCGGCGAGCGCGAGGAAGGCGGCGTCCAGCCGGCTCGCCTCGTGCAGGACCTCCTTCTTCGCCATGAGCTTCCAGGGCGGCCCGTAGCCGAGGCTGGGTGGCGGCTCGGCGCCGACCGTGAGCTGGTCGAGCGTCCAGCCCCGCTTCAGCCGGTTCAGGTCGACGGGATTGTCCCACCCCGCGATCCGGCCCTTCGAGGTGTACTGGTGGATCGCGATGCTCGGCCAGCTCCCGACGGTGCGCACCGGGTAGACCTTGCCGTCGTCCTTGCCGTAGTTGGCGAGCCAGAGCGGGTAGCGCTCGAAGCCGGGCGCGTTCCCGACAATGGACGTCCAGAAGCTCGAGTACGTGTAGAGGATCGGCGGCTGCCCGATGCGCTTCTCCACGCGGCGCAGCCACCGCTTCGCCCAGCGCGCCAGTGCGTTCGGCGGGAGGCCGCCGGTCTCCAGGTCGAGGACGGGCAGGAGCTCGCCCGCGCGCGGCTGGGCGACCTCGAGGAAGTAGTCGGCCTCGGCTTCGGGCCCGTCGTCGGCGTCAGGCCTGGCGAAGTGGTAGGCGCCGACGGGGATGCCGAGGCGCCGAGCGGCCTTCCGGTGCTGCGCGTAGGCCGAGTTGACGTAGTCCGTTCCCTCGGTCGCCTTGATGAACCCGAACTCAATCCCGGCGTCGGCGATCGCCTTCCAGGAGATCGTCTTCTGCCAGCCGGAGATGTCGATGCCGAGCACGCCCGGCAGTCTCTCAGACCTCGGGTCGACTGCAACCTTCGCCGGAGGCCCGCCGTCCTTGCACCGATGGAACAGATCGTGGAAACGGCTCCTGTGGTCGGCACGGTCCGCGGGCGGACGAGCCTCGGCAGCCAGATCGCGACAATCGCGGCGGTCGTCATCCCGCCGTTCGGGCTCCTGTCCGCGATGGGGCTCCTCTGGGGCGTGGCTTTCCACTGGATCGACGTGGTCCTGCTCGTCGCGCTCTACCTGCTGACGGCGATCGGCAACGCGGTCGGCTTCCATCGCTACTTCACCCACAAGAGCTTCGAGACCGGCCCGGTCGTCAAAGGGACGCTCGGGATCCTCGGATCCATGGCGATGCAGGGTCCGATCACGCAGTGGGTCACCGACCACCGCAAGCACCACGCGCTCTCCGACCAGGAGGGCGACCCGCACTCACCGCACGTCGGCCACGGCGACGGCGTCGGCGGCACGATCCGCGGCTTCCTCCACGCGCACGTCGGCTGGCTCTTCACGCTCAAAGGCATGGAACGCGGCCGCGAGTACGGCAAGGATCTGTACGAGGACCGGCTCGTGCGGACGATCGACCGGCTCTACATCCTCTGGGTGATCCTCACCCTCGGGATCCCGTTCCTCGCCGGGTACTTCGTCGGCGGCTCGGTCGCACGCGGCGTGGAGGCGATGGTCTGGGCGGGCCTGCTCCGCATCTTCCTCTATCAGCACGCCACCTTCAGCGTGAACTCGATCTGTCACATGTACGGCAGCAAGGACTACGCTTCGCGCGACGAGGCCCGCAACAACTGGGTGGTCGCCGTGCTCGTCCTCGGCGAGGGCTGGCACAACAACCACCACGCCTTCCCCGGCTCGGCCCGTCACGGCCTGCACCGCTGGCAGGTGGACATGTCCTGGATCTTCATCCGCAGCCTGGAGAAGATCGGGCTCGTCTGGAACGTGCGCAAGCCGACGCCGGAGCAGATGGCGCGGCGCCGGGTTCAGCCCGCCGAGCTCTGAAGGCGGTCGAGCTCGGCGCCCCGGCAAGCGGGCCCGTGACGCCATCGTCACGCCGGTCGTGAGCTCCCGCCACGTTTGGCGATGCCGTCTGCGGGAACGTCGGTTTCCGTGCGGGGTGGCAGACCCGTCGGAAAGGGGTCTCGGATCGCGTCCCTCGTTCGAGTGAACGAGGCATCCGGTTCGAGACCCGATGAGCCTAGCGATGGGGCGTTACTACCTGCCGCCGCAGGTCGCCGTCGCCTTCGCCGTTCTCGCGGCCGTCGGCGCGATGCTCATGGTCCTGGCGCGTCCCGCGGCGGGCGGCGAGCAGGAGCCCGAGCGCGTCGAGCCCGCCCCGGCTCCGGCGGCCGCGCCCGTCGAGAGCACGGCGCTCGTCGCCGCGGTGGAGCCGCTCGCCGCCGCCGAGCCCGAGCCGGCCCCTGTCTCCGCGCCGCCGCGCCCCGAGCCCAGCTTCCTCGTCCTCCGGCCCACCCCAGGCGGTCGCATCGTCGTCCGCTCACGCCCCGGCGGCGAGGTCGTCGCCCGTCTCGGCACGCGCACGGAGTTCGGCTCCCCGACGACTCTCGCAGTCGCCGCCAGGCGCGGCCGCTGGCTTGGCGTCGTGACGACCTATCTCGCCAACGGCCGCCTCGGCTGGGTGGATCCGGCCGAGAACCGCCTCGTCCGCACCCGGACCCGGGTGCGCATCACCGTCGACCTGTCCGAGCGGCGCCTGATCGTGCGCCGCGGCGACCGCGTCCTCCGGCGCGTGACCGTTGCGGTCGGCCGGCCGAGCTCGCCCACCCCCGTCGGCCGCTTCGCCGTAACCGACAGGCTCTCCGGCTCCGCGTTCAGCTCAGCGTACGGCTGCTGCATCCTCGCGCTCTCGGCGCACCAGCCGAGCCTGCCGTCCGGCTGGCCGGGCGGCGACCGCATCGCCGTCCACGGCACCAACGACCCCAGCTCCATCGGCACCGCGGCGTCCGCCGGGTGCCCGCGTGCAGGCGACGCGGACATGCGCTACCTCCTGCGCACGGTGCCCCTGGGCGCCCCGGTCTTCGTCCGCGCCTAGCACAGAAGCGAACGCAGCTCGCCGGCCGTCGTCACCGGCCGTTGGCAGGCGAAGCGCTCGCAGACGTACGCGGCCGGGTTCCCATCCACCAGGCCCTTGCCGGCGAGCAGCGGCACGGCGTCGGTCGGCTCCGGGGAGAACGCGAAGACCGCGTTCGGGCGATAGCCCTCGAAGGCCACTCGGCGGAGCTCCGGTGACTCGCCCACGACCGCGATCTCCTGCGGCGGCGAGAAGTGGAGGTCGAGCGCGCAGAGAAGATGCGAGACCGCGGCCGGGGCGCGCTCCATCAGCGACTGCGTGAGCCGGAAGACGCCGACCGCCTGCTGCTCCAGCTCGTCGTCGCCGTAGATTCGTGCGAGCCGGAGGAGGACGAAGGCCGCCATCGAGTTCCCCGCGGGGGTGGGGTGGTCGTCGAACTCCTTCCGCCGAGCGACGAGGCCGTCGCCCTCGGGCGCGTCGACGTAGAAGCCGCCGCGCACGGGGTCGGCGAAGAGCTCCACGAGCAGCCCTGCGAGCCGGCGCGCCTCCTCGAGCCAGCGCGGGTCGCCGGTCGCCCACGAGAGCTCGACGAGACCGTTGGCCACGTTGGCGTAGTCCTCCAGGTAGGCCGGGATGCGCGCCTCGCCCGCCCGATACGAGCGCAGGAGCCGGCCGCCGCCGTCCGAGAGCGGGCCGAGCAGGAACTGGGCGACGCCGATGGCCGCCTCGACGTAGTCCGGTCGCGCGAGGCGCGCACCTGCCTGCGCGAGCGCCGCCAGCGCGAGCCCGTTCCAGGAGGCGAGCGCCTTGTCGTCGCGGAGCGGCTGCGGCCGGAGCACGCGCTCGGCGAGCAGCGCCGCCCGCGCGTCCGCCGGGATCTCGGCGCGGAGGATCGAGCGCCCGTGCTCGAAGGGCAGGAGCCAGTCCGGGTGCGCCTCGCCGAGCACGGCCTCGAGCTCCTCCGGCGTCCAGGTGAAGGTGA
>Ga0190271_10001739_pt1 | contig 12683 bp, 9 predicted proteins | sample Popmic356T_FD_133747 | JGI IMG/M metagenome (GOLD analysis project Ga0190271, IMG submission 133747) | Populus adjacent soil microbial communities from riparian zone of Weber River, Utah, USA - 356 T | ecosystem: Environmental > Terrestrial > Soil > Riparian zone | place: USA: Utah | collected...
ACGATGTGCGTGGACAAGATCACGACCACGCTTTCTCCCACCTCTGCCAGCAGGTTGTTGAAGCGGCTGCGCTCCTCGGGATCCAACCCGGCAGTCGGCTCATCCACGATCAGCAGACGGGGGTTGCCGATCAATGCCTGAGCGATGCCGAAGCGCTGCCGCATACCACCCGAATACGCAGCCACCGGTCGCTTACGCGCGTCCCACAGGTTTACCTGCTGCAGCAACGACTCGACCGTGTGTTTGCGCTCGGCACGCGCGGTGATGCCCTTCAGCACCGCCAGGTGATCGAGCAGCTCGTAGCCCGAGACGCGCGGATACACTCCGAAGTCCTGCGGCAGATAACCGAGCACTGCGCGCAGCGCCTCGGGCTGCTTGACCACATCGATGTCGTCGAAACGGATCGACCCCGAAGACGGCGTTTGCAACGTGGCAAGGCAACGCATCAGCGTCGATTTACCCGCGCCGTTCGGCCCGAGCAGCCCAAACATCCCTTTCGGGATCGTCAGACTTGCAGAATCGAGCGCACGCGTACCATTCGCATACACATGAGTTACATCCTGCAACGTCAGCACTGCGGCTCCTCTGGTTAGACCGGAGTGTTGTCGTATCAGACTGCGGGCGCACTGCATATGTCTTCCGCGGCGCCGCGAGCAGCGACGCGCTGCTGGCCGACGCGAATGCGCTCGACAGCGTCTCCGTCAATCTCATGCTGGCTATCCAAGTGTGCTCAAACATCGCGAGCTACATCATCTAGATGCCGGATCGGCCTGCGCTCGTACCCTTGGCTCGGAACGCAGCCCTGACAAACCTCTACACACGACGCCGGACGCGCCCGGGCGAACCTGGTCGCGTCCGGCGTGACGCGTCGGCGCGCTTATCCGCAGTTTTCGTTTCCGACGAGGCGACCGTACGCGTCAGGCGCGACCGCGGTTGCGAAACGTGCCCACGAGCGCAGCGCGCCCGAGTACGTGGCCCTGCATCGCCTGCTCTACCCGCGCGCGACTTGCACCGGAGTCGAGCTCGAGTGGTGTGTCGAGCGCAAACAGCTCGAAGCGGTAGCGATGCGGCTTGCCCGGAGGTGGGTTGGGCCCGCCGTAGCCGATGCGGTCGAAGTCGTTGCGCCCCTGGATCGTGCCATCTGTCAGGTCGCCGGTGTGCGGGCTGTCCTCGGGCAGCTCGCTTCTCGCGGCCGGGATATTGAACAGAACCCAGTGTGCAAAGTCTGCCGAGCCTGAACGCGCATCAGGATCATGCATGATGAGCGCGTAGCTCCTGGTGTCGGTGGGTGCGCCAGACCAGCGCAGAGGCGGCGACCGATCGAGCCCGCGCCCGGTGTATGCGCTCGGAATAGCAGCGTCCGGCGGGAACGCTGACGACTGAAGTCTGAACATCGTTGTCCTCCTCGGTAAAAGCCGTGATCACGGTGCAACGGCCGTGCCCGGTCGTCAGAGCGGCTCGCGCGAATCACGCGCGCGAGAGCGCCGCTGCGCCCCCACTCCGCTTTTCGATCTGAGGGTAGATTGCAGGCGTCTGCGTCGTTGCCGCGATCATGCGTCGATGCACATGGGCGCATGAGCAGTCAGACTCTGGCCGACCCGCGCTGTGCAGCGCGCTGCCGAACCTCTCACTTACGATCACAATACATCGAGACGCGCTCATCACTGGCGCACGCACACCAACTTGCCAACGCCGGCGCTGAAGGCTCGCGGGGCGTCTTCCCAGTCGAGAACCGCATCGACCACCGGCGCGAGGTCGAGCTTGCCCGCACGCCAGAGCTCTAGCACCGGGTCGATGAAGGCGCGCGCGTGGGGCTGGCCGGTGTGCAGAGTAATGCAGCGTTCGAACATGGCAAAGAGTGGCAGCTGAACGTCTGGCGACGCGTACATCGTGCTGATCGTGCATACACCCGCACGCGCGGTGGCACGCACGGCCGCCGAGAGCAGCGCAGGATCCATGCTCGCATCGACGGTGATGGGATAGTCCATCTCTGAGAGCTCCTCCGCAGATGAAACGATGCGCGCCCCTAGTCGAGCCGCACGCTCCGTGAGCCGACTGTCCTGGCTGACGAAGTCGATGCGCCCGGCGCCGAGACCGCGCGCGATGGCCACGCAGTACAGCGCGATATTGGCAAAGGCGCCCGCGACGATCAGCACGTCGGCGCCGGGGTGTGCGGCGAGCTGCGGGCCGACGCAGCGGTAAGCGTCGACGACGTTGCAGCTCATGGCGGCTGCATCACTCGGCGCGAGGCCAGGTGGCAACGGCACTAGCATGGCGTCGGCATAGGGTACGCGCACCAGGTCCGCGGCGGCTCCACCCCAGTCGCCAGCCATCGCGCCCAAGCCGTAGCAGGACAGCCAGGGCACCGCTGCGCATGCGCTGGTATGACCGCGCCGACACGCCTGACACTCACCGCACGCGATCTGAAACGGCACGAGCACCTGGTCACCCGGCGCGAGCGTTCGCACCGCGCTGCCGACCTCGATCACTTGCGCGACGAGCTCGTGCCCGATGGCGATCGGCGGCGGCGCGCCCACCGCGCCCGAGACGATGAGATGATCGAAGTCGCAGGTCGCGATGGCGATCGGCCGCACGAGCGCAGCCCGCGGACCGCTCAGCTGTGGCGCTGGCACTTCACTCCAGCTGACATGTCGAGGCGCAGTGACGGTGAGCTGCCGCATGACACAAATCCTTTCGAGTCGAGTTGTGATGAGCATAGGCTTGAGGAAGCTTGGTCCAAGTGGCAGAGTTGCCGAAGCTCGGTCCAAAACTGCCAACTGCATGCCGACACTTCAGCTCTGGGTCTACGACGAGTGTCTCGCCTCCGCTGTCAGCGGCCCGCTAGACGTGTTCGCAACGGCAAACACGGTGTGGAAGCAGCTTCATCCCAGCTCGGAGAAGCCACTCTTCCACTGGCGCGTCATGTCGCTCGACGGCAAGCGGGTGCTGAGCGCTCCGGGCTTGCCAGTGGTCGTCGATGGCAAGATCAACCCAAGGCGCGCCGCCGATGCGGTGTTGCTGCCGGGTATCTACTGCGGCGGTGGTGTCCAGCAGCTGCTCGGTCGGCTCGATCAGCTGCGGCGGCTCAGTTCGCCCCTGCGCCGCATGCACGAAGCGGGGAGCATCATCGCCGCCAACTGCAGTGCGGCCTTCCTGCTGGCGGAGGCCGGGCTACTTCACGAGCGACCTGCCACGACGAGCTGGTGGCTCACGAGCGCATTTCGCGCCCGGTATCCGAGCGCACAGCTCGAACCGAGCGCCGTGCTCACCGAGCGCGATCGCTTGATCTGCTCCGGCGCGACCACTGCCTACCTGAACCTGGCCTTGCGCTTAGTCGAGCGGCTCGCGGGCATGGAGCTGGCGGCGGTCTGCGCGCGCCTGCTGTTGATCGATGCCAATCGCACCTCGCAGGCGCCCTACATGACACCTACGCTCCAAGAGCACGCCCGACACAGCGATGCCATCGTGCTGCGCGCGCAGCGCTGGATCGCGCAGCATCTCGCCGAGAGCATCAGCCTCGAGCAGCTCGCACGCGCGCTCGCCACCAGCGAACGCACGCTGATCCGGCGCTTTCATGGCGCGCTCCACACGACGCCGACCCACTACGTGCAGCTGCAGCGTGTGGAAGTGGCCAAAGGCTTGCTCGAGACGAGCACCCTCTCGGTCGACGTGATCAGCCAACGCGTAGGCTACGCGGATCTCGGCTCGTTCCGAAAGCTGTTCTCGCGCATGGTGGGTCTCACGCCCGCGGCCTACCGTGCGCGCTTCGCGCGTCGCGCTACGCCCGCCCCCAGCTCCGTTGTCGCGCGCGCGGCTCGCGTGGCTCGCGGTTCTGGGCGCGGCGCGCGGGCCTTGCGGGCTCGCTGAGCCTTGACAGCGCCAGCTCGCCGCGAGCGCTTTCTCTTGGTCGCGCGCGCGGCCTTTCGCTTGGTCGCGCGCGGAACCTCTTGCACTGTCTCGTCCTGCGTCACGCGCAGAGCTTCGTGCGTGGCCTCGCCCGTGACGGGGCGCCCCGTGCGCAGAGCTTCCCGCGCCGCGGGGCCTTCGGTGCGCTCGAGCACATCGAGCGGCATCGGACACTCTTCCCGCAGGCGACACTGAGCACACGCAGCGCCACGCCAGATGCGCTCATAGGCCTCCTGAGCGGCATCCACCAGGCGCTCGTCTTGCGTCAGCAGACCGAGCTCGAAGTTGCGACGCTCTTCATGCTTGGCGCCGATGCCCGCGCCCGTCCAGTTGGCACTGCCCAAGTACAAGTCGCGGCCGTCGACGATCACGAGCTTCAGGTGGGTGCGTGGGCACAAACGTAGCTCGAGCCCGCCTGCCACCAAGCGCTTCTGGCGATCGAAGTCGCGTCGAAACACGCGCGACGGTGGCGAGGCATGTAGCATGCGCAGCTCGACACCGCGCTCCGCAAGCTCACTCAACGCCGCCAGCACCGAGCGATAATGACGCCCCGCTCGGCGCCGCCCGGGCACCAAGCGCGCATCCTCGATCATCAGCTCTTTGAGGTTCGCGGTCGCGATCCACACGCTGCGCTCGGCGGCCAATACACGGTCGATGACCGCTGGGTAGTGGTCCGCATTGATCAAAAGCTCGAGGTCGACGCCGCGCATGTCGATCGGAGTCGTTATCCGCCATCACACGCAGGTCAAATTCGCGGCGGCATTGTGGCCCAAAGGCCGCGGAAGGCGCCGTATGCCTCAGCTGGACGCGCTCACTCGGCCGCCTGCGTGTTGTCGAACACGCGCAACGTGGTGGCCCGCGCGAACACCCGCTGCCCCTTGACCAGCGCAAGCTCCCGAAGCCGCGCATGCGTGACATCGGCTTCGATCACGCGCGAGGCGTTGTCCACCGCCAGCTCCACGCGCACGGTCGCGCCGCGTGCAGCGACGTGCGCGACGGTCGCGGGGATCGCATCGGCGCTGGTGGCAGTCAGCTCGATGGAGATCTCGTGCGGACGCGCGTAAGCGGCCCTATCCGCCTGCAGCTGGTTCACGTCGCCCAGGAACTCGTAGACGAACGAGCTCGCCGGCGACTGGTAGACCTCGTCTGGCGTGCCGACTTGCTCGATCCGACCAGCGCGCATGATCACCACGCGATCGGCGATCTCGAGAGCCTCTTCCTGATCGTGCGTCACGAAGATGCTCGTGACCTGCACCTCGGCGTGCAGGCGCCGCAGCCAGCGACGTAGCTCGCGCCGCACCTTGGCGTCTAAAGCGCCGAACGGCTCGTCGAGCAGCAGCACCTGTGGCTCGACCGCCAGGGCTCGTGCCAACGCGACGCGCTGCCGCTGTCCGCCTGACAACTGACTGGGATAACGCTGCGCCAGCTGACCCAGCTGAACGAGCTCGAGCAGGTTCTGCACCCGCGAGCGCAGCTCCGGCTCCGGCAGGCGCTTGCGCCGCGGCCGGACGCGCAGCCCGAACGCCACATTGTCGAAGATCGACATGTGATCGAACAGCGCATAGTGCTGAAAGACGAAGCCTACTTGGCGGTCGCGCACGTGGGTATGCGACGCATCGCGGCCATGAAACCACACGCGCCCGGTGTCTTGCGCTTCGAGGCCGGCGATGATCCTGAGCAGCGTCGTCTTGCCCGAGCCGGATGGGCCGAGCAGCGCGATCAGCTCGCCGGACGCGACCTCGAGACTCACGTCGCTAAGCGCCGTGAAGTTGCCGAAACGGCGCGACACATGCTCGACCCGAATACTCATCGTACCCTCCCCCCGAAGCCATGAGCCTCGATCAACGTCTTGGCCACGAGCGTGACGAGCGCTAGCAGCGCGAGCAGCGACGACACTGCGAAAGCGGCCGCGAACTGGTACTCGTTGTACAAGATCTCCACGTGCAACGTCAGCGTGTTGGTCGCGCCGCGGATGTGACCGGACACGACCGACACCGCGCCGAACTCACCCATCGCGCGCGCATTGCACAACACGAGTCCATACAGCAGGCCCCAACGGATCTTGGGTAGCGTGATACGGAAGAACGTGGCGAAGCCGCCCGCACCCAACGTGGCGGCGCACTCTTCTTCGGCCTTGCCCTGCGCCTGCATCAGCGGGATGAGCTCACGAGCCACGAACGGTGCGGTCACGAACATGGTGGCCAGCACGATCGCCGGCGGCGCGAACATGATCTTGATCCCGTAGCTACGCAAGATCTCGCCAAACCAGCCGTTCGCGCCAAACAGCAACATGTAGATCAGCCCCGAGATCACCGGCGAGACCGAGAACGGCAGATCGATCAGCGTGATGAGCCACTGTTTGCCGCGGAACTCGAACTTCGTGATCGCCCAGGCGGCCGAGACTCCGAAGGCGGCATTCACCGGCACCGCGATCCCCGCAGCGAGCAGCGTGACCCACAGAGCACTGCGCGTGTCAGCGTCTGTGATGGCGCGCAGGTAGACCTCGAAGCCCTTCTTCGTGGCCTCGTAAAACACGGCGAGCAGCGGCGCGAACACGAACAAGCCGAGAAAGCCGAGGGCGATCGCGATCAGCACGAGGCGCGCCCACAGCGGCTCAGTGCGCACTTGGCTCGCATGGGCTGACCCGCCGGGCGCTGCGACGCGCGTGGTGAGCACGGCGCTCGGCATCACGCGCTCGCCTCGCGCACGCGGCTCGTGCGCCCCTGCAGCCAGTTGATCAAGAGGAGAAGCGTGAACGAGCACAGCAACATGACCACCGCAACGGCGGTCGCCCCGGCATAGTCGTACTGTTCGAGCTTGGTCATGATGATGAGCGGCGTGATCTCGGACACGAGCGGGATGTTGCCCGCGATGAAGACCACCGACCCGTACTCGCCGACCGCGCGCGCAAAGGCCAGCGCGAAGCCCGTGATCAGCGCCGGCCGAATGCTCGGCAGCAGCACCTTCCAGAACACCGCGAAGCGGCTTGCGCCGAGCGTCGCCGCGGCCTCCTCGCGCTCCGGGTCGAGATCTTCGAGCACGGGCTGCACGGTCCGCACGACGAACGGCATACCGATGAACACCAGCGCGACCAGCACTCCGAGCGGAGTGAACGCCACCTTGACCCCGAGGCGCTCGAGTGGCGCACCGAGCACGCCGTTCGGTGCGTACAATGCCGTGAGCGCGATGCCCGCGACCGAAGTGGGCAATGCGAACGGCAAGTCTACCAAGGCATCGATCACCCGCCGACCCGGAAACTCGTAGCGCACGAGCACCCAAGCCACGATGCAGCCAAACAGCGCGTTGATGGTCGCGGCCAAGAGCGCAGCGCCGAACGACAGTCGATACGCGGCGAGCACGCGCGGCGAAAAAGCTGCCGCCACGAAGCCCGCAGGCGTCAGCGTGAACGTCTTGACGAACGCCGACGACAGCGGAATCAGCACGATCACCAGCAGATACAGCAGCGTAAAGCCCAGTGTGAGTCGAAAGCCCGGCAGTACGTGGCGCGCTGAACTAGCTCCGCTCGTCGACATGGGTGCTCCCCGCTACTTCACATAGATCTGGTCGAACAAGCCGCCGTCGGCGAAGTGCGTCTTCTGGGCTTTCTGCCAGCCACCAAACTCTGCATCGATGGTGACGAGATTGATCTTGGGAAACTCGTGCTCGTGCTTGGCGAGCACGGCTGCATCGGACGGCCGGTAGAAGTTCTGAGCGACGATCTCTTGGGCAGCAGGCGTGTACAGGTACTCGAGATACGCCTGTGCGACTTTGCGCGTGCCCTTCTTGTCGACGACCTTGTCGACGAGCGCGACCGGTGGCTCTGCGCGGATCGACAGCGACGGGACGACGATGTCGAACTTACCCGGGCCGAGCTCTTTCTGCGCCAAGAGCGCTTCGTTCTCCCACGAGATCAGCACATCGCCGATGCCGCGTTCCACGAACGTCGTAGTCGCACCACGCGCTCCTGAGTCGAGCACGGCCACGTTCTTGTAGAGCGCCTTGACGAACTGCAGCGCTTTCGCCTGGTCGTTGGCGTGCTTCTTTTGCGCGTACGCCCATGCAGCCAAGTAGTTCCAGCGCGCGCCGCCCGAGGTCTTCGGGTTCGGCGTGATCACCGACACGCCGGGCTTGATCAGGTCGCTCCAGTCTTTGATCTGCTTTGGGTTGCCCTTGCGCACGAGCAGCACGATCGTCGACGTATACGGAGAGCTGTTGCCCGGAAGACGCTTCTGCCAGTCTGGAGGTAGCAGCTTGCCGCGCTCGGCAACCTCGTCGATGTCGTACGCGAGGGCCAACGTGAGCACGTCGGCCTCGAGCCCATCGATCACGGCGCGACCTTGCTTGCCCGAGCCGCCGTGCGACTGTTTGACGACCACGCCCTGCCCGGTCTTTTCTTTCCAGTGCTTCGCAAACGCAGCGTTGTACGCCGCGTAGAGCTCGCGCGTCGGGTCGTACGAGACGTTGAGCAGCTCGGCCTGTGCACCTACCCGGCTCGTGAGCAAGCTCATGGCAAGCACGAGCGACGTGCACAGCCAGCTGGCGATCGCACTGTTGTTCTGAAGCCCGACACCGCGAAGAGGAAGCGTGGTCATCGGGGCCGTCCTGCAGCAACATCCAGACCAAGCGCGCAGTCTGCGACATAGCCGCGCTACCAGCGCCCGCATCGCCGCTGTCTCGCCTGGTTCCAGCCGCACGACACTGCATGCTGCAGCTCGAGCCAGCACGACCGCTAGGATTCCCGTCGCAGCCCACCGCGACCAGCATAGGTGACGGACTTCACATCACATGCGCGGCCCCCACGGTGGCGTATCGGGTTGTGTTGAGAGTCCTGCCGCGGCACAACTGCCGCCGCGACCGTACCGCATCCGGACGAAGCTCATGGAAAGCGTCATCCCTCCTGTCACGCGCATAGCGCGCTCTTGGTTCAGAAAAGTCGACCAGCTGGTGCCCGAGCTTCGCAGAGCGCTGCTGCTCGGCGCGCTGTACACCGGCGCCGTCGAGTGCCTGAAGCTCGGTCCGCCGTACTTGCTCAAGACCGTCATCGATCAGCTGGGCAAGCACGCGCCGCTGGCGCAAGTCTTGTGGGGTGTCGCAGGCACGTTCGGAATCTCGATCCTGACCACGGCGGTCGAGCAACGCTACGGCCTATTCACCGCACACCAAGCCTTCAAGGTCGAGGCCGAGCTGCTGCGCAGCGGGCAGGCCAAGCTGCTCGGGCTGGGCCTCGCATACCACGAGGACCATCCGAGCGGTGATCTGATCCAGCTCCTGACCAAGGGCGCCGGACACTTGCGCGAGCTGCTCTGGTTCACGCTCGATCAGTTTCTTGGTGCGAGCTTGCAGATCGTCTTCACCAGCATCGTGCTGCTGTTCATCCACCCCGGCTGCGGCCTCGTGTTCATCGCGTTCCTGCCGATCGTGCTAGTCCAGGTGCACCGCGGCAGCCGTAAGCTGCAGCCGTTTCGCGAGCGCTACCATGCAGTGTTCCGGCAAGCCTCGTGGGAGATGAACCAAAGTCTGACGAATGTCCGTACCGTCATGGATTTCGTGCAGGAGCGTCGCGAAGCCAGCCACTTCAAGACGTCGCTGGCGCACTATCTGGGCTTTGCCGGCGAGCGCATTCGCGCGGAAAACACCGATCATCGCAGCTGGGATCTGCTGCTCGGCTCCGCTCGCTTCGCCGTGCTCTTGTATGCCGTGTACCTCGTCCATGCCGACGCGATGACCACGGGCTCGCTGTTTTTGCTCGCGACATTGTCAGAGAAAGTCGTCGCGTCGCTGTTTCGCTTGAGTCGCCTGTACTCGTACCTCGGCGACTCCATCGAGTCGGTCGAACAGCTCACAGACATGTTTGCGGAGCAGCCGAGCATCGTCGAGCGGCCGTCTGCCGAGTCGTGCATCAAGCTCGACGGCGCCATCGAGCTGGACGAGGTCGGCTTTGCCTATCTGTCCGGCCGACCCGTGCTGCAAGACGTCTCCTTGACGATCCCCGCACGCAGCATGACCGCGGTCGTCGGGCGCTCGGGTGCGGGAAAAACCACGCTGATCAAGCTGCTATCGCGTCACTACGACGTCACGGAGGGTGCGCTGCGCGTCGATGGCGTCGATGTTCGCGACTATGCGCTGGCCGACTATCGGCGCCAAGTCGCAGTAGTCTCTCAAGACATCCAGCTCTTCGACACGACCATCGCGCGCAACATCGCGTACGGGCGCGACGCTACGCTCGAGGAGATCCGTGAAGCGGCGCGACTCGCCAACGCCGATCAGTTCGTGTCGCAGCTGCCAAACGGCTACGACACCGCGATCGGTGAGCGAGGCGTGAAGCTCTCGGGTGGACAGCGGCAACGCGTCGGCATCGCGCGGGCGCTCTTGATGCGCCCGGCCGTGCTCGTGTTCGACGAGGCGACGTCGTCGCTCGATACCGAGTCCGAGCGGCTCATCCAGGATGCGCTGGCGAAGATCGCGCGACAGCAGACGATGATCATCATCGCGCATCGCTTGTCGACCGTGGAGAGCGCAGATCACATCGTCGTGCTGGAGAATGGGCGCATCGCCGAGCACGGCAGCCCAGCGCAGCTTACACAGCGCGATGGGGTGTTTGCGCGGATGCGCCGGTTGCAGGGCCTGGATGCACAGGCGCTGCGGGCGTGAGGCCGGGCACCACGCGAGACACGTGGGACACGTGGGCCGCACGTGCGCAAACAAGCGCCCGGCCTGCCGCGGACCGCGCATGCACACACCTCGAGTTGCCTTTCGGCTTCAGCCTGAGCATCGATCGGCCGAAAGGCTGGCGGGTGGGAAATGCCGAACCAGGGCGAACAGACAACATATTCTCTCCGCAGGCTGCGGATCATCATCCTGTCGTGTCTTGTCGTCGGTGTCGCCACCTACACGGCAGTCATGTTCACGCTGACCGACAACTTGGCGCGCCGCTTCGGACCGCAGGTGCGCATCGACCTCGAGTGGCGCGTGCAGCGCGGCGCGCAGGAGCTCGCGCGTGGTGCAGAGCTGGGTCTGGTCATCGGGGATCGTGCGACCTTGGTGAAGTCGTTCGGCGCATATGCGACCTCGGACGACGTGCTGGCGATCGTCGGGGTGGACGGTCAAGACAACGTCATCGGACAGCACGGTAAGCCGCCGGCCTCGACGACCGCGCTGTTCTCCGGCGCGCCGCGCAGCATCCGCGAAGGCAACGGCTACATGGTCAGCTGGGCGCCCGCGGAAATCGAGGGCGCGACCGTGGGCAAGATCGCGGTCGTCGTATCGACGGCGCGCTTGGTCGATGCTCGAGCGCTCTTGGAGCGCTCCAAGAACATCAGCCTGATCGGCGGTGTGGCCGCGCTGCTGCTCGGCGTGATCGTCGTCTCGTTCTTCACGCGCGCGGTGGCCCATCGCGACGCGCAGCTGTTCGACTACGCCGGCAACCTCGCACACATGGTGGAGGAGCGCACCAGCGAGCTCGACGAGCGCAACCGCGGCATGCGCCTGGTGCTCGACAACGTCGCACAGGGCTTCATCACCATCGACGGCACGGGCTCGATCGCCTCCGAGCGATCCGCCGTCGTGGATCTCTGGTTCGGCAAGCCAGCCCACGGCGCCACGCTGATGGACTATCTGCGCAACACCGCGCCGACCTACGCCCTGTGGCTCGAGATCGGGCTCGAACAGCTGCGCGAGGACTTCATGCCAGTAGCACTCGTGCTCGACCAGCTGCCGAAGCGCTTCACCGCGGACAGCAAGACGTACGATGTGGCGTACACGCCGATCGCCATGGAAGACGACGTGAAGCGCCTGCTGGTGATCTTCAGCGACGTCACCGCACAGCTGGCGCGCGAGCGCGCCGATGCCGAGCAAAAAGAGCTCGTCGCATTGTTCCAGCGCATCTCGATCGATCGCCCGGGCGTCGAAAACTTCTTGAACGAGGCGGCCTCACTCGTCGCAGCGCTACGCAGCGAGCAAGACCCGGTCATTCAAAAACGCCTGGTTCACACCTTGAAAGGCAACTGCTCGATCTACGGCCTCGAGACGTTCGCCGAGCTGGCGCATGCCATCGAGAGCGACCTCGCGGACACAGGCGCAAGCCTGAGCGATGCGCAGCGCAGCGACCTCGTGGGCATGTGGAAGCAAGCCATGCAGCGCGTCGGCTTCCTGCTCGGAGGGGCACGCCGCGAGGTCATCGAGCTGGAAAAGTCGGAGCTGGAAGGTCTCGCGGCGCGTGCACGCAGCGGAGCTAAACCCCACGAAATCTCGGCCACTTTGCTCGAGTGGACCAAGCAATCCGCGACGCAGCATCTCGAGCGCTTGGCGCGGCAGGCCACGGTGCTCGCGCGTCGCCTGGGCAAGCCCGAGCCCGAGATCGTGCTCGACGGCCACGGCGTGCGGCTCGATCCCGGTGGTTGGGCTCCGTATTGGTCCGCGATGGTTCACGTGGTCCGCAACGCCGTCGACCACGGCATCGAGGATGCTGCCGAGCGCGTGCGAGCTCACAAGCCGGAAGCGGCGACGCTGCGCCTCAGCGCGGAACGGCGCGGCGGTGTCGTGGTGATCAAGCTCTCGGACGATGGCCGCGGCATCGATTGGGATCGCATACGCGCCAAGGCGGCCCAGCTCGGCCTACCTCACGCTGAGCACGCGGAGCTGATCGAAGCCCTGTTTCACGATGGGCTCAGCACCCTCGATACCGCGACCGTGACCTCCGGGCGCGGCGTGGGGCTCGGCGCCTTGCGAGCCGCAGTCCAGGATCTCGGCGGTCACATCGAAGTGGACAGCAAGGTCGG
>Ga0190271_10001740_pt1 | contig 12683 bp, 11 predicted proteins | sample Popmic356T_FD_133747 | JGI IMG/M metagenome (GOLD analysis project Ga0190271, IMG submission 133747) | Populus adjacent soil microbial communities from riparian zone of Weber River, Utah, USA - 356 T | ecosystem: Environmental > Terrestrial > Soil > Riparian zone | place: USA: Utah | collected...
GTCTGGATCGATCGCCTCGAACTCGCCGGTCTCGGGGTCGACGGTGGGAAAGCTGCCGGTCTCCAGCTCCTGGGCGACCGCCCTGTCGACCTCCTGAGGAGCGGGGACGGAACGGCCGGCCTGGCGACGCATGCGGCCCAGCTGCCGCAGCCGCACCTGGCGCAGGGTGAGGATCTCCAACACCGAGACGAGGTAGACGCTGGCGGCAAGCGCGAGCAGTCCGCAGACCGCCATCACCGCGGTCCAGGCCAAGTCGAAGTTGCCGTGGTCGTCGCTGTAGGGGACGAAGCGCAGAGCCAGCGCGAGCGCCGCCATGACCAGCGTCCAGCCGTATAGGTAGACCAGCGTGCGGCGCTGGGAGAAGCCGATGTCAGCCATCCGGTGGTGGAAGTGCCAGCGATCGGCGCGATAGATCGGGCGCCGGTATTTGAGCCGTTTGGCGACGACGAAGCCGGTGTCGAGGATCGGCACGGTGAGGATGATCAGGGGTAAGAAGAGGGCCACGACCGCGTTCGTCTTCAGCGCTCCCTGGACCGCGATCACGCCCATCAGGTAGCCGAGCAGGTTGGAGCCGGTGTCGCCCATGAAGGTGCTGGCCGGGGGAAAGCCGTGGCGCAGGAAGCCGAGCGAGGCGCCGGCGGTGAGCGCCGCGAGGACGCCGGCCGCGGTGCGGTCGAGCGAGAGGGCGACGACCGCCAGCGTCAGCGCCGAGATCACGCAGACGCCGGCGGCGAGGCCGTCGACGCCGTCGATCAGGTTGATCACGTTGACCACGGCGACGATCCCGAGCACGGTGAGGACATCGCCGAGGTGGACCACTCCCCCCCACGGCAGCGTCAGCAGGTCGACCGTGCCCGGCGTCAGCCGGCCGAAGAAGGGGATCGTGAAGTTGTCGATCGTGACCCCGGCCGAGACCGGGACGATCACCGCCGCCGCCTGGCCCAGCAGCTTCACGGCTGGATTGAGGTCGAAGACGTCGTCGGCGAGCCCGACCAGGGCGATCGCCACGGCGCCGATCAGGATCGCGTGGCTTTCGGAGTCCGGCGGCAGCCAGATCAGGCCGGCGACGACGGCGCCGGCGAGGATCGCGAGGCCGCCCAGCTTCGGCGTCGGCACGCCGTGCAGCGAGCGCTCGTTGGGCTGGTCGATGGCGCCGAGGCGACGGGCGAGGCGGATCGTGAGGGGCGTCAGCAGCAGGGCTAGGAGGCCCGCGAGAAGGAAGGCGAAAAGCGCGTCCAGCGAGTTCGGCATCTGCTCCATTCGGCTCCGGCCAGCGTGCTCAGCCTAGTAGTCCCACTAGACCGCGTAGCGGTCAAACCAGAGCGTGAAGGCCATCAGGCCCCAGAGCTGGCGGCTGAGGTCTTCGCGGCCGGAGCAGTGGCGATCGAGCAGCGGCGTCACGGTTCGGGGATCGAGGCAGCCCTGCCGCTCGAGGTTCGCGGCCGCGAGGACCTCGCGCGCGAATGGCTCCAGCGGCCCCCGCAGCCAGGCCGCCAGGGGGATCGAGAAGCCCTGCTTGCGGCCGCGCACGATCTCGCGTGGCAGCAGCGGCGCCAGCGCCTGCCGCAGCAGGCGCTTCTTGGCCAGGCCCCGGACTTTGTGCCGGGTCGGCAGGGAGAAGGCGAACTCGGCCACCCGCTGGTCGAGGAACGGCACCCGCAGCTCCAGCGAGTGGGCCATGCTGAGGCGGTCGGTCTTCACGAGCAGGTCGTCGGCCAGGTAGATGCCGAGGTCGACGTCCTGCATCCGCGCCAGCGGTTCCGCCCCGGCGGTCTCGGCGTAGCGCTGGCGATAGAGGTCGAGCGGATCCCAGCCGGGATCGCGAGCGCCGAGCAGGGCGTGGCGGCGCTCGGCGGTGAAGATCTCCTTCCAGCCGTGGTGGCGCTCCAACGGCGGCAGGGCGGCGGCGCGGGCGAAGCGCTTGGCTTTGTAGTCGAAGCCGACCCTGGCGTCGGAGCTGGGCAACCGCTCGACCAGCGGTGCCGCCAGCGTCGCCAGGCGGCCGACGCGGGGAGCGAGCAGGTCAGCCACATAGGTGTAATAGCCGCCGAAGAGCTCGTCTCCCCCCTCCCCCGACAGCGCCACCTTGACCGCGCCGGCGGCCAGCTCGGAGACGAGGTACGTGGGCAGCGCCGAGGAGTCGCCGAAGGGCTCGTCGAACGCTTCGACCAGCCTCGGCAGCAGTTCGACCGCGTCGGGGCGGACGATCAGCTCCTGGTGGTCGGTGCCGAAGCGCTCGGCGACCAGGCGCGCCCGCGAGAGCTCGTCGAAGCCGCTCTCCTCGAAGCCGATCGAGAAGGTCTTCAGCGGCTCGCGCGTCTCGGCCGCCGCCAGCGCCGTGATCCCACCGGAATCGACGCCGCCGGAGAGCAGCACCCCGACCGGGACGTCGGCGACCAGATGGGCGCGGATCGAGTCGCGCAGCACCTCCCGCAGCTCCGCCGCCAGCTCCTCGGCGGAGCCGTCGCGCGGCGGCCCGGCGGGGTCGGGGCCAGGGCGGGCGTAGCGACGCAGCCCAATCTCGCCATCGCGCCAGCTGAGCAGGTGCCCTGGCGGCAGCTTGCGCGCCTCGGCGAAGATCGTCAGCGGCGCCGGAATCGAGTTGAAGGCGAGGTAGGCGGCCATCGCCTTGGGATCGATCGCGCGCGAGAAGCCCGGCTGCTCGAGCATCGCCTTCAGCTCCGAGGCGAACGAGAGGTCGCCGTCGACGCGGCGGTAATAGAGCGGCTTGATCCCGAAGCGGTCCCGGGCCAGCAGCAGCCGCCGCTCGCGTTCGTCCCAGAGGGCGATCGCGAACATCCCCCGCAACCGCTCGACGAACGCCTCGCCGTGCTCCTCGTAGAGGTGGACCAGGACCTCGGTATCGCAATCGGTCGCAAACCGGTGCCCGCGGCCCTCGAGCTCGCGCTTCAGCTCGCGGTAGTTGTAGATCTCGCCGTTCTGCACGACGACGACGCTGCCGTCCTCGTTCGCGATCGGCTGGTGCCCGTGGTCGAGATCGATGATCGACAACCGCCGCGCCGCCAGCGCCACCGGCCCCCGGTGGAACAAGCCCTCGTCGTCCGGCCCGCGATGCACCAAACGAGCGCTCATCCTCCCCACCGCCTCGAGATCCGGCGCCCCCTTGAAGCTCGCGATTCCAGCTATTCCACACATGCAGCGGGCAGTCTCGCAGCAGCGATCGCGACGCGTCTGCAATTACACCCGCATAGCGGGGCTAAATGCAGACGCGTACACGCCCGCCCGATCAGTTCTTCTCGGGAGCGGCCGGGCCACGCCCGACGACCTTGCTCACGGTGGCGAAGAGGACGCTGAAGTAGAGGCCCACCGAGCGGTCGGCGATGTACTCCATGTCGTGGGCGAGCTTGTTGGCCCACGACTCCTCGCGCGTTACCCGCGTCTGCGCGAAGCCGGTTACCCCGGGGCGAACGACCAGGCGCTGCCAGTACTGGGGGATCTCGCGGCAGAGCTCGGCGAAGAAGGAGGGGCGGATCGGGCGCGGGCCGACGATCGCCATGTCGCCGCACAGCACGTTCCAGAGCTGCGGCACCTCGTCGAGATGGGTGGCGCGCAGGGCGCCGCCGATCCAGGTCCGCTCTTCCTCGGTGCGGCGGGTCAGCTCCTCGCCGTAGTAGGGACCGAGGCGGTCTTCGGCGTCGGGCTTGAGGGTGCGGAACTTGTACATCCAGAACAGCTTGCCGGCGCGGCCGACGCGGGCGCCGCGATAGAAGATCGGGCGGCCGGAGCCGAGCGCGATGGCGGCGGTGGTGAGGATCAGGAGCGGCGCCAGCACCAGCAGCATCGAAGCCGAGATGAGGATGTCGAGCCCGCGCAGAACGGCGTCGACCGGGCGGTGCTCGCTCTCGGCCGCGAGCCCGACCAGCTCCTCGAAGGAGGACTCGGCCTCGAGATCGGCTAGGAGGGAGCTACTGGGTGGGACTCGCCGCGCAATGAGGCCCCGACGGTACCGAGAATGGTCTCGACGAGAGCGGTGGGGTCGCGTTTGGTCGGCGCCGAGTCCGCGGTCCGCTTCTCCAGCACGAGCGCGCGTGGATCGGTCAGCGGCCGCAGCCGCCCGGAGCGGATCAGCGCTTCGTCGACGCCGCCGAGGCGGCCGCCGTAGGTGGTGTAGACGGGGGTTCCGAGGGCGGCGGCCTCGCGGTTCATCGTGCCGCCGGCCGAAAGCACGAGGTCGGTGAGCGCAACCAGGCTCTGGGCCTCGACGGCGCCATCGGGGACGATCAGCGAGGGCAGCCGCAGGTTGGTGATGAACTCGCGCTGCGCCTGCGTGCGCGGCAGCACGACCGCGTGGACGTCGCCGTCGCGCCCAAGCCGGTCGAGGACCTTGGGGAAGAGCGGGTTGGACTTGCGGTGATAGAGGGAGACGTCGGGTGGCGGCCGCACGATCACCACGACCCGCTCGGTCTCGACCCCAAGCCGGGTCAGCGCCTCCGGGTCCGGCTCGAAGTCGTAGAGGTAGTACTCCTCCTTCAGTCCCGGATAGGGGAAGAACTTATCCGGCGTCACGCCGAAGCGGCGCAGGCGCTCGAGCGGAACCGAGTCGGGGAACATCACCCGCTTGGCGAGGCGGCAGCCGATGCGGTGCTGAGTGACGGCGAACTCGTAGTCGTGCATGTTCGCCTCGGGAACGCCGAGAACCCGAGCGGCGATCGCGAGGTCGTTGGAGCCGTGCGCGAGGGCGAGGTCGAAGGAGCGGCCGCGCCCGAAGCGCAGCATGCCGGCGGTGCGGGCGCCGAGCCGGTAGGCCTTCTGGAACCTCGACGCCCCGCCGTGCTGGCCGATCGGAGTGTGTTCCATCCCGTGCAGGTCGAGCAGCGCCTGGGTCTGGGCGTAATCGCGGGAGGTGATCTCGACCGAGTGGCCTTCCGCGCGCAGGCGCTCGATGATCGGGCGCAGCACCAGCACGTGCGCCGGCGCACTCATGTCGACCCAGATCTTCAAGTGTCAGACAGTCGCCAGCTCGGGATAGAGCGGGTGACGATCCATCAGAGCGGCGGTGCGAGCGGAGAGGCTGTCCTTCTCCGCCTCGAAGTCGGGGCCGAGCGCGGTGGCGATGACGGCGGCGATCTCGCCCATCTCCTCCTCGCCCATGCCGCGGGTCGTGAGGGCGGGGGTGCCGATGCGAAGCCCGGACGGGTTCATCGGCGGTCGCGGATCGAAGGGGATCGCGTTGCGGTTGACCGTGATGCCGACCTCCTCGAGGCGATCCTCGGCGGTCTGGCCGTCGAGCCCGGTCGGGGTCAGGTCGACGAGGACGAGGTGGACGTCGGTGCCGCCGGTCAGGACCGGGATGCCGTCGGCTTCGAGGCCGGCGGCGAAGGCCTGGGCGTTGGCGATCGTCTGCCGCTGGCGCGCGGCGAACCGCTCGCCGGCGGCGATCTTCAGCGCCACCGCCTTGGCGGCGATCGTGTGCATCAGCGGCCCGCCCTGCTGTCCGGGGAAGACCGCCTTGTCGATCGCCTTGGCGTGCTCCTCGCGGCAGAGGATCATGCCGCTGCGGGGCCCGCACAGAGTCTTGTGGATCGTCGTCGTGACGACGTCGGCGTGCGCAACCGGATTCGGGTGCTCGCCGGCGGCGACGAGGCCGGCGAAGTGGGCCATGTCGACCATCAGCTTGGCCCCGACCGAGTCGGCGATCTCGCGGAAGGCGGCGAAGTCGAGCTGGCGCGGGTAGGCGGACCAGCCGGCGACGATCAGGGTCGGCTTGTGCTCCTCGGCGAGCCGCGCGACCTCGTCCATGTCGACCAGCATGTCCTCGCGGCGGACGTGGTAGGGCACCGGGTTGTAGAGCGCGCCGGAGACGTTGATCTTCACCCCGTGGCTGAGGTGGCCGCCGTGGTCGAGCGCCATGCCGAGGAAGGTGTCGCCGGGTTCGAGCAGGGCCATGTAGGCGGCGTTGTTGGCCTGGGCGCCGGCGTGTGCCTGGACGTTGGCGTGCTCGGCGCCGAACAGCTCCTTGGCCCGCGAGATCGCCAGTTCCTCGGCGACGTCGACCTCCTCGCAACCCCCGTAGTAGCGACGGCCGGGGTAGCCCTCGGCGTACTTGTTGGTCAGCACCGAGCCGACCGCCTCGAGCACCGCCCGCGGCACGAAGTTCTCCGAGGCGATCATCTCCAGGGTGCGCTGCTGGCGCCGCAGCTCGCCCTCGAGCACAGCGGCGATCTCGGCGTCGACCTCAGCCAAGGGGGCGGTTTGGAAGTTCTCCGGCAGCTCGCTCACGACCCGGGCGACGATAGCAACGGGGCGGGATATTCTGAGCTGGGTGAGACCCCGGCTCGCACTCGCCGCCACCCTCCTCGCCACGGCGTTCCTCGTCACCGGCTCGGCCCAGGCCGCCGATCCCTGCGCTGGCCGGGATGCGGCCAAGCTGCTCTGCCCCAACCTGCAGATCGGCCCGCCCGCCGACCTCTATCTCGAAAGCGCCGGGGGTCGCCAGCTGCTGCGGGCGACCAGCGACGTCCGCAGCCGCGGCCGCGGTCCGATCGAGCTGCGGGGACAGCGCAACGGCTGGCGCACGATGCGCACCAATCAGCGCATCTACCGCGTCGGCGGTGGACACGTCGACGTCCGCAGCGAGGCCACGCTGCGCTTCACCGACGTCGGCTACGCCTTCGGCGGCGCCTACTGGAAGGTCCACCAACTGGCTCGCTTCGAGCTGCACCGGGCCGGGCCGGAGGGCGCCTTCGGCGGCGTCGTCCGGGTCAGCCCCAAGCTCAACTACTGCCTGCGGGACCTGGAGCGGACCCGGGCCGGACGGCGCTCGCCACCCAGCCGCCACTATCCCGCCTGCAACCAGAACCCCTACCGCAACCGGGTAGCCCTGGGAACCTCGGTCGGCTGGTCGGACATCTACCCGGCCCCCTACGACAAGCAGTGGATCGACGTCACCGGCCTCAGCGGTTGCTTTGCCTTCTCGATGATCGTCGACCCCCAGGGCCTGCTCTACGAGTCCAAGGAGGAGGACAACACCTCCCAGCGCCTGGTCCGGCTGCCCTTCACCAGCAACGCCGGCTGCTGAGGACCAACCCTCTCTAGCCGAGTCCGACCGAGGCGAGGGAGCTCGCCAGGTCCCCGGGCGAGAGAGCGCCGTGGCGGAGGACCGTCCAGCCGCCGTGCTCGTCGATCGAGGAGATGTCGACGACGGTCGAGGGCAGGCCGGGCAGCTCTCCGGCGTCGAGCGCGAGGTCGGCTCCGGCGACGATCGAGTCCGGCACCTCCTCGAACCTGGCCGGCGCGAAGTTGCCGCTGAGGTTGGCCGAGGTCTGGAAGATCGGACACATCGTTCCCGCCAGTGGACCGGCGATCAACCTGATGCCGAGGCGGTCGAGATCTTTGCCGCAGGCGAACGGGTAGCGATGGCCGGGATTGGCGACGACCAGCGTCACCGGACCCGGCAGCAGGGCGCTGATCGCGGCGACCGTGCGCGGGCCGAGGCCGGCGACCAGCTCGCGCATCGCCAGCGGCGAGAAGTAGAGGACCGCCGACGGCTTGCCCTCGTCGCGCCCCTTGAGCCGGTGGATGCGCGCGATCGCGTCGGCGTTGAGGGGATCGCAGGCCAGCCCGTAGAGGCCGTCGGAAGGGAACACCGCAACGCCGCCGGCGGCGATGCAGCGCTGCATCGCGCTGCGGGCGCCCTGCGCGCCGCCGCTCTCGAGCTTGATCACCTCCGTTGCACCAGACATCCCGCTCACCGCTCCCCGATGACGACGCGCTCGATCCCAGCGAGGTCGCGTCGGGTCTCGGTCTTCGCGAAACCAGCTCCACGCAGTAGCTCGGCGACGGCGCCGGCCTGTCCCTCCCCCACCTCCAGCGCCATTGCGGCAGAGCTTTTGCCCGCCATGCGGGCATAACCTCTGCCGCACTCGGCGAGCAGGGCGCGGATCGCGTCGAGGCCGTCGGCTCCGGCCAGCAGGGCCTCGCGCGGCTCCCAGTCCCGAACCTCCGGCTGCAGCGAGTTCCACTCGCCGCTGGCGATATAGGGGAGGTTGGCAAGCATCAGGTCGAACTCCCCCGTCGCCGGAATCGTGCCGGCGAGGAAGCGGACGCGCTCGCCGAAGCCGAGGCGTTTGGCATTGGTCCGGGCCACCTCCAGCGCCGCGGCAGAGGTATCGGTCGCGGTCACGGCGCAGGCCGGCAGCTCGTCGGCGAGCGCCAGGGCGATCGCGCCGGAGCCGGTGCCGACGTCGAGCGCCGAGCGCGGGGCCCGCTCCAAGGCGACTTCGACCAGCAGCTCCGTCTCCGGTCGCGGGATCAGGACCCGGCGATCGACGAGCAGGTCGAGGTGGCGGAAGCCTCGGCGGCCAACTATGTAGGCGACCGGCTCGCGGCGCAGCCGCCGCCGCACCATCTCCCCGAACAACCGCGCCGCCGGGGGCGGCACCTCGTCCCCGGGAGCGGCGACCAGCGCCGCGCGCTCGCGACCCGTCGCCGCCGCCAGCATCACCTCGGCGTCGAGGCGAGGCGCTTCGACACCGGCGGCCGCAAGGGCGTCGGCGGCGGAGTTCAGCGCTTCGCGAACGGGTGCCACTGCCACCGCCTCAGCCAACGGTGGCGGTCTCCAGGCGCTGCCGCTTCTCCTCCGCGGCGAGCGCGTCGGTGAACTCCGCGAGGTCGCCGCCGAGGACGCCGTCGAGGTTGTGCGAGGTGAGCTTGATCCGGTGGTCGGTGACCCGGCCCTGGGGGAAGTTGTAGGTGCGGACCTTCTCCGAACGCTCGCCGCTGCCGACCTGGGCTTTGCGCTCGGAGGCGATCTTGGCCTGCTGTTCGGCCAGCTCGCGCTCGTACAGCCGCGCCCGCAACACCCTCATCGCCCGCTCCTTGTTTTGAAGCTGGGACTTCTCGTCCTGCATCGAGACCACGATCCCGGTCGGTTTGTGGGTGATCCTCACCGCCGAGTCGGTGGTGTTGACCGACTGCCCACCCGGCCCGGAAGAGCGGTAGACGTCGATCTGAAGGTCGTTCTGGTCGACCTCGACCTCGACCTCCTCGGCCTCGGGCAGCACCGCGATCGTCGCCGTCGAGGTGTGGATGCGACCTTGGGACTCCGTCTCCGGCACCCGCTGCACGCGGTGGGTTCCGCCCTCGAACTTGAAGACCGAGTAGGCGCCCTCGCCCTTGACCGCGAAGGTCACCTCCTTGAAGCCGCCGGCCTCCGACGCCGACTGCGAGAGGATCTCGGTCGAGAAGCCGCGCTCCTCCGCGTAGCGAGTCAGCATCTTGTAGAGGTCGCCGGCGAACAGCGCCGCCTCGTCGCCTCCGGTGCCGCCGCGGATCTCGACCAGCACGTTCTTGGCGTCGTTGGGGTCGCGCTCGACCATCGCCAGCCGGATCTCCTCTTCCAGCTCCGCCAGCCGGGCCGGTGCCTCGTCGACGACCTTGCGCATTTCCGCGTCCTCGCCCTCCTCCAGCAGCTCGCGCGCCCCTTCGAGATCGTCCTTCAGGGTCGCGTACTCCAGAGCCAGCTCCTGGGCGGGCTGCAGTTCCCGGTACTCGCGCCCGACCTCGGCATAGCGCTGCCGGTCCGAGATCACCTCAGGATCCGACATCTGCGCCTCGAGCTCCGCGAAACGGGCTTTCAGCTGCTCTACGAGCTGATCGATCATTGAGACAACCCTAGAGGGGGTTAAGCAACGATCTCGATGTGCTGCTGCTTGGCCGCTTGCTCGGGGTTCTCCCGGGCCAGGACCGCGTTCAGGGAGGCAATCGCCACCGCCAGCTGCTCTTCGTCGGGCTCGCGCGTGGTCAGGTTCTGCAACATCAGCCCCGGCCACATCACCGCCCGCACCCAGCGTTTGCGCCGATTCTTGCCCGCCCACTTGATCACCTCGTAGGAGAGCCCGGCGATCAGCGGGATGCCGAGGATCCGCGAGAGCAGCAGCCAGTACCACTCCGGCAGGCCGATCGGGGCGAAGACGAAGATCGCCAGCACCATCACGATCAGCAGGAAGCTGGTGCCGCAGCGCGGGTGCAGCCGCGAGTAGAGCTTGGCCCGGGCGGGCACGAGCTCGTCTTCGGCCTCGTAGCAGGAGATCGTCTTGTGCTCGGCCCCGTGGTACTCGAAGACCCGCCGCAGGTCGGGCATTTTGCTGATCGCGAGGATGTAGCCGATGAAGATCGCGGTGCGCAGGATTCCCTCGATCAGCCAGAAGAGCAGCGCCGATCCAAGCTGGTCCTTGATCAGGCTGGTGAGGCCGACCGGGACGACGAAGAAGAGCCCGACCGAGAGCAGCAGCGAGAGGAAGATCGTGAGGCCCCAGATCCAGCCGCCGATTTCCTCTTTCCCACCCTCCTCGTCCTCCTCCAGCTGCGCGTTGGCCGAGATCGCCAGCGCCTTGAAGCCGATCTTCATCGACTCGCCGAGGGCGACGACGCCGCGGACGATCGGCAGGCGCCAGATCCGGTGGCGCTGCGCCCACGGCTTCAACGGCTCCGACTCGATCTCGATCTCGCCCTCGGGCGTGCGCACCGCGACCGCCCAGACCGAGACCCCGCGCATCATCACCCCCTCCAGGACCGCCTGGCCGCCCACCGGCGCGTCGCGTTTCGCGACCAGGGCGCCGTCGGGCATCCGCAGCGGGTCGCCGCCGTTGCCGGAGGAGACAGGGGAAGCTTGTGCCGAGCCCAGTGGCGGGCTCACGGGTTACTTTCCAGCCCGGTGCTTGGCGGCGCGGCGCTGGAAGCGCTCGACGCGGCCGCCGGTGTCAACCAGCTTTTGCTTGCCCGTGTAGAAGGGGTGGCACTCGGAGCAGAGCTCGACATGGAGGTCGTCTTTCGTCGACCGCGTGTAGAACTGGTTGCCGCACGAGCAATGCACGTTGGCAAGCGTGTACTCGGGGTGGATTCCTGCCTTCACTTCGATCAGTTTAGATCATGCGCGTAATTTGCTCGTCCCAGGGGTTGGGAACCGGAGCCCAGCTGCCGATACGCCCTCAGTGAAGGCAAGCGACGCGAGCACCCCGAGCCCGGCGGCACATCTGCTGCGCCGCCTTCTCGCGACCCTGCTGCTGGGGGGAACCGCGCTCGTGGCGCTGCACGACTGGCTCGGCCTCGGCGCCAGCCTCGACGTCGCGATCGGCGAACCCCTTTATGCGGCGGTCGTGCTCGGCGCCGGCGTCGCCTGCCTGGTGCGAGCGTCCGACTACCGCCCCGAGCACACGGCCTGGATGCTGCTCGGGGTCGCGATCCTCTGCTGGGGCGCGGCCGAGGTCTACTGGGCGGTGGCGATCGAAGGAAACGCGGATGCGCCGTACCCCTCGCCGGCCGACATCGGCTATCTCGCTTTCTACCCCTTCGCCTATGCCGGCCTGGCGATGCTGGTGCGGGCTCGCGCCCACGAGATCAACTGGCGGCTCTGGATGGACGGGGTGATCGCGGCCCTGGGCACGGCGGCTCTGGGCACGGCCTTCGTCTTCGACTTCGTCGCCGACCGGGCGACGGGATCGACGCTCGAAGTGATGACCACCCTCGCCTACCCGCTCGGCGACATCGTCATGGTCTCGATCGTGGTCGGCGTCGTCGCCCTCACCGGCTGGAGGCCGGGGCGCACCTGGTCGCTGCTGCTCGCCGGTCTCTCCGCCCTGGTCGTCGCCGACATCGCCTTCACCCTGCAGTCCACCGACGCAACTTTGCCCGGCGGCGACTGGATCGACCCGATCTACCTGATCGCCGCGGTCTGCCTCGCCGCTGCCGTCTGGCAGCCGACGGAGGCGGCGAGCATCACCTCTCCTCGCGACGACCGGCGCGAGATCGTCGTTCCCGCGGTCTTCGCCACGGTGATGATCGGCCTTTTCGCGATGCGCTATTACGACGCCACGGGATCGCTCTCCACCATCCTCTGGGCGGCGACGATGGCGGCGGTGATCATCCGCCTGACCATGAGCGACCGCGAGAACCGGCGCTTGCTCGACCAGGTCCGCACCGACCCTCTCACCGGTCTCGGCAACCGTGGCCGCATGCAGGTCGACCTGGAAGGGACGTGCGAGCGCGCCGACTCTGAGCAGCCGGCGACCCTCTACCTCTTCGATCTCAACGGCTTCAAGAGCTACAACGACACCTTCGGCCACCCGGCGGGCGACGAGCTGCTCACACGCCTCGGCAGCGGGCTGCGCTCGGCGGTCAACGGCGACGGGACCGCCTACCGGATCGGCGGCGACGAGTTCGTCGTCCTCGTCACCCGCGGCGGTTCCGGTCTCGGCGAGCGGGTCATGAAGCGGGCGGCAGACGCGCTGACGACCAGCGGCAGGGGATTCGAGGTCAGCGCCGCCTGGGGCGGAGTCGCGATCCCCGCCGAGGCCAGCACCCCGGCGGAGGCGATGCAGCTGGCCGACGTGCGGATGTACGCGCAGAAGGAGTCGCGCCGGCCGGCTCACGACGACGCGATCGAGATTCCGCTGGGCGAGGTCTCGGCGCTACGGCGACCGCGCGACGGCGAAGCTCTCGAGCAGGGCCAGTAGGACGTCCGTCACCTCAGCCCGGCTGTCGGGTGCCTCAGAGCGGGCGACGAGCATCGCCGCCTCGTCGAGCGCCCCCAGCAGCAGGTGCGCCATTGGCTTCAGCGGCAGCGGCCGGATCTCCCCCGCCTCGATCGCCGCGGACAGGCTCGCTTCGATCAGACCGAGGCCGTGGGCGGCGCCGATCTCCCGCCAGCGGTCCCAGCCGAGCAC
>Ga0190271_10001741_pt1 | contig 12667 bp, 4 predicted proteins | sample Popmic356T_FD_133747 | JGI IMG/M metagenome (GOLD analysis project Ga0190271, IMG submission 133747) | Populus adjacent soil microbial communities from riparian zone of Weber River, Utah, USA - 356 T | ecosystem: Environmental > Terrestrial > Soil > Riparian zone | place: USA: Utah | collected...
ACAGGAATAGAACAATAGTGATTTGTGATCGTGGATTCTCGATTCGTTGTTGATCGGAGATTGTTGATTGGTGATTTATCGACGGTTGAATCCACCAACCAATCAACGATCTGAATCGTCAATCAACAAGGAATCAACAACCAAAGATCGTGAGATCAACAATGATCGAAGGCATACTTCAAGACCTACGCCACGGGGCGCGGATGCTCGCGAAGAACCCGGGCTTCACGCTCATCGCCGTGCTGTCGATCGCGATCGGCGTCGGCGCCAATGCAGCGATGTTCAGCCTGGCCGACGGCCTCGTCCTTCGACCGCTGCCCGTGCCTCGCGCCGATCAGGTCGTCAGCGTGAGCGCCACCGCGCCGCGGGCAAGCGAGACGTTCTTCCTGAACAACAACCGGATCTCGTATCTCGACTATGTCGATCTGCGCGACCGGGCGCAGACCTTCGATGGCCTGGCTGCCTACAACGTGACGTTCGCGAGCTTCGCGGCGGGGCGCGACCAGGTCGCGCAGAGCAAGCTCGGGCTCGCCGTCAGCGGCAATTTCTTCGACGTGCTCGAACTCCAACCGGCGCTCGGCCGCGCCCTACGTCCCGACGAGGACCGTGTGCCAGGCAGAGATGCCGTCGTCGTGCTCGCGTACGACACGTGGAGCGAGCAGTTCGGAGGCGATCCGGGTGTCATCGGGCGGCAGGTCCGACTTGGTGGTCTGGACTTTACCGTCGTCGGCGTGGCGCCACAGACGTTCACCGGTATGCATCTCGTCCTTCCGCCGGCGTTCATCATTCCCATCGCCATGTCGTCGAGGCTCGCAGGCGCTCCGCCCGCCACGCTTACAGAACAGCGCAGCTTCCGCTACCTCGAGGTCCGCGGACGGATGAAGCCGGGCGTGTCACTCGAGCAGGCGAGGCAGGAAGTCGCGTCCATCGCGCGCGGTCTCGAGCAGATCTATCCCGACACCAATCGGAATTACGGCTTGCTGGTGAAGACCGCTCTTGACGCGCGCATCGACGAGCGCGGTGGGGCGGCACCGACAGCCATGATGCTCCTGACGCTCGCGTTCGCCGTCCTCCTCGTGGCGTGCGCCAACGTCGCGGGCCTGCTCATGAGCCGCGCGCCCGCACGCGAGAAGGAGATGGCGCTGCGACTTGCGATCGGAGGCAGCCGCTTCCGCATCACGCGGCAAATGATCACGGAAAGTGTTCTCCTCGCCGTCGGCGGAGGTGCGCTCGGGCTCGCGATGGGCTACGGCGGCGTGCTGTTGCTTCGCCGACTGCCCATCATCAGCGATATCGGCGTGCGCCTCACGTTCGAGCTGGATCGCCGGGTAATTGCCGTTGGTCTCGTGCTCGCCGCAGCAAGCGCGTTGCTCTCGAGCCTTGTTCCGGCGTGGCGGGCAAGCAAGGCGACCAACCTCGCGTTCACCCTTCGCTCAGGGGGCTCGAACGTCCAGCGTCTGTCGCGGCTGTGGGGCCGCAACGGACTCGTAGCGAGCCAGATCGGGCTCGCGCTCATGCTGCTGACGGTGACCGTGTATCTCGGTCGCGCGTTTCAAGCCGAGCTCAGCCAACCCGGGTTCCGCACCGAACGCATGCTGCTTTCGAGCTTCGATCCGCGGCTTGCCGGCTATGACGCTGTGCAGACCGAAGCGTTCTACCGCCGGTTGACCGAACGCGCACGCGCGCTGCCTGGCGTGACGTCCGTGGGCATGACCTCGATCATGCCGTTGAACCAGGACAACCGAGAGCCGATCGGGGTCGTGCCCGAGGGCTTTCAACTCCCTCGAGACACCACCAGCATGACGATCCTCTCCGCGCGCATCGACGAGGGCTACCTTGCGACGATGGCGATTCCGCTCGTCACAGGTCGCGGGTTCGCGTCGAGTGATGCGACCGACGCGCCGCGTGTCGCGCTGATCAACGAGGCGATGGCGGCCCGCTTCTGGCCCGGACAGGATCCGATCGGCAAACGCATTTGGCTGATGGATCGCCAGAACCAACCATGGGCGGAGGTCGTCGGTGTCACCGCGAACAACAAGTACAACTGGATCGGCGAGGGCCCGACGCCATGGCTCTATCTGGCCCAGAGGCAGGATGTGGGATCGCGCAGCACGCTGCTCATGGCATCGACTGGCGAGGCTGCCGCCCTCGCGGGTGCGGTTCGCGAGATCGTCAAGGAGATCGATCCCAACATGCCGATCTCTAGCGTGAGGACGATCGAGGAGTTCTACTACGGCAACGCGGCCGGCCTCGTCTTCGCGCTGACGCGCGTCACCGCCTTGATGGGTCTGCTCGGCCTGTCGCTGGCGCTCATCGGTCTCTACGGGCTCGTCGCATACGTCGCCGCACGGCGGACAAGAGAGATCGGCATCAGGATGGCCGTGGGTGCGCCGGCGGCCTCAGTGCTGCGCATGATCCTTCGCCATGGCCTCAGGCTCTCAGCGGCAGGCGTCATCCTTGGAGTGATCCTCAGCGTAACGGTGGGCGGACTCGTTCGCAGCGTCTTCCCGAATGCCGGGACAATCGACTTCACCACTTACGTGCTGGTCGTGCCGCTGCTCGTCGCGATCACATTGTTCGCCGCGTGGGTGCCAGCACGTCGCGCGGCACGGATCGACCCGCTCGTCGCGTTGCGGCAGGAATAGACGGCATTGATGATTTGGTGATTATCGATTGTTGATTCGTTGTTGATTGGAGATTGTGGATTGATGATTCGGTGTGGCACCTAGTAACCAGCCACAATCAAGAATCGACAATCAACGATCACCAACGAATCGACGATCAAAGATCGTGGAATCAACAATCACGATTTCGCTTCCGAAGCCTTCGCGGTGTAGGCGTCCATGACGCGCGCGGAGTAGACGAGGCTCGCTCCCGCATTCACCGTGATCGCGACACTGAGCGCCGCGACGATTTCTTCGCGCGTCGCACCCTGCTTGATCGCCGCGTCGGTATGAATGGTGATGCAGCCATCGCACTGCCTGGTCACCGACACTGCGAGCGCGATGAGCTCGCGCGTCTTGCCATCGAGCACCCCGGATTTCGAACCCGCGTCCGCAAGTCCGCGGTAACCACGAATCGTGTCCGGGCTGATCCGTCCGATCTCCGCGAGGGTGGTTCCAAGCTGGCGCTGATAGTCGTTCCAATCGAGCATCATCACGATCACCTCGTCCGTGTGCGGCGAATGGGTTCGCGTCGCAGTCGTAGCGTACCCGCACCGGCTGTGCGCCATCGAACGTGGCGTCCCACGAGCGGACGGCGATCGCATCGCTGACGACCTCAATAGACAGAAAACCCAGTAAAACCAGCGACACCAGTGACCACTTCTGGCATGGGCTTTGACCCTGCAGACTCGTCGTGCCCCCTCTCCGCTACGCGCTCAGAACGCTGGTCAAGTCGCCCGGGTCGTCCCTCATCGTCACGGTCACGCTGGCGATCGCCATCGGCGCCACGACGATCATTGCGAGCACGATCGACGGGGTCTGGCACGCCATCCCGGCCGCAGATACAGAACGGCTCGTCTTCGTGGCCTCGACCGATCCGCGACCCAGCCAGGCGCAGTCGGGCATGACAGGCAATCTGGCAATGACGGGCACGTCCGTTCCCGATCTCGTGGACTGGACGGCGCAGTCCACGACCGTCGAGCAGTTCGGCGCGTTTGGTTATGGCACCGCGACACTCACCGGACCTGATGCGCCAGCGCGCGTCTCGCTCGTTACCACCACCGCGGACATGTTCTCGCTCTGGGGGATTGCTCCCTCGTTGGGACGTGTCTTTCGCGCCGACGACGGCAGGATCGGTGCGGCACCGGTGGTCCTCCTCAGTCATCGATACTGGCAAGACGAGTTCGCGTCGGATCCATCGGTCATCGAACGCACAGTGTTGCTCGATGGTGTCGCGCACTCGATCGTCGGTGTGGTGCCGCGAGCGATTCGAACGGGGATCTTCGTCGACACCGATCTATTCGTGGCACTGCCGCTCGACGTCGCACGCAACGCACGCGACGAACGAAGGCTGTTCGTCACCGCGCGACTCAGGCCAGGCGTGACCAGATCGCAGGCTGAAGCGGACCTCGCCGGGATCGCCAGTCGGCTCAAGACTGAGTATCCGAATACCAACGCGCAAACCGGCGTCGTCGTCCGTCCGCTCATGGAGCAGCTCGGCGGACAAATCCAGACACTCCTGTTTCTGCTCGCGCTCATTGCGGTGCTGGTCGCCGCCATGGCATGCGCGAATGTATCGAACGTCGTGCTCGCGCAGGCGATCGGACGTCAGCACGAATTGTCCGTGCGCACGGCGCTTGGCGCACAGCGCAGCGATCATGTGAAGCAACTCGCCGCCGAGAGCCTCCTGATCTCACTCGCCGCCGGTGTGGCCGGTCTGGTGCTCGGCGGGTGGGGGCTCGCGCTCCTCAAATGGTTGGCTGGACCACAGGCACGTCTCTTCGGTGAGGCGGCACTCAACTGGCGCATCGTCGCCGTCGGCATCGCAACAGCGTTCGTCCTGCCCCTCGGCTTCGCCTTCATCCCGGCGCTGCAGTCCTGGCGCCCGAATCCCGCGGATCTCAAGGATGGCGCGCGTACCATCGGAGGCGGTTCCGCGCATCGCATTCGTCGAACGCTGGTGGCAGTGCAGGTCGGGCTGGCTGTGGTGCTGCTGGTCCAAATCTCGTTGTTCGCACGGACCGCCTGGAACTTCAGGACGATGGAGAGCGGGTTCAACCCGCAAGGTGTGCTGACGTTTCGGATGGATCTGCCGGCGGCGAAATACACGCACGAGCGAGCCAGTCAGTTCTATCGCGAGCTGCTGACGCGCATCGACTCCCTGCCCGGCGTTGTGTCGTCCGGAACGATCAATCGGTTGCCCGTTGCCGATCGAGAAGTGAGCGCGCGGATCAGGATCGCCAACACTGCTCCAGTTCAAGACGAGGCGCTTCCGTTCATCGCGCTCGCGACGATCAGTCCTCGATACCTCGAGACGATGCGCATTCCGCTCGTGCGGGGGCGCGGCTTCAGTGACACCGACTTCGTTCGCAGCGGAGCGCCAGTTGCGCTGGTGAGCGAAGAAGCCGCTCGCCGGTTCTGGCCCGGACGCGATCCGATCGGCACACAGGCGACTATCGTCACCAGCGACATGCCTGAGACGCCCCTGCAGGTGGTGGGTATCGTCGCCAATGTGCGCCGATCTGATGCCGATCAGCGAACGATGCCTCAGGTGTATCTCCCGTCACCATTGCTGCCCGAGCGGACGATGGCGATTGTGGTTCGTAGCGAGGGCGGCGATCCGACGATCGGCCTACCGGCAATCCGCGCGCAGGCGGCGACTCTCGACCCTGATGAACCGATCTTCGACGCGGCGTCCATGGAACAGGTGCTCTTCAACGATCAAGCGAGCCTGTACACCCTCGCGGGCTTGCTCGGCGCAATTGCGTTCGTCGCACTCTGCCTGGCTGGCGTCGGGATCTACGGTGTGGTCTCGCACATGGTGACACGGCGGACGCGAGAGATCGGCCTCCGCATGGCGCTCGGCGCCCAACCCAGTACCGTGTTGCGAATGGTCATTCGACAGGCGGCGCGGCCTGTCGCCAGCGGTGGACTGTTGGGGGTTCCCGCTGCTGTCGGGCTCGTCTATGCGATGTCCAGCGTGTTCTCCCTTATCGACGTGCGCGACCCGGCGAACTACATTGGTGTGGCGCTGGCAATTTCTGGTGTGGCGGTGATCGCCACTTACCTCCCGGCACGGCGCGCGGCGCGAATCGATCCGCTCGTCGCATTGAGAAACGAATGACCATGTTCGACGCTCTTCGTCAGGACCTGCGATACGCGGCGCGTTCACTCCGCCGCACACCCGGTTTCGCCATCGCGGCCATCGTCACCCTTGCACTGGGCATCGGCGCCAACACGGCGATCTTCACGCTGCTCGACGCCGTGATGTTCAAGCCGCTGAACGTACCATCGCCTCAGGATCTGGTCACGCTCTACGAGCGGCCGCGCGACGGCGATGCCGATGCGACGGGCGGCACCGGGCGCTACATGCGCTTCTCGTATTCACGCTTCGAGCGTCTGCAGGCCGCACTCGGCAGCCGCGGTTCGCTCGCCGCGATGACGCGCACCGGGAATCTCGTTGTCCGTCTTCCGGGACAAAAGCAGCCCGAGTCTGTTCGTGCGCAACTCGTGTCCGGCGAGTACTTCTCCACCCTCCAGGTCCCAGTCGTTCATGGTCGCGCGATCCGCCACGACGACGTCAGCGTCACGAATGGTCAACCAGTCGCCGTCATCGGCGATCGCCTGTGGAAGGAACGTCTCGGCGGCGCCGACGTGCTCGGCCAGACGATCGTCGTCAGCGGAGTGACAGCTACGGTCGTCGGCATTGCCCCGCCCGGGTTCATCGGCGTCTGGAGCGACGCCCGCGCCGATCTGTGGCTGCCGCTGACGATGCAGCAGGCGCTCGGATATCGAAGCAACATGAGTTCCTACGGCGACTCCGAAGTGAGCAACCCCTGGGTGACGCAGGACACCATCGCGTGGCTCAACGTGATCGGCCGGATCCCAGTCGGCGAACAGACGCAGGCCCACGCCGTGTTCGAGGTCGCGAATCGCGCCGGCATCGAAGATTTGGCCAACGCCGTCGACGATCCCAAGTTCAGGGCTGACATTCGCGCCAACGTGCTGGAGATGCCGTCGTTGACGCAAGGCTTCTCTCGGCTGCGCGCACAACTGTCCCAGGCGTTCATCGCGCTCACGGCAATGGTGGCGATCGTGCTGCTCGTCGCGTGCGCCAACGTTGCGAACCTGCTGCTGGCTCGATCGGCGGCGCGCGCCCGCGAACTGGCGATTCGCATCGCCGTCGGGGCCACTCGTGCACGTCTGGTGCAGCAGGGACTCGTTGAGAGCGCATTACTCGCGACGCTTGGCGGCGCGGCGGGCTGGGTCCTCGGTCACTGGTCCAGCGGTGTGCTGGCGAGCGCCTTCCTGGCGACATCACGAGACCGGCTGCCCGAGGTGTACTCACCTGATATACGCGTGCTGATCTTCACGGCGGGTATCTCGATCGCAACGGCGTTGCTGTGCGGGTTGTTGCCCGCCGCACGAACGGCTCGTTCGGACACGCGCGGAACGCTGGTCATCACGTCCCGCTCGACTGGCGCACCCTCAATCATGCGCGGCATGCGACCGCTGGTGACCGCGCAACTCGCGCTCGCGGTTGTTGTCGTGTTCGCGGCCGCACTCCTCGAACGCAGCCTGATCAACTTCGCGAAGGTCGATCCTGGCTACGACACGGAGCGTCTCGTGTCTGTGTCTTTCAGCCCGTCTGCGAGCGGGTACTCCGCCGGGCAGATTCCAGCCCTCAGCTCCCGGCTCGTCGACGCCGTGACCTCGACGCCGGGATTTGTGTCCGCGGCGGTCTCGACGTGCGGCTTGCTGGAGAATTGTCAGTACAGCAGCTCGTATTTCATCGACGGCGATCGCGCGCGCGACGAAGTCGATCTGGACGAGAACTACGTCGGCCCGGAGTACTTCTCAACCGCAGGAATTCCGATCACATCCGGCCGTGGATTCGACGATCGCGATCGAGACGGCGGCGCACTCGTGGCGATCGTGAGTGAGTCAGTCGCGAAGCGCTACTACCCTGGATTGGATCCAATCGGCCGACGAATTGGCGATCGCGAGTTCACAGCGGAGATCGTCGGCGTCGTTGGCGACGTGCGTCCACGCGAGCTTCGTGAGGCGCCAGTCCCGATGCTCTACTTCCCCATTCGACAGTGGCCCAGCCGGCCCAACAACCTGGCTGTGCGAGTCAGCGGCGACGCCGGCACTGCGGTCGCGAGCGTCCGCACGGCGCTGCAGCGCGCCGAGCCCGGACTCGTGCTCGACAACGTGGGTACGATGGCCCTTCAGATCGATCGCAACATCCTGCGCGAGCGGCTTGTGACCTATCTGGCTTCCGCATTCGGTGCGCTATCGTTGCTGCTTGGCTGCATCGGCCTGTATGGAGTGCTCTCGTACTCCGTCGCGCGGCGAACGCAGGAGTTTGGCGTGCGGCTCGCGCTCGGCGCACGGCCCTTCGACCTGACGCGCGATGTTCTTCGTGATGCGTCGAGGGTCATCGTTGCTGGAGCGTTTGTCGGGCTCATCGCGGCGCAATGGGTATCAGGCCTGCTGCAGGCCCTCCTGTACGACGTGAGCGCGTTCGATCCTCTTGTCGCGCTCGCGTCCGCCGCATTGCTCGTCACCGCAACCCTGGCCGCGAGCTACCTTCCTGCACGCCGGGCGTCGCGCGTCGATCCCGCTTTGGCATTGCGACCCAACTGATCAGTTTCGATCTTGCGTGTCCGGAAGCTGTGCGGTTTGTTAGAGTACGCACACTTCGTGGCACGCAAGACATCACTCCTCGTCCTCGCCATGCTCTGCCTGTGGAGCGTGTCGGCGCAAGCTGCCGAGTGGTATGAGGCATACGACCAAGGAGTCGCAGCGTTCAGGAAGGGGGACCTCGAGGCTGCCGAAAGCAAGTTCCTCGAGTCGAAGAAGCTCGCCATGGCGGCGAATCGCCAACCTGGGCGCCGCACGCTGAGGTACGGAAACCTCCGCACCCCTTTCCTTCCCGACTACTACCTCGCGCGAATCTACGCACAACAAGCACAGCAGGCCAAGGATCAAACTGAGCAGAAGAGGCTGGTCAGTCAAGCGGTTGCGTCGATGGACCTCGCAGGCAAGGGTCAAGTCGGTCGCGACGATCCCGAGGCACAACCGTTTTTAGAGACCGTTACGCTGATCGCTCAACTCGTCCTCGACACTGGTGGTCAGCCAATCGAAACTCCTCCGACCGGCGGTGGAGGCCGAGGCGGAGCCGGAGGCAGCGAGGACGGCCCCAAACCGGACCCCTATGCGCCGGTTCGCACGGCGACACAGCAACGGCTGAATGAGGGTACCGCCGCACTCGACAAACAGGAGTGGTCAGCAGCTCTTTCTGCGCTCGAGGCGGCAGATAAACAACTGACAAACGCCCCTTCGACAGTCAAAGGAGAGTTCGCTCAGTTACCGGCGTTGATCGCAGACGCGTCATTTGCCGTCGTGTTCGACGACGGCATGCGGCAATTGCGAAATGCCGCGTTTGCGGCCTCGGCGACGGCGTTCGACCGCGCCGCCAAAGCAAGCGAAGGCGTCCAGGCCCACTACCCTTCTGTCCGCCCTCTCGCGATCGCGCTCCCAACGCGAGTCGCTGAGGCACGACTCGGACAACAGCTCCTCGACGCCGACGCGGCGATGCGCGACCGTCGATGGGCCGCAGCGATTTCGGCGTACGAGAGCGCGCAAAAGCAAGCGTCGGGTATTGATTTCGTGTCGGCGCGTGCGAAAGAGCTGGCGACGCAGGCACCCGCTCAGGAGCGGCAAGCCAGGCTTCAACTGGCGCTCGAGCAACGCCGCTTCGCAGACGCGTTGCAGATCGATCGCAGCAACAAGGTCGCGCTCGAAGGGCAATACGGTCTCGCGGTCACCGCGTTCGACGCCGAGCGATGGTCAGACGCGGCGGCGGCGCTCGCGGTGCTCAAGACCGCATCGGCGTCCACGTACAAAGACGTTACGGATCGCGACATCGCAACGACGATGCAACTGGAATTGGCAGAGGGCATAAAAGCCCGCGAGGCGCGCACACCCGGTCGCAGCAGTCGCGATCACTTCGAGCAGGTGCTCAAACTTCAAGAAACCCTTCGTGGCCCACTGCGGCAGCAGCCCGTCGTCGCGAAGGCTACGGCAGATGCTCGTTCTGCCCTGGATCAAATGGATTCGGATGCGGCGTTCGAGGCCGCCACGACCTTCTTCAGGAAGGGCGACTGGGATCAGGCGCGAAGCACGGTGCGGTTGTCGCTCGAGAAGGTGCCTGGACGGAAGGATGCACTCGACCTTCTTTCGCAGATGAACGCCCCGGGGCTGGAGACCAGAAGCAACGCGCTCACCATCCAGGCCAACGAGGCCCTGGCGCGAGGCGACCTGGTCGAAGCCGAGAGCGCAGCCCGTGCGCTGCTCGCGCTCGTCAAAGGCAGCGAACCGGCGATGGCGGTGCTGGCGCAAGTCGAGTCGAGCCGGTCGGCACAAAACCGACGCTACGCATACGCGGCCTCCCTGGGCGTGCTCGCGCTCGGTCCCCTGCTGCTGGTCTCACAAAAGCGACGCGGCCGCTTCCTGGCATTTGTCGGTCGGCCCCGGTCCGCGTTGCGATTGTTCGAGCAGGTGCTCTCGCGCAACCCTGCCGACAGATCCACGCTCACGCAGGCGGCAACACTGGCGTCAACCTACAAGCTGCCGTCCGGGATCGACACGAATTTCGATGCGTATCTGCGAGCCAAGCCACATGACGTCGAAATGGCGCTCACGGCGGCGGATTACTTCTGGAGTGCAGGCGCGCATCGACGAGCAGGCGAGGTCTACGAACACATCCTGTCCAACGGAAAAGGGTCGCTACCGCCACGCGCGTTCGATCGTCTCGGCGAAATGCATGCGAGTGGCGTCACGGATCACACGCTCTCGCTCCTCGAGAAAGAGCACGCACGCAACAACGAGAATGCGGGACTGACCCGGCTGCTCGCGCGCGAATACGGCCGCGGTGAGCGACTCGACGCCGGTGCTCTGACGGTATACCGGTCTGCATCAGCCCAGACGCCCGACGATGCATCGCTCAGGATCCTCCTGGCTCGCGCACTCCTCGAGCAGGGTCAGATCCGCGATGCCATGAACGAAGCCGAGCAGGCAGCGCACCTGCGGGTCGACGACACGCAGCCGCTCGACGTACTGGTCTCGACCTACGAACGCTCGTTCGCGGACGCGCCTGACAAGGCGCTAGCCGATCTGGCGACGCGGCGTCTTCCGGCAACAGCGCTTCTCATCGTCGGCGAACGACTGGCGACAGCGCTTCCCAATGCCAGGACCGCTATCGCCGGCCTCTACGAAAAGCAGGCGGCGTCCGTCACAGAAACCGTTCCACGGGTGCTCTTCAAGGTGCATCGAGCGCTCGACTCTTCGGACTTCGACGCTGCCAGCGCTGCGCTCAACGAGGCATCCCAGTCCCCCGCAAGCTCGCCCATCGGCCTTCGGGCGTTGATACAGGCGCACGAACGCTACCTCCGGGTCCTGGCCGAACGAGGGCGGCCGGCGGAACCGGAGATCCTGGCGCGCATGGCTCAACTCCAGACAGAGGGCGGCTGGTGGCTCGACGCCGTGACGACGTGGCAGTCCTTGGTCTCGGTACCGGAATGGAATCGCCGCTCGATGACAGCGATCCAGAACATCATCGATCCGAGAACGCTGCGAGAGATTGCCCAGGTGTATTTCGTCACGGCCGGATGGCTCGTGGACGACGCACCGGCTGGCAGTGAGACGACCGGCGATGAGTGTGATGTCGCGCCCGGACCGGGCATTACCGCGAAGGTCGCCAGCCGCTTCAGTAACACGATGGTCTTCTGCCGTCCCGATGTGGTCTCCGTGGACGACGTGGTCGACCTCAAGCGGCGCGTGCTCGAGCGCTCGACGTCGGGCGGGGCCGTGGCGTTTCTGCTTGCCGGTCAGGCCATTCGGCACGACGTCTACGCCCTCATCTACGCGTTCATGACCGAGGAGCCGGCCGTCACACTCGTGCCGCTCGAGGTTCAGCCGGTACGGGATGCGATCGTCGAGGCACGCAGCCGCCATCATCTCGAGCGAACGCTGCTGCAGTGGCTGGGGCACACGGACGTCTACGAGACGCACAACCCTGTCTCAAACGCGGCCACCTTCTTCGGCCGCGGACACTTCATCAATCAGCTGGTGCTGAAGATCTCGCGCGGCGAGAACTTCGGCGTCTTCGGCATGAGAAAGATCGGCAAGACCTCTCTCGTCTATCGCCTTCGTGAACTGTCCCGGGACCATCTCGTCGCGTATGTCGACTTGCAGGGTGTCTCGTCGTGGAAGGTGACCGAGGTCTACATCCGGTTGATTCAGAGTCTCGTTCGGGACATGCGCATCAAGCATCCCGATGTTCCGGTTCCCGAGATCAAGACGTCACCCGATCGATCGCAACAAACAGAGGTGGCGTCCGCCTTCCACACCGACGTACTTGCCGTACGGCGCGCGTTTGAAACCGCGGGTCGCCCGCTGCCTCACATGCTGCTCCTGCTCGATGAAATCGAGCTGATGATCCCGGGTCGCGGCTCCCACGGCTTTGAAGGCCACCAGGACTTCTTCCGTCACATCCGCGGCCTCTATCAACAGGAACGGTTCATCGTGTCGGCGGTCGTTGGCGCATCACCGTCTGTGTGTCGAACCGCTGCGTGGGATGGCCGCGACAACCCGGTGTTCCAGTTCTACGACGAGGTCTTCCTGGCCACACTCGATCGCGGTGAATGCGACCAGATGGTGCAGGGACTCGGCGAGGTCATGGGTGTACGGTTCGACACGCCGAGCCTGAAGCGGATTTTCGACGAGACGTCGGGACACCCCTATGTCGCTCGTCAGCTGTGCAGCCGCCTGGTGAAGGCGTTCCCCGATCGCCCGCTCGAGGTGAACGAGGGGATGGTTGACGTGGCCGTAGAGGATTACCTCGCGCAGCGTGGTGAGTACTTCACGGGTGTTCTCGAGAGCTATCTCGACACCGTGCCGCGACGAATCGTCGAGACGATTGGCGCCGCCGACGAAGC
>Ga0190271_10001742_pt1 | contig 12664 bp, 9 predicted proteins | sample Popmic356T_FD_133747 | JGI IMG/M metagenome (GOLD analysis project Ga0190271, IMG submission 133747) | Populus adjacent soil microbial communities from riparian zone of Weber River, Utah, USA - 356 T | ecosystem: Environmental > Terrestrial > Soil > Riparian zone | place: USA: Utah | collected...
ACCGAGCCCGCGAGCGCGTCCGCGAGGTCCTCGAGCACCACGGGCGCGCCCGTGACCGTGTAGCTCGCCTTGTCGAGCTTCCACTCCGGCATTTGCACGGCGCGGCGGATCTGCGTGATCGCGTCGCGCCGCTGGGCGTCGGTCAGCGACTCCTTGAGGCGGACCTGGATCACCGACGACTTGCTGTTCGGGAACAGGTAGGCGAAGCGCGCCTTCGGCGTGCCGGCCCCGCGACTGGGGTCGAACACGAGCGCCGAGACGAAGTTGGGGTCGTTGATCTGCGGCACGCCGGTCAGGCCCAGCCCGTACTTGAGGTTGATCTGCAGCAGCTCCTTGAGCAGCCCGGCGTAGACGACCTGCTCGGCCGCCTTGGCCGCCTTGTCCTGGGCGGCCTTCGAGCCGCCCTGGCCGCGCGCCACCTTGCGCGCCGCGCGGCCGGCCCGCTTCGCCTGCGCCTGGGTCTGCTGCGAGCGCAGCGCCAGCTGCTCCTGGATCTCGCCGACGGCCGAGTTCACGAACGTGCCGGGGCCATAGACGACCTGCACCGGCTTGGTGCGCGAGAGCGCGGCGCAGGCCGACCGCTCGCCGCCCGGCGACGGCGCGTCGGCCGGCTTGTTGCCCGACAGGCAGCCCTCGAGGCCGACCAGCACGTTGAGGTTCTTGGTCAGGACGAGGTTGGAGACGTCGCCGCGCACGAGCACGATCACGGACTGCTCGCCGAAGCGCTCGCGGTAACGCTCCGTGGCCGCGTAGGAATCGCTCGAGCGGTTCACGAGCGTGTCGGTGGCCGCGCTCGGGTCGAGCGTCAGCGCGAACGCGGCGCACACCGCCGCCAGCGCCGCCACGCCGGCGATGACGCGGGCCGGCCTCCGGGCCGAGGCCCGGACGATCCGCTCGAGTGCGCGGGCGACCTTCACGATCGCGGGGCTACCGCCCCGTGCCGGCCTTCACGTGCGGGTACTGCGTCGTCTCGCCGCCGTAGTTGTACGGCGCCTGCTTCTTGCACGCCGGCGCCGGGACCGTGCCCGCGGGGGCGTTGGCGAACGCGAACTTGTTGATCCGGTCGAGCAGCTCGTCGGGGACCAGTGCCTGCAGCTCCTCGTCGGTGGGGAGCGGCGGAACCGGGACGCCGGGCAGCGGCGGGGTGGGCACCGTCGGCACGAGGGAGCTCGCATCGTTGCTCACACCCGGGACGGCGCGACCGCAATGCCGGTCCTCGTAGACCTCGAGTCCGCTGCGGATCTTGTTGAACATGCCGGGCTTGGCGTACGGGTTCGGCCGGTTGGTGCCGATCCTCCGAGGATAGGCTCCGAGGTTCTCCGGGTTGAACGGGTTCGTCGTGCGCAGGTAGTGCACACGCGTCGAGGTCGAGCGCGCCTGCGTCGCGGCGACGGTGTTGGCGAAGAATGCGTTCAGCTCGTCCTTGTAGAGCCCGACGAAGTCCAGGAGCGGCACGAGCTGCTGCGCGGCCGGGTCGACCTGCGCGAGCAGCGGCCGCAGGTCCTCGAGCACCTTCGTGGCGGCGGGGAAGCCCTTCTTGGACGCGTCGATCAGCGGGTTGAGCTCGACGAACAGCTTCTTGAGGTCCGGCGCGAGCGCGCTGAGGTCGATCAGGGTCGGACTCAGCTCGCGCGCCGCGGGCCGCAGCTGCGTGACGAGCGGATCCGTGTCCTTCGCGAACTCCGCAAGCCGCCGGACGGTCACGCGCGACTCGTCCTCGAACGTCGGCAGGGCGACGAAGCTCTCCTTGAGCTGCTCGTCGCGCGCGGCGGTCGTCGCGAACACCGCGTTGGAGTTGCGGATCAGCGACTGCAGCTGGCCCTGGCGCTCGGTCAGCGCGCCGAACACGACGCCGGAGTTGGAGATCAGCCGGCTGACCGCGCCCTCCTGGCGGTTGAGGATGTCCACGAGCGTCGCCGTGTCCTCCGCGAACGGGCCGAGGTTGCCGAGCGCGTCGTTGATGTCACGCCCGTAGCCGTCGATGCCCTGCGCCTGCGCCTGCATCCAGGTCTGCCATGCCTTGCGTGTCTTCGGGTCGAACGCGCGCAGGATCTCGTCGAGCTCGACCGTCGGGGACACCTGCGCCTGCGCGAGCGACCCGTTCTCCGCGACCGTCTTCGCGTCGGGCGAGCCGGGCGTGAGCTCCACGTAGGTCTCGCCGAGCAGGGTCTTCTGGCGCAGCATCGCCTTCGCGTCGCTCCTGACCGGCGCATACTCCGGCTCCATCTCGATCACCGCGACGGTGAGTCCCGTCTTGGTGTCGGGCTCGATCGTCTTGACCTTGCCGACGGGCACGCCCGAGATGCGGACGTCTGCCTCCTTGGCCAGCTGCGTGGCCTCGGGGAAGCTCACCTGGAAGCGGTAGCCCTTCGGCTTGAGCGGGATCGGGCCGCCGAAGGCGAGCCACAGGAACAGCAGCAGGCCGAAGCACGACAGCGCGAAGATCACCATCGCGGCGATGCGCCCGAAGGACGGACTGGACTTAACCACCGGTCCCCCCTTCCTCCTGCGAGGACTTCGGGCACAGGCCGGAGCGGTTCGGGCCATTGAGCAGATCCACGAGCGTGCCGAGCTGCGGGTTGGCCTCGGCGACGGAGTCCAGCAGCGCGCCGGTCTGGCAGCCGAAGACGACGAGGCCGTGGCGGATCGGGCCGTGCGCATCCTGCGTGGCGAAGACGGTCGGCGCCAGGTGGTTGGCCCAGGAGAGCCAGAACAGATAGCCCTCCTCGGTCTCGCCGGGCGGGTTGTAGGCGAGCTCGTTGAGGAAGTAGTTGAGGCTCTTGAACGTCTTCGTGAGGTCAGGGGTGACGGCTGCGAGATCGCGGAGCGCCGGACGTAGCTCCTTGACGGTCGGCAACGACGCGCGCGCGAACGGGCGCAGCTCGTCGCGGATGATCGGCGTCGTGGTGCGCAGGAACGGGCGCAGCTGGCGCTGGGTCGGGCCGAGCGCGCGGGCGGTCGGGCGCAGGGCCTCGAGCGTCGGGCCGAGCTCGTCGGTCAGCGCCTGCGACTTGCCGAGCGTGGTCTGCGTGATCTGCAGCGACGACGGAAGCTCACGCAGCGTCTCGCGCAGCGCCGCGTCCTGGCTGGCCAGGCTGGCGAAGACCGCGTTGGAGTCGACGACGAAGTCGGCGACCACGTCGTCCTTGTCGCCGAGCTCGTCCGTGATCAGCGAGAAGTTGTGGATCGCGCGCTTGATGTTCGCGGAGCGCTTGGCGAGCGCCTCGTTCACGCGGCGCGACAGCTTCGCCGTCGGCTCGATCCGGCGGATCGTGTTGCCGAGCTCGCCGCCGTTGCCCTTGAGCGCCTGGCCGCCGTCGTTGAGCAGCAGTGTCAGATAGTCGCGCGTGTCCGCGTCGAGCGCCGCGAGGATCTCGTCGAGGTTGACGTCCGGGAGGGTCTGTGAGACCGGGATCCGGCCGCCGTCGGGCAGCCGGCCGGCCGCCTCGGTCCCCGGCGTCAGCTCGGCGACCATGTCCTTCAGGCCGGTCTTGGGCCGCAGCAGGATGGTGGCGTCGCGGTAGACGCGGTTATAGCGCGGCTCGATCTTCATGCCGATGATCGCGCGGCCGTCCTCGAGCTTGACGCTCTTGATCTCGCCGACCTCGACGCCCGCGATGTTCACCGTCTGGCCCTGGCCAGGCGTCACGGACTGGGCGGTCTTCATCTCCGCCTCGATCTCGTAGAAGTCCTGGCCGATCACCGGCACCCAGCCCGGCAGCGTCAGCCGCTGGTTGGACAGGATCACCGACGCGACGAGGCTCGCGATCAGGATCAGGCCGATGATCGCCGCGACGTCCTTGAAGTGCTTGCGGATGGCGATCATGGCGTCGAGCTCGGCCTCGTGGGCGCGGTCTTGGCCGCGGCCGGCCCGTTGACGTTCGGGAGCTTGTTGGTGTGGCAGGGCACGTCGGGCCGGTACGGCGGGCGCTTGCCGGGATAGAACGGACGGTTGCCGAGCGGGACGGCGACGTTGTTGCCGAAGACCTCGCCGGAGCCGACGCCCTCGGTGCCCATCGAGATGGCCTGCGAGCCGCCGCCCGTCTGGAAGCGCACGTACATGCCGTTCCCGTCGAAGTTCTGGCCCTCGCCCGCGAGGGCGACGAGCGCCCAGAAGAACTCCTTGTAGTTCTCCGCACCGGTCTCGAACTCGTCCCTGATGACGAGGTCGCCGGCCGGCAGCAGCACCTGGCGCGCGCAGCGCGAGGTCAGCGTCGTCTCGGGCAGCAGATCGATCGCGGCGTCCGTGAGGCGCGCGAGGTCACGGGTGGCCGGCGAGAGCTCCTTGACGACCCCGCCGAGCTCGTCCGCGGAGACGAACTTGCGCGTCTGCTCGATCCACGGGAACGACGCCTCGATCGTGGCCGGGGTCTCGCGGACGCCCGGCAGGATCTCGCGCGCGAAGGCCCGCGTCGGCGGGAACGCTTCGTTGAGCGAGGCGAACGCGCCGTTGGCGTTCTCGAGCGTCGGCGCCAGCTCGCGGATCGACGCGCTCAGGTTGTCCGACTCGGACGCGAACGCCGCAGTCGTGCGGTTGAAGTTCGTGATCAGGTCCTTCAGCTGCTCCTCGTGGCGGATCAGCGCGCCGGCCGTGCGGGCCGTGCCGTCGATCAGCCGCGAGAGGTCCTCGCCGGGCTCCTGGCCGAGGAAGGCCTCGAGCACTTGGGCGGTCGAGCGCTCGGCGTCCGGGATGTCGACGTAGGCGTCGTTGAAGGACTCGGCGCCGGTCTCTCCGCGCGCGGACGGCGCGGCGTCCTTGTCGTCGGCCGCCGTCGGCTTCTTGTTGAGTGCGACGGCGAGCCCGTCGAGCACGTCCTTGAGGTCCTGGCGGGTGTCGGACTGCAGCGAGGTGAGCACCTCGTCGAGCTGCACGGGCGAGGCGGTCTGCGTCACCTTGATCACGCCGCCGTCGTCGAGCTCGGGCGCGTCGGCCGAGCCCGGCCGCAGGTCGACGAAGAAGTTGCCCTCGAGGAAGATGCGCGGGCGGATCTTGGCCGTCGCGTCCTCGTGGAGCGGCAGCGCCTGCTTGTTGAGCGAGAGCGTCACGACCGACGTGTCGGACTCCTCGCCGGCCTCGACCTTGGCGACCTTGCCGACGTTGACGCCCGCGATCCGGACGGGCGAGCCGGCGCGGATCGAGTTCGCCGACTCGAACGTCGCCTTGACCTGGTAGGGCGTCGTGAACGGGATGTCCTTGGTGAAGCCCAGGTACGTCCCGACGAGGATGATGACGAGCGCGATCAGCCCGATCGCGACGGGGCTACGCGGCGTGTGGCGCTTGACGGCTCCGCGGGCCATCAGGGGGTCGCCTTCTCGGTCCTGGCCTGCTGGGTGCCGGGCGTGTTGCCGATCACGGTCTTGCCGCGCGCGTACGGCTCGTTGCCGGCCTCGCACTCCTTCGGCTGGCCCGGCGAGGCCGTGTTCGGGTACGGGTTGGTGTGCACGTGGTTTTCGACCGTCGGGCCGTCGGCGGGCGCGGAGGCCGGGCCGCCCTCGTTGTTCGGGCCCTGCGGCGTGGCGATGATGATGAACCGCTGCCAGGTGCCGTTCTTGTCGCCCTCGGACAGCAGCGAGGAGACGTTGCGGAACCAGAGCGTGACGTAGTTGCACTGCAACTGAACCGGCGCGAGGTGCTGCAGCGTCGGGTTCAGGGTCCGCACCACGTCGGTCAGGGCGTCGACGCCGAGCTCGGTCCGCGGGTCCTCGGCGAACGTCTGCAGCTCGCGGAGCAGCGTCTCGAGGCGGCGGTTGAGCGCGACCGAGCGACGCAGCGTGGGCGTGCCGATCTCCAGCGCGTCGGCGAGGACCGGGGCCGACGTCCGCAGCGCTCGCACGCCCGGGCGCAACTCGCGGAACAGGCCCTCGCTGTTGGCCAGGAACGGGCGCAGGATCGGGAACGACTCGATCGCCGCGTCGAGCGAGGGCTTGCCCTTGGTGATCGAGTCCTGGATGTAGGGGCGTGCGACCTCGCGCAGGGCCGCCATCGTCGTGTCGAGGTTGACGAACAGCTCCGCCTGCTCCTCGGCGACCGGCGCGACCTCCGCGGATGCGGCGCCGAGCGTGGCGATGAACCGCTTGAGGTTCGTGTTCGGGTCCGACAGGTTCTGCGCGACCGGGATGATGTCCGCCAGGAGCGGGCGGAACGCGGCGATCGCCTGGTTGATCGAGCCGCCCCGGCCGGCGAACGCGTCGCCGAAGCCGTTGAGGTTGGTCGTCATCGCCTCGCGCGTCGGATCGTCGAACATGTTCACGAACTCGTCGAACTCGACGGGCGCCGGCGTCGCCGCGGTCAGGGGGATCGTGTCACCGTCGCCGAAGCCCTCGTCCGAGCGCCCGCGCGTCAGCTCCACGTACTTGAGACCGAGCGCGGACTTCGTGCGGATCAGCAGCGTCGAGTCCGTCGGCAGCGGCATCTGGTCGCGCTCGAGCTTGAGGCCGAGCACGGCCACGCTGCTGCCGTCGTCCTTGCGCTCGGCGGTGATGGAGTCGACGGTGCCCACGCGCGAGCCGCCGATGCGGACCTCGTTGCCGCGCACCAGCGCGGCCGCGCTCGGCACCTCGGCCTTGAGCGAGTAGGTCGGCACGAACGGCAGGCCCTGGTTGGCGTTGTAGGCCAGGAACACCGCCACCAGGATCACGAGGACGGTCGCCGCGCCGATCAGGACCGGGTTGCCGGCGATGCCGGCGCCGCGGTTGTTCATGGCGCGTCCTTCCCGAACAGGAAGTCCAGCAGCGGGTCGTCGCCGCCCGCGGAGGGCGCGGGCGTCGCGCTCGGGGCCACCGGGGCGGACGGCGACGGCTGCGCGGACGGTGCCGGCACCGCGGTCGCGGTCGGCGCCGCCGTCGCGCTCGGGGCGGGCGTCGCCGACGGTGTGCTGCGGTCGCGCTGGGGTGACGGCGTCGGGGTCGGCTTGGCCTTGAGCCGCAGGCGCTCGCCGGACTCGCCGGCCATCGCGCGCCGGATCGCCTCTGCGGTCGCGATCAGCGTCTGGTCGCGCGGCCCCTCAGGCCCGGAGGCGGCGGCCGCGGTGGCGCTGGCGGGCGCGAAGTTCGCCGTGCAGCCCGGGGTCGGGGTGGCCGTGTAGGTCGAGCACTGGTTGACGATCAGCCCGGCGCGCAGGTAGTGGCCGAAGGAGTCGAAGCCGTTGATCGCGGCGATTTGGTAGAAGGTGTAATCGAGCGCACGCTCGAACCCGCGGGTCTTCTGCAGCGAGCCGAGCAGCGCGGCGGCGGTCTCGCCGACGGGACGGACCTGCTTGGCGAACGCGCGAAGGTCGCGAGTGATCGGCAGCGAGGCCTTCATGGCGGGCGTGCCGACCTTCGCCGCCTCGCCGAGGGACTCGAACGCCGGGATCCCGGCCTCGGCGAACGGGCCCAGCTCGGCGATGAAGCGGTTGATCGCCGGCGCCTGCGCGCCGAGGTCGGCGAACACGGGCGTCGCCTGGTCGGCGAACGCGCCGAGCCGCACCATCGTCGGGCGCAGCTCGCGTAGGAACGCGGGCAGGCGGGCGATGTCAGCCTCGAGGTCGTCGCTGCGCTCAGCCGTCGCCTGGGCCACCTCGGCCGAGTTCTCGAGCGCCGAGGTGACCCGCTCGCGCTCGCGCGCCAGCGGTGCGAGCACGGTGTCGCCGTCGACGGCCAGCTGCCGCAGCGTCTTGTTCTCGGAGGCGAGGATCTCGAGGACCTTGTCGACCTCCTTGAGCGCCGGGTTGGCGCGACGGATGACGTCGTTGAGGTCCTCGCCGCGGCCGGCCACGCCCGTGCCGAGCTCGGACAGGATGATCGACAGGCGCGCCTGCTGGGGCTCGCGGGTGATGTTGTTGATCAGGTCGAGGTCGACCGGCTTGGTGGTCTGCGAGACCGGCAGCAGGTACTGACCCTCGCCCGGCCCGTCGTCGATCTTCTCCAGCGCGGGCGGCGGCTCGGCGTTCGCCTGGCGCGCCTGGGTCGGCTCGCACTCGACGAACTTCTCGCCGATCAGCGACTGCGGCCGGATCATGCACTCGGCGTCGCGGCGGAAGTCCTGGTAGGCCTCCTCCTGGATGTCGAGCACGACGACGGCCTTGAAGTCGTCCGTGACGTCGAGCGAGTCGATCTTGCCGACCTTGACGCCGGCGACCTTGACGTCCTCGCCCGGGATCACGAAGCCGGCGTTGTCGAAGATCGCGCGCACCTTGTAGGACTCGCTGTCGTCGCGCGTGGCGAGGACGACCGCGACGGCGACGGCGACGACGAGCAGGATCGGGACGAGGATCCGCATCAGGGGCCGGGGAGCACGAGGCTCGGGTCGCAGTCGTCGGAGCCGAGGTTGCCGTTGTCGGTGTAGGGCGCCGAGTTGTCGGCCGGGCGCTGGCTCGCCGCGCCGGGGCAGCGCTTGACCACGCCGCTCTCGACGCCGTCCATGCGCTGGGACGGTGGGATCGGCGTCAGCACGCCGCCTGCGGGGTTGTCGTTGAACTGGAACGCGTTGAAGATCGGCTGGATGCGGGCGTAGTGGCCGTTGGCGTCGTAGTTGGCGGCGCCCTGGCCGAAGTCGCGCAGCCAGCCCACGAGGTCCGGCGTGTACGGGCGGATGAACTCGAGCACCGGCTGGGCGCGCTGGAGCGCGGCCTGGCCCTGCGTGAAGGCGGGCGAGGCGACCTTCTGCAGCGACGGCATCTTGCGCGTCGCCTCGACGAGGTCGTTGTCGGGCCCGTCGCGGCGAATGAGCGTCGCGAGGTCGCGGATCGTCGGGCGCGCGTCGCGCACGAGCGGGCGCAGCTCGCGCAGGAACGGCGCGAGGTCCTTCGTGGCCGGCTTGGACTCGGCGACCAGCACGTCGAGGTCGTCGAGCGTGGCGCGCAGGTTCACGAATGTGGTGTTGGCGCGCCGCAACGTGGTCGGCAGCAGCTCCAGCGCGCGCGAGAACGCCTCGTTCTCGGCCGCGATCGCGCCGGCGGTGGCGTTCGCGTTGGTGACCAGGCCCGCGAGGTCGTCACGGCGCTCGGCGACCGCGGTCACGGCGCGCGAGGAGTTCACGAGGAAGCGGGTCAGCGCGCCCTCGTCCTCGGTGACCTGGTTGGCCAGCACGCGCGAGGTCGACAGCAGCGGGTTGAAGTACTTGGCGGACTGGCCGACCTCCTCGCTCTTGCCCTCGTACTGGGTCGCGAAGCCCTTGATCACGTCCTGGAGGTCGCCGCGCGTCTTCGCGTCGATCGCGTTGAAGACCTGGTCGAGGTCGACCACCGTGGTCGTCTTGGACAGATCGAGGCTGGCGCCGTCGTCGAGCTCCTCGTTGGTCTCGGGCGCGAGCGTGAGGGCGACGTAGCGGTTGGCGATGCCGGACAGCGAGGTCAGCCGCACCACCGCGCGGGTGCCCTCACGCAGTGGTGCGTAGGGCTCCTCGACCACGACCTTGACCGCGGCCAGGTTGTCGTCGGTCAGCTTGATCTCGCGAACGGAGCCGATCCGGCGGCCCGCGACCTGCACGTCGTCGTCCTTGACGAGCTGGCCGGCCGTCTGGAACACGAGCGTGTACTCGTGTCCGCCGCTGCCCCGGAACAGCAGGAGATACCCCGCGAGCAGGACGGCCAGGACGAGCGCAGACAGCGCGATACCGCGCGCTGCGCTCAACCGCTGCTCCTCGTAATGGGGCCCATCTCCTCCATGACCTGCTTCTCCCCCTCGATCCCACGTCCTGCAATCCGGTGCGCAGGACGGCGCACGCTACCCGTCCTGGGCGGGGCACGCTATCCGTCGTTCGTTGACGAGCGGTTAGGAAGCTCGAGGCGGAACTATTCCATGCCGAGGGGCCCGCGCGAGGCACCCGACAGGAACTGGCGCACGAACTGGTTGTCGGAGTTGAACAACTCCTCGGCCGGACCGCTCTCTACGATGCGGCCCTTCCACAGCACGGCGATGTACTCGGCGACCCGCTTGGCGCTCATGATGTCGTGCGTGATCACCACGTAGGCGCCGCCGTTCTCCTCGTGGATCTCCTGGATGAGCTCGCACAGCAGCGCGGTGCGGACGGGGTCCAGGCCGGAGTCCGGCTCGTCGAAGAGCACGATGTCCGGATCGAGCACGAGCGCGCGCGCAAACCCGGCGCGTTTGCGCATGCCGCCGGACAGCTCGTTGGGCATCTTGTCGGCGGCGCCCTCGAGGCCGACCTCGCGCAGGCGCCGGTTGACGATCTCGCCGATCTCGTCCTCGCTCTTGTCCGTGTGCTGCCGCAGCGGGAAGCAGACGTTGTCGAAGAGGTTCATCGAGCCGAACAGCGCACCGTCCTGGAACAGCACGCCGAACTTCTTGCGCATCTCGAACAGGTCGTCGTCGCGCATGTTCGGGACCGACTCGCCGTGCACGAGCACGTCGCCGTCGTCGGGATACAGCAGCCCGACCATGTGCTTGATGCAGACGGACTTCCCGGTGCCCGAGGGGCCGAGGATCATCGAGATCTTGTTGTTCGGGATGCCCATGTTGAGGCCGCGCAGGATCTTGTTGCGGCCGAACGCCTTGTGCACCTCGACGAACTCGACCGCGTCCTCCTCGCCGTGCGGGCGCTGGCGGCCGGTGTGCCACTGGTACTCGTCGCCTTCGCCCGCGCGCTGACGGTCGTCCTCGCGATCGCCCGCGGGAGTGGGCTCCTGCTTGACCGCCGCGGCGGGGGCGCCGCCCTCCTCACGGGTGGGCTGCTCGTCAGGGCGCTGCTCGTCAGGGCGCTGCTCGTCAGGGCGCTGCTCCAGCTCCTCGCGGCGGACGGGCTCCTCCGCGCGCGCCTGCTCCTCGTTGCGCTCCTGCGCCGGCTCCTCGCCCCGGTTGCGATCGAACAGACCCACTGCGCATCAACCTCCGATAGGTGCCCTGGGGTTGGCCCCCCAGAAGAGCTGGGTGCCGAGCATGCCGATGAGGTGCACGAGCACGATGTTGAGGACCATCGACTTCGCGGTCGCGGTACCGACCCCGACCGGGCCGCCGCTGGCGTTGTAGCCGTAGTAACAGCCGACCAGCACGATCACGGTGGCCATCGCCATGCCCTTGATCACGCTGTACAAGAGGTCGGGTGGGTTCTGGAACATCCAGAAGATCAGGAAGTAGCCGCCTGAGCTGACCTCCCCGATCTGCTGCACCACCGCCAGGTAGGAGGCGAAGAAGCCGGCTCCGATCCCCGCGAGGTACATGAACGGGAGCACGAGCCAGGCGGCCAGCAGCTTCGTGGCGCACAGGAAGGTCAGCGACGGGATGCCCATGACCTCGAGCGCGTCGATCTCGTCGGAGATCCGCATCGAGCCGAGCTCGGCGACGATGCCGGTGCCGACCTTGGCGGCCATCATGTAGCCGAAGCCGTACGGGACCAGCTCGCGCAGGTCGCACCAGGCGGCGAACACGCCCGCGTATGCGGGGACGCCGGTGGCGCGGTTGAAGTACGCGCCCTCGATGCCGCACTGCAGGCCGATGATGAAGATCAGGCCCCAGATCACGAGCGTCGAGCTCAGGATCAGCAGGCCGGCCTGCCGCAGGCCCTCGCCGAAGAAGCGGAAGACCTTCAGCGTGAAGACCTCGATGACGATGCGCGAGCAGAAGCGCACGATCTCGCCCATCGAGCCGAGCCATTCCTTGGGGACTGAGAGCCAAGTGGTGCCCATTACTTGATCTGCACGATCTCCGGGTGGGTGGCCAGCAGGGTCTGGGTGAACACGTAGTTGAACGCGAACACGCCGAGGGTGGCGATGACGACGGCCTGGTTGACGGCGCGGCCGACGCCCTCGGCGCCGCCGGATGCCGTCATGCCCTTGTAACAGCAGACGATCGCGATGATGGCGCCGAACATCGTGCACTTCAGGACCGACCCCCAGAGGTCCACGACTGACGCGTTCGTGAAGAAGGTCGCCCAGAACGGGCCGAGCGGGGCGCCGTTGACGAGGGTCGCGACGATGCCGCCGAAGATGCCGAACAGCAGCGCGTAGACGTCGAAGAGACCCGTCACGAGCATCAGCGCGAGGAAGCGGGGGACGACGAGGTTCTTGACCGGGTCGACGCCGAGCACCTGGAGGGCGTCGAGCTCCTCGCGGATCTTGCGGGCGCCGAGGTCGGCGGTGATGGCGGTGCCGGCCACGCCGGCGAGCACGATCGCGGTCACGAACGGGGCGAACTCGCGGATGCTCGCCAGCACGAAGAAACCGCCGAGGCGGTCGAGCGCGCCGAACAGCACGAGGAAGTTCGCGGCCTGCAGGCCCGGTGCGCCGTAGCCGAACGCGACCGTCGAGACGATCAGCGGGAACCAGCAGAGCTTGAGCGCGAACAGGAACTGCGAGACGAACTCGCCGCCGTAGGGGTACGGAGGCCGCAGCGCGGACATGATGGTCTTCCCCGTGAGGATCATCATGTCGCCCACTTCTTCGAGCAGGCTCTTTGCCGGTAGGAACGCCCTATCGGCGACGCTTCGGACCAATCAGTTCTCCCCCTCGATGCACGCGCCCGGTGGCTCGCGCTGTTCGGCTGGCGTGGAAGGTTATGCCACGTCCTAACGCAGCATCAAACCGGAACATGCGCCTAGGCGCGCCGGACCCTCATCCGTTCGTCCGCCGCAAGTTCGACCGACGCCCCGCGTTTCGGGCCGGTGGTATGTTCGCGCGCGCCGTGCCGATCCCTCGCCTGATCCCGCTGTTGCTCGTCTCGCTCGTGG
>Ga0190271_10001743_pt1 | contig 12663 bp, 8 predicted proteins | sample Popmic356T_FD_133747 | JGI IMG/M metagenome (GOLD analysis project Ga0190271, IMG submission 133747) | Populus adjacent soil microbial communities from riparian zone of Weber River, Utah, USA - 356 T | ecosystem: Environmental > Terrestrial > Soil > Riparian zone | place: USA: Utah | collected...
CGAACGCCATGGGTGGCCGCGAAGTCGGTGGCTTCGTGAACACACTCGCCGCGCACATCGACCTGCACGATGAGGCGGGACGCACGGCGGTGAAGAATTTCTGGCGCAGCCCGGCCATTGCGAGCAAGCAGGGCCCGAAGGCGGTGGAAATGTTCGATCGCATTCACGACGGCCGGATCAAGGCCGTGTGGATCATGGCCACCAATCCGGTGGTTAGTCTGCCGGACGCCGACAAGGTGAAGGCGGCGCTCGAGGGTTGTGAATTCGTGGTGGTGTCCGACGTCATGGGCAACACCGACACGGCCGCGCTGGCGCATGTGTTGTTGCCCGCATTGGCCTGGGGTGAGAAAGACGGCACCGTGACCAACTCCGAGCGCACGATCTCGCGCCAGCGCGCGTTCCTGCATCCGCCGGGCGAGGCACGCGCGGACTGGCGCATCGTCTGCGATGTTGCGCGTGCCATGGGCTTCGAAGGCTTCGACTACGTTTCGCCGCATGAGATCTTCCGCGAGCACGCGCAACTGACGGCGCACGCCAACGACGGCAAGCGAGTGCTGAACCTGGGCGCCTGGGCCAACATCACCGCCGCCGAATACAAGAACTGGGAACCCGCGGCCTGGCCCATGGCGGACTCGCGCGACCCGGCGCGCGGTCCGATGTTCGCCGACGGGAAATTCCAGCATCCCGACGGCAAAGCGCGCTTCATCGCGCTGGCGCCGCGGTTGCCCGAACATCCCACCACGCAGGAATTCCCGCTGGTGCTCAACACCGGGCGCGTGCGCGACCACTGGCACACCATGACCCGCACGGGAAAATCCGCGCGTCTGTCCTCGCACGTCGCCGAGCCCTACGCCGACATCAACACCGCCGATGCGCTGCGTTTCGCGGTGCGCAGCGGCGAGCTGGCCACGCTGCGATCGCGCTGGGGTTCGATCGTGGTGCGCGTGCGCACCGGCGCCGATGTTCCCCCAGGGATGGTGTTCGCGCCCATCCACTGGAACCGCGCCTTCGCCTCGGATGCGCGCGTCGGCGCAGTCGCGAACCCCGTGGTCGATCCGATCTCGGGTGAGCCGGAGTTCAAGCACACGCCGGTTTCGGTCGAGCATTTCGCGGCGGACTGGTACGGCGTGATGCTCACGCGCGCACCTCTCGCCGCGCCGGATACGCAATGGTGGACGAAAGTGCAGGGTGAGCAGTTCGTGCGTTACGAGCTCGCCGGTGCGAATCCCCAGGACTTCTCCATCGAAGCGCGTCGCCTGCTGGCCGTACCCGTGGGCGAAGTCGACTGGATCGAATATCGCGATCCCGCCGGGCGCGTGTATCGCGCGGCCTGGTTCGTGGACGACAAGTTGCAGGGCTGTATCTACATCGATCGCCGCCCGTCGCTGCCCGAACGGTCGTGGCTCGCGAAATTGTTCACCCTTCCCAGGCTCGAAGACTCGATGCGCAGCAGTGTGCTCGCGGGCCGTGAAGTCGAGGGCGCCGACCAGGGCGCGCTGGTGTGTTCATGCTTCGGCGTGGGCCGCAACCCCATCGCGGCCTGTGCGCGCGAGCTCGGCACTACCGCCTCCACCGTGGAAATCGGCAAGCGCCTCAAATGCGGCACGAACTGCGGTTCCTGCATCCCGGAAATCCAGGCCATCATCGGCGAGGTCGCGAAGAAGACTGCCTGAGCTTCTCTATCCCGAGTCGCCTTCTGGTAGTGTTCGGCGCTGCCACTGATACGGGGGGATACCGTGAGACTGCAAGCCTTCGTAGCGACGCTCGTTTTCGCCGCGGCCGCCAGTGCCGCACCACCTCAAAAGCTCTTGTTATGGCCCGACGGGGCGCCGGGCGCCGCGCCCGCGGGCGGACCCGAAGCCGTGCGCATCAGCGAGCAGGGCGATCACGTGGTGTCCAACGTGCATCAGCCGTCGATCACGGTCTATCTACCGGCGAAACACACCGGCGTGTCCGTCATCGTGGCGCCGGGCGGCGGACATCGCGAGCTGTGGACCGACCACGAGGGCCACAATGTCGCGCGCTTCCTCAACGAACGAGGCATCGCGGCGTTCGTGCTCTACTATCGCCTCGCGCGCGCACCGAACTCCACGTACACCATCGACGGCGACGCGCTCAATGACCTCAGGCGCGCCATTCGCACGGTGCGATCGCGCCCGGAATGGTCGGCGGATACGAAGAAGATAGGCGCCATGGGCTTTTCAGCAGGCGGAGCGCTCGTATCGCTCGCCGCTGCACGCGCCGACGGCGGCGACGCGACCGCGAGCGACACCATCGAGCGTGCCGCGTCGAAACTGGATTTCGCAGCGCTGGTGTATCCGGGCCAATGGCCGGATCTCAAGATCGACGCCACCTCGCCGCCGATGTGGCTGCTGAGCGGCAGCGACGACCGCGCCGATATCATCAGCGGCCTCACCAGCACCTTTGTGAAGCTGCGCGAAGCGAAGGTACCGGCGGAGTTGCACTTCTACGATCACGTCGGGCACGGCTTCGGCCTGCGGACCACGCTCACGGGGCCCGTTGCGAGCTGGCCGCAGCAGTTCGTCGAGTGGCTCAAGGTTTCCAAAATCGTCGAGGGGCCGTAAGTGAGAAAGCAAATAATGGCGACGGCGCTGGCCGTTGGTTCGATCGCGTCCGCATTTTCTCAAGGGCTGCCGGTGACGGTACGTTCGCCGGACACGCGCATATCGCTGCATGTCGCGCAGAACGACGCGGGCCAGCTCGTGTATTCCGTCGAGCGCAAGGGCGAGACCGTGATTGCCGCATCGGCGTTGCGCCTGCAGCTCGCCGAAGGCGATCTGTCGGGCGTCGACGTGCGCAATGTATGGCCCCGCAGCGTCGACCAGGTGCACAAGCTAGTGGCGACCAAGGCTTCCGAAGCCCGGGATCGCTTCAATGAAATCCGGATCGACGCGATGCCGCGCTCGCGTGTCATGCGTTCGATGCAGTGGGTGTTTCGCGCGTACGACGATGGAGTGGCGTTTCGCCTGATCGTGCCCGGCGATTCCGGTCTCGCGACGTTCAGCGTGAAATCGGAAGACACTGAATTCACATTTGGCGCGGACTATGACTGCACCGGGCTCAACATCGCGCGCGTGGATTCGAGCCACGAGGGCGAGTTCGATCCCATCCAGGCAAGCCGTATCCGCGAACACAACCTCTACGACCTGCCGCTGGTGTGCCGCACGGCCAGCAACGCCTTCGCCATCGGCGAGGCGGACCTGCGCGATTACGGCGGCCTGTATCTCGGTGGACGCGGCGATGGCAAGCCCGGGGTGCAGACGCGTGTGTCGCGGCGCCTCGACGATCGATCGCTGATCGCGCGTACACCGGTGGGCCCGAACGGCACGAACACCCCCTGGCGCGTGATCATGCTGGCCGATGAGCTTGGCCATCTCATCGACTCGAACCTCATCGGCAATCTCAATCCGAACCCGTCGTTCGACACTTCGTGGATCAAGCCCGGCAAGACCGCGTGGGACTGGTGGTCGGGTCCGTACCTGCCGCCGCCGGACAAGGGCGGCACGGACATGCCGACGATCAGGAAGTATGTCGACTTCGCGTCGAGCGCCGGTTTCGAATACATGATGATCGACGAGGGCTGGTGCCTGAATTCCGGCACGGGCGGTCGCGCGCTCGACGCCGCCGACGTCACGAAAGCCAAACCCGAAATCGACATGCCGGCGCTGGTCGCCTACGCGGCGAAGAAGAACGTCAAATTGTGGTTGTGGGTGCAGTGGTCGTTGCTCGATCGCCAGATGGATGCCGCGCTCGCGCAGTACGAGAAGTGGGGGATCGCGGGCATCAAGGTCGATTTCATGGACCGCAACGACCAGCAGATGGTCGACTACTTCCACAAGCTCATGGCGAAAGCCGCGGGGCACAAGCTGCTGGTCGACATGCATGGCGCGTATCCGCCGGCGGGGCTCAATCGCACGTATCCGAACTACCTCACCCAGGAAGGCATCATGGGTGCGGAGTACAACAAGTGGAGCCGGCGCGTAACGGCCACACACAACGTGAGCCTCGCGTACACGCGCATGTTGTTAGGGCCCGTGGACTACACGCCGGGCGGCTTCCGCAATCGCACGCCGGCGGAGTTCGAGGTGGTGAATTCGCCGCCGCAGGTGCAGACCACGCGCGGCCACGGGCTCGGCATGTTCGTGGTCTACGAAAGCCCGTTCCAGATGGTGGCGGACAGCCCCGACGCCTATCAGAACGCGGCGGGGTTCGACTTCGTGAAGATGGTGCCCGCGGCGTGGGACGAGACGCGTTTCCTCGCGGGCGACATCGATGACTACGTGGTGGTTGCGCGCCGCAAGGGCAAGGACTGGTACATCGGCGCCATGGGCAACGAGAAGGCGCATGACGTGAAGATCCCGCTGGCCTTCCTGGGCATGGGCAAGTTCAAGGCGAAGCTCTGGGAAGACGGTGCGACACCGACGACGCTGCGGGAAAGCGAGCGCGATGTGAGTTCGTCGGAGGTGCTCGAGCTCAAGCTTGCGCCGTCGGGTGGCGCGGCGGTGCGCCTCTCATCGAAATAGACTCGCGCGCGTGCCCAAGACCATTCACGACGCGCTCGCGCACCACCAGCAGGGCAGGCTCCGCGAAGCGGAATCCATCTACCTGCAGTTGCTGCTGAAGCAGCCGAACGACGTCGACGCGCTGCACTATCTCGGCGTGCTGCGCATGGGCCAGGGCCGTCGCGATGAAGCGATCGACTTCGTCAAGCGCGCGTTGAAGCTGGCGCCGCGCAACGCGGACGCCTGGAACAATCTCGGCAACATGCTGCTGGCCGGGAACGACGAAAAGGCCGCCGAGTTTGCGTACACCAACACGACCAACCTCAAGCCGGATAATGCCGAGGCCTGGTACAACCTCGCGAACCTGTTCCGTCGCCAGCGCCGGCGCAACGAGGCGGTCAACTGCTACCGCCGCGTGCTCGACCTCAACCCCAGGTTCGCCGGCGCGTACGAGAACATTGCGCTGCTGTTCCTTCGCATCGGCAGGCCCGATCTGACCGGAGACGTGTACCGCCGCTGGCTCGCCGTGGAACCCGACAACCCAATCGCCCGCCACATGGCCGCCGCTTACGCAGACGCGGAAACACCCACGCGCGCTGAGGATGAATACGTCGCGAAGATCTTCGATCGATTCGCCGACACCTTCGACGAGTCGCTCGCCAAACTGCATTACGCCGCCCCCGGACTGTTGACCGCTGCGCTTGCAGAGGTCATTCCGCTCACGGAGCGGCGACTTGCGGTTCTCGACGCCGGCTGCGGCACGGGCTTGTGCGGTCCGCTGCTGCGTTCCAGCGCTCGGCAGCTCGTGGGCGTCGATCTGTCGGCGGGCATGCTCGCCAAGGCGCGCGAGCGCGATGTTTATGACGAGTTGCACGAGCTCGAGCTCGTGGCCTTCATGCGCGCTCATCCACGCGAGTACGACGTGGTGATCTCGGCCGATACGCTCGTCTACTTCGGTGCGCTCGAAGAAGCGATGTGCGCAGCTGCGAGCGCGCTCAAGCCCGGTGGTGTGCTGGCGTTCACCGTCGAAGCCGAAGCCATCGGTTCGCCTGACAAGTTCCGGCTGCACAAAAGCGGCAGGTACTCCCATTCAGCGGAGTACGTGCGCGAGGCTCTCGAAGCCGCAGGGTTTGCCGTGCTGCTGATCGAAGGCGGCGTGCTGCGCAAGGAAGCCGGGACTGACGTGCTCGGCCACGTCGTCCTCGCGAAAACGGGGTCAGACCCCATCAAGTGAGGCCGGAGAGGTCTTTGTCCTTCTTCGCACCTAACTGCTCGCTGAGCGCGACGACCAGCGGCTTCATGAACCAGGAATGCTCGGGGCTCGAAGCCACTTCGAACCCCGCGGCACGAATCGCCTCGGCGACGATCGGGCCCACCGCGGCGATCTTCGTACGCGTCAGCGCACGGCGCACGAGCGGGGCGGGGTGCTGGGTCACCAGCCGCTCGATCTGCAGCTTGCTGGTGAATGCGATGGCGTCCACTTCGCCTGCGGCCATGCGCTCGAGCAATGCATGCACCGTCGCGTCATCGACGGCGTTGCCATACACGTAAGGCGCGACGGTCGTGACCACCGCGCGCTGATCGCGCAGAAAGCGCATCAAAACGAGATTCGGATCGTTGCCGTACAGCTGCACCGCCACTCGGCGTCCCTCGAGCGGATGCGCCGACAATGAACGAATCACTCCATCGGTGGTGGGCTCGGTGGCTTCGATGCCGGGCTTGAGACCGAGCGCCCGTAGCGCTCGTGCAGGTTTCGGTCCGCGTGTGACGGTGCGAAGCTTACCCAGCCCCTCGATGAACCGCGGCCGAAGCATCGGGTCGTGCTTGTCGATGCAGCTCAGGATCCGCGTGAGGCCTTCGCCGGTGATGAGCACGAAGTCGTCGAAATTGCCGTCGGCCAGCGCTACTGCAAACGCGAGCACCGCGGCGCTGTGCGGCGAGTCATAGATCGTCACCAGCGGACAACGCAGCACTTCGGCGCCACGACGTTCCAGCAAACCGCTGAATATTTCGAGCTCGCGCATCTCGGGGACCGCGATGCGCTTGCCTTTGAGGTTCCAGTCGATCTGGGCCGAGGGTTTCATGGGTGGCGAGTGTAACGCGGTGCGTAACTTCCGCCGGTCGCAGATACGGTATTAGATGCGGGCGCCCGCAATGCCGACGGCGCCCCACGTCGTTCTCCATCGGTGCTTGATGATGGTCAGACCGACCAGCGCGAGCACCGCGAGCGACGCGAACAGCAGTAAACCGGCCTGGTAGGTGCCGGTGAGTTGCTTCGACATGCCGAGACTCGAAGCCAGGAAGAATCCGCCCACGCCGCCCGTCATGCCGACGAGGCCGGTCATCACGCCGATCTCATGGCGAAAGCGCTGCGGCACGAGCTGAAATACCGAGCCATTGCCCATGCCGAAGGCGAGCATGGCGCCAGCAAACAACGTCAGCGCCATGTAGACGCTCTGGGGGCGAAAGCTCACGAGCACCAGCGCGAGCGCCGCGAGTCCGTAAGTGAGGCTCAGGGTCTTGATGCCACCGATGCGGTCGGCGAGCGCTCCGCCGATCGGCCGCACGAACGAGCCGCAGAACACGCAGGCCGCGGTGAAATAGCCGGCGGTGACAGCGTCGAGGCCGTAGTCGGAGTTGAAGAAGATCGCGAGCGAGGAGGCGAGTCCGACGAACCCTCCGAAAGTCACCGCGTAGAAGAACATGAACCACCACGCATCACTCATGCGCAACACCGCGAGGTATTCGTGGAGTTTCTTCGGCGGCGGCGCGGTGGGACTGTCCTTGGCCGCAAACAGGTAGACGACGAAAGCGATGGTGAGCGGGATCGCGGCGAGTCCCAGGACATTGTTCCAGCCGACCCACGCCGCGAGTCCTGGCGCGAACAGCGAGGCGAAGACGGTGCCGGAATTTCCGGCGCCCGCGATACCGAGCGCCGTGCCCTGATACTGCGGCGGATACCAGCGTGAGGCGAGCGGCAGCGCCACCGCGAACGAGGCGCCGGCGACACCGAGCACGAGACCCAGCGCGAGCGTGCCCTGGTAGCTCTCGATGCCGACCATCCACGCGCCGGTGAGACCTGCGATGACGATGACCTGGCCGATGATTCCGGCGCGTCGCGGTCGAATGCGATCGACGAGCACACCGAATACCACGCGCAACAACGCACCGGCGAGCACCGGCAGCGCCACCATGAAACCCTTCTGAGCCGCATTGAGGTGGAGATCGCCTGACATCTGCACGGCCAGGGCACCCAGCAGCACCCAGACCATGAAGCTCATGTCAAAGTAGAAGAAGGCCGACAGCAACGTGGGAAGATGTCCCGCCTTCAGGAACTCACGATTGATCACTGCACCCCTCGACAATGCGATTCAAGTACCGGGAGCTATGCAAGTAGCGGACCAGAGGACCGCCGATGGCCTCCATGTGGGCCTGGGGCAGGCGAGCGTCCGGGGAGGGCGCGCCGAGAACCAGGATTACGCGGCGTGTTATGTCGGGACACCGCGAAACCAGCTAACTATCGGCTTGCTGGCTGCACTGTCAGATGGCATGGGAGGCGCCAAAGGCGGTCGGGTGGCCGCTGAATTGGCCGTGCGTGGCTTTATTGACGGCTGTCTTGGTCAACCGGCGACCATTGGCATTTCGCGCATCGGCGCGCGCGCCGCGGACGCGGTCAATCGGTGGATTCACACGCTCGGACGCTCGGATCCCGATCTCAACGGCATGGCCTGCACCTTGAGTGCACTGGTTCTGTGCGGGCGTAGTACCCATCTGGTCCATGTTGGTGACTCGCGGGTTTACCGTCTGCGCGACAACGTGCTGACACTGCTCACCACCGACCACACGCTGGGTGCGCCAGGCACCACGCACGCGCTCACGCGCGCGGTGGGCGCCCAGGACAGTTTGCGGGTCGATCACTTCAAGGAAAACGCGCACCTGCACGATCGCTACCTGCTGTGCAGCGATGGCGTGCACGGCGCGCTCTCCAACAAGGAAATTCATGCAGTGCTCGCGCGGCGGGCGGCCCCTGGCGAGACCGCGCAGCAGCTGGTCGAACGGGCGACGGTGGGGGCCGATTCGGACAACGCCACCGCCGTCGTGCTCGATATTCTGGCATTGCCGTCGACGCAGTTCGTCGACATGGAGCTGGCGGTTGCCGAGCAGCCGTTGCGCAGCGCGCCAGTGAGTGGTGCCATCGTCGATGGTTACGAACTCGGCGAGATGCTGGGCGACGGCCAGTACATGCGTGTCTTTCGCGCGAAGGACCAGAAGTCCGAACGCGAGGTCGTGCTCAAGTTTCCCAAGCCGCGCCCGGGCCTCGATGCGTTGTTGCGCGCCGCGCTGTTGCGCGAGATGTGGATCGCAAGCCACGTGCGCAGCCCATTCGTCACCGAGTCGCTCGAACCGCCCTCCGAGCGGCGCACCTGCCTGTATGGCGTGCTGCCTTACTACGCCGGCGAGACTCTCGAGCGGCGGCTCGTGCGTCAGCCACAGATCACGCTCGCGGCCGGACTCGAGATCGCGCTCAAGCTGACGAAGGCGGTGGCTGCACTGCATCGCGCCGGCATCATTCATCGCGACATCAAACCTGAAAACATCATGCTCGAGCCCGGCGGGGGTTTGAAGCTCATCGATCTCGGCGTTGCCCGCCTGCGCAGATTCGACGAAGGTGAATCGCTCGAGGTGCCGGGCACGCGCAGCTACATGGCGCCGGAATTGTTCGCGGGCACTCCCGCGGATGAAAGCTCGGACATCTTCGCGCTCGGGGTCACGCTCTACCGCATGTTCTCCGCGGGCGCCTATCCATACGGAGAAGTGGAAGCCTTCGCGCAACCGCGGCTCGGCAAGGGCACGGCGCTCGTGAAGCTGCGGCCCGATCTACCCGCCTGGCTGGATCGCACGCTCTCGCGCGCCATCACCATCGACCGCCGCGAGCGTTTTGCGGACGTCATCGAATTCGGCTTCGAGCTCGAGCACGGCTCGCTGCGCGCGCTCCCGCACGCCATCGAACGTCAGTCCATGTACGACCGGCATCCCACGCGCTTCTGGCAGGTGATTGCGGCGTTGCTGTTCATAACGCTGCTGGTCACGCTTGCGCACCTCGACTGAGCAGATTCGGGTCATAGCGACGCGCTGATTCCCGGCCCCTTCCTGCACCGCGTTGAAAACGCGCGTGCACCCCCCCGCCGTGTTTCGGTGCAGTGCGCGCGAAACAGCGCCCCACACGAGGAAAAACACTTAAAAGAAACGCTGGCATGCGGATTGCTTTGTCCCAATTGCGCGACCCATAGCGCGACGGGAGAGGAAGTTAGTAGTGAGATCCAGAATCTGCGCCAGTGTCATCTGCGGCTTGTTTGTCTTCACCAACGTGATCGCCGCCGGAAAGGGACCGGAGAAAGAGCAGCTCAAGCTCGGATTCATCAAACTCACCGACATGGCGCCGCTCGCCATCGCGTATGAGAAAGGCTACTTCGAGGACGAAGGCCTGTACGTCACGCTCGAGCCGCAGGCCAACTGGAAGGTCATTCTCGATCGCGTGATCACCGGCGAGCTCGACGGCGCGCACATGCTCGCGGGCCAGCCGCTGGGCGCCGCGGTGGGCATCGGTACGAAGGCCGATGTCGTGACCGGTTTCAGCATGGACCTCAACGGCAACGCCATCACGGTTTCCAATGAAGTCTGGGAATTGATGAAACCCGGCATCACCAAGGATGCGCAGGGTTTGCCGGTACATCCGATACCTGCCACGGCACTCAAGCCCGCGCTGGAAAAATTCAAGGTATCGGGCAAGTCGTTCAAGATGGCGATGGTTTTCCCGGTGTCGACTCACAACTACGAGCTGCGTTACTGGCTCGCGGCCGGCGGCATCAATCCCGGGTTCTACACGCCGTCCGACGTGACCGGCCAGACGCGCGCCGACATCCTCATTTCGGTGACTCCGCCGCCGCAGATGCCCGCGACCATGGAGGCCGGAACCATCAACGGTTATTGCGTGGGTGAGCCCTGGAACCAGCAGGCCATCTTCAAGGGTGTGGGCGTGCCCGTCATCACCGATTACGAAATCTGGAAAAACAATCCCGAGAAGGTATTCGGAGTGACCAGGGCATTCGCCGACAAGAACCCGCGCACCCACGTGGCGCTGGTGAAGGCGCTGACGCGCGCGGCGATCTGGCTGGACGAAAAGAACGGCGCGAACCGCAAGGAAGCGGCGCAGATTCTTTCGCGTCCCGAATACGTGGGCGCCGACTACCGCGTGATCGCCAACAGCATGACCGGCACCTTCGAATACGGTCGCGGCGACAAGCGCGCGCTGCCGGACTTCAACGTGTTCTTCAGGTACCACGCTAACTACCCGTACTACTCGGATGCGATCTGGTATCTCACACAGATGCGCCGCTGGGGCCAGATCCCGGAGGGCAAGCCGGACGCGTGGTTCGTCGAGACGGCGAAGAAGGTGTATCGCCCCGAGGTGTTCGTCGAGGCCGCCAAAGAACTCATCGCAGAGAAGAAAGCCATCGCGGCGGACTTCGATTTCACGAGCGACGGGTTTCGCGCTCCGACCAAAGAATTCATCGACGGCGTCGAATACGACGGACGCAAACCGAATGCGTACATTGAAAAGCTCGCGCTCGGGCTGAAGGGTCAGCAGAAAATCGAGGGCGGAAATGTCGCCGGTAAGTAACGCGGTGCCGGCGGACGCGGCGCCGGTGGCTGCTGCCGCGTCGCCTGCCCGCCAGGGCAGCGCTCCGCCGCCGAAGCCCCGTTTCCCGCGAGTCAACGCCACTATCGATGGCGCGATCAGCCTGCTCTCACTCATTGGTCTGGGGTTCCTCAAGCCCGTCGTGGCGATCTGCCGCGGTGACGACCCCCGCGCACACATGCGGCAGCTCTGGCTGGATCTGGCTGCTCCGGTCTTGGCGATTGCGGCATTCCTGCTGGTGTGGAGCCAGGTATCGCAGGGTATTCAAACCAGTCTCGGTCAGATTCCAGGTCCCACTGCGGTGTGGGAACAGACCAAGGCGCTGTGGGCCGATCACCTGGTGCAGCGTGAGAAGGCAGTGGCCTTCTATGAGCGCCAGGAAAAGCGCAATGCCGAAAAGCAGGCGGAAGACCCGGCAGCGGACATGACGGTTCGCAAGTACACCGGCAAGCCTACCTACATCGACCAGATCTTCACGAGCCTGAAGACAGTGTTCGCGGGATTCCTGCTGGCCACCCTCATTGCAGTGCCCCTCGGAATCCTGTGCGGCGTGAGCAAGACCTTCAACGCGATGTTCAATCCGCTGATACAGCTGTTCAAGCCGGTATCGCCGCTCGCGTGGCTGCCCATCGTCACCATGATCGTGAGCGCGGTGTACGTGACGGCGGATCCGATGTTCGACAAGTCGTTCATCAACTCGGCAATGACGGTCACCTTGTGTTCGTTGTGGCCCACCGTCATCAACACCGCGGTGGGCGTCGGGTCGATCGACCGCGACCTGCTCAACGTGGCGCGCGTGCTGCGCCTGAGCAAGACCACGCAGCTCACCAAGCTCGTATTTCCTTCGTCGTTGCCCTACATCTTCACCGGCATGCGCCTGTCGCTCGGCGTGGGCTGGATGGTGCTGATCGCCGCCGAGATGCTGGCGCAGAACCCCGGCCTCGGAAAATTCGTCTGGGATGAATTCCAGAACGGCAGCTCCGAATCGCTGAGCCGCATCCTCGTGGCAGTGTTCACTATCGGCATCATCGGCTTCCTGCTCGATCGGGTGATGCTGGCGATGCAGAGTGCGTTCACCTATGGACCCGCACGATGAGCGAAAAGGGGACAGATCTATTTATCGCTTCGAAGCCAGGCGTAACTGGGACAGATCTGTCGATAAATAGATCTGTCCCCTTTTCGCTCGAGCTGCGCAACGTCTCGAAGAAATATGGCGACACCGAGGTGTTGTCGAACATCAACCTTTCCATCGAGGAAGGCGAGTTCGTCGCGTTGATCGGTTTCTCCGGCTCCGGCAAGACCACACTCATTTCCATCCTCGCCGGTCTCATTTCGCCCGACGGCGGGGAAGTGCGGTTGCGCGGAGTGCCGGCAGGAGGCGCGGGACCCGATCGCGGCGTGGTGTTCCAGAGCTACTCGCTGATGCCGTGGCTCTCGGTC
>Ga0190271_10001744_pt1 | contig 12660 bp, 28 predicted proteins | sample Popmic356T_FD_133747 | JGI IMG/M metagenome (GOLD analysis project Ga0190271, IMG submission 133747) | Populus adjacent soil microbial communities from riparian zone of Weber River, Utah, USA - 356 T | ecosystem: Environmental > Terrestrial > Soil > Riparian zone | place: USA: Utah | collected...
CACCTATCTGACCCGTTTTAACGGCAGGACATCCTACATGAGCGCGGGCGAGACCCCGCTGGCCCTGTCCAACCTGCTGCAGGAGGACGCTGCCGAGACCCGGTTCCTGCTGCAGGACGCCAAGAGCGGCAAGGTCGCCGCCGATCATCTGCGCGCTGTGCTGCAGCGCCGCTGGCGCAATAACCCCGGCTCCTGCCCGAAGGTGGAGGTGCTGCCGTGAACGATATCGACCGGGCGGCAGAGGCTTTGGCGCGGCAGCATGGCGGCTACTGGAGCGAGCACCCGCTATGGCCGTCAGACAAGTGGCGCGACGAGGTGACCAACGAGGAAACGCGGGTGGGCTACTGGCAATGGGTCGTAGCGCGTCTGGCAGAGGAGGGTGAATCGTGAGCGTTCGCAGGATTACATTCGGCGATGTCGAGGATGCGGCGTTCGTCGCCGACATCGATGAGGCGATTGCCAGACTGCAGGGCATTGCCGGGATCGAGGATGGCGGCGTTGCCTCTGTGGTGTTCTCCGGGTTCGACTGGGAGAACGCCATGGTCATCAGCCGCATGTCGCGAATCTCCCAGTGGCTGACGGTAGAGCGTAGCTACGAGGTGGAGTAATGAGCACCATGCGTGACGACCAGGTAACGGCAATCGCGGAAGCCTTCAGCGAGGTGATGCGGCAATGGCTGTCTAGGGATGAGTTCGCCGAGATGAAACGTCTCAACGAGACCGATCCCGATTATGCCAATGGCGCTTGCGCCAGCCACAATTACTGTGATGCCAATATGGCAATGATGGAGGCGTTCGACCATGTCATGGGCCATAACATGATCCCCACTGACGCCGATGGCGAGATCAGCGAGCAGGATACGGCCATCTGGAACGAGGCTTGGGAACTGGCCCGCAAGCTGTATCTGGGGAGTCAGCGATGAGCACCCTGCAGCTGGCCCACACCACCGACAATCGCCTGATTGTCGAGTGGAATAAATATCCCCCGCACTATCGGGTGATCACCGATCACTCGCAGTCGAGGGCATATCACACCGAAGAAGCGGCGATGCGCGCTGCCAAGCGGTTGTGCCGGAAGATGAACCTGACCCTTCAAAAACAACATTACGGAGACTGACGATGAAGAAAATAGAGTTGCGAAAGGTTGCCCTTTCCAAAACGCTGTCGGAGGAGACCCCGGCCTATACCGCGCAGGTATGGGTCGATGGCGTTCGTTTCTGCGACGTGTCCAATCACGGCCATGGCGGCTGCGACATGCAGTATCCGGCCAAGGGCAAGACCCATGCCGACATCGATGCGCTCAATGCCGAGATCAAGGCGACCTATCCGAAGGAGTCCTATGACTTCGGCGCGGGCCAGCGCGGCGAGTATGAGCTTGATCTGGAGGCGCTGTGCCACAAGCTGCTTGACCGCTGGGAGATCGAGAAGGACGTCAAGCGCGACTTGCGGAACAAGATCATGTTCGTAAAGCCGGACGGCAAGCTGTATCAGGTCAAGCTGCCAGCTGACCGTGCCCAGACCCCGAAGCTGGTCGAGATGATCAAGCAGAAGCACGGCATTGCCAAGGTGCTGAACGAGTTGCCGTTCGAGGATGCGGTTGCCGCCTACGAGAGATCGGCGGTGCTGCCATGAGCTTCGTCGCCGAAGTGAAGACCAACAACGACCCCAAATGGTACCGCAACGCCGTGATCTTCAAAACCTGGGGCGAGGCCCACGACTATGGGCTGGACCTTGGCAACCGCTGGACAGCGGTGGTCGAGATGCGCGTTGCCGAGACCAAGGACGAGCCGAATTACCTCTGGATCAACGGCAACCTGATGGAAATCAAGAAGGAGGCCGAGACATGAAGGCCGGATTTGGCGACTGCGACTGCTGTAGCCGGCGCGCCAAGATGCTGACCCAGTGCTGGGCCGCCGGCGGTGTCGAGACATGGGCCTGCGCCGCATGCCGTGGCGTGGACGATGACGAAGAGGAGACGCTACCCGATGGCGAGACCAAAGAAGGTTAATCCGATCCCGGAGGAGGAGACACCGGGCTGGGAATACCCGGCCATGTCTCCTGCCGAATACGAGCGGGTGCGGGCCTATTTCGGCCTGCCCAACCAGCGATTCGCCAAGCTGATCGGCGTTCACTGGCGGCAGGCGGCGCGCTACAAGTCCGGCGCTACGCCAGTGCCGGAACCGACCGCCAAGCTGCTCCGCACCGCGATCAACAACCACCTGACGGCGGAGGATATCGGGTGAGCAGGTTACGTGACTATGACGTGCTGGTGGCGTGTGAGGAGTCCGGGATGATCCGGGACGCCTTGCGCGCCGCGGGCGTGAGGGCCATCAGCTGCGATCTCAAGCCGTCGAGACGCCCCGGCCCGCATGCCGTGATCGACGTTCGCCGCCTGTTGCCGCTGCGGCACTGGAAAGGCATGATCGCCCACCCCCCGTGCCGATACCTGGCCAACTCCGGTGCCAAGCATTTATACAAGCGCATCAACGGGGTATGGGCCAAGGAGCATGGCCGGGATGCCGACCGCTGGCGTCTAATGGAGGAGGGCGCGGCCTTTTTCAACCTGTTCCGTGACGCGGATCACATTCCCCTGCGGGCCATCGAGAACTCCATCATGCACGGGCATGGCCTGCAGATGACCGCAGGACGCCCTGCAGACGTCATTACCCAGCCTTGGTGGTTTGGTGACCCCTTCACAAAAGCCGCTGCGTGGTGGCTCTACGGGCTTCCTGCGCTGGTCCGGCTGTACGACAAGAGCCACTACGAGTCTATCAGGCCCAAGGCGTGGTACCTGCCGCCTAGCGACGACCGGGAACAAAAGCGGTCCGAGACCGAACCCGCAACCGCTTTGGCGGTGGCCGCACAATGGGGGCCTCTGTTCCGCGCTGGATCCGGTACTCGCCCCGCCATCCCCCGATCCGCACGTCCGTTGCCGCCAGCATGTCGTTGATCTGGCTGACATGAGTGTAGACCAGGCGAAGTCCGGACGAGTTCTCCTTGCGGTCAGGGAAGCAGTGCGCCAGCACCCCTTCGGCGGCAACGCCGGGGTGGCGGTCGATAAAGTCGAAGATCTGCGCCTTGGTGGCTGGCAGATAGACCCCCTCGCGCCGCTGCGACGGCAGCGGCTGGCCGCAGGTTCGGCACATGGTTTTACACATGAAAGGATTCTAGCCAGCGAGATTGTGATTTACAAGTGACTAAGAATAAGCAAATGTAACGCAAATCGGAGACACACCATGAGACAATTTGATTACCTGTTCGAGGAACTGCCGCTGGTCGTGATTGGAGAGATCGAGGCTGCGCTGGTAACCGGCGAGGCCATGATCACCTACGACCGCGACGGCTATTGGGAAATAGCGGACATCTGGTTCAGCGGCTACCGGGACGGCAAGCCGTGCTCTGCGGCAGCGCCCAAGGTGCTGTACGACATGATTCTGGAGCGGCTGACCGGCCACTGGCGTGACAAGGTGCAGGAAGCCGTCAGCGAACAGATCGAGACTGACAGGATCATAGACGAGGACGACTACGCCGACCACCGGCGAGAGCGGATGAAGGACGATCTGTGAAGTGGCTCATATTGTCAGCTGTCGTGCCGACCGTGCTTGCCAGCACGGCTATTGTCATGATCCCCGCACCCCCGGAACCCAAGGCGGAGACCCGCTTTGACGAGACGTGGAGCGAGACCGTGCGTGTGATCGGACTTGGCAAGGCAGATCGATTGACCATGGAGTCCAAACCCGTGGTCACTGAGCGCATCGTGGCTGTACCTGCTGCGCTCAACGTGCCGCCTGTCGCCATGCCGGTGGAAGCGGACAAGCCTGCGGTGCGGCGCAGGCGGCACGTAGCTGTCGATGTCTGCACCAGGCATGGCCTTCGCAAGGTGACCTATGGCAAACGCTGGAGATGCCGCAAATGACCATCGAGCACGACATGCGGGAGCACTTCGCCACCAAGCTGCGGACGCTGGTGATCGACACCGCCGACACTTGCGAGCGGGCGGAGGTGCCGATGGACGACGTCCTTAATTTCATTGTCACCGAACTGATGCAGGAGATGCTGTTGGCAGTGCTGGCGGCAGGGGTGGGCAGGGAGCCATTCGTGGAGTTCTGCCATGGCAGCTACGATAAGGTCTTGGGCGGGATGTACAAAATGTACGACAAGCAGCAGCGCAGAGCCCACTAGTGTGGGCTCCGCGGTGCCGTTTGGGCATCATCCTCTGATCAGGAGATTGTTAAAATGAGAAAACTGCTTTTGGCTACTACTGCTTTAATTGGGTTATCGGCAGCGCCCGCGTCTGCCGCTCTTGTCGATGAGTTCGCTGTCACCGGCTCGACCAGCACGTTGACGCTGTCTGCGGTGGTACCGGGGGGTAATCAGCCCCTTAATAACCCCTGCTTGATCTGTGGCACGACTCAACCGGCACAGCCGGACGGGTTCGGTTACAATAACTTCAAGGCCACCGGCAACATCAGTGATTACCTGATGTTCTCGACGGCCACTGTCGGCGGCTCGCTTGCCAACGACACGCTGGGTACCGGCTATGCTGTTGGTGACGGTTCGATCCTGCGGGCTTATCTGGCAGCGCAGGCTTCCGGCACCACCTTCAGTGTCGGCATCGACGTCAATGATACCGGCGTAGCGCAAACGCTGGAGTCGTTTTATTTCTTGAACCTTACGGACCGCACGGTGCTGGCATCCTACTCGCCGGGACCGGGTGGCACCCCGTTGCTGGCTACCAACAACGGTACCGGCTTTCCTGACTACACGTTGAGCGGTTTCAACATCGACCGTGGTGACATTTCACTGGGTGACGAAGTGATCTTCTTCGCCCGCTGGAGTGGTGCCAACGATGGACCGGAGTCGTTTTTCCTCGTAGCCGGTCCGCAGGTTGCTGCTGTACCGGAATTGAGCACATGGATGTACATGCTGTGTGGGTTCGCTGGTTTAGGTTTCATGGCGTATCGTCGTCGTGAAAACAGCGGTGGTCATGCGTTCCGCATTGCGTAAGGAAGTAACCAATGCTCACTCAGGATCGCTTGATGGAAGTTCTGGATTGCGATCCTGAGACTGGCATTTTTACTTGGCGACAACAACCCGGCTCGCGTTCCGACATGATTGGAAAGCGGGCCGGTTACAATGGGCCAGCGAGCTATCGATCTGTCACGGTTGATGGTGTGGGGTATCTGGAACATCGATTGATATGGCTCTGGGTCCACGGCAATCTCCCGTCCTGTCAACTCGACCATCTCAACACGAATACGAAGGACAACCGGATTGCAAATCTGCGCGAGGTTAGTCTCAGGCCAACCTATCGCGGCGGAATAGTGCATGAGAAATTATACGATTTTGATGAATGGGAATTGGAAGACCGGGATGATCTGACGCAGGAGTTGCTGAAGACCGTGCTTCACTACGACCGGAAGACCGGAAATTTCCGTTGGCTGGTGAAACCAGCTTCGCGCACTCACATTGGTGATTTGGCTGGCTGTATAGAGCCAGCAGGTTATCGAGTCATTGGGATAGCGGGAATAGGGTTTAAAGCGCATCGGTTGGCGTGGCTATACGTCTATGGGGAATTTCCGAACGAGTTAGATCACAAAAACCGTAATCGAGCGGACAACAGAATCAGCAATTTGCGCGAAGCGACCCGGCCCCAGAATGGCGGCAACGCCAAGGGTCGAAGAGAGGGGCGGCTAAAGGGTGCGTACTGGCACAAGAGAGGAAAGCGTTGGGCAAGTTCACTTTGTGTAGACGGTAAACATATTTGGCTTGGACAATACGCGACTGAAGAAGAGGCCCATGCGGCCTACTGCGAAGCCGCCAAAAAGAAGTTCGGAGAATTCTTCTATGCCGGGTGAGCCGACGCGGTTGAACGAGTTCGACAAGACCGAGTGGTGGGACGTCTGCCGCCGCCTGCGGCCCGACTGGAGCTACGAGCAGTTCGAGCGGGCGTGGCAAGAGTTCGTGGAGTTGAAGCGGAAAAGAGAGTCGCAATGACTGACTTACACCTTCCACCCGATCCGTATGTCATTTCAGGCCGGGAGCTTAAACGGCTTCGCTCCCGCAACGAGAAGCTGGAGGCGGCGCTGCGGGAGATTTACATAGCCATTGCGGGAGGTCGCAACCTGGCCGCAAAAGGCATCGCCCGCAAAGCCTTGGAGCAGGACAAATGAAGAGCGACAGCGAGATACAGAAGCTGCGGTACGACAACAAAGAACTGCGCGAGGCGTCAGATCGCCTCTGCGCCCGCATCGAGGCGCTGGAAGCTGACGTGGTTAAATGGGAAGAATACGCGAACGATATGCTGGATGGAAAAAACGAACGCATCGAGGCGCTGGAGAAGGAGTGCTTCGCCTTGGCCGCCAACCAGTGCCGTGCAGGCTACGGTGATGACTACGGCAACCACCGATGCAAACACATCGAGGATCTGGAGGCGGCACGCGATGCTGTTGAGGAGAAGTTACGGGGCTTGAGTACCCAGTGGGCGTTGCACGGTGGCCCGTTTGACCATGCATGGGTATCTGAAGTCATGGCCACCTTCGCACCGGAGCAGGGCAAATGACTGAATTGCAGGCTGAGTTGCTTATCAGGCAGCTCGCACGGATCGAGAAGCTGGAGGAGCGTGTCGAGGCGCTGAAGGCGGCGCTGCGGGAGATTGTCAAGGAGACCTCATACAATTCGGCTCCTATAAAGACGCCGCAACCGCTCGATGACATCTGGCTAATCGCCACCGCCGCACTCGCACCGGAGACAGACAAATGAAACAGTGGGTACTGGACCGGGCGCTGGAGCGGGCGCGGCGCAAGCTGGCCTATGTGGAGGCGCAGGCTGCACTGCACCGGCGGATCAACGACATCGACACGAAATTGAGAATACTGGCCGGGAACAAGGCCCTATACCACCACCCAACGGAGACACAACATGACGGACAAGCAGGAATTGACGGAGCTGGCGGAACGGATCCCGCACCGGCAGGACGACCCGGTCTATGACTTCGAACACCTCGGACTGAAGATCGCCGAGAGTCTGGTGCTCGCTGCCGAAAACCAGGTTACCGAAGCCCAGAATCTCTTCGAACGCACCAGGGCGATAGCCGATGGCATCCGGGCGCAGGTAGCGGAGCTGACTCTGGAGCTGGCCGGCATGAACGGGCGGCTCAAGACCTTTGGCCAGCAGATGCTGGAGGCGCACCACAAATTCAACGGCGACGGCAAGGACGGTTGAAGCCTGGGGGTGGTTGACTACATGATAGTAAACCAACCTTGCAAGGCGAGAGTTACATGAGATCTGATTTACAAACAGGCGGCTTCTCGGTATATACCACAAGCGCCGATGGCTTCAATCACCGTGTCTGTCATGACGTGTCGGCACGGGAGGCGGCCAACGAGTTGTGGCGTTGCACCCACAACATGAGCGCGCGAACCGGAATCACCGAGAGGGCCCTGATCGTGGATGCGATGGATCGCACGGTTCTGGAGTGGATTCCGGGGCGTGGCTACACCTATGACGGCGTGCATTACACGCCTTCCCCGGCAATGGAAAACGAGGTTCACTGATGGCTAGAGTCCAGAAGCGCAAGAAGATGCGCAACCCGCACCCGAAGACGGTGCGGGCGCGCGAGCGCGTTCTCAAGGAGGCCAAGAAGACCGGTATCATATCCAACCAGCGCGCCTGCTATATCGGCAAGTGGGATCAGGCGTGGTTTCACCTCAATGCACTGCGAAAGGCCGGACTGCTCAGGCGTGTCGGCTATAACCAGTGGATGCCGATGAGCGCAGGGCGGCGATGATCCCTGCAGAGGTCGCGTGGTGCATGCAGCGATTTCTGTCTGGCAGAACCCAGGCGGAGATCGGCAGGGAATTGAACCGGCATGGATCCTCGATCTGCAATTCGCTGATGAAGTTTTACGAGGAGTGGGCCGGAGACGTGGACGAATTCCGGCACCTCCTCGACTACAACGAACGCCGCAACGCCTATTTCAGGCAATCCCTTGACAGATACGTGGCCACGGGCGCGGCGGTGTCGAAGCCATCACCCTATGAGCCGCTTCGCCAAGACGATGACAACTACCATATGGCGCGGCGCGAACATGCTTTCCTGCTCCGCTGCGAAGGACTGAAGCTGCAGCAGATCGGAGACCGGCTTGGCGTATCCAAAGACCGGGCGCGGCAACTGATACTGGCGTTTGGCCGCCGCATGGCCAGATCGATGCGTAAAACACGAATTCATTGGGTGTATGGCTATGAGAACTTTTGTCCTAGATGCCGAGACCTACTACTCTCGGGAATATACCCTTCGGACCATGACCCCGGCGGAGTACATCCTCGATCCGCAGTTCGAATTGATTGGTCTGGCCGCGATGGAGATGGGTCATGCCCCCTTCTGGGTTGAAGGCCCGGAAGTAGAGGCCTTTCTTGCCAGTCTGGATCCTGCCGACACCATCACCATTTCCCACAACGCGCTGTTCGACAACTGCATCTGGGCCTACCGCTTCGGCTGGGTGCCGGCGCTGATGAACGACACCCTCGGCATGGCCCGTGCGGTGCTCAACCTGAAGTCCAACTCGCTGGAGGCTGTCGCCAAGGTCTTGCGGCTGGGCGTCAAGGGCAAGGAGATCGGGCAGGCTCTCGGCATGCGGCTGGCCGACCTCAAGGCGCGGCCTGAGTTCTACAAGGCCTATATCGCCTACTCGCTCAACGACACCGTTATGTGCGGCAGGATTTACGAAACGCTAATAAAGGCGTTCCCCAAGAGCGAGATCAGGGTGCAGGATCTGGTGCTGCGCGCTGCCGTGGAACCGGTGCTGCATGCCGACGTTCCCCTGCTGGAGAAGCACCTGACCACCCTGCGGCATCGCAAGGCCCGGCTGCTGCGCGAGAGCGACTGTGACAAGGCCGCATTGATGTCGACCCAGAAATTCCGCGAGAAGCTGGAGGAGCTGGGGGTGGTGGTCAAGACCAAGATCTCCCCCACCGGCAGGGAGGTGCCGGCATTCGCCAAGACCGATCCGTTCATGAACGAACTCCAGGAATATGACGGCTCGCCCAACGAGGACGTCAATTACATGGTGCAGACGCTCGCTGCAGCTAGGCTGTCGCACAAGTCCACCATCGAGGAGACCCGCTGCGAACGGTTCCTGAGCATCGCCAAGCTGCCGTGGCGCAACGGACAGCCCATGCTGCCGGTGCCGCTGCGCTATGGCGGGGCCCATACCCACCGCCTGTCTGGCGAGTGGCGCATGAACCTGCAGAACCTGCCGCGGGACAACTCCAGCCTGCGCAAGGCGCTGGTGGCTCCTCCCGGACATAAAATCATATCGGCGGATTTAGCACAGATCGAGGCCCGCATCGTGGCCCGCATCTGCGAGCAGAAGGATCTGCTGACGTATTTCAGGAACGGCGAGGACGTCTATGCCATCTTTGCCCAGTACCTGTTTCGCAAGGAAATCACCAAGGAAAGCCACCCGGACGAACGCTGGATCGGCAAGACGGCGATTCTCGGCCTTGGCTACGGCTGCGGGCACGTCCGGTTCAACGTGATGGTGCTGACCGGGGCGCGCCGCTTCGATATCAACCTGAAAGACATCTACGTCCCGAACAACGCCGAACCCATTGTAAACGCCTACCGGAAGCTGTTTCCCAAGATCTCCCGGGCGTGGACTGTCCTGCAGCACAAGCTGGACAACGTCCTCAATGGCCGATCCCCGTCCCATACCAGTGCTTTCGGCCCGGTGTGGTTCTTCAAGGGACGCATCCGCCTGCCGAACGGCCTGTACCTGAGATACGATCTGCCAGACCAGACGCTCTACGGGGCCAAACTGCTGGAAAACATCACTCAGGCGCTGGCCCGCAACGTCATCATGGAGGCTGCAGTAAGGCTGGCCGACCGGGGCTATCGGTTCGCCCTCCAGGCGCATGACGAACTGGTGTTTGTGGTGCCTGACGATGAGGTGGAGGAAGCAAGCAGCGTCATCATGGAGGAAATGACCCGTGTGCCGGACTGGATACCGGCACTGCCACTGGCCGCGGAGATCGGAGTCGGGGCAAATTACGGGGAAGCCAAATAGGAGGGGAGGATGGGATTCTTTGATCTGGACGAACCCTATTATGAGCCTGAAAAACCCAAGCCTAAAACCAAGCGCGGCATTGTCTTCGACCTCGCAAAAGGCGAACAGCTGGCAAAAGAGGGCATGCAGCAGGTTCAGGACAACAACCCGGATTTTACGCTCCAGTACAGGTGGGTCATTGACGCCCTGCCGAGAGGCTGGATCGGCACCAGCGAGGAAATCCAGAAAATATGGAAGCCAATGTGGCCCCAGCCGCACCACCCCAATTGCTGGGGCTCCAACTGGGGCTCTGCCGTCAAGCGGGGCGATCTGGTCATGTTGCCATTTCGCCAGCCCATGAAGTCACCACGCAGCCACGCACGCAAAACCGAACTTTACAAGAAGGTATAAAAAACGATGAAACTATATCTCGCCGGCGCAATGACCGGGCATCCGGAACACAATTTTCCATTGTTTGACAGTACGGCAGAGCAGTTGCGGAAAGAGGGTCATGAGATCTTCAACCCTGCCGACCTGACCCGTGACCGCTTTGGCTCCTACGCCAATTTCATGAAGATGTCGCTTGAAGAACAACAGGATGCGGTGCGGTGGCTGCTGGCAAAAGAACTGTCGTGGATCTGTCTGCATGCCGATGGCGTTGCCTTGCTGCCGAACTGGGAAACCAGCCGCGGCGCGCGAGCCGAAAAGGCCACTGCAGAGGCGGTTGGCCTTCGCGTTATTTACATCGACATGTCTTCGGATGTCGAATTGACTTAGTAAATTAGTGGGAGCAAGTTCCTTCAATTCTGCGTATGGCTGCAAAATACATAGAGTTTCATGAGGCCGGAGGTGATGGATGACTGTAACCGATACCGTGGGTAAACCATTTGCATGGAGCTACAGCAGGCTCAAGGCGTTTGAAACTTGTCCAAGACAGTTTCATGAAGTCACAGAACTCAAGAACTGGCCGGAGGAAAAAAGCGAGATGCAGTCCTATGGCGATGCGGTGCATGCCGCATTGGCCAACGCCCTGCGCACCGGCAAACCGCTGCCGCTGGCCTATTCCCCCTATCAGCACTGGGTCGACAAGGTGGCCCGGACCCCCGGCGAGCTGCTGGTGGAGTCGGAATGCAAATGGGCCATCACCAAGGAATTCAAGCCTACCACCTTCTTCTCCAAGACCGCCTGGATGCGGACCGTTGCCGACGCCATCAAGGTCGATCTCAGCGAGCCGGCAACCGCGATGGTGGTGGACTGGAAGACCGGCAAGTCCCGCAATGTCGATCCGGTGCAGCTGACCATGATGGCGCTGATGTCCTTCATCCAGTTTCCCCAGCTGTTGCGGGTGCAGGCCTATTTCATCTGGCTGACAGAGGACGAAAAGACCGTCCAGACCATCGACAAGAACGAATGCGCCGACCACTGGGCCGCCATCCTGCCCCGGGTGGCAAGGTTGAAAAAGGGACTGGAGACGGAGCATTTTCCCCCCTTGCCCAATTTCCTCTGCAAGCGGTACTGCCCTGTCCGTACTTGTGAATATTGGGGTAAGTGATGGATGAGATTTGGAAATCTGTCCCCGGTTATCCACTCTATCTCGTAAGCAACAAGGGGCGCGTTGCCAGCGTCATGCAGACACGCATGAATACCAACGGTCGTTGCCTTATAAATTTTACTGTGGGGGATACGAAAGGTCATAAAGGGACTGGGCGTCTACCAAAGAAAGCTGAACTTCTTCATAGGATAATTCTTGAAACTTTTGTTGGGCCACCGCCCTTTGACAATGCGTGCGGGCTTCATTGGAACGACGACACTACTGATAATCGACTAGAGAACCTGCGATGGGGTTCAAAAAGCGACAACGGGCATGATGCCGTTCGCAATGGTCGCCATCGGTGGAGTAAATAATGAGCTTCTTCGATACCGAACCAGAATATCCGCCGGGAATACCCGGTCATATTTGTGAGCTGTACGAGCAACTGGCTTTTCAGGTTCGGGACCGGGGATTTAGGCGTTATTCGGCTCGCGCCATCCTGCACCAGATCCGCTGGCACCATCGAATCGAGCGTGGTGACATCCATTTCAAGGTCAACAACAACTATTCGGCCCGGCTGGCCCGGTGGTTCATGGCGAAACACCCCCATCTGGAAGGGTTTTTCGAATTGCGTGAGAGCAGGGAGCATGAGGAATGACGCCGGAAGGTCGAATCAAGCAAGCCCTGAAGAAACGCCTTTCTGAATTGGGTGCCTACCAGTTCTGGCCGGTGCAGACGGGTTACGGAGCCCCCACCGTCGACTGTCTTGTCTGCTATAAGGGGAAATTCGCAGGCATCGAAACCAAAGCCCCCAAAAAGAAGCCAACGCTGCGCCAGCAGCTCGTCATGGGTGCCATGAAGGCGTCCGGCGCAAAGGTGTACGTAATTGACTCAATGGAGACAGCCCGTGACTTCTCATTCGATCATAGTGTCCAAGCCAAATAATTCAGTCCTCGTTCCCTATGTCAAAGTGTCAGGTTTATTCCCCAACGCCCGCTGTATAGACCACCAGGGGACCAAATTCGCCATCCTGCCGCATGCACCGCGGGAGCAGATTCAGCTCCGCGCTGCCGGGATCGACGTGC
>Ga0190271_10001745_pt1 | contig 12659 bp, 13 predicted proteins | sample Popmic356T_FD_133747 | JGI IMG/M metagenome (GOLD analysis project Ga0190271, IMG submission 133747) | Populus adjacent soil microbial communities from riparian zone of Weber River, Utah, USA - 356 T | ecosystem: Environmental > Terrestrial > Soil > Riparian zone | place: USA: Utah | collected...
ATAGATGCCCGCCTTGAGACCGACAAACTCACCCGCGCCGGCCCGCCGCACCGGCGGCTGCCAACTCTTGTCATAAGCGGGGCTGGTCGGATTCTGCGCGAACGCATGCAGGATGTCGGTCCACATCAGCTCTTGATGCTGCTGCTCATGGTTGAGGCCGATCTCGACGGTCGGGATGATTTTTTCCAGCAGCGCATCATCGGCATTCTCGATCAGCGCAATCACTGCGTGGTCGACATGCGCGCGATAGGCTGCGACCTCCGGCGCATTCGGCCGCGTGATCAGCCCGCGCTCGGGCCGCGCGTGCCGCGGCCCTGCCGCGACGTAATAGGAATTGAACAGATAGGCGAAGCGCTCGTCGAAGACGCGATAGCCGCTGACATGCGGCACCAGCAGAAATTGCTCGAAGAACCAGGTGGTGTGCGCGCGGTGCCATTTCGCCGGGCTGGTGTCCGGCATCGACTGGATGACTTGATCCTCGGGCGACAATGGCGCGGCGCGGCGCTCGGTTTCGGCGCGCACCGCTCGGAAGGCGTCGGCCCACAGCGATCCTTGAACCGCGGCAGGGCGGCGGGCTTTTGTGTTGTCCTGAACCAGGGGAAATACGGCGGCGGGCGGCAATGGAATCTCCGCTTCCGGAGGATGAAAATGAACGTGCTGGCGACTCAATAATAGTAATCGCGCCAACTAGTTCCCATGGCGGCCCCGGACGGCGCAACCGGGAATGGCAGAACTGGCGGGAAATTGATGGGGTTGTGAACGGCATCCCGCAGGGAGGCGCGAAAATGCCCCCGGGACAATCACGGTTCACGTCGCAGGGATCGTGGGATAAGGTGATGACGCCGGGTTCATCGCAAGGGTTTCACCGCCCTATGGGGGTTGCCATGCTTGGCTCGTTCACTCGGCTGTTGACGGGTTGGTCGCTCGTCCTACTCACATCCATCTCGCTCGTCGCCGTCACGCCCGCTCTCGCCCAGGACAGCAAGGTCCTCAAGGTGGGCACGCTCAAGCTGATCCACGGCATCTCCGCTTATTTTTATGAGAAGTTCGTTCCGGCCGGCTACACGGTCGAGGTGATCCCGTTCGAGAGCCCGACCGACGGCAAGAACGCGGTGCTCACCGGCACGGTGGACACCTGCATCCACGGCATCGCGGCCTTCATTCTCGGCGCCGCCGCCGGCGAGCCGGTGATGATCGTCGCCAACGCAAACAACGGCGGCATGGCGATCATGGCGGGCGTCAACACCGGCATCAAATCGGTCAAGGACCTGAAGGGGAGGAAGGTCGCGATCTGGCCCGGCTCGACGCAGGAGGCTGTGATCCTGGAGCGGCTGCGGATGGAGGGCATGACGATCAAGGACATCCAGCCGATCCGTCTGCAGTTCAGCGACATGGCAGGCGCGCTCGCGCGCGGCGACGTCGATGCCTACGTCGGCGCGGAGCCGGCCGGCGGCATCACGCTCGCCAACGGAACGGGCGTGCTGGTGGAGTATCCGTATTCCACGCCGATCGGCCCTCTCAACATGATCCTGTCCGCCAGCCAGAAGGCGGTGAAAGAAAATCCCGCGCGCATCAAGCTCGTCGTCGACATGCACAAGAAGGCTGTCGACCACGCGATGGCCAATCAGTCGCAGATCGTCGACATGGCGATCGCCAAGCTTGGCCAGCAGAAGCGCTCGGTCGAGCTCGCGGTGCCGAACGTGGAGTTGGCGTGGAAGATCGACGACGTCTTCATGCAGCGCGCGACCGCCTACACGAAGCTGATGCACGAGAACAAGCAGATCCGCCAGGTCATCGACCTCAACCAGTTCGTCACCCGGCAATTCCAGTAGCGCGCATCACTGTCGGGGATTGTCTTGAACGAGCACGTCACGGCGCTTCCGGAAGCCACGCAACAGAGCGCGCCGGAAGCGCCGGCGGCGCCGCGCCGCGGCACCGCGTGGCGCGAGAAGCTCACGTCGATTGCGCTCGGCGCCGGATTTCCGATCCTGCTGGTTCTGCTCTGGCACTACGCCGTCGCCGTCACCGGCACGCGGCTGATCCCAAGCCCGCGCCAGGTCGCGGTGATGATGTACGACTTCTCGTTCGGCGGCGTTTACGACGACGCCTTCAGCGCGACGATACTCACCCACATCTGGATGTCGGTCACGCGGGTGTACGGCGGCTTCTTTCTCGCAGCGATCATCGGCATCCCGCTCGGCCTGATGATCGGCCGCCTCAAGATTTTGCGGCAACTGCTCGATCCGACCATCAACGTGCTGCGGCCGATCCCGGTCACCGCATGGCTGCCGCTGTCGATGATCTTCTTCGGCCTCGGACCGAACGCGGCGATCTTCCTGGTGTTCCTCGGCGCGTTCTATCCGATCCTGCTCAACACCATCTTCGGCGTGCGCTCGGTCGATCCGCGGTTGTTCGAGGCCGCGTCGATGCTGGGCTGCTCGGGCTCCGCCATGTTCCGGCAGATCGTGTTCCCCGCGGCGCTGCCGTCGATCTTCAACGGCTTGCGTATCGCGCACGGGTTCGCCTGGATATTGATCGTGGTCGGAGAAATGACCGGCGTGCCGACCGGCCTGGGCTCGGTGATCATGGATGGCCGCACGCTGTCGCGCACCGATCTCGTCGTCACCGGCATGATCGTGATCGGCGCGATGGGCTTCATCACCGACCGGATCATCGTGATGATCTCCAATCGCGTGCTGAGCTGGAGCCCGCAGCACCATGCCTGAAGCAAAGAAGCGGCCCCCGCTGATCATCCGTGGCGTCACCAAGCGCTTCCCGGTCGGCGACGACGAGATCGAGGCGCTCGCCCGCGTCGATGCGACGATCGACGCCGGGCAGTTCGCCTGCCTGATCGGCGCATCCGGCTGCGGCAAGTCCACGCTGCTGCGGATCGTCGCCGGGTTCGACGAGCCGACAACCGGCGAGGTTCTTTCCCAAGGCAAGCAGATAACCGGGCCCGGCAGCGACCGCGGCATGGTTTTCCAAGACTACGCGCTGTTTCCCTGGATGACGGTGCGCGACAACATCATTTTCGGGCCGCGCCAGCGCAGGCCGCCAAAGGCGGAGATCGACGACATCGCCGCCGAATTTCTCAAGCTGGTCGGGCTCGAGCGCTTCGCCGACCGCTATCCGAGCCAGCTTTCCGGCGGCATGAAGCAGCGTGTGGCGATCGCGCGTGTGCTTGCCAACAACGCCAGCACGCTCTTGATGGACGAGCCGTTCGGCGCGCTCGACGCGCTCACCCGCGAGCAGCTCCAGCACGAGCTTCTGCAGATCTGGTCGCGCACCGGCGTCACCGTGATCTTCGTCACCCATTCCGTCGAGGAGGCGGTGCTGCTCGCCGACCGCGTGCTGGTGATGAGCGCGGGGCCGGGCCGCATCGCCAACGACATCACGATCGACCTGCCGCGTCCGCGCGATGTGTCGTCGCCTGAATTCAACGCGGTGCGCCGCGACGTGGCGCGCCGGCTGACCAGCCATCTCGCGCCGGGCCGCGCGCTCGAACAGGCGTCGCACTAATGGCTGCCATCTATCGCGGCATGGACCGGGCAACGCTCGACGCCGCCTATGACAACACCGGGCAGGTCGCGGACAGCCAGGACTATCGCGCCCGCTGGCTGCAGACGAGCGAGAAGGTCCGCGCCAAGCCGGCATCGCGGCTCGATCTGCGCTTCGGCGAGCGGCCGCGCGCCACGCTCGACTTTTTCCCAGCGAAACCTGGTGCGCCGCTGTTTGTTTTCATCCACGGCGGCTACTGGCAGCGCAACGAGAAAGAGCGGTTTTCCTTCACCGCACTCGGACCGAACGCGCATGACATCAACGTCGCGGTGCCCGGCTACACGCTGGCACCCGATGCGCGGCTCACCGATATCGTCGCCGAAATGCGCCAGGCGCTGTCCTTCTTGGCCGAGCGCGCGGGCGAATTGGGCTTCGATCCCGAACGGCTGCTGGTCGGCGGCTGGTCGGCGGGAGGGCATCTCACCGCCGCGGTGTCCGATCATCCGGCGGTCGCGGGCGGATTGCCGATCAGCGGCATTTTCGATCTCGAGCCGATCCAGCTCGGCGTGCTCAACGACAGAGTTCAGCTCAGCGCCGACGAAGTTGCGACGCTAAGCCCGCTGAACAATCTCCCTGCCCGCTCACCGCCGCTCGAGTTGTTCGCCGGCGGCGCCGAGCTGCCGGAGCTCAAGCGGCAATCGCAGGCCTATGCCGCAGCGGCGCAAGGCCGTGGCCTGCCGGTCAACCTGACCATGCTGCCCGGCTACCACCACTTCTCGATCCTCGATGAACTGCAGTCTCCCGACGGCGCCCTGACCAAAGCCATCGCGCAGATGGTCGCCAGGCTCGGCTGAATTCTCTCTGCTGCTGCTCATGCCTCGCACCGTCTTGAAGCGGTGGCGAGATCGGCGTCTAATTCCGCCCGCCAAGGAATTAGGAATCGCAATGGCGGACATCAAGCTGATCAGCAGCACCGCGATGAAGAGCACGCTCGACGAGGTGCTGCCGAAATTCGAACGCGACAGCGGCCACAAAGTCGTTCCCTCCTACGGACCGTCGCCGCGCCTCACCCAGCAGATCGCGGATGGCGAAGCATGCGATGCCGCCATCGTCGGCGCGCAGAACATCGAAGACCTGACAAAGCAGGGTAAGGTCGCGGCCGGCACGTCTTGCGCCATCGCGGCTTCTCCCATCGCGCTTGCGGTGCAGAAGGGCGCGCCCAGGCCGGACATCTCGACGGCGGAGAAATTCAAGCAGGCCCTGCTCGCGGCAAGATCGATCGCGATGAGCAATCCGGTCGGCGGCGGCACCAGCGGCGGCGTGCTGATGCGCGCGTTCGAGCGGCTCGGGATCGCCGACGCGATCAAGGACAAGCTGACCTTCGGCGCCGGCGGACCCGCCGGTCTGGTCGGCCATTACCTGGTCCGCAAGGAGATCGAGATCGGCATCCAGCAGTTGCCCGAGCTGATGATGGTGCCCGGCATCGACATCGTGGGCCCGCTGCCCGAAGGGGTGCAGTCCGTGACCGTGTTCACCGGCGGCGTTTCGGCTGCGGCGAAGAATCCGGACGGTGCCGCGACGCTGCTGAAATTCCTCGCCACACCCGAAGTCGCGGCGGTGGTGCGCGCCAAAGGCATGGAGATCTGACATGAAGGCTGGACGCAGTATCGCTGTCGCCATCGCACTGCTGGTCGCCGGCGGCGCGGACGCCGCGGAGATCGACGCGCTGATCTCCACCGCCGTGAAAGCGGCGACCGATGAAATCCTGCCGCCGTTTGAGAAGGTCAGCGGCCATAAGCTGCGCGCATCCTATGGGCCTTCGGGCGGCCTCACCCGGCAGTTCGACAACGGTCAAGCCGCCGACGTGATCGTGGTCGACAGCGCCGCGATCGACGCGCTGATCAGGCAGGGCAAGATCGTGCCGGGCCGCACCGACTTCGCGCGCACCGGCATCGGCATCGCGGTGAAAAAGGGCGCACCCAAGGCGGACGTTTCCTCACCCGAGGCGCTGAAGCGCGCGTTGCTCGCGGCGAAGACCGTCGGCCATACCGCGCCGGCGGGCGGCGGCATCACGGCATTGCATATCCAGAAGATGTTCGAGCGCCTCGGCATCGCCGCCGAGGTGACGCCGAAGGTCAAGCTCGCCGCGGGCGGGCCGAACGGCCGCGTCAGCGTGCTGGTGTCGAGTGGCGAAGCCGAGATCGGACTGCAGCAGGTGTCGGAGTTGATGTCCAATCCGGATGTCGAAGTGATCGGCATGCTGCCGCCGGAGCTTCAACAGATCACCATCTACTCCGCCGGCATCACAACCAGCGCCAAGCAGCCCGACGCCGCGAAGGCGATGGTCGGCGCGCTCGCCGCGCCATCGGCGCAGCCGATCTACAGGTCGAAGGGCCTGGCGTTCTAGGTCATGGCCACGATCAGGTTTCTCTGCAGCACCGCGCTGAAGTCGTCGCTGGACGAACTGCTTGCAGCGTTCGAGCACAGCGTCGAGCCGAGCTACGGGCCTTCGGCGCAGCTCACCAAGCGCCTCGCCGAAGGCGAGGCCGCCGACGCCGTGGTGCTGACCGGGCCCGGCTTCGACGAGATGGCGACGCTCGGCAAGGTGACGCCGGCCAGCCGGCTGACCATCGCGCGCTCCGCCACCATGCTGGCGGTGAAGCAAGGCACGCCGCGTCCGGACATTTCCACGGTCGAAACGTTCAAGCAGGCCATGCTCAACGCGAGGTCGCTGGCGTTCAGCGGCCCCAGTGCGGGCGCGAGCGGCGCCCATGTCGCCAAGGTGCTGGAGCGGCTCGGCATCGCGGAGGCGATGAAGCCCAAGATCGTGCTGGGACCCGGTGGCCCGGCGGGATTGATCGGCAACTACCTGGTGAGCGGCGAAGCCGAGATCGGCATCCAGCAGGATTCCGAACTGATGTCGGTGCTGGGCGTCGACATCGTCGGCCCCCTGCCCGCCGAGATCGGACTGACCACGGAATTCGTGTTCGCGGTTCACACCAGCGCGGGCGACGCCAGCGCAGCGAAGGCGCTGGGCGAATTCATGCGCACGCCCGCCGCGCGCGCGACGATGAAACAGAAAGGCCTGACGCCGGCCTCACCTTGATCACTTCTTCAACTCGCCGAACGCGCCCTTCTTCGCCAGGTCTTCCCACTTCGCGATCTCAGACTTGAGGTGGTTCGCCAGCACCTGCGGCGGGCCGCCGATGAAGCGGTAGCCAAGCGCCAGTTCGCGCTCTCTCATCTCCGGGGTGGCGATCACTTCCTGCAGATCGCGGTTGATCTTGTCGATGATCGCCTTGGGCGTGCCCTTCGGCGCGAAGAAGCCGTACCAGCTCGACTCGTCCTTCATGTTGATGCCGAGCTCGATCATGGTCGGCAATTCGGGAAGGAGCTTCGAGCGCGCCGGCCCATTGACCGCAAGCCCGCGAACCTTGCCGGAGCGCACGTGCGGCAACGAGCCACCCGCGGTGGTGAACCAGACCTGAGTGCGGCCCGAGAAGATGTCGGTGTAGGTCTGCGACATCTGGGCATAGGGGATGTGCTGCATCGTGATACTGGTCACGTCCATGAAAAGCACCGAGGCGAGATGCGCACTGGTGCCGATGCCGACCGATGCGTAGTTCAGCGTGCCGGGGTTGGCCTTGGCGTAGTCGACCACGTCCTTGACGGAATGGAACGGCGTCTGGTTCGCCACCATGAATATTTCCAGCGCCGTTCCCACCAGCATGATCGGCTCGAAGCTGGTGACCGGGTGGAACGCAGTGGTCGGCGACAGCGTGACGTTGGTGCCCAGCGTCTGAGCGCCGAAGTGCAGCGTATAGCCGTCGGCGGGCGCCGTGGCCGCAGCCGCCGCGCCGATGTTGCCGCCGCCGCCGGGGCGGTTTTCCACCACGACCTGCTGGCCCCACTTCTGGCTGAGCTTCTCGGCGATCAGCCGGCCCAGAATATCGATGGCGCCGGCGGGCGAGAACGCGATCAGCATTTTCACCGGCCGGTCGGGATAGCTCTGCGCGCGGGCGCTGCCGGGCGCGATCGTCAGGAGAGCGGCGGCAACCACCAGCACGGCCAACAGTTTCCGTCTCATCAATCCCTCCCCCAATCGTCCGGCGTTTGCGGCGCTTTGCATCAGCATGGCGGTGGAACCGCGTGAAATCAATGCGGCAGCCATGCGGCAAAGCCGATCGGGCGCGGTGGAAGAGTCGTTGCGGCTGCTGCCCGCCTCCGGTACTTTTCGGACAATTACAACTGCCGGGTGAGGAAATGGCCGAGTGGTTCGTCGCGAAAAGCTCAGATCTCAAGGACGGCGATCGCCGCATCGTCAATGCCGGTCCGCGCGAGATCGGCGTGTTCCACAAGGATGGCGCCTACTACGCCTATTCCAACATCTGCCTGCACCAGGGCGGACCGGCCTGTGAAGGCCTGACGATCGCCAACGTGGTCGACATCATCGGCCCGGACCGTACCTACGAAGGCCAAAAGTTCGGCGACGAGATGCACTTCGTCTGCCCGTGGCACGGCTGGGAATACGACCTGAAGACCGGCGAGATGGTCGGCGACCGCAAGCAGAAGCTCCGCAAATACGAAGTGGTCAAGCGCGGCGACGAAATCTACGTCGTCGCTTGACAAGCATTGGCCTGACAAGAATTGACCTGAGGAGACACGCTCATGGATATGCCGCGCAGTGACGTTCGCCCGGTCGACTTCGACAGCTTCTCGACGCCGAAGCACCTTGAGCACGCCGCCCAGCAGGCACATAAGCGCAACTATCAGGACTTCCTGATCGTCGACGTCGACTCGCACCATTACGAGAACGAGTCCTACGCCGAAGTGTTCGAATACATCGAGAACCCGATCATGCGCCGCGACGCGATCGACAGCGGCGGCCGCAGCACGGGATGGCTCAACACGCAGGTCGGCGGCCAAAGCCTGGCAGGACGCATCGTCCGCAACAAAGGCCGCAGGCTTGACAAGCCGCGGGCCGCCAAGCACCGCGACATCGGCCTGACGCTCGACTGGATGGATTCGATGGGCGTCGACTACTGCTGCCTGTTCCCGACGCCGATGCTGTTCCTCAGCGCGCATCCGGTCCCCGAAGTCGAGGCCGCGATGGCGCAGGCCTACAACCGCTGGCTCTGCGAGCGCATCCTGGCGCAGGAACCGCGCATCGTGTCGATGCTCTACCTGCCGTTCAACGATCCGGACGCCGCATACAAGACGGTGAAGGAGTTCGGCGGCAAGAAGGGCGTGGTCGGCTTCATGGTGACGTCGCCGCGCTACAAGTCGGTGCACGACAACGCCTTCATCAAGACCTATTCGCTGATCGAGGACATGGGCAAGGTGCTGTCGTTCCACGCCGCCTATAACTGGGACGACCGCGCGCTTGCGATGTGCAACCGCTTCATCGCGGCGCACGCGCTCGGCTTCATGTGGTTCAACATGGTCCACATGACCAACTGGGTGGTGAACGGCCTGCCCGAGCGCTTCCCCAAGCTCAAGGTGATGTGGATCGAAAGCGGCCTGACCTGGGCCTACGCGCTGATGCAGCGGCTCGACCACTCGTACCTGATGCGCACCTCGGACTGCCCGCAGCTCAAGCGCAAGCCGAGCGAGTACATGCGCGAGATGTACTACTCGACTCAGCCGATGGAGATGCCGGAAGACAAGTCGCTGCTCGAAGCCACCTTCAAGCAGATCAAGGCCGACACCCAGTTGCTGTGGTCGTCGGACTATCCGCACTGGGACTTCGACCTGCCGTCGACGATCTACGACCTTCCCTTCCTGGACGAGACGGCCAAGCGCAACATCCTCGGCGGCACCGCGGCCAAGCTGTTCAACCTCGACACCAAGCCGGTGAAGAAGATTCCCTAGCCGCTCAGCGGCGTAAGCGTCGAATGGCCGGGATTTATCCCGGCCATTGGCGTTTTGCGGTCAGCATTGGCGGTTGATACCCGCCCCGGTCTGTGCCCTGATACTTGCAGAAAATAAAACTCTGGGAGGATACGCGTGCAACCCAAGCTCATTGCCGGTGCGCTCGCGCTGGCGCTGTTTGCGCCGGCCACGGCCGCAACCGCGCAAACCGTTACCTTGAATGTCAGCTCCTGGGTGCCGCCATCGCACCTGATCACGGCGGACGTGCTGGTGCCGCTCTGCAAGGACATGGAATCCGCCACGCAAGGGCGCGTGAAATGCAACATGCTGCCCAAGGCCGTGGTTGCTCCGCCGCAGACGTTCGATGCGGTTCGCGACGGACTCGCCGACCTGTCGTTCTCCGCACACGGCTACACACCGGGCCGCTTCGTCGCAACCGACATCGCGGAATTCCCGTTCCTCGGCGACACGTCGGAGTCCATCTCGGTCGCCTACCAGCGCATCCATGACCGCATGCTCACCAAACTGGACGAGCACAAGGGCCTGCATCTGATGGGCGTGTTCACCCACGGTCCGGGCCAGATCTTCAACACCAAGCGCGCGGTCAATTCGTTGAAGGATCTCGATGGCATGAAGATCCGCGTCGGCGGCGGTCTGGTCGTCGATATCGCCAATGCGCTCGGCACCGTGCCGATGCTGAAACCCGCGCCGGAAAGCTACGAGCTGTTGAGCCAGGGCGTGGCCGACGGTGTGTTCTTTCCGAAGGAAGCCGCGATGTCGTTCAAGCTGGTGCCGCTGCTCAAGCATGCAACCTACGTTCCCGGCGGGCTCTACAACGTCACCTTCGGCATGGTGATGAACCCGGCCAAGTGGAAGAAGATTTCTGTAGAGGACCAGGCCGCGATCAACAAGCTCAGCGGTGAGGCGCTGGCGCGCCGGGCCGGCAAGGCGTGGGACGCGACCGACGTGCGCGGCGAGAAGGCACTGCGCGACGCCGGCGTCCCGATCGTCACCGCGAGCCCGGAGTTTGTCGCCGAGATCAGATCCCGCACCACAAAGCTGGAGCAGGCCTGGGCGGAGAAAGCCAAAGCGAAGGGCCTCGACGGCACGGCCGCGCTCGCGGCTCTGCGCGCAGAGATCGTCAAGACGAAAAACTGATTCAAGCGGGGCGACGAGCTGCGGCATCCCGGTTCGCCGGGGTGCCGCTATCGGGGGGAGCATGAACGGCCGGCCAGTGCTGGACCAGTTCGACCGCGTCGTGGCGCCAACGCTTGGCGCCCTCGCCGCGCTCGTGCTGTTCGCCATGATGATGCTGACCTGCGTCGACGTGATTGGGCGCTACTTTTTCTCTCGCCCGATCTTCGGCGGCTTCGAGCTCACCGAGATGATGCTGGCGGCGATGATCTTCCTCGGCCTCCCGCTGGTGACGTTGCGCAACGAACACATCACGGTCGACGTGCTCGATTCCGTCACGCCGGATTGGCTCTTCCGCCTGCAGCATATCGCGGCCTGCGTGATCGGAATGGTATCCACCGGATACCTCGCATGGCGGCTCTGGATTCGGGCTGACACGCTCTACATGGGTGGCGAAACCACGGCGCAGCTCAAGATCAAGCTCGGCTACCTCGCCTACTCCATGAGCATCCTGATGGCGCTCACCGCGGTTGCGTTGTTCGTGGTGATGTCCCGGCAGCCGCAGCGCAACGTTCCCGGCGAAGGCGGCGCCACGTGATCGAAACTCTTGTCGGCTTCGCCGCGTTCCTGATCCTCGCCTTCCTGCGCGTACCGATGGCGTTCGCCATGGGCATCGTCGGCTTTGTTGGCGTCGGCTACATGCTCAACTTCAATGTCGCCGCCTCGTCTATCGCGCAGGTCACCTACGAGACCGGCATGTCCTACACGCTGTCGGTCATTCCGCTGTTCATCCTGATGGGCAATTTCGTGGTGCGTGCGAAACTGTCTGACGAGCTGTATCACGCCGCCTATTGCTTCCTCGGCCACCTGCGCGGCGGACTGGCCATGTCCACGGTGATCGCCTGCGCCGGGTTCGGCGCGATCTGCGGCTCCTCGATCGCCACGGCAGCCACCTTCACCAAGGTGTCGTATCCCTCGATGCGCAAATACGGCTACAGCGATGCGCTGGCGGCCGGCTCGATCGCCGCTGGCGGCACGCTCGGCATCCTGATTCCGCCGTCCGTCATCATGGTGATCTACGGCATCATGACAGAGACCAGCATCGGCAAGCTGTTCATCGCCGGCATCATCCCCGGCCTCTTTGCCACCGTGCTGCTGTGCCTGGCGGTGGTCTGGATCACGCGGCGCGACCCCGCCGCCGGCCCGCCGGCCGAGCCAAGCTCCTGGGCGGAGCGCGGGGAAGCCCTCAAATACGTCTGGCCGGTGATCATGCTGTTCGTGCTGGTGATTGGCGGCATTTACGTAGGCGCGTTCACGGCCACCGAAGGCGCCGGCATCGGCGCCGGCGGCGCGTTCCTGTTTGCGCTGTCGCGGCGCGCGCTGACTTGGCGCGTGCTGTTCGAGGTACTGGTGGAAAGCGCCCGCACCACCTCGATGCTATTCATGATCCTGATCGGCGCGCTGCTGTTCGCGAGCTTCGTCAACTACACGACCATGCCGGGCGACCTCAAAGCCTTCGTCTCGCTGTTCAATGCGACGCCATGGCTGGTGATCGTCGCGATCTGCGCGATCTACGTAATCCTCGGTACCGCGATGGAAGAGCTGTCGATGATCCTGCTCACCGTGCCGCTGTTCTTTCCGGTGGTCACGTCGCTCGGCTACGACCCGATCTGGTTCGGCATCATTGTGGTGATCGTGGTGCAGATCGGATTGATCAGCCCGCCGGTCGGCATGAACATCTTTGTTGTGAAGAACCTGCTGCGCCACCTCTCGATCAGCACAGTGTTCCGCGGCGTGACGCCGTTCACCGCCGCGCTGGTCTTGCTGCTGGCGGTGATCGTGGCGTTCCCAGGCCTCGCAACCTGGCTGCCCGGCTACATGAAATAGGCGCGCTCCTTCCTGCCGCTCGTCCCCGCAGCGATCATCGCAACCGCCGCCCACGATCGGAGCCGGGCTCGTCATAGACGCGCGCTTCGCCGTTCTTGAGGGAGAGACGAGAAGCCTCCTCATTGGTGACGCGCCGAGGAGACAACTCGGCAATGTGGCCCGGAGAAAAATGTCTCAGCACATTCGCCACGGCTTCTTTGAGGGGGCCCGCCGTGATCCAGACCTCACGCGACGTGCCGTGCCGCACGTCGACGAAATGCATTCCATCG
>Ga0190271_10001746_pt1 | contig 12653 bp, 18 predicted proteins | sample Popmic356T_FD_133747 | JGI IMG/M metagenome (GOLD analysis project Ga0190271, IMG submission 133747) | Populus adjacent soil microbial communities from riparian zone of Weber River, Utah, USA - 356 T | ecosystem: Environmental > Terrestrial > Soil > Riparian zone | place: USA: Utah | collected...
ACGGTCCCGTGAAACACGCTCATGATCGCCTCCGTAATGCGAGAACGGTAAGCTGCCGACTGGCGGCGGCGAGATCGGTGGCTACGAGTATTCCGCGATCGTTGAGTCGCTCGGGCGGAGGGGCGTGCCGTCCGTTCGAGACCCAAATGGCCGTAACCCCGGCTGAGCGTGCGCCGACGACATCACAGATCCAGTCACCTCCGATGTGCACCATGTGCTCCGTGCTGAAACGACATGCATGAGCAACGTGGTGCCACACGGCCGGATCTGGTTTGGCGTAGCCGATGCGGCACGATGGACAATGATCCCGCACCCAAGGTTTGAGCAGTTCACGAAGCTGGTCGGTGCCGGCTTCAAGACAGGTCACGTTCGATAGCGTGACCAGAGTGGCATGCTGGCTCATCGACTGCAGCAGTTTACCGCAAGATTGTCGAGGAATTCTCGCTCCCCGAAGCGCTCGGCCCACGACTCATCGCGGACTTCTGGCAGCGCTACGATGGCGCTTCGCAGCTGTTCGAGGATGTGTTGCCGGCATTGACTGCTTTTCACAGCGCCGGGCTGCGCCTGGCGATCATCACCAACGGAGCAACAGCCAGGCAGCAAAGCAAAGTCGATGCGGATAGGCGGCATTAAAATGAGAGCCCGAGAGCAGCCCAGCCCGTGCGGCGGTACTGCTCAGCGCCTTCTTGTCCTCGCGCGGCTGCAAGCTCCAGCACGAGGCTGTGCAGTCGGTCGTGCAGCCGCTTGTTCTCCGGCTCAAGTAGCTGCGCGACCCGCTTAGCAGTGGTGAGATCGGCGATGTCTTCGATGCGCAGCATGCACCTGCGTTTCATCACACGTCGATCGTCGGCGCAAGCTCTTCCTGCGTGATGGCCGGTGGGCTGATCGCTTGGCGTCCCACGCACTGCGCGCCTTCAATGAACAACGCGAGCTCGCTCATCGTCATCGACAGCGCGCCATCGCCGTCTGCGCGCCACAGCTTTGCGAAGATGCCTTTATCGAGCCGCTTCATATAGATCCCGAGTCCCGTTCCGTCGAAGTGCAGGACTTTCGCACGGGATCGACGCGCGTTCGTGAAGAGATAAAGTTCGCCCGCCACGATGTCGCGGCGAAGCTCGTTACGCACGATGGCGCCGAGCCCCTCGTACCCTTTGCGCATGTCTACAGGCGACGTGTACGCCCACACACGTACCGCGCGAGTAAAGGCGATCATGTCAGCGCTCGCAGCAATGCGGCCGCATCCGCAACACTCAAGCCACGGACAACGTGACCGGATGCAGTCTTTACCTCGACAGTGCGTGCGTCGGGCAATGCCTCAGCCGTCGCTTCGCGCACGACAACCTCGCGCAGGTGCTGGCCCGTGCTCTGTCCGGCTCGCGACAACCATGCGCCGAGCGTCATGCTGCTCAGCCCGAGCTCGGCCGCGGCCGCATGCAGGCTACGACCCGATGCCTGCGCTGCACGCGCCTGCTTCACCGCGAACGCCACAAGCTCCGCCGGGTACCGCGGCGCGCCCCGTCGCCGCTCGCCGCGGCGCTCTTGTACCTGCTGCCGAAATACTTCCACCGTAAGGTTCGTCATGTGACCTCCTGCGCCAGGAGGTCTCACGAGCCGCGCGAGCTGCCCAGACGGTGCCTACCGAGGAGGTACAACCAAACGGCCAGCCAAGTCGAACGCGCCACCCTGAACTACGCGTTCGCCAAGGACGACGCTGCGCGCAAGCACGCGCTCGAGGTCTCTGGCGCCCTCTCGCACGAGATCGTCGAACACGCCGACCTTCTGGAGCGGACTGCGGCCACGGACCTCGAGTCCATACGCTTCAGCCAGCAGGTTTCAGCGCACGAGGTGACGGTGGCACGCGCAGCCCTCGGTCAACTGCTGCGCGCGCCCGACAAAGCCAGTGAGCAGTTCTCCATTCAAGCGCCCGTTACGGGCAAGATCTTGCGGGTCTTGCAAAAGAGCGAGAGCGTGGTGCAACCAGGCACGCCGCTCTTGGAGATCGGTGATTCCAACGCACTCGAGATCGTGATCGATATCCTGACGAGCGACGCGGTGGCGGATAGGAAGCATTAACACTACTGCTCCCAATCTGCGGCGGATGATCGCGCAGGACGGCGCTTTTCTGCGGTTCCGCGGCCACCGAAGACGGGGTCACTCCCCTTCGAGGTGGGCGCGGGACCGCAGAAAAGTGCCGGACAAGCGAGGGCCGCCGCAGATTGGGAGCAGTAGTGTTAAGCGGCCTGAGCGCGGCGGTGATACCCCGCCGCGCTCAGCACGCTGGCGCGGTTCGCCGCCGTCAGCGGCTCGGTGGCAATGCTCAACCACGACGAGCGATCCGCAGCATGACGCTCGATCGAGTAGTGGGACAGCACGAGGTCTGCGCGCTGCATGAGCGGCGACCGCAGCTTGCCGTCGTGTTGCTCGCCGACGGCACCCCCGAGCTGTGGAGTTTGTTCTCGGAGTATAATTCATCCGCAGTCCGATGCCGCTCTTTGGGGCGGCTACTCGCTTGATCTTCCACTTGTATTTCACCGGCGCGTCCTCGCCAGGGACCTCGTAGAGACAGTCGTTTCGGTCTGAGTAGGCATGTGCGCGCAGCAGGCCAGCGCGGTGCCAGATCTTGATCGTGTACGGCTTACAGCCGACACTGTCATGGGTTTACAGGTTTGCGGCTGTTCCTCACCGTCCCGTACGCGTCCCCCATCTCGTCAGGACGCAGCGCGCCCCGTTCGACTGCCCGCCGTACGAACTCGTGCAACTGCGCCATAGATTCATCTTTTGTCGGGGGCGCCAATACACCTTCTGTGTCCAGTCGAATGCGTACGATGCCGACGCCGGCCCCCGATGAGTTGCCCACCGGGTCTATCGGGTAGGCTTCTGTAATGACACTGCAGACGCAAACAGCAAGGTCCGGCGCTGCCGGAATATCAACCTCGACAAACGTTAATTTGCCATTCCGGGCCACATAGTGCGCATTCGTATCTACGGCCAGTCCCGGTTGGCGCTTCAGTGCCATCTGGTGGCACCCCCGTAGCTTCATGCGCATACGTTCGCGACGTTCTGCCGAGGAAAGCACTTCCGGTGAGACGGACGCATCAGGCACGGGCTGCGGCAGCACCTTTCTCTCGCAGCCATGGAGACTAGCCGTGCACCCCAGAGCTAGCGCAAACCAACCGTGTTGCCAGTCATCCATATCTCGCCCTCCAACCACGTGCGCCAATCGCTGAACTGTGAACTGTACAGGCCCTCATGGCGAAGAATTGCACCGATGGCTCCGCGCACGCGTCAACTTCATGCAAGAAGCGCTCTTTGTACTCGGTCGCAAAATTTCGCCTCTGACGCCGATCGAGCTTCGGCTCCGCCACAACTTCGGTCTCTGTCTTCGGTTTCGGCACTCGGATTCGACCACCTTCGCCCCACTGGTCGTGAGATCCAAACTATTCACTTCGAAGAGGTGGTATCTCGCTAGTTATTGACACGGGGGGACAGGATTCTCTTGATCGTGTTGCGGCCGATGTCGTGCCCGAGGTTGGCGAGCGATCCGCGGATGCGCGTGTAGCCCACGCCGGGTTTTCCTCCGCCATGCGCAGCACGAGCTCGACGATGTTAGTCGTGCGCCGCGGACGGCCGCTGCCGCGCCGGAGCGCGGATGTGCGCAGTCGCTCTGCCTGCGCGCTGCGTCCGGTCTCGAGCGCGGCCTTGCGCTCGAGCGCTGCCAACGCGCAGCGGACCAGATCAGCTTGGCGCAATGGCAGCGAGCGGTCATCGCGCGAGTCGCGTGGTTCTGGCTCTCCACCAGCGAGCGTGTGGCGATCGAACGGCGTGCCTATTTTCGAGCGGGGTGCCGCCGGTTCATGCTGTCGCTGCAGGCGCTCGACGATGCGCACGATGCTGCCGAAGATCGCGCGCGTTTCGGGCGCTCCATTCCGGAGCGGCTAGGCGTTGGCAGTGAGGTGCTCGAGTGGCTATCCGTACGCTGGGCGCTCGCGGCCGCCGACAGTTTCGCGCAGGGTCGTTTTACTCGCCTGGAGCGTTGGTGCAGGCAGCGCGCTGACCAGCTTGCCGAACAGATGCCGCCGTCTCGTCGTTCGCTCGCGCGCTTCGGGCTATGGATGCTCGAGACCGCAAGCGCTGTCGATCCCTCCGTCGTGAGTGTGGTGCAATCTGGCAACGGCATGCGCTTCCCTGCCGGGTAAGACGCGTGCGTGTGAGTGAAATCATTGCAGGCCGCGCTACGCGGCTGGTGAAATGGAGGCCATGTCCAAACCTATACGCAACTCGTCAGTCGTGGAGCTCGTGCCAGCACCGATCGCTTTGAGTTCGGCTTGGCTTCCTGCGGGTGCCGAGCTGTATGCGGTGCTCAGTCATCCGCTGCCGACTTGGACGGTCCCTGACACCCTGACACAATCGGAGCGAGAGGTCGTGCGCGCCGTCTTGAGCGGACGCAATCAGCGCGACGTTGCCGCCGAGCGCGGGACCTCACAGTCGACAGTGGCTAACCAACTTGCGAGCGCATTTCGCAAGCTGGGTGTCCGGTCTCGAGCGGAGCTGGCGGCCGTGTTGACCAACCTCTCATGCGATGATGAAGAGTGTTGAGCCCATGCGCCCGCTCGAACTGTCCGAGCTGAGCGAAGCTTGTTATTCCTTGGAGGGGCCCGAGGACAGCTGGCTGCTCGGCATCGTACGTATCCTTCGACCGTTGCTCGACGCGAGCCTGGGCATTGCCGCATGGACGTTTCGCGTCGGACACTGGGGCAAGAGCACAGACCCTCCGCCGGTCGGAGTGGATCCCGAGCTGGGGCGCGCGCTGCGTCTGGTCGGCGACCAGGTGCCCGATGAGCTGAGCCGGCGCTTCTTTCTGGGCCCGCGTGCGTTACCGGCGTGCGAACGCATCGGCCGCTCGGTCGGCTTGAATCGCGATCCGCTGTTCTCCGAGCTTCGGCCGTTTCGCATCTGCGACTTTCGTGCGCTCACACTGGTCGAGCCTTTCGGCGAAGGACTGGCCTTCGTCGGGCCCGACCAGCACATGTGCGAGAGCGATCCGCTCGTGACGCGGCGTCTTTCGCGCATCGGAACACACGTGCTCGCGGGCTTTCGCTTGCGACGCAGCTTGGGCGCGATGGAAGCGGTGCTCGAGCCCGACGGCAAGCTCTTGCATGCGACCGGCCGAGCGAAGGTGCCCGCGCAACGGGACGCCCTGCAGCGCGCGGTCAAGGCTTTCGACCGTGCGTGTGCTTCCCGCGGTGCCAGTGACCCGGACGAGGCTCTCTCCGTATGGAAAGGGCTGGTATCCGGCGAATGGTCGCTCGTGCAGAGCTTCGAGTCCGACGGCCGCCGCTACTTGATCGCGCGGCGCAATCCGCCGGGCGAGCCGCAGGACGCGGCCATCTCACCGCTCGCTGTGCAGGCGCTGACGCTTCGCGCGCAGGGGTCGAGCTACAAGCACATCGCTTATGAGCTAGGTATGTCGCATACGCGGGCATACACCACGGTCCGCAACGCCGCGCGTGCACTGGGCGTCCGCAGCGATGGTGAGCTGGCGTCACTCCTGTACCGGGCTATCGGTCCAACGTGATCTGGAGCGTCACGCTCGACGTCGCGACGTTTGCGCGCGCTGTTCGCGTCTTATAGCCGTCCTTGGTGAATGTAAGCTCGTAGTCGCCCGTGACTGGTGCTGCCAGGACGAAGCCTCCATGAGAGTCCGTAAGCAATGCTATTTCCGGCGTGGGGACCGGAGCGGCGCTGTAGAACACGGAGACCGCGGCGAGCGGATTTCCCTGTGCATCGTGGACGACGCCTCGGATGAGCGCTTGAGTCATAGCGTGTGACGGCCAGGCCCCATGGCCTCGAGACTCGGCCGAATCCGCTCGTCGATCAAGCCTTCCAATCCCGCAAGTTATTGAACACAGGACTTGAGATGCGGGTGCCGGAATTGGTCACCGCGCCTCCGTAGGCGTGAATTGCGATACCGTAGCGCTGCCCACTCACGATCCGATAGACGGCGCTTCCGCTCTGACCGCCCGCCGTATCGATGTCGTAGTAGACTTTACGAGCATTCACGGACGCCACACGCCGCGCGTTGTACCACTGCGTGCCGCTCGGCTGGTCGCCGGGATAGCCCGAGATATTGCCCACCGACGCCAAGAGGTCTGCATCGGAGTACACGCCGAAGCCCAGCCAACCGGTTCTGTTACCGAGGTCGGTCGGCAGAATAATTGCGCCGTAGTCGTAGTTCGGATCGCCGCTTTCAGTCCAACCCACGACGCTACGGAAGCTCGTGCTCAGTACGGAACCGAACGGTTCACTGCTGCCATCGCGGCCAGGAATGACCTCGATGCGCTTGACCCAGCCATCCCGCTCCGGAACGCCGCTGTTCGTGACAAACACGACATGGCCAGCCGTAGCAAGCGTATGCGGCCCGATGAACCAGCCAGTCCCGGTCCACATGGAATCGTCCGCAGCCGTGATGAGCAGCGAGGCATGTGCGCTCCACGGATACACGTTGGTAGTGGTGATGCGCACCCGGTCATCAGCGCCGTGAACTATTTCTCTGACTGGCGCAGGCGGACCGAACGACGCCTCGCCGATGTCGCGCAGTTGCGTCAGTTTGAGCGCCAACGCTTCTTGAAGGCGCGCGGTAGGTGCGACATAGCCTTCCACGGGCTCCTGGCCGTTGTCCTCGAGCGGGCCAGCCGTAGGCGCGGATTCACCTGCGAAGGCGGCTTCGACACGCTCGTCGCCTGTTGTTAGTTCATCGCCCTGGTTGGATACAGAAATGTGAGGTCCAGGTGCGGTTTGAGTCATTGTCGTCACAAGCCCTCCCTCTCGAACGCTTTTTCACTATGCGTTCCGCGCATCGGCATGAGTATGACTGGTTTCACCTGCGAACTGCTTTCACCAGGACTAAGTCAGATTTCGAGCGGCCTGCATGGTTCGACACGGCTGTGTCCACGGCGGACGATGAGTCATGAGTCAGTCGGTGGGGGGCGTCGCGTCGCGCTGGAGTTGGGCCGATCGGTGGGTTGACGCCCGCCGAGCGGGCATCCCATCCTCGGGCGCGCGCCCTTTGGGTGCTCTGACACCCAGATAAGCCAACATAGTCCACTTTGAAGCGCCTACCGCCGGACGCTCGCTGGATGGAACCTTCCCACGCGCCCTCCGGGCGAGAATGCCCGCGCGGACGGAACCTGCGCGCATAGCCGCCAAGAGCGGCGACAAAAGCTTCTGGCTCGACTGGCTCGCAGCGGGAGACCACCACCAAGTTCGGGCCTGTGGCGGCCACAGCAAACCAGATTGCGATCAGCAGGCGATCCATGCGTTTGGAAGAGAGCCTGCCGCTTCATCGCTTCGGGCCCGGAGAGGCGTGTCGATCGACGCGGAGACGTCAGCGGTCGTGCATGTGTCGAGGAAAGCCCGCATCCTGGTGCCGGCGCGCGCAACTCGGGCCGCCGTTCGCGTGCGTTTGCAAGCTGCAGCCGCACCACCTCGAACGAGGTGAGCACTATCCGACAAGACCGGTGACGGGCCCGGAGGGCTTCAAACCTCGTGGGGGGGTGGGTTTGGCTTGCTGGATCTCGGTTATGCGCCTGTGCACTTGCGCTCGTTCACGCTCTCCGTCTCCGGCGGGATCGGTGGCTACGGTATCACCCTCGACGTCGCCGACACGCGCGACACGAGCTTCGGTGAGGTGTTCGATATGCCGCGGCGAGGTTCGTCGCTTACGCGGGGAGGTGTGTTGTTCGGGCTGATGCTGCGCATAGACGGGCGTATTCCTATCGGGGAGGTCCGCAATGAGCGGCAAGGCTATGGAAACGCTCCGCGTAGGCGTTCAGGTTCAGACTGCGCGCTGGCAATCGCACGCTCTTGATGCTGACGGCTGCGAGCATCGAACGGAATGCGTGGGTGAACTGCGGGTCACGGTCCATGACGAGATGGCGCTTACCGAGCAAGAAGCCATCCACGGCGTCGGTCAGGTTACGCGCCATCTGGACGACGGTCACGGCGATCAATTTCTGGGTTACTCCCTTCGATTCCGGCATTAGGGTTCTCAAGAGCGACAAGTGCTGACGCCGCTCGGAAACTGACCCACTTCGCCGCTCGGATTCTGACCCACCTGGCGAGTTGGTCTCTTACGCCTTCCGAGTTGTCTTGGGCAAGGAGGGACTGGCCCCGCCCTGGTTCTTTTTCTTCGCCGGTCGTCTTCTGTCGCATCCTGAAACTCTTACCCTTGGTTGCGATGACGGTGGCGTGGTCAGCGAGTCGGTCGAGCAACGCAGTGGTGAGCTTCTCGTCTCCGCCGAAGACTTTGATCCATTCACCGAAGGCGAGATTCGTCGTGACAATCACGCTGCGCCGCTCGTAGCGCTCAGTCAGCAGACTGAAGAGCAGCTCGCCGCCAGCGCGCTCAAACGGCACAAATCCAAGCTCATCGAGAATCAGCAAGTCCACCTGCTGCAGGCGTTTCTGCAGTCGCCCAAGTTCACGTGCATCGCGCGCTTCGAGCAGCGAGCGCACGACGTCAGCAGCACGTGTGAAGAGCACTCGATGGCGTTGCCGTGCAGCTTCGACACCCAGCGCGATGGCTAGATGTGTTTTGCCCGTGCCGATCGGTCCAGCGAGAATGATGTTAGCGGCACGCGCGATCCACTCGCCTCGAGCAAGCTCAGCGATTTGGGCTGCACCCACTGAGCCGTCGGTTGCAGTGAAATCGAAAGTGTCGAGCGTCTTCAGCTCCGGAAATCGTGCTTCTCGCAATCGATGACTGATGGCCGAATCTCCGCGAGCAGCGCCTGCAGCCGCTCCTTCACGCTCGGTTCCCAGCTCCGCCTCACGCCGATACGCGACGACTCGCGCACGCCACCGCGCACGCGCAGCAAGCACCCCGTGGTAGAGAACGAGGTTCTTGTACACGAAGCCCTTTGAGAGGCGCTCAGCATCAGCCTTCAGCAAGTCCGGCGCTTGCAGCGTGGCTACGAGGCGCGAGGCGCCAAGTCCCTGAAACGCCAGCCGTGGGGCACGAGTCGTGCGTGGTTTTAGCTGCCGGAACCGCATCTCGCGATCGACGCAGATAGTGTCGTCCGCGCCAGCGATTGGACGGTTGTGTCATATCTACGCATCGGAAGTCATCGGTCTTTCGTTCACTCTGCGTCACGTTTGGGCCAGGCTGAATTCACCGCTTCATGCTGACTACGAGCCGCGCGCTGCGTTCTGGAATCGAGATCGATGCTGGTCGTGATCGTGTATCCGCCGACCTTCGCCGCGTCCCGGCCCCACGCTGGCCAGCAGCGTCTCTTTGGCGAGGGTCGAGAGCTCCGGAACGTTTTGCGAAGTGTTCTCTCGGAGGTGCAGCGCAACCGGCTCGGCTTTCGCGCGCTGGCTCTCGGCGCGCGACAGGTCGTCCCAGTACCGGGCGCGCTTGGCTTCGAGCTGCACTGCACGAACATCTGGCGACGGCGCGACGCCTTGGGATGGTTGATAGGTGACAAGCCCGCAGGATTCGCGGCGCCGAAATTACTGCAGTCTCGGCGGGCTGGGGGGCACGGTCCTGCAGTAAACCGCTGCCGATAAAAGCATTCGGTCGACTGGAGTGGTGGTCGAGCGGCAGGGTACCGCCGCTCATCCTTCCTATCAGCTCGGGTGGACGCCTCACGGCACGCGGCGCGCTATACTCACGCCGCGTTTCGGCACTGGAGGCGCCGAAATTCCATATATTCACGAGCGAGTCATCCACCACCGTTTCCCTGGAACAGGTGTTCCACGACACTCCGACGAATCAGATGAACGATTGGATCGGCATCGAACCGACTCTCTATTTGCGTTGCAAACTCTGCGGACTCGCAATTGTAGACGGGCGGAGGTGGTTGTTCGCCCACAACCTTGAAGTGCCAACCGTCTGTCAAATCCATTTCATATCTCAACAGCAAATCAGCTGGCGTAAATGGATCGCTCCCAGAGTACGTCGAGATGCAGTATATAGGTCCAGCTATCTTCTGCACATAATTGTAGAGATAGCCGCCATACGAGTCATCATCGAAAGCCATGGCCAAGTTGATCTGGTAGGCCTCCTCCATGAACCGATCGACTTGCGACTGAGGATACTCGCCGGACACTGCCAACCCGGCAACAAGCGCGCTCGTCACCGTATTGAATGCGGGAACCAAGTGATAGGCCATCGAAGCGCGTTCAGGGTCCGTACTAGTCAGGATTTTCCGCAGTTCGCCGCGTATAAAGACGGATTCGCTGATGTAATCCGCGAGCAGGCCGTTAGTAGTCATGGCTTTCGGATTACTAACGAGGATGCCAAAGAGATCGATCAGCCCTTCCGTACGACCGATCAGCTCTTCCTGACGCCCAACTTGGATCTCCTTGATGATCGTGTCGAGCGCTTGGCGCACGGCGATATCGGGCGGCCCACCATCCTCGCCCACAAACAGGTCGAGGAACGCGTTGACGAAAGCAAACGGATCCTGTTTGACAACGGCCTTTACAATGTTAAATGCCTTCGCCACGTCTGAGTTGAGCTTCATCACGGTTCCATAGGCCCCGTCGGCGATGGTTTCCCCAATCTTGCGCGCTTCCTCGCGCTGCTTTTCAAGCTCCAACTTCTTCTTCTCTGCCTCGCTTGGCTCTGGCGCAGCCTGCGCGCTCGCCGAGACGCAGAGCGGACCGACTAAAGCGCTTGTGGTGAAAGAGATGCCGAGCACGAGCACGAGCCCGCCGAAAAGGCGTTTGTGGCTCCCTCGACTGCGCGTGAAGCAATGTTGTGAATTCGCAGAACTCTTCATTGCATCCCCTTTGGGGAGCCGGCCGACAAAAGGATGCAGGTCGCCCCCCCTCGCCATGAAGCCAGACGCTCCGCGTGACACGGCATACCGACGTGTGCCCTATGTATCTCTCGTGGTGTCGTTACGCAATACGTTTTGAGTACTTCTGCCGCGCGGAATCAGCGGGACTCGATGAATCAACGGTGGTGGGGGGATAGGAAGGATGAGCGGGAGTAGCCTTCCGCAAGTCCTCCGTCCCAGGCGACCGAATAGGACACGAATGGAAAGTCGCATGCCCCGGTCTGCAGATTCAGGATCGTAGTCGTGAACACACACCAGCTGTTTGCCCCCTCCGGCACGTGCGCCGTGTTGTCGCGGCTCTACCCGACGCCCGCGTTCCACGCGGAATGCAATTGTATTCTTGTTGTCATCTATCATTGCGCTACACTCGGGACGCGATGACGTTCGAGGGAAAGTTACAGCGCGGCGTGCGCGTCGCAATTCTAGTGGTTAGCGCTTGTGGGAGCGGCTCGTCCGGTCACCAGCCCGGCCCAGCGAGAAGCGGAGCCGCAGGAGAGACTCTCGCGCACGCGAGTGCAGGTAGCGGGAGCGAGCCGACCGAACTGCGCGCTGCCGCTGGCGGCAGCGGAGGCACAGGCGTAGCTTCCGCGAGGGCGGGCTCGGGCGGCATGACAACGCCTGCCCAGCCGACCGCTGCCGCTGGCAGCAGCGGAGCGGCCGGCGTGACTTCCGCGGGCTCGGGCGGGGCTCGTTCTTCGCAGTGTCTGCCCAAGGACCCCGGCAAGGACGGGATTCCCGCTGGACCGGAAGGACAGGTCCGCGCGTGCTTCGGGAGCGCCTGTCCGCATGGCCTTTGCAGCACAAACCTTCGAACTCAGCCACCGTGCGTGGGCACGTACCCAGTTTTGCCCAAAGCTGACTTCATGTATTGCCTGCCACGCGCGACAGGCGCCTACTGCCTGAGCGTACCCAGAGATGAGCCCGTACCGGGAGTCGTCTTCGAGACGACCTGGTTCGTGCGTTGTGAGGACGGTGTCGCCACGATTCAGCTCTGTCCCTGCAGCTGCGGAGGCACAATCGGAGAGCCGGCAACCTGCGGCTCCTGAACGTGAGGTGCCGTCGAGGCGTGCGCGCCACCTATGCAGACCCGCTGCGGACGCTCGTGCTCGCGCAGGACGTGGCCGTCTTCATGCTCAGACCTAAACGGGTGCACGATGCCGCAAGGTACGTTTAGAGATGCACGACAAGAAGAACGCCGAGTGGCTGGCGCGCCTTGGGAACGCGGACACTCGCTGTTGGCGCCGGTGCATCACCGAACCGGAGCCTCGCACTCGAGAAAGTACGGCTTCTTAGCCAACGGTGGGCGCGTTCTCAATCTTCCCTGGGCTCGAAGCTTACACCGCCGGTCGCGCACGTTCCCCGCGATGCGATCACCCAGGCTCGTCGTGGTATGCGAAGAACGCGATGTCGAGCAGAGCCCAGATCGCGTAGCCGACGATGCCTAGCATCAGGGCGTCCCGCGTAGCGACTTGTCCACGTGCCGCGCCGCCCGGCGCGATGTGACCGATGGTATAACCAGCGAGTGCTCCGGTTCCGGCGCTCGCGAGCATGCCGAGCAAGGCATGGAGCGCCCCGCTCGAGTCTGCATTGGCACTGTGCACCAGCGGCGGGGCGGACAGGCCCGGGAGCCCGATAACCGCCGGCAAGAAGTACGAGTCGCTGTGGGCGCCGAGCGCGAACACGGACGCGCCCACCAGTGGTGCCAAGTACGCGGCCGCCAGGGTTCCACGAAACCAGTGCCGCTCGCGCTTGGTCGTGAGCCGAGGCTCCCGCAGCTGCAGCGTGCCTTCTTGCAGTGCGCGCAGCTCG